>Ga0114898_1001074_pt1 | contig 17449 bp, 14 predicted proteins | sample Malvired_Geostar_FD_83496 | JGI IMG/M metagenome (GOLD analysis project Ga0114898, IMG submission 83496) | Marine viral communities from the Global Malaspina Expedition - Malaspina viral metaG DeepMed_Geostar | ecosystem: Environmental > Aquatic > Marine > Oceanic | place: Mediterranean Sea... | reverse complement strand
ACAAAGCACCGCATCCGGTGGCCGGTTGGGCTGCCCCACGATCTTTCCCAATTAGCGCGAATGAGGAGCGGCATGGCCTCCTATCAGTATATTTATGTGATGAAGGGCCTGTCGAAGGTCTATCCGGGCGGCCGCGAGGTCGTGAAGGATGTCTGGCTGTCCTTCCTGCCCGGCGCCAAGATCGGCGTGCTCGGCCCGAACGGCGCCGGCAAATCAACGCTGATGAAAATCATGGCCGGCATGGACAAGGAGTTCAACGGCGAGGCCTGGGCCGCCGAGGGCGCGCGTATCGGCTATCTGTCGCAGGAGCCGGAGCTCGATGCCGCCAAGACGGTCCGCGAGAATGTGATGGACGCGCTGGCTGCGACCCGCGACCTGCTGGAGCGGTTCAACGAGATATCGGCCAAGTTCGCCGAGCCGATGGACGATGACGAGATGAACAACCTGCTGGCCGAGCAGGCCGAGCTGCAGGAGAAGATCGACGCCGCCAATGGCTGGGAGATCGAGCGCACGGCGGAGATCGCCATGGACGCGCTGCGCTGCCCGCCCGGCGACGCCAATGTCACGACCCTGTCGGGCGGCGAACGCCGCCGCGTGGCGCTGTGCAAGCTGCTGCTGGAAGCGCCCGACCTGCTGCTGCTCGACGAGCCGACCAACCATCTGGACGCCGAATCGGTCGCCTGGCTGCAGCGCACGCTGCACGATTATCCGGGCACCGTTGTCACCGTGACCCATGATCGCTACTTCCTGGATGAGGTGGCGGGCTGGATCCTGGAAATCGACCGCGGCCGCTGTATCCCCTATGAGGGCAATTACACCGGCTGGCTGGAGCAGAAGCGCAAGCGCCTGGAGCTGGAAGCCAAGACCGAGGATTCCCGCATCCGCAACCTGAAGGAAGAGGAGGAGTGGGTCCGCGCCAGCCCGCGTGCCCGCCAGGCCAAGTCACGTGCCCGCCTGCAGGCCTATGAGGAACTGCTGGCCGCCGGCCAGGACCGCGCGCCCGATGCCAACCGCATCGTCATCCCGGCCGGTCCGCGCCTCGGCAATCTCGTCATCGAGGCCGAGCATCTCGGCAAGGCCTATGGCGACCGGCTGCTGATCGACGACCTGACCTTCAAGCTGCCGCCAGGCGCCATTGTTGGCGTGATCGGCCCGAACGGCGCCGGCAAGACCACCCTGTTCCGCATGATCACCGAGCAGGAGACGCCCGATAGCGGCGCCATCCGGATCGGCGAGACGGTGAAGCTGGCCTATGTCGATCAGAGCCGCGACGATCTGGAGGCGAACAAGACCGTGTGGGAGGAAATCTCCGGCGGCAATGACGAGATCGAGCTTGGCAAGCGCAAGATGCAGAGCCGCGCCTATGTCTCGCTGTTCAATTTCCGGGGTTCCGACCAGCAGAAGAAGGTTGGCCAGCTGTCAGGCGGCGAGCGCAACCGGGTGCATCTGGCCAAGATGCTGAAATCCGGCGGCAACGTCATCATGCTCGACGAACCGACCAACGATCTGGACGTCGATACGCTGCGCTCGCTGGAAGAGGGGCTGCTGGAATTCGCTGGCTGCGCCGTGGTCATCAGCCATGATCGCTGGTTCCTGGACCGCGTGGCGACGCATATCCTGGCCTTCGAGGGCGACAGCCAGGTGGTCTGGTTCGAGGGTAATTACCAGGCCTATGAGGAAGACCGCCATCGCCGCCTGGGGGCGGCGGCGGATCAGCCGCACCGCATCAAGTACAAGCCGATTGTTCGTAACTGAAGGCGGTAGGTTTCAGGCAAGAAGAAAGGGCGGATGGATGACCATCCGCCCTTTTTGCTGTGTGAGGCAGCAGGGGTAGTTTTTGTGGCCGGTCAGGCCGCCTGATAGCGTGCTGCAGCCGGGCGCTCGCGGGCTGCCATGACCTGGCTCAGTTCGGCGCGGGCGCGCGACACGCGGCTCTTGATCGTGCCAACGGCGCAGTCGCAGATTTCGGCCGCGTCCTCGTAGCTGAAGCCGCTGGCGCCAACCAGGATCAGCACCTCGCGCTGGTCGGCCGAGAGCGTCTGGAAGGCGCGGTCAAAGTCGCGCACATGCAGCTTCACCTCCTGGGTTGCCGGGGTGGACTGGCTGAGCGCGCGGTCGTCGATGGGTTCCATCTCGAAGCGGCGCTGGCGCAGCTGATCGTAGAAGATGTTGCGCAGGATGGTGAACATCCAGGCTTTGAAGTTGGTGCCCATCTGGAACTTGTCCTGCGCCTTCAGCGCACGCACCACAGCGTCCTGCGTCAGATCCTTGGCGCGATCCTCATTGCGGCACAGCATGCGGGCGAAAGCCTGCAGGTGGGGAATGACGTCAACCAACTCATCCTGAAACGGGCGTGGCATTTTTCTGCCTCCGTTATTTATTAGACCGAATAGACGATCGGATTCGGCCATCCGCTATTGGCTACAATAAGGAACAATAAAGGCCGTTTCAGGGCGCGGTGCCCAGATACGGCCATAAAAATAAATAAACAGGATTTTATTTTATGTTCTCTGATTCAGGATTTTTTTGAGTTCTTGTTTATTGTTTTCATTATTTCATCCGGAATCGGTTCATTCAAAATATCCGCATACATTTCCTGAAGATAGTATTCGACCCAGTCTTTGAAATGCGGATTGTCGCCGGAATGGCCGTGCCACACCTCACCCGTGCCGCTGGCCGGTACACCGTTGGTCGGGGCGTTCTTGCGGCGCGGCGCGGCGCGCTCCGGTGCGGGGCGGCTATACACAAGTTTCAGAAAGGGGGCTTGATGTATCGTCATCCGATCACGTCATGGCAATGGTATCTCAGGGCAAAGATGTCTTGGGCCGTGTTTGGCTGAACCTTCATTCGATGAACGGAAGAAACGGGTCTCTTGTTCCCAGGGGGTATCCCAGGGGGCCACTTTATTGCCTTGAAAAAGCCCGGGTCTGCCTCCGCAACACCAAAATCGGGGACTATCAGATAGTGGCCAGTCTGATTGAGGAGCAACCGAGATGAATGCCCCCAAGACCGATTTATCCGAGGTTCTGCCCTATCTGCGCCGCTACGCCCATGCCCTGGCGGGCAGCCCTTCCAAGGGCGACGCCTATCTGAAGCTGTGCCTGGAAACCTATCTTCACGAGCCGCACCGGCTGCGCGCCGGGCGCAGCATAAAGCCGCAGCTTTTCGCCCTGTTTCATGATGTCTGGTCGGTGGTGGCGCTGACCATGCCGCAGCTCGACGAAGCGGCGGAAGATGATACGCCCGACGATCCCCTTGCCATTGGCCTGCAATGCCTGCCCGTGCTGAAGCGGCAGGTGTTTCTGCTGGGGCGGCTGGAAGGATTTTCGGCGGCGGAGATCGCCGCGATCCTGGGGATCGACGAGGCCGATGCCCGCCGCCGCCTCGACGAGGCGACCGCGCTGCTGCGCCGGCGCATGATCGACCGGCATCTGCTGCAGGGCGGGGCCGCTGAAGCCGAGGGCGAGGATGATGATTTCGAGGTGCCGCTGCAGGCGCCGTCCTTCGTCCGCCGTCCGGCCAACCGGGCGCCGGCTTTTCAGGGGTGATGGCGCGCCTTGTTCCGGTCGCCGTCTATAGGCCTTTCGCGGTATCCTGAGGGTGATTTCTGATGCGCGCGCGGGAACGCGCGGATCGCCTGCGCCGTTAAGACAGCAGGATACCGTGTCCGGCACCAGCAATGGGGCCGGCAACAATCGAAAGGAATAAGTTGATGGGTATTGAGGTTGGCGGCCTTCTGGGCCTGCTTTTGCTGATCGCCAACATCTGGGCAATCGTGAATGTTGTTGGCAGCGGCGCGTCCACCGGCGGCAAGGTGCTGTGGATTCTGTTCATCCTGCTGATGCCGCTGCTGGGCTTCATTGTCTGGCTCATCCTGGGGCCGCGCAGCGTGCGGGCCTAGCCTCAGTAGCGCTTCTCATAGATCAACCCGATATCGCCGGCTGAGGCAGCGCCCAGCCGGCTTTCTATTTTCAGGTTCGGCAGCACCCGGTATTCCAGCAGCAGGGCGGTGCTCTCGGCGCCGAATCCCTGGCTGACCCCGACGAACAGATCCTCCGAGAGATAGCGCCCGGCGCGAACAGAAGCTCCGCCGTCATCTCCGCCACCGACTTCCAGCGTGTCCAGCCCCAGCGACTGGCGCAGATCATCGACCATGCCGACGCTGCTGACGGTGCCCGTCAGCTCCAGCGCGGTCTGGGCCAGCCGCGCCGCCTGCACCGCGTTCAGTCTGGCAACGTCGCTGCCGAACAGGATACGCGAGAGGATTTCGTCGCGCGGCAGCGGCGGGGAGGAGGACAGGGTTATGTCCGGCCGGCGCACCGGGCCGCTCAGCGCGATCTGGGCCTGGATGTCGCCGACATCGGCGACCGCCAGGATATCGAGGCCAATTTCCAGATCGCCATATGGATCCGGCAGCAAGTCGATGGTGCCGCGGTCCAGCACGAAGCGCCGGCCGGCGAAGTCGAACTGGCCGCGCACCACGGAGATATCGCCGGAAATTTCCGGCGTCGCCGCCGTGCCGGCGATGTCCAGCCTGCCGCTGAATTCCGATTCCAGCCCGCGGCCGCGCACGAAGACCTGCCCCGGTATCTGGATGGTGATATCGAGGCGCACGAGATCGGGGCCGAATCCGTCTTCCGCTTCATCCTCCTTCTGCCGGGCGCGTGCCTGCCTCGCTTCTTCCCGCCGCCTTTCGGCATCGACATTGGTGCGGGCATCGCGGTTGACCTCGCGGACCTCCAGCATGGTGACGGAGGGCGGCAGGCGATTGGGGATGCGGATGTCGGCCTCATCCACCGTGATGCGGCCGGTCAGCAGCAATGCCTGCGCCTGGTTTTCCAGCACCAGCGTGCCGCTGGCATAGGCGGTGCCTTCCTCGCGGTTCAGGATGCGCAGCCGGTTCTGCTGCAGCCGGATATCGATTTGCGGCAGGCCCTTGCCATCGAAACGGACGCGTCCCTCGCCGGTCAGCGTGCCGCCGGCACCGTCCTGCGCGCTGAGGTCGTGCAGGGTGAGGCTGTCGCCCTCGCCATCGATACGGAAGGCGATGTTCTGCAGCGTGGCGCCGGTCATGTCGTTCATATAGCGGCCATCGGCCAGTTCCGCCGTGCCGCTGAGGCGTGGATCGCCCAGCGTGCCGCCGATATCGAGCCCGGCGGTGAGCCTGCCGTCCAGCCGGTCCTCGCCCAGCGCAAGGGCCAGCAGGGTGATCTTGCTGAGATTGGCCTGCGCCGTCAGCTTGCCGCTGAGCGGGCCATCGGGGGGCAGAACGGCTTCTCCGGTCAGCAGGTTGAGGCGTACCGGCAGGCTGGCCTGCGCCTCGACCCGCGCGCCTTCCATCCTGTCCAGCGTCAGGCTGGCGTTGAGCTGTCCCCGCTCCAGCCGCCCTTCCAGCGTGGCGGAGGCGGGCGGCAGGTCGGGCGCTGTGGGATCGTCCAACTCGATGCCGGTGAGACGCAGGCGGAAATCCCCGGTGGGATTGTCGGGGCGTCCTTGCAGCGTCAATTCCAGCGCGGCATCGCCTTTCAGCGCCGGCCCCAGCTCCAGCCTCTCCGCCAGAGACAGCGGCAGGCCGGTCAGCGACATTCTGGCCTCCACCGCGCTGTCCGTCAGCCGCGCCGCGCCGGCCAGCCGTGCCCCCTGATCGATGGCGAGGTCGAGCCCCTCGATTTCTTTCAGCTGCGGTCCGTAGCGCAGCGTCACAGGCTGCCGCAATGCCAGCGCCAGCTTGTGGACATCGCCGTCGAGCCTGTCGAGCCGCAGGGTGATCGTCTCCGCCACCGCGATGGCGCCGGTGCTTTCCAGCGACAGATCAGGGCCGCTCGCCGCGAGGGAGAAATCGCCACCTTTAGGGTCAAGATCGGCGTCAATTGCCAGCCTATCCAGCCGCTGCCCCCCCGCTTCGATACTCTCGGCGCGCAGCACCACAGGCCCGTTCGGCGTGCCCTTTACGTCGGCCAGCTGGGCTTCCAGCCGCAGCGCGTCGATGCTGCCGATATTGTCGGCGGCAAGACCGCTGCCTTCCAGCACCAGCCCGGCATGCTGCCGGCCCGACCGGTCTGCCAGCTCCACTGCCAGCGCGATGCTGCCGGAGGGATTCAGCTGCTTCTGCCCCGCCAGTGCGGCCAGGGTCGCGAGATCGTCGCTGCTTGCCTTCAGCCGGCCGGCGGCAAGCTGCCGTTCCATGTCGATGGCGAGATCGCCTTGCAGCGCCAGTGCCTTGCTGTCGAGCGCCAGCCCGTCCAGCCGCAACCGGTTCGCCGCGAACGAGAAAGCTGTCGTGCCGGTCGCCGCCAGCCCGCGCGGGCTGGCCTCAAGGCGCAGCCGGCCTTCGGCAACAGGCGCGCCGGTATCGGCATCCTGCGCCAGCCGGTCGAGGGAGAGGGCTGCGGTGATAGTCCCCAGTGTCTCGTCTTCCAGCCGGGCATTGCGCCAGTCCAGATTGGCTTCCCCCGTCATTCCGGCGGGCCAGCTGCCGGACAGGGTGACGAAGGCGCTGGCCGCGCCGGCCATGCGGATGCCGGCCAGTGTGCCCGCCGCAGCCATATCAGGCAGGTCGAGGGCGAGGCTGGCCGCGACGGTTTGGAAATCGTCCGACAGGGTGGCGTTGCCATCCACTGTCAGGCCTTTCCCGGCAAGCCCGATATGGTCGAGGTGCAGCTGCCCTTCCTGCTGCCGGATGCGGCCGGCGGCGGTCAGTTCGCTGGTACCGCCCAGCAGCGGCAGGGGTGTGCCGTCCAGTGATGCATCGGCGATGCTGGCCGTAATGTCGAAGCCGGCATCGTCGGGATGGCCGCTGACAGCCGCGTCGAGCCGCAGCATCCCGGCGAGCTCGATCCCGGCGAGCGGGGCATAGCGTTCCAGCGGGCCCGTCGCTGTGGCTGTCAGGTCGAATTCCAGGCTGACCGGATCGGCGGTGCCGGCGAGTGCGATCTCGGCCGGCCCGTCGCGGACGGTCAGGTTGCCGATCCGGACCGGGCCAGCGGCGGGCACCGTCTCGTCGAGCAGGATGTGCAGTTCCTCGGCCAGGATCGGGCGCAGCTCCGGTGGCAGCAGCGGCCCGGCGCGGACTTTGCTGTCCAGCGTGACATGGCGGTCTGTGCTGCCGCTAACGGCGATATCGGCGGCAATGCCGATCTCCGGCCCGGCGCTGGCGGTCAGGCGGGCGGTCAGGCCGTCCAACGGGCCTTCGGCGTTCAGCGTCGCTTCCACGGCGGGGCGGCCCGGCAGGTCGAGCAGCCCGGCGATCACGCCATTCTCCGGCTCCGAGGCGGTGAGCCGCGCTTCCACGCGGTCGCTGGTGGCATCGTAGCGCAGCACGGCGCTGGCCTCAGCGGGCGCATCCAGCCGCCGGAGGTCGAGCGCGATGTCGATGGCCCTGCCGTGGCGCGGCAGCACAGCCTTGCCGTTGGCGGTCAGCGTGGCGGTCCTGCCGGCGACCGGCTCGGCCAGCTCGATACGGTCGATCTGCAGCCGGTCGAGACGGATATCGACCGGCAGCGGAAAGGGCGAGGCGGCAGGCTGGCTCTCTTCTTCCGCACCACCGGCAGGCTGCCGCAGTACCGAGACCGTCTCCGCCGTCAGCGCGTCGAGGGTCAGGCGCCGGCCCAGCAGGTCAAACGGCGACCAGTCCAGCACGGCGCGATCGATGGTCAGCCAGGGGCCCTCGGCGTCGCTGATCGTGATCCTGCCGACGCTGATGCCCTCGAAGGGCGCCAGCCTTTCGATCCCGACGATCTCCACCTGGCCGGCAAGCAGGTCATTGGCGAGGCGTTCCGCCAGGTCGCGGCCGGGCCCAGTGTTCAGCGCCAGCACCGCGCCGGCCAGCAGCCCGGCGAGCAGGAAGGGGAGCAGCAAAACGGCCAGCAGGATGCGCCTTGCTGTCCTTCGCCGCTTCTTCGGCAGGGCGGGCACAGGCTTGCCGGTATCCTTCTCCGCCATCAGAAGGCCTGCCCGAGGCTGATATAGATCTGGAAGGCATCGTCACTGGGCCGCTTGTCGAGCGGGAAGGCGAGGTCGAAGCGCAGCGGGCCGATGGGGGTGTAGTAGCGCAGCCCGAGGCCGGCGCCGAACAGCGGATCCTTGCCGAAATCGGGCAGTTCGCTGCGGAACACATTGCCGCCGTCCAGGAAGGCGACGACGCCGATATCCTCCATCACCCGGGCGCGCATCTCGATGGAGCCGGCGATCAGCGAGGAACCGCCAACCGGATCGTTGCTGGCATCGAGCGGTCCCACGCTCTGATGGGCATAGCCGCGCACCGTGTCACCGCCGCCGGCATAGAAGCGCTTGTCGGCGGGGATGTCGGTGCGGGTCGCGCCCAGGATGGCGCCGATGGCGATCCGCCCGGCCAGCACATATTTCCCCGCCGCGTCGAACGGCAGGTGCATGGTGTCGTCCAGCCTGAGTATCAGGAAATTACTGTCGGATCCGATGGCGCCGGTATAGGGCGTGGCGCTGAGCGACAGCTTGCCGCCCTTGGTCGGATTCAGCAGGTCGTTGGTGGTGTTGCGCTCCAGCGTCGTCGGCAGGCCGATCAGGGTGAAACGGTTGGTCCCGGTTGCATCTTCAATGCGTGACTGTTCCAGCGACACGCCGATGGAGCCGCTGTAGGGGCCGCCGAGCTGGCGGGTCAGCGTCGTCACGCCGCCGACGCGGGTGGCGTCGTAGGCATCGACATCTTCCTGCTGGGCATAGACCGAGAAGTCGAGGCGCTGTTGCGGGTTCAGGAAGGCCGGCCGGCCGAGGCTGGCCTTGAGCCCGAGAAGCTGTTCCGCCACGTCGCCGTCCAGCCGGAAATCCTCGCCATAGCCGAACAGGTTACGATGCCGCCAGAAGGCGCGCACGCCGGCCCCCTGGCTGGTGGAATAGCGCACGCCGCCACCGACCGACCGTGATTTCGATTCGGCAAGTGTGATCGTCATCGGCACCTTGTCCCCGCCCATCTCCTCACGCTTCGGGGCGATGGCGATCGACAGGAAGAGGTCGGTCCCGGCCAGCGCCTGCCGCATTTCCGCGATCTTGCGGGTGTCGTAGAGGTCGCCTTCCTTCCAGCGCAGTTCACGGCGTACGACGCTGGCATCGACATCCGCCAGCCCGTCGATCCGGGTCTGGCCGAAATGGGTCAGCGGCCCGGCATCGACCTGCAAATCCACCGCGACGCTGCGCTCGGCGTGATCGACCACCACGTCGCGTTCCGAGATCCGGGCGAACGGATAGCCGCGCCAGCCGAGCCGCCGGCCGACGGCCCTTTCGCTGGCGACGATCATCTCCGAGCGCGCCCGTGCGCCAAGCTTCACGCCGAGTGCCTCGTAGGTCAGCCCTTCGGCGGCCTGTTCCTGCGCCTGCGTCTTGAACACCAGGGTGAAACGCGTGAGCCGGTAGATCGGGCCGGGATCGAGGGCCAGCGTGACGGTTGCGTCCTGTTCTGACGGCGCTTCAGCTGGCTCGACTGTCAGGGTCACGCGCGGATCGTAATAGCCCTCGGCGCGCAGTACATCGCGGATACGGTCCTCATCGCCTTCCGCGCGGCGGCGCAGCAGGTCCAGGCTTTCGACCGGCTGGTCCTTGCGGATTTCGACCTCGGCCACCTGCCTGATGGTGCTGCCGATGTCCTTCAGTGCCTCATTTTCAAGGGCTTTGAAATCCGTGGCGTAGCGGATTTCGGCCCGCGCCGGCGCGGCATGGAGACCAAGACAGGTGAGGAAGATCAGCAGAAAAAGGCGCATCGCATCTTTGGGTCGGATCATCCCAGGCTAAGGTGTGGTTGACAGGCGATAGTAGAGGGGAATGCGGCAAGCGAAAGGCGGGGCTTCACCAGATACAGTCCAGCAACGGTCCAAGCTGCCCGATCCGCCGGGTTATGGTCGCGGCGCGGCCGGTGAGATAGCCATCGGGTTTGCCGGCGGCCCATTCGCGCGGATTGGGCAGGGAGACGGCCAGCAGGGCCGCCTCGCGCGGCGTCAGCGCCTTGGCGCTCTTGCCGAAATGATGCCGCGCTGCTGCTTCCGCACCATAGAGTCCCGGCCCCCATTCGGCAATGTTCAGGTAAAGCTCCATGATGCGCCGCTTGGAGAGCAGGAATTCGACATGCAGCGTCAGATAGGCCTCCAGCCCTTTGCGGATGTAGCTGCGGCCGGGCCACAGGAACAGGTTCTTGGCGAGCTGCATGCTGATGGTGCTGGCGCCGCGCGTGCGCTCGCCGGCGCGGGCGTCGGCCAGCACCTCGCCCAGCGCATTCAGGTCGAAGCCGTAATGGCTGCAGAACAGATTATCTTCGGCGGCGATCACGGCGCGCGGCAGATGGGGGGATATCTCATCCAGCGGCTGCCAGTCCTTGCGCAGGCTTTCGCCCTCGCCAAGCCGGATCAGCATCAGCGGCGTTCCCGGCGGCGGCAGCACGCCATAGGCCAGTACCAGCGCCGCCGGCAGCAACAGGATGACAGCCAGCGCAACAAGCAGGATACGGCGCAGACGCCGCACCTCAGCCGGCTTCCGCTGTCAGCGGGAAGCCGAAGAGCCGGGCGAGGAAGCGGCCCAGTACGGCATTGGAAAGCCGTCTTATATCCGGGTCGCCGCCGATCATATAGCCATCGTCGGTGACGCAGGCGGCAAGGATCAACCGCCTGGTGATCGGGCCCAGCATCGGCATCAGGGTGCGCTGGTCGCGCACCAGCCCGCTCTCCGACACCTCGAAACGGCAGTCGGCAAGGTTGCGGGAAATCCGGCGCGGGCCGCGCCAGCTGCCATCCCACAGATGATAGGCCTCGTCATAGACGGCGAGATCGGCCCTGGAGCCGCCGGCACGGATATCCTCCAGCACTTCCTGGCAGCGCTCCGGGTCGATCAGCGCATCCTGGCCGCCATAGAGCATCAGATAGGGCGCACCGGTCGTCCGCTTGTCGGCGAAGCGCGCGACGCAGGGACCGTAGAAGGCGACATGGCCGGCAAAGCGCAGGCCCTCTGGCGCCAATGATTTGGCGATCTGCTCATGCAGTGCGTAGGTCGAGGCCATGCCGCCATAGGAAAAGCCGATCAGGGCAATGCGATCCTTATCGATATCGCCGCGTCCGGCGAGGTAGTGCAGGCCGGCATAGACATCCGAGACCAGCATGGTCTCGGTGATGTTCAGCAGCCGTTCGGTAAAGCCGCCGGCAAGATCGCGCCGGGCCGCGAAGGCATCCACCACCAGGGCGGCGATGCCCATGGCGGCGAACTGCCTGCCATAGGTCAGCTCGCGCCCGTAGCGCACGCCGCCGGCGCCATGGATCAGCACCACCGCCGGCACCCTGTCGCGGGAAGAGGCGCGTTCCGGCAGGAAAAGCTGGCCGGACGCCAGCGTCACCGGATTGCGCGCCGCCCCCTGGCCGATGTCGCGCGGGGTGAACGGGCTGCGGCTTTCGAACTGCACCGGCTGGCCGTCGATGGCGGAGATCGCCGCACCTTCCGGCCAGTCACCGGTGGCGAGCCGGGCGGTCGCAGGGTGCGGTAGCAGGAGGGCAGCCGGCAGCAGGAAGGCGGCCAGCAGAATCCAAAGGAAGTGTCGCATGGCGGCATCCTTTCCTGTCGGAACGTCAGAAGAGAAGATAAGTCGAAGCTAGCCTACCGGCAAATCGTGGCATCAGTTCGGCGTGGCACCGGGGCCGAAGAAGCGCCGCCAGAGCAGATTCAGCCGGGCGGACAGGCGCTTTTCCTGCGCTTCCTGGAGCAGCCGGCGGTTGACACTGTCTTTCTCTTCGTCGCTGTAGGTGATCCAACGGCCGATCTCTTCCGCCGTACGGCCGCAGCCGGCGCAGCGCCCGTCATTGTCCAGCCGGCATACCGCCTGGCACGGGCTGAGCGTCAGCAGGCGGTCAGCGGCGAGTTCCGCAGCGAGATCGGCGGGGTCGTGCATCTTATTCCGGGAGGGCGAGGCCGCGCCGGAGACAGGCCGCCTCCAGCGTGTTGTTCAGCAGGCAGGCGATGGTCATCGGACCGACGCCGCCCGGCACCGGCGTGATGGCACCGGCCACGCGGGAGACATCGTCGAAATCGACATCGCCGACGAGGCGGGTCTTGCCGTCTTCCTTCGGGATACGGTTGATGCCGACATCGATAACAGTCGCGCCCGGCTTCACCCAGTCCGCTTTCACCATCTGCGGCCGGCCGACGGCGGCTACCAGAATATCGGCGTTGCGGCACACGGCGGGCAGGTCGCGGGTGCGCGAATGGGCGATGGTGACGGTGCAGCTCTCGCGCAGCAGCAATTGCGCCATCGGTTTGCCGACGATGTTGGAGCGGCCGACCACGACGGCGTTCAGCCCGGACAGGTCGCCGACATAATGCTTCAGCAGCATCAGACAGCCCAGCGGCGTGCAGGGGACCATGCCGGGCAGGCCGGTCGCCAGCCGCCCGGCATTCACGACATGGAAGCCGTCCACATCCTTGTCCGGGTCGATGGCGGCCAGTACCGCATCGGTGTCGATCTGGTCCGGCAGCGGCAGCTGCACCAGGATGCCGTCCACCGCCGGGTCTTCGTTCAGCCGCTGCACCAGCGCCAGCAATTCCTCCTGCCCGGTGGTGTCGGGCAACCGGTGCTCGAAGGAATGCATGCCGGCCTCAAGGGTCAGCTTGCCCTTGTTACGGACATAGACCTCGCTGGCCGGATCGTGGCCGACCAGCACCACGGCCAGGCCGGGCACCAGATTGTCGCGCTGTTTCAGGATGGCGGCCTTGCGGGCGACCTCGGCGCGCAGGGTGGCGGCGAAGGCCTTGCCGTCGATCAGGGTGGCCCCCGGGGTGTTGGTGCTGTCGGTCATGCTGTCATCTCCAGCCAGTCGGTCAGGCGCCGCATCAATAGACCGGAATCGCCTGCGATTTCGACCGTTTTCCGACGGTCGGTCATGCCCAGCACGATGGTCAGGTCGGATTTCGGCAGCTTCCAGCTTTTCGCCAGCAGCCGGATCAGCGCGGCATTGGCCTTGCCATCCTCCGGCGGGGCGGTGACGCCGATCTTCAAGCTGACGCCGCCGGCATCGTCCGCGATCAGTCCCTGGATGCGGTCAGCGGCCGCCTTTGGCGTCAGCCGAATACGGACACGCAGGCCGTCCGGTACGGTGGTGAAGGGCGACGGCAGGCTCAGGCCAGGTACTCCCCCAAGGGCTCCCTAGGCCAGATACTCGAACATCAGGTTCTTCAGGAACACCAGCAGCAGGATCAGGATGATCGGCGAGATATCGAGGCCGCCCAGATTGGGCAGCACCTGCCGGATCGGCCGCAGCGCTGGTTCAGTGATGCGATACAGGAATTCGCCGATCGTATAGACGACGCGGTTGGTGGTGTTCACCACGTTGAAGGCGACCAGCCAACTGAGAATTGCGGAGATGATCAGCGCCCAGATATAGAGCGAGATAACCGTATCGACCAAAGCCAGAAAGGAATACATCGGATCACGCCATGCGTCGGGGGAAGCCCTTGGAAAGGTAGGGGGTTGGCGGCCGCTGCGCAAGGGCAAGCGGCCGCATCTCTTCTTGGATCACACGTTGAAGTATTTTGCCTTCGGGTGATGCAGGACGATGGCGGAGGTCGATTGCTCCGGATCGAGCTGGTCCTGGTCGGTCAGCGAGACGCCGATGCGCTCCGCCCCCAGCAGGTCCAGCAGCGGGCGCTGGTCGGCCAGGTTCGGGCAGGCCGGGTAGCCGAAGGAATAGCGGCTGCCGCGATATTCCTGCTTCAGCAGCCCCTGCATGTCCGCCGCCTCCTCGGACGCGAATCCGAGTTCGGCGCGGATGCGCTTATGGACATATTCCGCCATCGCCTCGGCCATCTCCACCGATAGGCCGTGCAGGTAGAGATAATCCTGGTAACGGTTGCTCTCGAACCAGTCGCGGGCGATGTCGGAGGCCTTGGAGCCCATGGTGACGACCTGCAGGCCGATCACGTCGCGTTCGGCATCGTCGATGTCGCGGAAATAGTCGCTGAGGCACTTGCCGTCCGGCCCGGCCTGGCGCGGCAGCTTGAAGCGGCACACCTCGGTGCCGCCATTCTCGCCGAACAGCACCACGTCATTGCCCTCGGCTGCCGCCTGCCAGTAGCCATAGACCGCCTGCGGCACCAGGATATCCTCCTGCTCGCAGGTCTCCAGCACGCGTTTCAGGATCGGCTTCAGCTCCTGCTCGGCATATTTGCGGTACTGCGCCCGGGTGCGGCCGCTTTTGCGAAAGCCCCACTGAAACTGGTACAGCGTCATCTCGTTCAGATAGGACAGCACTGTACGCACCGGCACGCGGGCGATGACACGGGAGCCCCAGAATGGCGGTTCCGGCACCTTCACGCCTTCCGCCAGCGCCTGACGGCGGGCGCGCGCCGCAACCGGGTCCAGCGCATCGTCATTCGCCGCCTTGGAGGTCTTGCCCGGCGCCTTGGAGCTGGTGGCGCGGCTGTTGCGCTTCTCGCGCTCTTCCAGCAGGAAGGCGTCGAAGCCGCCATCGATGACCTTGTTCATGAGATTCAAGCCGTCGAACGCATCGCGGGCATAGGCGACCTGGCCGCTGCCATAGGATTGCGCGCAGTCGGTCTCGACATAATTGCGGGTCAGCGCGGCACCGCCCAGCATCACTGGCGTTTTCATGCCGTGGCGGGTCATCTCCTCCAGGTTTTCGCGCATGATGACGGTGGATTTCACCAGCAGGCCGGACATGCCGATGGCGTCGGCCTTATGTTCCTCGGCGGCCTGGATGATCGTCGCGATGGGCTGCTTGATGCCCAGATTGACGACCTTGTAGCCATTGTTGGTCAGGATGATATCGACCAGATTCTTGCCGATATCGTGCACGTCGCCCTTCACCGTCGCCAGCACGATGGTGCCTTTTTCCTGGCCCTCGACCCGCTCCATATGCGGTTCCAGATAGGCCACGGCGGCCTTCATCGTCTCGGCCGATTGCAGCACGAAGGGAAGCTGCATCTTGCCGGCGCCGAACAGCTCGCCCACCACCTTCATGCCGTCCAGCAGATAGGTGTTGATGATGTCGAGCGGCGGGTGTGACTTCATCGCCTCGGCGAGGTCGTCGTCCAGCCCCTTGCGGTCGCCATCGATGATGCGTTCCTTCAGCCGTTCCTCGACCGTCTCGGCGCGCTTCTTTTCCACCTTGGCGGCGGATTGCCTTCCCTCGAACAGCGCCATGAAGGCGTGCAGCGGGTCATAGCCCTCGGCGCGGCGGTCGAAGATCAGATCCTCGGCGATCTTCACCTCATTCTCGGGGATCTGGTGCAGCGGCATGATCTTCGAGAAATGCACGATGGCGCCGGTCATGCCGCGCTTCACCGCATGGTCGAGGAATACCGAGTTCAGCACATGGCGCGCCGGCGGATTCAGGCCGAAGGAGATGTTGGAGAGACCCAGCACGATCTGACAGTCCGGCAGTTCCCTGGATATCCGCTCGATTGCCTCCAGCGTCCACAGCCCCAGCTTGCGGTCATCCTCATTGCCGGTGCAGATGGTGAAGGTCAGCGGGTCGAACATCAGGTCGGAGGCCGGCAGCCCGTGCTTCACGCAGGCGAAATCGTGCAGCCGCTTGGCCAGTTCCACCTTGCGCTCGACGGTCTTGGCCATGCCCTCCTCGTCGATGGTCAGGGCGATTACCGCCGCGCCGAAGCGCCGGGCCAGCTCCATGCGCTTTTCCGCCGGCTCCTCGCCATCCTCGAAATTGATCGAGTTCAGGATCGCCTTGCCGCCATACAGCTTCAAGGCGGCTTCCAGCACGATCAGCTCGGTCGAATCGATGACCAGCGGCGAATCGACAGAGCCGCGCATGCGGCTGACCACTTCGGTCATGTCGGCGACCTCGTCGCGGCCGACGAAGGCGGTGCAGACATCGAGAGCATGGCTGCCCTCGCGCACCTGGTCGCGGCCCATTTCGATGCAGCCGTCCCAGTCGCGGTTTTCCTGCAATTCGCGGAATTTCTTCGAGCCGTTGGCGTTGCAGCGCTCGCCGATGGCGAAGAAGGCGTTCTCCTGACGCAGCGCCACCGGGCCGTAGAGCGAGGCGACGGACGGCGTCCAGACCGGATTGCGCCGGGTCGGGCGGGGCCGGTGGTGGCCCTCGCCTTCCTCGGCGGCAAGCTTGCGCAGCATGGCGTCCAGCGCCTGGATATGCTCGATCTGCGTGCCGCAGCAGCCGCCGATGAAGCTGATTCCATCCTGGCGCAGGAAGCGTTCCAGCCAGGTCGCCAGTTCCGGTGCCGCCAGCGGATAGACGGTCTGGCCATCGACCAGTTCCGGCAGGCCGGCATTGGGCTGGATCGAGATGCGGCCCTGCCAGTTTTCGGAAAGCCAGTGCACATGCTCGGCCATTTCCTGCGGCCCGGTGGCGCAGTTCAGGCCGATCACCGGCACATCCAGTGCATTGATGATGGTGGCGGCCGCAGCGATGTCGGTGCCGACCAGCATGGTGCCGGTGGTTTCCACCGTCACCTGCACCATGATCGGAATGTCGGTTTTGGCGTTGCGGTTGGCGCGCTTGGCGCCGTTCACGGCGGCCTTCACCTGCAGCGGATCCTGGCAGGTCTCGATCAGGAAGGCGTCGATGCCGCCGGCGATCAGCCCGTCGGATTGCAGGGCGAAGGCATCTTCCAGCGGCTGATAGGCGATATGGCCAAGCGAAGGCAGCTTGGTGCCGGGACCGATGGAACCCAGCACGAAACGGTCGCGCCCGTCGCCCTTGAAGCGGTCGATGGCCTCGCGCGCCAGGATGCCGGACATGCGGTTCAGCTCGAACGCCTCGTCCTGCAGGTCGAATTCCGCCAGGGTGATCGGCGACCCGCCGAAGCTGTTGGTCTGCACCGCGTCGGAGCCGGCCTCGAGATATCCTGCATGGATGTCGCGCACCAGGTCGGTGCGGCTCTTGTTCAGGATTTCCGTGCAGTTCTCGCAGCCGAGATAATCCTTGTCGACATCCAGATCGGCTGCCTGCACGCGGGTGCCCATGGCGCCGTCGCCCAGCAGAACCCGTTCTTCCAGTGCCTTCAGAAACCGTGACATTCCGCTATCCTCTTTTGTCGTTCAGGCCGTCAGCGCCGGTGCTGCGGCCCGTGCCCCCAGCCCCAGGACGCGGCAGATCGCCAGCGTCAGCTCGGCCCGGTTCAGCGTATAGAAATGGAAATCCTCGACGCCATTCTCCTGCAGCTTCTCGCACAGTTTCACCGCCACCGTGGCGGCAACGAGATGGCGCGTATCCGGCTCGTCATCCAGCCCCTCGAACAGCCCGCCCATCCAGGCCGGCACGGCAGCACCGCAGGCCTTCGCGAATTTGCAGACCTGGCCGAAATTGGTGACCGGCAGGATGCCCGGCACGATCGGGACGGTGATGCCGGCCTTGCGGGCGTTTTCCAGGAAGCGGCAATAGGTGTCGGCCTCGAAGAAGAACTGCGTGATCGCGCGCGTCGCGCCGGCATCGATCTTGCGCTTCAGATT
>Ga0114898_1001073_pt1 | contig 17468 bp, 6 predicted proteins | sample Malvired_Geostar_FD_83496 | JGI IMG/M metagenome (GOLD analysis project Ga0114898, IMG submission 83496) | Marine viral communities from the Global Malaspina Expedition - Malaspina viral metaG DeepMed_Geostar | ecosystem: Environmental > Aquatic > Marine > Oceanic | place: Mediterranean Sea... | reverse complement strand
TAATTTGCTTCATAAATCTTAGTATATGTTTTATCATAAGTAGCTGACCAATTACTACTCCAATCCTTACTATAATCAGCAGACCAAACCTTAGTATAAACCGCAGTATAGTCTTTACTATAATCAGCAATTGTAGGACCTTCCCATACCTTTGTATATTCTAATACACCCATATACGTTTTCGTATAAGTTGCAGCACCAATATACGTACCAGTATAATCTTTAGTATAGTTTGCTACACCAGCATAATTAATTACACCAACATATTCTTTTTCATAATTCAATAACCCAACATATGCCTTAACATAATCTTTATTGTAGTTTGTTAAACCAGTATATGTTTTACCATAATCCTTTTCATAATTAAGTACACCAGCATACGTCTTGGTCCAATCCTTAGCATATGCTTTTGTATATGTTTTTGTAAAGTTAGTTGCAACATCACCAGGCTGTACTATGCCCTCATATGTTTTTTCGTAATCCTTTTCATATGATGCTGAATATGCTTTTTCGAAATTAGCTGCACCTTCATATGCCTTAGTATATGTCTTACCATATTCAATGTTGCCTTCATATGCTTTGGTATATGTTTTTTCATAACTAGCATCACCTTGATACGCTTTAACATATCCTTGAGTCGAACCCAAGTAACTCGTATTGTATGCTTTAACTCCAGTATAATCAACTGCAGTTGTATATACTTTTGAATATGTGCCTTCATATGGAGCAACACCTACGTATGCTTTTGCAAACCCAATTTCGGAACCAGTGTACACACCTTGCCAAATCTTTGTATATACTTTCTCATATGAATTATATACTTTGATATAATCAGCTGAGTAATCACCAGTATAGCTTTGCGTAGTTACATAAACAGCTTCATAGTCTGTTGTTCCAGAATACACTGCAACAAAATTATCTTCTCCGGCATACGTTGTAGTATAATCTAAAGTATTCTTTACATATGCTTGAGTCCACAATGTAGTATACGTTGCGGTATATTCACCAAGATATGATTTGGTATATACAGCAGTATAATCTTTGCTGTATGCTTTAGTATATGTCTTGGTATAAGTCTTACTATAATCAACACTATAATCTTTTGAATATATCTTTGTATATGTACTAGTCCAGGCACCAACATAAATTTTTTGCCAAACCTTACTATAGTCTTTACTATAATCAGCACCCCAGTCTTTTGAATAATCTCCATCATATCTCTTTGTATATACAGCTGTATAATCTTTTTCATAATCCTTGGACCATACCTTAGTAAAACTACCTGTGTATATTTTATTATAGTCTGCTGCATATTCAGGAGCACCCCATACCGCTGAATAGGTCTTGGTAAAGCTACCTGTGTATATCTTAGTATAATCTTTGCTGTACGCTTTCGTCCATACCTTAGTATAGTCTTTATCATAATATTTTGAATAAACTGCAGTCCAAACCTTCGAATATACTTTAGTATAAGTAGCTCCCCAATCACCAGTATAATCTGAAGAGTAGGCTGTTCCATCCCACGTCTTAGTATAGTCCTTAGACCATATCTTAGTATACGTCTTCACATAATCTTTATCATAAGCCTTTTCCCAGTCCTTTGACCATATCTTTGTATAATCTTTATCATAATTTTTAGTCCAAACCTTAGTATACGTTGCCTCAAAACTTAAAGTACTACCTGAGGTAAAGTTTTTTAAAGTAGTATATGCTTTAGTATATGTCTTCTCATAAGAAGCAGCACCTTGATAAGTTTTAGAATAATTAATAAATGTAGCAAGATAATCTGCCGAGTATGCTTTAGTCCATATCTTAGTATATACAGCAGTATAATCTTCTGCATAGTCCTTACTATATGCTTTTACATAATCAACACTATAGTCTTTTTCCCAAAGTTTAGTATATATTGTTGTATAATTCTTTGAGTAAGACGGTACCCATGCCTTAGTATAAATTTTAGTATATGCTTTACTGTAATCAGCTTCATAAGTTTTGTTATACTGACCCTCATAATTTACAGCATAATCTTTAGACCAGATCTTTGTATAATCAGCACTATAGTCTTTTTCATATGACTTAGTATATACCGCGGTGTAGTCTTTTTCATACGTCTTAGTATAGACTGTAGTATAGTCTGTTGAGTAATCCTTAGACCATAACTTTGTATATGTTGCACCATAATCTTTAGACCATATCTTTGTATAAACTGCAGTATAGTCTTTAAGATATGCTTTTATATACTCACCATCATAATTTGTTGACCAATCTTTAGACCAGATCTTTGTATATGTCTTCAGATATGTTACTGTAAATACGTCACCAGAACTATCTTCATACGCTTTAGTATAACCCTTAACATAATCTGCACTATAGTCTGCAGACCAGATCTTTGTAAACGCTGCACCAACATATGTCTTTTCGTATGACTTTTCCCAGACCTTTGTATAATCAGCAAGATAATTTTTAGACCAGACTTTATTATAATCTACACTATAATCTTTAGACCATATCTTTGTCCAAATCTTAGTATAATCTTTATCGTATGCTTTTGTCCAAACCTTTGTATAGTCTACATCATATGCTTTTGTCCAAATTTTAGTATATACAGTTGTATAATCTTTAGTCCATATCTTAGTATAATCACCAAGGTATGCTTTAACATACGCTTTAGTATATCCCTTGGACCAATCCTTACTATAATCTGCTTCATAAGATGCTGATCCAGCATATTCTTTAGTCCACGTTTTAGTATAATCTGTTGAGTATGCTTTGGTCCAGATCTTGGTATATGTCTTATTATAGTCCTTTGCAAAATCTTTAGACCAGATCTTAGTATAGTCAGTACTATAATCCTTTTCCCAAATCTTAGTAAACGTACCGGTACCAGCAAACTGTACTTCAGTCGCATATACTTTTTCGTATGTACTACCAGCGAAATTTTCTAAGGTTGTATAATTTGCTTCACCAGTAAATGTTTTAGCACCTGCGTAGGCTTTCACATAATCTTTAAGTGATGGATGTACACCTCGATCTCCATACTCTACTGAATATGCTCCAGTAGCATCACTATAAACTGTTGCCCATCCAGGATATGACTGATACCCTTGATCAAAAGTACCAGCATACGTAGCTACATAATCTTTTACATATCCTGCAATCCATGCTTTGGTATACACAGCAGTATAATCTTTATCATAATTCTTAGTCCATATCTTCGTATAGATCGTAGTGTAATCAGCACCATAGTCTTTTGAATAAGTCTTGGTATATGTCTTAGTCCAAATTTTTGTGTAATCTTTTAGATAAGCAGCATCATAATTTATAGACCAAACTTTTGAATATATTTTTGTATAGTTTGTTGTTTCACTAGCACTAGCAAACCCACCATAATAAGTTGGTCCTACCCAAAGCTTAGTATAGTCTTTACCATAATCCTTAGACCAGTTCTTCTCATAAGTCTTAACATAGACTGCAGTATAGTCTGTTGAGTAATCCTTATCATAATCTTTAGACCAAAGTTTAGACCAGACCTTTGTATAGTCTGCACTATAATCCTTTTCATAACTTTTGGTCCAAATTTTAGTATAGTCAGCTGCAGAAGATGCACCATACTCTTTTTGCCAATTCTTATCATACGTACCAGTATAAGTTTTAAACCAATGAGTATCGTATGATTTCATATAATTTATAGGACTAGCCCATACAGTAGCAGAAACCCAACCCTTGGTAAAATTAGTAAGAGTTGGTCCTGTCCATATCTTTGTGTAAGCTGCGCTATATGGAACTAAACCAACATATGCTTTTATAAATGCATGTGGGACAGTACTAGTGTCTTTCAGATACTGGCCAGTGTATCCTCCGAACGTGCCTTCGTAGGCTCTACTATATGAGGTTAATGGAGTGAAACCGGTCGTGCTTAAATACGACCGTGTAAATGTCTCCCCATCGCCTGAGTATGATGATGCATAATGTCGAGTGGCCATCTTGTACTACTAACTATACGTCTGGTACCAGATGTCACCATTTGCTCCGCCTGATGGCGCCGATGTACTGACAGTGACTGCAAAAGATGCATCATGTGAACCCTCAAATACTCTTGATGTAAAGTTATCTGATAATGCATTATTGGCAGTCGTTGTGACTATTCCATTTGCAGCAACTGTAATTGTGGCAGAATGTGTGGCATTACCATACGCTCCAACAACTCCAGCAAGAGTTGGAAGTGTGGTTGTGATGACATTTGCTGTGCTATTAACAATCTCAACATTGTTAACCTTGAGTGCGCCCATCTACTATCTCCCGTAAGTCTTCTACGTCTTGTTTTAATTTTTTAACTGCGTCAACAAGTAAAGGTATGAGAGATTGATATTTGACAGCTAATGTACCATCATCTCTTTGATCAACAAGAAACGGAAGAACCTCTTGAACTTCTTGTGCAATAACACCTAAGTCCGTTTGCCCGCTTTTGTGATCATTAGTATTCCATTCAAATAAATATCCATTAATTTTTTCAAGTATTTCCCACGTATTATCAATGCTCCTAAGATTTGTTTTAACATTTATATCAGACGTATAGTTAGCCTCAACATCAGCAAAAGCTCTCAGGTTATTACAATACACATTACCCCAAGCCTTAAGGGCTGTACCCAGATCTAAAGTTAAATTGGCACTAGGGTGAGTAGCAGAACTAATTATTAAATTAGCAGATGTATCAGTAGTTCCACCTCTCAGTTGGGTATTAGCAATTAAATAGTTACTTGAAAAGTATCCATTAACATGACCATTACCAGTTGTTTCTGCATGGTTCGTACCACTAGGCTGAGCCACTGCAGCTGTAGTAATAACAACTGTACTCATATCATATGTAATACGATTTGTAAGATCAACCCACTCTGTAAATGTATCAGTTGTAGGTGCTACGTTCGCACCTGTATATGTTGTTTTAGCCATCTGTTCCTCGAATGATACTATGCAGCATTTGTTTTATCTCATACATGTCTTGTTTCAAATTAGCAACATCATTTGCTATATCATTAGCTTTCTTATCATGCTCTCTCCTCGCCTTGTACATGGTAAACGCAGTTCTATCAGTATTTATAACTGCCCTAGAATTAGTATCACGAACAAGACGTTTATCTTCTGTTGCTACTCTTGCCATCTTAAACGCTTAAAGCTAGTGCTCTATAATCTTTAACCGCAGGAACAGTTGATATATCATCAGACAACATCACTATTTTAATAGCAAATACTTTATATGTTGAGAATTTAGTTCCACCACTATTAAAATACGTTGCAACCTTACTATTTTCTGGATCTTTAAATGCCGTTTGAGGAAGTGTGACAGTATCAATAGCTGCCCCTGTATTCGTAAAGCCTAAATTTTGATCCAATGTTATAGTAGTGCCACTCGCAGATTTAACAGTATCAATTTGGTAATCAGTCTTTGCATCAGTATTAGTAACCTTGACTAATGTACCCGCAGTCAATGTAGCTGATACATCACTGGCAGTGGTTATTGCTGCTGATCCATCAGTTGTTATACCTTTTTCTACAAATGTACTTGCAGGAGTCTGAGGAATCTGATAAATGTATTCTCTGTAATCGAGTCTATTATCATCACCACTTCTTTCATCCTGGCCGATCAGCTCTAGTTGTGTCCAATGTCTATCACCAAATAAATCAGTATCAAGTTCATTTAAAATCTTACCGTACACTTCAATATCACAGTTATCTGCACCAGGCTTGAATGCTGTTAGATAAACACGAAGGTCCTCAGCATCTAATCCATCATCAAGTGTTACCACTCTAGAAATATATTTACACGTAGCATTACCAATAGCAGTTTTATGCTCATTGGTAGTATCATTATTAATAATATTTTCATAGATTAATGTACTAAATGCTTGTGTATCAACTACTGGGGATACTAATTCATTTTTAGTATTTAATTGAAAATATTGTTTCCAGTTGCCTGTTAAATCATTACTCTTACTTTTTACAACAGCCTCATCTTTAAAATAGTTTCTATCGTTGGTTCTGTACTGAGTATTACCAGTATCACCTGCAGATGTATTTGCATGTACATACATTTGTATATCTGTTAGTGATGGTGTAGTCTTATACAATAGTGGTTCAAAGTGACTAACTTTTTTATCATCGACAGACTGTATAACAGCATTTGCTCCAGTTTCTGCACCAATTACTGTCACGCCTGCAGAGAATTTAAATGTAGAATTTGTTGCAGTTGTATCATCAAGATATAAAAAAGTATCTGTACTATCATAAAAGAATACTTCGCCTGTAGGAGTATGATGAACAGCTATACCATCCGTATTAGAAATTAAAGGATATCCTTTTAGTATTAAACTAGAAGAGTTTGTAACACTATTAATTACAACAGTATCCTGAGATGTAGTATTTGCAAATGTAATATACTGCCCTGCAGCATATTCTGTATCAAAGGAAGTACCAGTTCCAGTCACGATAGAATTAGCGGTTGACATAGTTACAGTACCAGTCGTCTGTGCAGATGCATTAGATAAGAAAACAATCTCTCCTTGCTTAAATGTTCCATTAATAGCATTAACGGTCAAATACTCATAGGCTTTATTTTGAACAGCTACTGTGCCAGTATTTGGTGAAAACTTAGCTCTGTGCATAGTAAACTTAATATCTTCATCATGTAGTGGTCTTGGAAGACTAGGAGCGCTTGCACCCGTATACATCATACCAGCAAACCCATCAGTATTGACCGGCTGACTAGTGGAGACATCTGTTTGTCCTAATTTGGCTAACCAAACTGTATAATCTGGATTTGCAAGATCAGCTGTAAGAACCATACAATAATCTTCTGTAACAGGAAGATAAACCGGTGCCTGAAATGTAAAGGTAGTTGCAGTTTGTCCATCAGTGCTTGTATTAACGTCAGATGCTTTTAAATGAACCTTACTAAACGGAATAGTGGTCCTCGATGGAAATCCATTTAGTACAGGACCAATTTCCAAAGTTACCCCTAATGATTGATTCTTTGTCTTAAAGAAAATATCAAGCTTTGTAATATAAACACCTCCTGCAACTTCAGATGGTGATGTTGCTACTCTAAATGTTTGCATTAAAGGCATTATGTAATACTCCCCTCTAATACTATACTATTATCATGCTCTAGAAAAGTTTGATAATTTTCTAAACTTTCTCTAGTAAATGACTCACCATCTTTTCCAAGCGATGTCATGTTTGATGAATGTACAGCAAATCCACCAGCAAAATATGTTTGAATTTCACCTTCCAAATGTAAACAATATACAGTTGATGGAGCAGTTATTGCTACTATATTAGTAATTGTTTCGGGTTTTAGTTCTTGCCTATCTTGTACATATATTACATCATTCACCTGTAAACTATCTGCACGTTTATATTTTCCTTCTCCTACATAAAAAGGATGCTCATCTGTAGTTGATACTTTTCTTGTATCTGTTTTAATAACAAAATAATTATAAACATCTCTAGTTTCTATATCAACCACTTTAGTAGGTGCTGTTTGCCCTTGGTCATTATAACCAAGTACCTCAGTTCCAATAGTAATTTTTCCAATTGGCTTTGTTTTACCATTAGATAAAAGTACAGGAGTTTCTGGTGTAAAGCAAGTCTTATTATGCATAACAAATCCTTCGGCAACATACGTATGATCCCCATCCATTAAGAAATTCCATAGATTTGTTTCAAACGGAAGTTCTTTTGTATCTATTGTTTCTACAACAACATTACCATCTTCAGTTTCTATTGTATCCCCAACTGCAAGATCAATATCAAGAACATCTAAATTAGGATATAATTCTGTAGACATGATACTATTAACTGCCTTCCAACCATCCTGAGTTTTAAATGGATGATCTTCAGTACAGAAGACCTTGCTTCCATTAATAGAAACTGCTTTTCTATTTCCAATAAGTTTTCTATGAACCTCTATAACTTTATTGGTTTTTCCATCCGCTCCTAATATCTCATCTAAAAGCTTAACATCTTCAACTTTAATTTTACTTCCATCACCCATGGTCATTTCAGTACCGGCTAAGAAACAACATCCACCAGCTTTATTATGAACCAACATGGGTGTATCGTGACCTTCCATAACAACATGATACGTACGATTTCCAGAAAGTATAAAATTATAAAGCTGAAGATTTGGATCATCATCTTTAAAATCAATCGATGTTACTTCAACTGTACCATCAGGAGTAATAATATTATCGCCAACTTGCAAATCCTGCATATTAACAACACCTTCGTCTTCTAATACTTCTGCATGAACTGCTTTACAACACTCAGCACAAGGTGCTTTCCACCCTTCTGTAGTCATAAACATATGATCTTCCGATGTATCAAAGCCACCACCGTTAATTGAAATCATTCTTTGTGTGTGCGGAGCAATGCCATCTGTGGAACTTAATTTAGGTCTATGTAATTCTATAACTTCATTGACCATTCCATCACGTCCAATAAGCTCTTCACCTACTTGTACGTCTTCTATAAGTTTTAAATCTCCATCTCCCATTACAACTTGGGTACCAGCTCTGAAACATCTGTTATGAGTTAAGAATTCATTCGCAAAGTATTCGTGGTTACCATCTAATTCGAAATTATATACAGGTGTATCAGAAGGCATTGTCTTAGTCCAAATATCTTCTATTACTGTATCAACACCATTATATCCAATAATTATGTCACCCGTTACTAAAGTTGTTACAGGTTGTTCCATTTCTTGGTGCAATAAGCTAGCAGCTTTAGCATCAACGGCTGCCCAACCACGATTTGTCATAAATGGATGATCATCAGTAAAGAAGTGTTCACCATCATTGATAGCACACAACTTACGATTACCAAGCGTAGTATGTTGAAGACCTAATACCTCATTTGATCCTCCATCGTGCCTATGCACTTTATCTCCAATTACAATATCCTCAATATTCATTGAAGGATTATATTGCAATTGTTCAGAAGCTCCGTCCATTATGATTTGAGTTCCAGCAATGAAACATACAAATCTCGGATTGTGATGCTGGGACTGAGTGTGTGTTGGTGGTGAAGGAGGTGGAGGTAAAGTAGTTGTTGCAACACCCACAATCTTTTCCACCTGGGAAATTGATTTTTCAGTTCTACTACATATACCAAAAAATGTTCTAGGCCTTGAGGCCACTACTGATCTGGTTGATATGGTAAGGTCTGTTTTATCTGTTCCAAAATTATATGCATTAAATGGAGTCTCTGCTGCTGAAATAGCGTTTTCTCCTGCATCAGAAAAAGTATCAACATCAGCTACTAATACTGCTCTTTCACCAACGGCAAATGTTTGTTGAGGTATGTGCATAATACCAAACAAATCTCCAGTATTTGAAGAAACGAGGTTTGAACCAAGCACACCGGTTGGCTGAAAATTACTTCTACTAATAGTCTGACCATCTGGAACAATAGCTGGTCTAGTATTTGCATCCATCTTTGTATGATCAAAGAAGGCATAATGACGTGCATTAGGTCTAAGACCAAAGCAATGAAAATAAATATTTTGTTCTCTAATATAAGGTGAGAAACTTATATCTGTTACAAATTCACCAACATTCTGTTTAGTTGTGGATGTATCACCTTTAAATATATTTCTTGTTTCTGATTCAGTAATAGACCTAATGTGTTCAAGTGTATCTGTTTGCGTTGTTGTGGTTGTTACTGTTCGCCCACTTTGAGAAGCAGATGTTGATCTACGAGATCCTAGTACACGCGAAGTGCTACTATCTGCTACAATGTCACGACGAGGTTCTTGTAATGATTGTACTTCATTTAACTTATCTATTAATGATAGTGTTGGTGAAGCCAAATCAATATCAATATTAACATCATTTTCTGGTGGATTTCTTACTTCATAATAATTATCATAATTTGGATATAGATCCATATCTCCATCAAATCTCCAATTAACAGCTTCAAGATTACGTGCGGATGTAGCATATCTTTGTTTAAGAAACTCTACGTGTGTATATGGTAATGTAATCAGATCACCAGTTAACTGAGTATTACTATGAGATGTAATTTCTAAATCAACTTTATTCTGCTTAAACTTTGGTATTAATGTACTTTCTGTTTTGTTAATACCTGCTTTATATTCACCATCCTGAATTGCCGCAATTGAAAGATCATTAAAGGAGTCTACCAAAAATCCTTGTTTAAATCTATCAACAGCATTGTTTGATTCTGCAGGAATAACCAAATCATTTGTTTGTTTTTCCAACAAATTCAATGAACTATAATATTCAAGACGATTAACTCTTTTTTCAATTTGGCCAATATCTTTCATAGTATAATTACGTTGTTGTTTTGCAGTAATTCGAACACCATACTCTGGACGTTTTGCTACCCTGGCTTGTGAAGAAGATAAGGTTGGATAAACAGGAACGTCCATAATACCAATACTCATTGCGCCATCTTTATCTCGAGGAGCCAAGGGTACTTCAGCAGCAACTCCTTCTTGAATTTCAGGTATACCCTCAGAACTAATAAATATCCTATCAATTCTAGGAAGGTAATACTGATAATCAAATGTAAAGTTTTCATTAGGTCCAGCAATTTTATGATCGCTTGCAGCAAATGCTTCTGTTCCAGTTGGATTAATTGTTGCACCGGATGCAGCAGTAGCAGTATCATCTGCAGTATTTGCTACAACAGGTCTAAAGTCAACTGAATTTCTTAGATCAATACTTTGACCATCAACTGGTGATGTATAGATAGGAATATCTTCCGTCTTAATATACTCGTTTGTACTATTAGCAGTAGTATCATTTACAGGATAAGAATCTATATTGAAAAATCCTGCACCACCTCCAGAAGTATCTTTCTTGAAATGTCTAACCTTGGCAACTATTCTATCAGTTGATATTAATGTAATTGAATTGGATGTATTAGCACCTATTTTTCCTAATCCATAGAACCCATCCTTCTGACCTGACGTTACAACAAAATTGGTTGTTTTATCCACCACTGTACTGTTTGCTGCAGTCGTACCATCCCACCAAACATTGTTACCAACATAGATTGCAAGAGCATCATAAACATCAGTTATACCAAGAGAATATGGAGGAGTTGTCGTAGTACTATGACTAGCACAATTAACCTTTACAAATGATGTTGCAAGTGTTTTACTTATTGGAGGAGCACTAGTTTTCTTAACTGGATAATATACATGCGCTGTTAATGTATCTTCAAGAGTCTTACCACCACTAATATTCAACGTAGCTGTATTTGAATCAGATCCAATTTCTACATTAGAGGTAGTTCTATCAAATATATTAACAGGTAAATCAGTTGGGAAGAACCTTCTATGCTCTTTCCCAGAAACACCGACACCAAAATTATTTGCAGTTACCATTGTTGTATTACTAACAATAGAAGTAATTCGATGTGTATTTGCATCTGCTACTTTAATAAAATCACCTACAACATATTCAGTTGTAAATAAAGTACTTGTTCCAGTTACATTTCCTTGGCCACTAGTAACAGCAGCTGTTCCTGTCAAGGCAACAGTCTGTGCAGAATCATTATTTGCTACAACAATAAAATCTTGTTCTTGTGTAGTATTTAAATATGCACTGGCAGTATATGGAAATGTTTCTGTTCCAGTAGTAGTAATAATAATTGTACCATTTACTGCTACGGTACCATCTGTCTTTGCAGTCCTATAAATATATTGATTATTTGCTATACCATTAATGCTAATTGTTTTAATACCATCACGACCAATTGGCTGCGCAAGTGTCTTAAAGTCACTTTCTTTAATAGATGCTGCACTATTAGCATCCAATGTAACATCAGCAATACCTTCTGCACTATACCATATTGATCTTACGTCCTGATACCTTTTACCTTGGTTCATACTAATATCAAATAAATATAATCTATACTGACCAGTTGGTGTACCGGGAGTATTCTTTTCGTATAGAACTGATCTTACTTTTGCAGTACCAAGTATATTACCAGTAAATGATGGACTTGTACCAGTAATAACTGTACTATTAGATGTGGTAGGAACGGTAGGAATACTTGATCCTAGAGCTGAGGAAATTCTATTACCAGCTCCATCAAGTAACTTAACTTCAGCTGCATGGTTGAATGCAAAATGTCCAACCAATTCATCAACAAGCTGATAATTACCATAGTTTGATGTTACAATAGCAGATGAAACATTCTTTGTACTAGTAGCTTTAGATGTATCCAACCGTGACGTACCTACTGTAGTAACAGCATACCCATCAACGTACGCACTACCAGGACCTAATACAGTATTAAAATGAGTAGTATTTCCTGATATCTCTTCTGATTTGAGAGTAAATGGTTTTACTACATAATCACCACTTTCCTCTTTAGTCCGCTTTGCAAATCTATCACCAAGTTGGCTATACTCTGTTTCTTCTTTAGCAACAGTAGGACCATCATCACCATACCGTACAAGAATAAAAAAGTTATTAGTTGATTCAGCATTGGTTACTGTATTAACGACAAGCGTTGGAGTTAATTTTAATCGATAAGCACCAGGAGCATTCTCATTTAAAAATCCACTAGCATTATCATTCAATGATGTATCTACAGTATTATTAACAATAGACTCTGTTGTATCAAAACCAATAGCTTGTCCATGAGCATTAGCAATATAATCTTTAACTATAATTGATTGAGCTGATACTTGACTAAAATGCCCTTTATGATAAATTATACCATCATCAACTAAAAATCGTACACCACCGCCTAATGAATTAAATTCTACATTCCCACCACTATCTTCAAAACTTGTATTAGCAACCGTAACAGTATTCTTTTTAGTAAGTGCTATCTCAAATAATTCTAAATTAGCAGTAGATCCAGTGCTTGTCGTAATACTTGCTACAGTAGGAAGATCAGTTATTCTATAACTGTGTCCTTGAGATGCTGTATTATTAAATGATGTACTAGTAATACCACCGGTGCTATTTGTAGTAAGATTGGCTGTAGCATTGGTACCAAAAGTAGAACTAAATGTAATAGTATCAGCATTTGAATATGCAGTACCAGTGTTAGCACTTAATGTAACTGCATTAATAGATGCATTTACATTATATACTTCAAGCGTTTCCCCTGCTGAAAATTCAGTTACCTGTAATCCACCACTGCTACCCGTAGTAGTATAATCAAACCAAATAGTATTTAAATCTGGATTGGTTGCTTCATACCCACTCTTTACTTCATGTACCTGCGCAATTAAATTTGCACTTGAAGTTCTAACATACGTATCAGCAAATTCACTCATTACCAAAGCACTTGATGATGTATTAGCATCATTTAATTTTAGATAATTTATTGTTTGATAATTAAATGCACACCCTTTTATTATAGTACCTGATTGAAATACATGATCACCAAATCGTTCTATTTGATTTTGTAAAATAGTTTGACTTTGTGTTAATTCTCTTGCTTGTACGGGAACAGATGGACGGAACAAGACTTTATGAAATTTCTTGTCCTCATCATAGTCATCAAAATAAGGTGTTACATTAAGATCTGTATTAATAGCCATCTTGATTCCCTACTAAAAAGTTATAACCAATCTTACGGTTTCAGTTGTTGTATTTGATCGTGATACTGCATCTATATTATTTAGGTAAAGTACCTCACCAGCATTGCGAACTAAATCTGGATTTGTTTGTGCTGTTAGCTTACTTGTTCGTGATGTCGTTTGTCCTGTAACAACATTGTCTGTTGCTATATTAAATACACCTTTCATACTTGTGACTGCAACTTCTGTTGAATTTGCAAAATGTACATAAGCATTAGCATTGGTATCATCTTGAACAACCTTTTCATCTTCGGAGTATGCACTAGATGATCCAAGATTATGAGTAAATACATGTCTTTGATCAAACCTATCAAACGCTGCTCTTGAGCCCTCTGTTGTGTTCACGAAAAACGATGTTATATTCATTGATGCACTTGAGCTTGCACCAGACACATTAGCAAAGTTAGTTGAATTACCTACAGTAAATGCGCCTGTAACATTTGAAACTAAAACAGCAGTAGTGTTAGAAGAGATAACATAACCAGTAGCACTAGTATTTGCTTGAGTTATTACTTCATTATTAGTCCATGATCCTGAAGTAGTACCATTCAACTGTACATTAGCAAATAATGGGTCCTTCAGTAATCCCACCTGTCTAAAATCATTATGTGTAGGAATATTACTACTCTCATTATTTGCAAAATCTAAACTAACTCCAACGTGGTTTGCTTCTAGCTCATTAATTGGATCATTACCATGACCTCCTGTTGGAGGAATTGGAGCACGAATAACAGCAAGATTAGCAGAAGCCATATTATTAGCTTCTATTGTAATATCTGCATATGTATATCCAGCACCTCTTGTAATTACTTCTACGTTTGCTACTGTATTACTTGATGTGTTAATCATCGCACGAGCCGTAGCAGTAGTAGTGGGATCACCTTTAATAGTAATAGATGGACCTATCTCAAATACACTATCACTTGTACTTGGATTAGTTGACCAAGCTGTACTAAATGTTATAGTTTTACTACTTCCAACATAATCCGTAATCTTATTTAATTGACCAGAACCAGTACCTGATTTAATATAAATTGCACAGTTATTATAAAAATCATCATTAGCTGATAGTGTAAAATCAGCACTTGCAATTACACCAACCGTTGCGTTTGTTACCGTACTAAATGTTCCATTGCAAAATTCATTATAGTTGTTTCCTGAATTAGTTACAATGTAGTTATCTAAAGATCCAGCAACTGCATTTGTAGATGCATTGCTGTGAGCAAAATAGGGAACATAATTAGTAGTTGTAAACTTAGTATTGTTCGTCCCAGTAATAGTATACATAAATCTCCACTGATATCCATCAGCAGTTTTAATATACAAAGTATTTAAACTACTTGAAACATCTGAATATAGAGGCTTAGATGTGCTATTACCACTACTTTGATTATTCGCTACACACTTCCATACGTGATAATCACTACCTTCTGTCGTAACTACATGAAAAGCACTTCCACTTAATGAACCATTTTGGTCATCATATGCCTGATATGCATTGTTATTTGCCCAAGTATTTTTCTTAATCATGTGTTTAGCATCATCAGTTGTCACGTGTTTACCCAATACCATCTCATCCCATACTTGATATTGACTATTTGTGATTGAATTAGTTGGTGCCGGTGTGGTAGATTCTGAATATGCTTGAGGCTTACCCATAAAAATATAATAGATCGTATTGGAACTTTCGTCCAACGACTCTATAAATTGCCGAGCATTGTGTGTTTTAAATTCGTTTTTTATTAATGTACCCATGCTATGCCTGACTTACACTTGCGTTTGCTACAGAAAGAGCCATACCTGCTGCTGTTGTTGCTTGTAATCGACCAAATAATCTAGTTCCAGCAAGATGAACAATATCCTTTAATGGCTGTTTATATTTATCTAAAGGAAGCTCGGACCTTACTTCATATGAGTATTCTTGATAATAATCATTGTCATGTATATATTTATCCTCATTCAAGAACCCCCTATTTGTTCTATGATGACCAGGAGATATACCATGATTATTAACAACTGCGGTACCAGATATGCTTTCTAAATCTCCACCACTCATAGTAACCGTTTCACCATCTAGATAACCATATCCAGATCTAACAACTTGTAATGAAGCAATTAGACCAGATGATGTTGTTGCAGCGACATTAATATTTGCACTTAATCCAGCTCGCTCATCTAATCTTAATCCAGTAGTCCTTGTACTTGTATTAGCCGTATGGTAATAATATTGAACAAGGTTTGCCTGAGAGCTATAATCTTCTATATGAATATTTGTATTAACAACAAAATCAAATCGACTATCATGCAACCTCACTTCCATTGTGTCATTATCAGTATTGGAAGCAAGTACTCTTCCCTTTACAAATCTATTTTCTGTGGTATTAGATTGCCCTGTGATATTAGCATACGAATTAGAAGATAATCCAATAAACGTATTCCCAGTTGCATAATCTACATCATGTCCAGTCAAACCAATATTAATATATCCACTTGATTCAACCTTTCTACTCTTAACTTCTCTAATAGTAATAACAGTATCGTTCGCTGCTGTTACTGTTCCATAATTATTGACGGTTGAATTAAATTCTTGTACTGTCCCCTCGCCAATTGTAAATGCAGCAGTATTAGATGCAATGTTTATGTATAAGAATTCTTGTGATTGTGTTTGTACTATAACATCATCCACAGCAAAATTACTTTTTGTATCAGATACAAAAGTATCATATGTAATATTTGCATTTCTTTGATTAAACTTATCAACAAGTCTATTTTGTACCAACACAAATGGAGGTGCTGTATAGTTATTACCACCACTAGTACTACTAAATGTGTTTATCTGACCCAACGTGGTCTCACTAAATTGCAACACATCATTCAATACATTTGAATATCCACCACTATGTGTCGTGTTAATAGTATTACCATGTTTAGGTAATCCATAAGCAAAATGCATAACAGGTGTCAATACACCACTGGATCCACCCGAAGTAGTAATTGTAATTTTCGGTGCATGATAATAACCATTACCCTGACCAGTCATTGTAACGCTTGTTATTACTCCACTACCATCTGTACCAACAGTAGCAATTGCATTTAGTGATGGGTTCTTACCACTTGTTATACCTCCGAATACTGTACTGTTTGCTGTAAATACTAATGCCTCGCCATTTGCATATCCAGACCCTGCTGTGGTTATAGTTACAGAATTGACAATCCCCACGCCACTATTAGAACCATTAATAATAACATCCAATATATCAGTGTTTGCAGAATTGTTCGTCGACGAAATAAAGTTCGTATAAACATTTTTACTTTCCGTATCTGAACCCAAAGTTCCAATTGTTAATGATGCTCCACTACCTAATCTTACTGCAGTAACATTTGCATGAGTATTACTATTAGCTCCTTTTATAAAATTTTGTGGACTGGTAAGAAAAATATCTGTACTATTAGCAACCAATCCTACTGCTGTGCTATTAGCTCCAATTAATGTTCCTGTTCTATATGCATTTGAAACTGCAGACGTATTAGCATTAACAGCTAATGTTGCTGCAAGAAATAATTTCTTTACACCTGTCTGAACTAATTTACTTGCAGCACTAATCCCATTAGATACTGCACCAGACCTTTCTCCAGTTACTTGTTGTGTAGCTAAATTTGAAAATCCAGTTGTGGTAGCATTCATTGTTAATACTGTTGAATTAGCAGCATTAAGATATCCATAGACAGTTGAGTTAACGCTGACCTTCTCCCCCACTTCAAACCCTATGGTATTGCTTTGATGATAGTATTGTACCTGGTTACCGAATGTACCTTCATTAACTATTAAAGTCAACGTTCC
>Ga0114898_1001066_pt1 | contig 17564 bp, 15 predicted proteins | sample Malvired_Geostar_FD_83496 | JGI IMG/M metagenome (GOLD analysis project Ga0114898, IMG submission 83496) | Marine viral communities from the Global Malaspina Expedition - Malaspina viral metaG DeepMed_Geostar | ecosystem: Environmental > Aquatic > Marine > Oceanic | place: Mediterranean Sea... | reverse complement strand
TGTGGCCAAACGGGCGCTTGCTTCGCGAGTACACCCTGCTTCTCGATCCGCCACTCTACTCGCCGGAAACGGCCGCAGCCGCGGCTCCCCAACTGCCCATTTCCTCCGCCCCGGCCCGGGCCGCCGAGCCGCTGCGAGCAGCTCCGATTCGTCCGGCGGCTGCGCCTTCCGCGCCGGTATCCGTCGCGAATGCTGCGCAAGCGGGTGATGAATATCGCACCTCTGCCCGCGATACGCTTTGGGATATCGCCGAGCGTAACCGGGGTGAGGGCACGGTCCATCAGACGATGCTGGCCATTCAGGACCTGAACCCGAATGCCTTTATCGATGGCAACATCAATCGAATGAAAAGCGGGCAGGTGCTGCGCCTTCCTGACGCGGGACAGATATCCAGCCGCTCGCAGGCGGAGGCAATCAGCCAGGTTGCCGAGCAGAACGCCGCTTGGCGTCAGGGTCGAAGCGGCGCAGTGGCAGCTGCGCGCCAGCTGGATGCAACGCGTCGTACCGAGGCCGGCGCCACGCCGTCGCGTAGCGATTCTGGAGATAGCCTGCGCCTCGTCGCAGCCGATGCCGGCAAGTCGACCGAAGGGTCTGATACCGGGGCTGGCGATGGTGGCAAAGCGTTGCGCGACAAGCTCGCGGTAACTCAGGAAAGCCTGGATTCCAGTCGCCGTGAAAACGATGAGCTGAAAGATCGCCTGAACGATCTGCAGGGGCAGTTGGAGAAGTTGCAGCGTCTGATGCAGCTGAAGGATGACCAGTTGGCCAAGCTCCAGGCGCAGTTGGGCGCAGAGGGGCAGGCCGCTGAGACGAGCGAGGCGGCTCCGACAGGCGCTGCGACCCCGTCGGCAGCGGTCGATGGCGACACAGCACCCGTTGAGCAGAACGCTGCAAACGCCCCGCAAGATGACGCTCAGGCCGATGCTGGTGCGAGCGCAGCAGAGTCGACTCCGGCTGTGGCTCCATCTCCAGCTCAGCCCCAGGCCGCCAAGCCTGCCCCGAAGCCTGCCAAGCCCGCTGCACCTGCAGTCGAGCCGGAGCAGCGGGGCCTGATCGATGATCTGATGTCAAACACTCTGCTGCTCGGTGTGTTGGGCGGAAGCGCGCTGCTGTTGCTGCTGGTCGGCCTGATGGCTCTTTCGCGTCGAAATGCGATGCGGGAAGCCGAGTTGCAGGAAAGTCTTCTGGCGGAGAGCGCGGTGGATGATCTGCAGCTTGGCACGCCCGGGTTCGTCGACGTTGGTCAGGAGCGCCCCCAGGAAACGGTCTTTCAACCCGTCAACACGCCGGCGCCTGCTGGCAACGAGCTGACCCCCGCAACCGGTGATGCGCTAGCGGAGGCGGACATCTACATCGCCTATGGTCGCTTCAACCAGGCTGCAGAGCTTCTGCAGAATGCGCTTAACGATGAGCCTCATCGCAGCGATCTGCGCCTGAAACTCATGGAAGTCTATGCGGAGCTGGGGAATCGCGAGGGTTTCGCCCGTGAAGAGGCCGAGTTGCGTGAGATCGGTGGCGCCACTGCGGAAGTCGAGCAGTTGAAGCACAAGTATCCGTCGATGGCCGCAGCTGTGGGCGGTGCTGCAGCGGGCATGGCCGCAGCGCAGGTGGACATGAACAGCCTCGATCTGGACGATTTCCAGCTTGATGAGCCGGCAGTTCCCGCTGCCAGCAAGAACCTGAATGATGAGTTCGATCTTAGCCTGGATGATCTGGATATCGATCTGAATGACGAGCGTCCGGCCTCCTTGCCTGCGGATGATTCGTTGAATTTTGACGATCTGATGTTGGACGAAGAGTTGGAGGTTAAGTCCACGGAGCAGCCTGCGATGAACGTCGTCAGCCTGGAGATGGAGGAGGACGAGCAGCCTTCGAAGACCGAGCAGGAGGAACTGACCGACTTCTCCTTCGGCACTGAAAGCGCTGCGGACAACTCGGTTGAGGAAGATGATTTTTCGCTGAGTCTCGAAGACGAAACACCCGCCGGTGCGCCGGTTGAATTCGATAGCGATGAGCTTGATTTCGAGCTGACTGAACAAGCTGCTGCCGAGACCGAGACGCTGCCAGAAGGCTTCGACATTTCCCTGGAGGAGCCAGAGCAGGAGCAAGGCGCTCGATCGGACAACTTTGCAGCGCAGCTGGATGAAGTTGAGGCCGACATCGAGGACCTATCGAAGGATCTAGACGAACCGACGCCGGTACCGGTAGCCGAGCGGGGCGATGTCCACCCCACCGCGGAGCTGGACGAGGATTTCGACTTCTTCTCCGATACAGACGAGACCACCACCAAGCTGGATCTTGCCAGGGCCTACATTGACATGGGGGATGCCGAAGGTGCCCGCGATATCCTCGATGAGGTGATGTCCGAGGGTAGCGATGTTCAGCAGCAGGAGGCGCGCGACATGCTCGCCAAACTCGCCTGATCCTATGAACCAAGCAGTACCCGAAGCGGCAGCCGAAATGGCTGCCGTCGGCGTTTCCAGAATCGCTCTCGGCGTTGAGTACAAGGGGGCCCGATACCGTGGCTTCCAGCGCCAGCGCGCCGGTGTGCCGTCCATTCAAGGGTCACTTGAGACAGCGCTGACCAAGGTCGCGGGTGGCCACCGTGTCACGCTCAGCTGCGCGGGGCGCACGGATGCGCTGGTCCACGCCAGCGGTCAGGTAGTGCATTTCGATACGCCCGTTTCGCGCAGCATGCATGCATGGGTCATGGGCGCGAACATGAACCTGCCTCCGGACATAAGCGTTACCTGGGCAAAGGAGATGCCGCTGCATTTCGATGCGCGCTTCAGTGCCATGGCGCGCCGATACCGCTACGTGATCTACAACGATCAGATCCGTCCTGCGCATCTAGCAGAAGAAGTTACCTGGAATCACCGTCCGCTGGACATCGAGCGGATGCGTGCAGCTGCCGTTGCCCTGGTGGGTACGCACGACTTCAGTGCATTCCGCGCGAGGCAGTGCCAGGCTAAGTCGCCGATCAAGACAATTCATCATATGGAGCTGCTCGAATACGGCCGGCTGATCGTCATCGATGTCAGGGCCAATGCCTTTCTCCATCACATGGTGCGCAATTTTGCCGGTGTGCTCATGACCATCGGGGCCGGTGAGCGACCGGTGGAGTGGGCGTCGCAAGTGCTTGAGTCGCGAGTTCGCCGCACCGGTGGGGTAACGGCACATCCCTATGGTCTCTATCTGGTCGAAGTGGACTACCCGGAAGAGTTTGAGCTACCGAAGCGCTATCTCGGGCCGCATTTTCTTTCCGGCCTGCCAGATGTTCGATGCTGACGAATGCCCGTGGCGATTCGCTTGCAGCTGACATGGCTTTTGTTACCATCCTGTTTTCCCGTTGACAGGTAGAGTTCCGTTGCCAATCGTTCGCAGCAAGATATGTGGCATCACCCGTATCGAGGACGCCCTGGCCGCTGCGGCGGCGGGCGCTGATGCCATCGGCCTGGTCTTTTATCCCAAGAGTCCACGGGCGGTCAGCCTGCAACGGGCGCGCGAGATCATCGCAGCCTTGCCTCCTTTTGTTACGACGGTCGGGCTGTTCGTCAATGCCAGCCGCTGCGAGATCAACGAGACGCTCGATGCGGTTCCACTGGATATGCTGCAGTTCCATGGGGACGAATCACCGGGCGCATGCGAAGGCTTTCACCGCCCGTGGTTCAAGGCGCTGCGAGTCGGTAACGGCGAGGATGTCGCTGCTCAGATTGCTCGCTACGGCAATGCTAGTGGCATCCTTCTGGATACCTTCGTGGCTGGCGTGCCGGGCGGAACGGGCGAGCGCTTCGACTGGTCACTTATCCCCCCTTCATTGCCCAAGCCGTTGATTCTTGCTGGAGGGCTGACCGTAGAGAATGTTCAGCAGGCAATAGCCCAGGTCCGGCCATATGCGGTGGACGTCAGTGGCGGTGTGGAGCAGGGCAAGGGCATCAAGGATGCGGCCAAGGTTGCAGCCTTTATCGAGCGTGTGCGGTCGACTATGTGACGCCTGGATGGTCGTGACCGTCCAGTAACGAGTCGCTGGTGAGCCCAGCGCACCGATTGGTGGTGGTCTCTTCCGGCAGGAAGAGATCGAATATGGCGGTTGCGCTCATGCGCATCGCTTACGCGTCTGGCGAGCGTTTGCATGCTCCGGTCGCAACGATGAATCTACCCTGTGGCGCGGGTGCGCGGCAGGAATGAAGCTTTGGAGAACAAGAGCATGAGCAACTGGCTGGTAGACAAGCTGATCCCTTCGATCATGCGCTCGGAGTCGCAGAAGAGTTCGGTGCCCGAAGGCCTCTGGCACAAATGCCCATCCTGCGAGGCGGTTCTGTATCGTCCCGAACTGGAAAAGACGCTTGATGTATGCCCCAAGTGCCAGCATCACATGCGCATCGATGCCCGTACTCGTCTGGACATCTTCCTCGATACCGAGGGGCGTGAAGAGATTGCCGCCGATCTCGAACCGGTCGATCGTCTCAAGTTTCGTGACAGCAAGAAGTACAAGGATCGCCTGACCGCCGCTCAGAAGCAGACCGGTGAAAAGGACGCCCTGGTCGCCATGAGCGGCAAGGTGGTCAATGTCCCTGTGGTTGCCTGTGCCTTCGAGTTCTCTTTCATGGGCGGCTCGATGGGTGCGATCGTCGGCGAGCGTTTCGTTCGTGCCGCCAACGTGGCGCTGGAAAAGCGCTGCCCGCTGATCTGCTTCTCCGCATCCGGCGGCGCCCGGATGCAGGAGGCGCTGATCTCGCTGATGCAGATGGCCAAGACCTCTGCAGTCCTGGCTCGCATGCGCGAGGAAGGCCTGCCTTTCATCTCCGTCCTGACTGATCCGGTTTACGGCGGCGTTTCCGCCAGTCTGGCCATGCTGGGTGATGTGATCGTCGCAGAGCCGAAGGCCCTGATCGGCTTCGCTGGCCCGCGGGTAATCGAACAGACCGTGCGCGAAAAGCTGCCGGAAGGCTTCCAGCGTAGCGAGTTCCTGCTGGATCACGGCGCTATCGATCTGATCATTCCGCGTTCCGAGTTGCGTGCTCGTCTGTCGCGCCTGTTGGCGCAGATGCAAAAACTGCCGTCACCGAGCGAACCTGCCCAGGTAGCGGCTACTGCATGACCACCCGGAGCCTGGCCGACTGGCTCGCCTATCTTGAGCAACTGCATCCGACTGCCATCGACATGGGCCTGGACAGGGTTCGTGCGGTGGCAGCGCGGCTTGGTCTGACGCGGCCGGCTCCGCTGGTAATTACCGTTACCGGCACCAATGGCAAGGGCTCCACTTGTGCTTTCCTCGCGTCGCTGCTTCGCAGCGAGGGTCTCGAGGTCGGCGTTTACAGCTCACCGCATCTGCTGCGCTACAACGAGCGCGTACAGCTCGGGGGCGTGAATGCGAGCGATGAACAGCTCTGCGAAGCCTTTGCCGCTGTGGATGGCGCCCGTGGCGACATATCGCTGACCTACTTCGAAGTCGGGACCCTGGCGGCATTCTGGCTCTTCGAACGGGCAGGGCTGGACGCGGTGGTACTGGAAGTCGGCCTTGGTGGCCGACTGGACGCGGTCAACATCATCGATGCCGACCTGGCGGTGATTACCAATATTGGTCTCGATCATGCCGACTGGCTGGGTGATAGCCGTGAAAGCGTGGCGTACGAGAAAGCCGGAATTCTGCGCGAAGGTAAGCCAGCGCTGTGTGGCGATCTTGAGGTTCCAACACCATTGCTTGAGCGCGCCAAAGCGCTGATGGCGCCGTTGTTCGTGCGTGGGCGTGATTTTGATCTGGCGATCGATGCTCGGACCTGGCATTGGCGCGGCGTCGATGCAGCGGGCAAGCCGCTAGAGTTGCACGGGTTGCCGCAGCTGTCGTTGCCCATGGAGAACGCGGCGCTTGCGCTACAGGCATTTGCCTTGCTGGGGCTGTCCTGGGATGCCGAGCGCATTGCTGGTGCGCTGCAACGGACGCACGTGACCGGGCGCTTGGACCGGCGGTACGTCATGCAGAACGGCCAGCGCATCTCGCTATTGCTGGACGTAGGACACAACCCTCACGCTGCCGGCTTTCTCGCTCAGCGGCTCGGACAGCGACCGATCACGGGGCAGCGGTTGGCTGTGTTCGGCCTCCTTGCAGACAAGGATCTGGCTGGCGTGCTCGGTGCCCTGAGCCCGCAGATTGCACAATGGGCGGTCGCGCCGCTGCCTACCACCCGTTCGCGGTCAGCGGCACAGCTGGCTGCGGCACTGGTTGAGCGTGGTGCTTCGGTCAGTCAGTATGAGAGCATCGAACAGGCTCTCGTCGCGCAGTGCAGTAAGGCTGATTCTGGCGATGAAGTGCTGGTCTTCGGATCGTTCTTCTGTGTCGCTGCGGCGCTCGAATGGCTGGAACAACAGGCAGGGGAAAGTGGGCATGGCATTGCTGGATAAGGGATTGCTGCAACGCATGGTCGGCGCGTTGGTGCTGATCGCCATCGCGGTCATTTTCGTACCGATGCTGTTCAATCGGCAGGACGACCTTCGCCATGTCACGGTCGATGCGCCCAGCATTCCTGCCGCACCGGTTGTCGCCGATATCGAAATGCAGCCGGTCGAGGTGCCAGAGGCGAAATCGGCCCCCGAGGGCTTTGAAATCATCGAGGAGGGGGGCGACGCGACTGCCGCCACGGCTGAAGACCCGGTGCCAGCTCCGGTCGAGCCGCTTGCTTCGGCTGATCCTGCTCCATCTCCTGCGCCAGCGGAGCCGCAGAAGCCGGAGCCGCGGCTGGACAACAATAACCTGCCGGTCAGCTGGTCGATTCAGCTGGCAAGCCTATCCAATCGCGCGAGTGCGGAAAATCTGCAGCAGACGTTGCGTTCGCAAGGCTACAACGCCTATATCCGCACCGCTGACGGGATGAATCGCGTCTTCGTCGGGCCGCTGGTTGAGCGCAGCGAGGCGAACCGCCTTCGCGATGTGCTGCAGCGTCAGCAGAAACTCGATGGTTTCGTGGTGCGCTTCAAACCCGAAGAGGGTTGACCTGTAGGGCCGCCTGTCGCCGTTTGATTGGTGTCGCGATCAGCACACCAGCGTTGACGCAACCAGTGCGTACCCGTGGCGCCTGCGCTCTGCTAAAATGCGCGGCCTTTCCCCCTTTGTAGAAGACATCGTGGCATTCACCTGGGTCGATTGGACCATCATTGCCGTCATCGCTGTTTCCAGTCTGATCAGTCTCAAGCGTGGTTTCGTCAAGGAAGCGCTATCGCTGGTCACCTGGATCGTTGCCGGCGTGATCGCCTGGATGTTCGGCGGCGCCTTGTCTCACCATCTGGCCGAGTACATCAGCACGCCCTCGGTGCAGGTTATCGCAGCGTGTGCCCTATTGTTCGTGGCGACCCTGCTGGTGGGCGCGCTGGTGAATTTCCTGATCGGCGAGCTGATCAGGGTAACGGGGCTGTCAGGGACCGATCGTTTTCTCGGAATGGTATTTGGCGCCGCCCGAGGTGGTCTGCTGGTGGTGGTGCTAGCAGGGCTGCTCAGCCTGGCACCGGTCCAGCAGGATGCCTGGTGGCGCGAATCGGCATTGCTGCCGCATTTTCTACTGATCGCCGATTGGTCGAAGAACCTGATTCTCGGGTTCAGCGGCCAGTGGGTCGCCGGTTCGCTCAATCCGGCCGGTTGAGTATTTTTCCCGGATGCTCGGTCTGCCTGCGCATTCGGCCAGCTTGTAATAACTGAGGGGTTCCTTGCATGTGTGGCATTGTCGGCATCGTCGGTAAGTCGAACGTCAATCAGGCGCTGTATGACGCGCTTACCGTACTGCAGCACCGCGGCCAGGATGCAGCCGGTATCGTGACCAGCCACGACGGTCGCCTGTTTCTGCGCAAGGACAACGGCCTGGTGCGCGACGTATTCCAGCAGCGCCACATGCAGCGCCTGGTTGGCAACATGGGCATCGGCCATATCCGTTACCCCACAGCCGGCAGCTCCAGTTCGGCCGAAGCCCAGCCGTTCTATGTGAACTCGCCGTACGGCATCACCCTGGCGCACAACGGCAACCTGACCAATGTCGACCAGCTGACCAAGGAGATCTACGAGTCGGATCTGCGTCACGTGAACACCAGCTCAGACTCCGAGGTGCTGCTCAACGTATTCGCCCATGAACTGGCCGTGCGCGGCAAGCTGCAGCCGACCGAAGAAGACGTCTTCGCCGCCGTCAGCAAGGTCCACGAGCGTTGCCGCGGTGGTTACGCCGTGGTGGCGATGGTGACCGGTTATGGCATCGTCGGGTTCCGCGACCCGAATGCGATTCGCCCGATCGTCTTCGGCCAGCGCCACACCGACGAAGGCGTCGAGTACATGATCGCTTCGGAAAGCGTGTCACTCGATGTGCTTGGCTTCACCCTGATTCGCGACCTGGCGCCGGGTGAGGCGGTGTACATCACCACTGACGGCAAGCTGTTCACCCGCCAGTGCGCGGACGCGCCGAAGCTCGCGCCATGCATCTTCGAGTACGTCTATCTGGCGCGCTCCGACTCCTTGATGGACGGCGTTTCGGTGTACAAGGCGCGTCTGCGCATGGGCGAGAAGCTGGCCGACAAGATTCTGCGCGAGCGTCCGGACCACGATATCGACGTGGTCATACCGATCCCGGATACCAGCCGCACCGCGGCGCTGGAGCTGGCCAACCGGCTCGGCGTGAAGTTCCGCGAAGGATTCGTCAAGAACCGCTACATCGGCCGCACTTTCATCATGCCCGGCCAGGCTGCGCGCAAGAAGTCGGTCCGCCAGAAGCTAAACGCCATCGATCTGGAGTTCCGCGGCAAGAACGTCATGCTGGTGGACGATTCCATCGTGCGTGGGACCACCTGCAAGCAGATCATCCAGATGGCCCGCGAAGCCGGGGCGAAGAATGTCTACTTCTGCTCGGCGGCGCCGGCGGTGCGCTACCCCAACGTCTACGGCATCGACATGCCCAGTGCCCACGAGCTGATCGCGCACAACCGCACCACCGAGGAAGTGGCCGAACTGATCGGTGCCGACTGGCTGGTCTACCAGGATCTGGAGGACCTGATCGATGCGGTAGGCGGCGGCAAGGTCAAGATCGAGAACTTCGATTGCGCAGTGTTCGACGGCAACTACATCACTGGCGATATCGACGAGGCCTACCTGCAGAAGATCGAGCAGGCCCGCAACGATCTGAGCAAAGCCAAGACCAATGCGGTCAGCGCGATCATCGATCTGTACAACAACTGATCCATGCCGGACGCGGCAAAGCTGCGGCGGCTGAGGCAAGACTATGACCATTGAATGGGAAGCCGGACGGCTCGATAGCGATCTCGAAGGGGTCGGACTCGATACTCTCGCAGTGCGCGCCGGCCAGCGCCGCACGCCGGAGGCCGAGCATGGTGAGCCGTTGTTCTTCACCTCCAGTTACGTGTTCCGCAGCGCCGCCGACGCGGCTGCTCGCTTCGCCGGCGATGTGCCGGGCAACGTCTACTCGCGCTATACCAATCCGACCGTGCGGGCATTCGAGGAGCGTATCGCCGCGCTGGAGGGTGCCGAGCAGGCCGTCGCCACCGCTTCCGGAATGGCAGCGATCCTCGCTACGGTGATGAGCCTATGTTCGGCTGGTGACCATGTACTGGTTTCGCGCAGCGTGTTTGGCGCCACCGTCTCGCTGTTCGAGAAGTACTTCAAGCGCTTCGGTGTACAGGTCGATTACGTGCCGCTCACCGATTTCGCTGCATGGGAATCCGCCTTCAAGGAGAACACCAGGCTGGTGTTCGTCGAATCGCCGTCCAACCCGTTGGCGGAACTGGTGGATATCGCTGCGTTGGCGCAACTCTGCCATGACAAGGGCGCCATGTTGGCAGTGGATAATTGCTTCTGCACGCCGGTGCTGCAGCAGCCGTTGGCGCTGGGCGCGGATATCGTCATTCACTCGGCGACCAAGTACATCGACGGGCAGGGTCGCTGCCTGGGCGGCGTGGTAGCCGGGCGCAGCGAGCAGATGAAGGAAGTGGTCGGCTTTCTGCGCACGGCCGGGCCGACGCTCAGTCCATTCAACGCCTGGGTGTTCCTCAAGGGGCTGGAAACACTGCGCCTGCGCATGCAGGCCCATTGCGCCAGTGCTCAGACGCTTGCCGAGTGGCTGGAGCAGCAGCCGGGTGTGGAGCGCGTGTACTACGCTGGGTTAGCGAGCCATCCCCAGCATGAGCTGGCCAAGCGACAGCAGAAGGGCTTCGGCGCGGTGCTGAGTTTCGAAGTGGCCGGAGGCAAGGCGGGCGCCTGGCGATTCATCGACGCCACCCGGCTGATCTCGATCACTGCCAACCTGGGCGACAGCAAGACCACCATCACCCATCCCGGCTCGACCACCCATGGTCGGCTGTCGGCCGAGGATCGCGCGACCGCGGGCATCAGCGACAGCCTGATACGCGTTGCGGTGGGGCTGGAGGACGTGGATGATCTCAAGGCCGACCTGGCCCGCGGGTTGGCCGCACTCTGAGCCACCGCACCATCCCATAGCGGCACCGTTCGACTGCCGCCGCTGTGGGGTTGGTTGCCTCATCCCCTGCTGAACACGGAACGCCGCCAGGTGCCGTCGGTTACTGACGTAGATCGATGGCCGGTGCGGGTTCGCCTCGGCCATCGAACAGCTGCGTAGGATTGGCCGGAAGGATGGTCGGACTGGCCGAATCGGTCTCGATCACCCGGATATCGCTGTACTTCTTCCCGGACAGCGCGGCGAGCCCGGCGCGATCGCGTATCACCGTCGGCCGCAGGAAGACCATCAGGTTGCGTTTGACGTGAGTCTCCTGCGTGGAGCGGAATAGCGCGCCGAGCAGGGGGATATCGCCGAGCAGCGGTACCTTGGCGTTGGTCCGCGTCACGTCGTCCTGGATCAGGCCTCCAAGGACGATAACCTGGCCATCCTCGGCGAGGATGGTGCTCTTGATCGAGCGCTTGTTGGTCACCAGATCGACGGCCTGTGCCGTCAAACTGGCACTCGGGGCGATGGACGATATTTCCTGCTCAATCTGCAGGCGCAGGGTGGCCCCCTCGTTGATGTGCGGCGTGACCTTGAGCGTCACACCGATGTCCTGGCGCTCGATGGTGGTGAACGGGTTGTTCGCTCCAGCCGAGTCGGTGGTGTAGGAGCCGGTCTGGAATGGCACGTTCTGGCCGACCAGGATCTCCGCTTCCTGGTTGTCCAGGGTCAGCAGGCTGGGTGTCGACAGCAGATTGCTCTTGCTGTTGGAAGACAGTGCGGTGATCAGGGCACCAAAACTGCGCGTACCGACGCCGATGATCGCGCCGTCTGGCAGCTCGCTGGGGATTTCGTTCTCATTGATCGCATTCAGTACGCTTCCGACCGAAATGCCGGTGTTGCCGAAGCTTACGCCGCCGGCGCCGCCAGTACTGCCGCGGGCGTCAATGGCCCACTGCACGCCGAGCGCATCGGTGATGTCGCCCGAGACTTCGACGATGGCCGCCTCGACCATGACTTGCGCGCGCGGAACGTCCAACTGCCTGACAATGCTCTCCAGCGTACCGATCAGCTCGGGATCGGCCAGCAACACCAGCGCATTCAGGCTTTCGTCGGCACGAATCAGGATGTTCTGCGACCGCCCGGTACCGCTGCCAGCCTCACCAGTGTCCGGGTTCTGCAGGCCTTCGGAGATGTCGCCAAGTGTTTCGGCAAGGGATTTCGCATCGTTGTGGCGCAAGCGGATGACGCGAGTATTGGCCGAACGGGTGGCTGGCGTGTCGAGTGACTGAGCCAGTGCGGCGAGTTTGCCCCGTGCCTCGCTTGGGCCGATGAAGATCAGTCGATTGGTGCGCGAATCGGCAATGATCTGCACGCCCGGTGCACTTTTCGCTTCGCCGCGGATCATCGCGTTACGTAGGACCTCGGCAATATCGACCGCCCAGCCATGGCGCAGGTTGAGCACGCTGTAGTCGTTGCTTTCGGCCTGGTCGAGCTGGTCGACCAGGTCCTGTATGCGAGCGATATTGGCGCTGCGGTCGCTGATGATCAGCGCGTTGGCCGATGAAACGGCTGCGAGATGGCCGTACTGCGGAACCAGTGGGCGGATCAGGGGAATCAGCTCGGCGGCGGAGGTGTGTTGCACCTGGATTACCCGGGTCTCCAACTGGTCGCCGCCGGGCGGCCCACCGCCGGCTTCCGCCTTGGCTTCTGCGTTCGGTATGACCCGCGCGACATCACCTTGAGTCAATACGCTGAATCCATGCGTCGCCATCACCGAAAGGAACAGCTGATAGACCTCGCTCAGCGACAGGGTCGCGTTGGATACCACGCTGACCTGGCCCTTCACTCGCGGATCGACGATGAACGTCTGGCCGCTGAGCTGGCTGATCTGATCAATGAATGCGCGGATGTCGGCGTCCTTGAGGTTGATGGTCCAGCCGTCTTGCTGATTCGGACTCGGTTCGATACCCGGTTCGGCTGCGATCAAGGGCAGCGGGGCGGCCAGCAGGCCGGTGGCTAGCAGGGCAAGCAGTGAGCGCGAGAAAGGCTTCGGCATCGGTCAATCGTCTTCCATGGGCTGGTCGTTGGAGGGTGCGGCGTCAGGCTGGATGACAGCTTCTTCCAGCTGCTGGCGCAGGGCGTCCATCTGTTGCTGCATCAGCTGCGACTCGTCCGTCGCGAGTTCGCCAGTGGCTGTTTCTTCCTGATAGGTCGGCTCATTCGGAACGTAGGCTGGCGATCGAGTTTCGGGAAAATGCAGCACCTCTACGGTGCCGTTGCGCAGCAATTCCACATGGTTGGGATAGACCTTATGCAGGCTCACGCCATCCTGCAGGTCCTGTCCCTGCCAGTACAGCTTCGGTGGCTGCCCATCGACCTGGATGATGGCGCTCGATCGCTCTGGCTCGATGTGCACAAAGCTGCCACGCAGGGTGAAACCGCTGGCAGCTGCCGAGGGCGCATACACGTCGGATGGCGCGGCCGAGCCGAACAGGATCTCCAGCCGCTGCATGTCGGGTCCGCTCGCTCCGCCGACGTTCTGCTCATAGATATCTGCCGGCGCTGGCGCACGGCTCAGATCCAGCCACTGCTCGAGCCGGGTGGCCAGATAAACGGCGTAGATACAAAGGAGCACGATGCTGGCAAGCAGTGGGACGTGTTGACGGTAATTGCGCAGTTTTCCCGGCAATGGCAAGCGAAATACTCCGTGGCGCTCTTGTTGTAGGTTCCCTGGGCGCGGGGCTGTTGTCAGGCGTTACAGCATTTCTAGATCACTTTTGACGATACCGCAGCCGAAATTTCAGACAATCCGGGTGAGCGGATGGTGCCCGAACAAAGTTACAAAGCGATGCGGCAGTCTCAGTTGACCACGCTTTGGTAAAAAAAATTCAATGCTGCTGTTGACTTAGCTTAGGGGGGTGAGTAAATTGCGCGCCTCGCAAGGCGATCGGCTGATTAGCTCAGCTGGGAGAGCACCTGCATCACACGCAGGGGGTCGGCGGTTCGATCCCGTCATCAGCCACCAACCTTTGTGAGATTTCGGACGAAAGTCCGGCCGACGCGCAGCGGTAGTTCAGTCGGTTAGAATACCGGCCTGTCACGCCGGGGGTCGCGGGTTCGAGTCCCGTCCGCTGCGCCATATTACTCAGTTCACTTCCTATGGACGTGATGAGACAAGAAAAGCTGCCCTAGGGCAGCTTTTTTTGTGTCCGCCGTTTGGCCCTTGCGTAATTCTTGCGGCAGATCTTTTTTATCGTCAGTGCTCGCGTCTGCGGCGTATGGCCATCAGGGCCAGCGTGTAACCATCGTTGCGCTCGAAGTGGCTGGCCGCGGCAACCAAAAATCCAGCTTAGCTACCGAGTGCTCTATCGATGCCGCTGCCGCTGTCTGCGTACTCCACAAAATCGGTTTGAGCAGCGCTCCGTTCGATCGATGGTGCGTCTGTCGTCAACAGCGACACGCATGATCCAGTCCGTCCGTCTTGGCTCTAAAAGATCGCGGTCTCACCGGTTATAGGGTACGGCCAAAGACGCCACCGGGTCTCGCTCGATCAAACAATACAGCCCTCTGCAGCGATCAGTCTGCACATAACTCAAGAATATAGGTAGTCGGCTAACTAGAAGATCGGTTAGAGCTGACCAATAGCGTTTTGCCTCACCTGCCTAGATTACTTTTTTGTAAGGTAACTATTTGTTGGCAACTATGCGTCGTGTTGTTTTGTCTATGCCTCAGGCGCCGCTGATTAACCAAGAGGCATAATCACTTATGCAAAAAACTCACAGCTCCTTGCTAAAAGGCTTAGTGGTTGGGCTTGTATTGGCCGCTTTGCTTGTTTTGTCGCTGGTATTGCTAGTTGCATATACCGGTGCATACAACGTTGCCGCTTCTCAGGATCACTCACCCTTTGTTCGCTGGGTATTGACCACCACCATGGAGAACTCAGTGGCAGCCAGAGCGGAGGGCCTGGACGTGCCGGAGCTCTCCGAGGAACAGATCGCGGCCGGTGCAGAGCATTACAAGGCGATGTGTCAGCACTGCCATGCAGGCCCAGGCGTGGAACGCGCCGAGTGGGCTCGAGGCCTTTTACCGCAACCACCGCATCTCGTCGAAGAGGCCGCACATTGGCAGCCGAACGAGGTGTTCTGGCTGATCAAGCATGGCGTGCGTATGTCGGCGATGCCGGCTTTCGGCGAAACGCATGACGATAAAGAGCTCTGGAATATCGCCGCTTTCGTGAAACAGCTGCCTGGCATGTCTGCCAGCGAATATGCCGCGCTAGGTCAGCAATCAGGTACGCACGGGAACTGAAAGGAAAACGATGATGCAGATGTCTTATTGGCGCTTCGCCGCCATGATCGCAACTTCTACATTCGTCATGTTCGGCTTGATGTATTTGAATACTTACGCATTCGAACATGTATTTTGGAGCGAGACCCGCGCCTGGATGGCACTGTTGATGGGTGCTGTCATGGCCGTCATCATGCTGAGTTTCATGCTGAGCATGTATCAGAAAAAGCGGATCAATATCGCTATATATATCGGCAGCGTCGTTGTATTTGCCCTGACGCTCTGGTTGGTCCGTAGCCAGGCTACCGTTGGTGATGCCGAATATATGAAAGCCATGATCCCCCACCATTCGATTGCAATCATGACCAGCGAGCGCGCGCAAATTACTGACCCGCGGGTTCGCAAACTGGCCGATGAGATCATTGCGGCTCAGCGTCGTGAAATATCGGAAATGAAGTATCTGATCAACGAACTTGAGGGGGTCGACTGATGCGTCTTCATCTGCACCGGAGCGGCCAGGGTTCGCTCGCTTGTAAATTGCTTGCGCCTCTCGCGGTTCTGTCGCTGGCCGCCTGTGGCGATCCCGCGCCTGGAGAGGGTGTTGAAAAGCCGCTGATGCGCGACCCGTCACCGAAGATGGTCGGTGCGCGTGAAGCGGTGGGCACGCCCGACATCCCAACCATCGATCCGCAGACGCTGGACGCTGCCGAAATCGAGAAAGTGCTGGGTGTAGGCCCGCGGTGTGCTTTCGCCTACACAGCGGAAAGCAAGCCCGTGGCTGTTTTTCAGGTGGCTGGCGATAACGCCGGGCAAGGGGTAGTGAAGATCCATGGCCGATTGGTAAAGCTTGCGGGGCGTGAGGCTGAAGTCGGTGGTTTCACATTGAGTGGTGACGGTATGTCGGTCAGGATCGAGCCAGCGGGCGAAGGGGGCGATTCAAGGCCGGCCGAACAGCGTGAGGCCGACATGCAGTTCGAGCTGGAGCAGGGCCTGCACGTCGGTTACCGTGGCTGGTATCGCTGTACCAGCCCCTGACCGATGCGAACCCGCGATCGGTACCAACGCCAGCCATCCATACCTGCAACGAGCAGCCGGAGTTCACCAAGCATCGGCTGCTCGCTTGTGTTCGAGCGGTAACGACCGGTAACGGCCATAGCCGCTTCGCCTCATTGCTCGGTCTGCTTGCCACTGAACCTGGTGATAGGTTTTTCCGCGTCCTTGTCCAGACCGCCCGCGAAGCTCTTGAGCCCCTCGATGATGGGCATCAGCGCCGCCCACAGTTCATCGTCGTGGAGCATCTTGTATGCGCCGGTAACGCCTGGCGCCTCGTCGTGCTTGCCGTCGGGTTTGTAATGCCCGACGGCATGGAAGGCCTCTTGGAAGGCAAACACCACTTTGCAGAATTGCGCGGGCTCGATGCGCGACAGCGCCATGCCGAGGATCGACAGGTTCTGCACGGCATTGAGCGAGCCTTCCTTGCTCATCCCATCGACCAGTACCTTGAGCACGCGGTCATGCGAGCCCGCCAGGTCGTTGGCAAAGCGCAGCACGCCACGCTGGTGCAGGGTTTCGAGCAGGGTATCGAGTTCCTCGCGCGCGCTGGGGCCGATCGGCGTCGGCTTGACGTCGTGGTTGATTCGCTGGGCCATCAGAATCTCTCCGGATGCGGGGCTTGGGCGGGCGGGGCGACGTAGTCGTCGCGGTACCACTTCACCTCGACGGGCACACCTTCGTTGGGGGTGCGCTTGGCGTGGCGGAAGCTGTTGGACGGCAATGGCGGTTCGCCTTTTTCGGCCAGCACTTCCAGCTTCACCGCGGTTTCCTTGTAGGCCGGTGTATTCACGTCGGGGTCGTGGTGCTCGCCGGTCAGCAGGTTGAGGCCAGGCTTTCCTTGGTGGATGGGCATGAACAGCGTCTTGCCGGCGACTCGCTCGGTCACGGTGGCACGCACCTCCACCGAGCCGCGGCGGGAGCTGATCTTCAGCCAGGTGCCGTCCTCGATGCCGCGCTCGGCGGCCAGTTCCGGGCTGACCTCGACGAACCAGTTCGGCGCTTGCGACCAGATGCGTGGGCCGCGCCCGGTCTGGTTGGTGGCCTGGAACTGCTCGAGCATGCGACCGTTGTCGAGCATGATGTCGTACTCGTCGTCGGCGGCTTCGGCCGGCTCCTTCCATTCCAGCGGGAACAGCACGGCCTTGCCGTCGTCGGTGTGGAAGCGCTCGGTGTAGAGCAGCGGTGTGGTGCTGCCGTCGCTCTGCATGGGCCAGAACAGCGATTGCCAGCCTTCGAGCCGCTCGTAGCTGATGCCTTGGAACATGGTGGCGATGCCGGCCGCCTCGTCCATGATCTGGCTCGGGTGGGTATAGCCCCAGTCATGACCCATGCGCTTGGCCAGGTCGGTGAAAATCTGCCAGTCCGGACGGCTGTTGCCCAGCGGCGGCAGCACCTGGTAGAAGCGCTGGATGCGCCGCTCGGTGTTGGTGAAGGTGCCGTCCTTCTCCACCGAGGGGCAGGCGGGTAAGACCACGTCGGCGAATTCAGCGGTGCGGCTCATGAAGATGTCCTGCACCACCATGAATTCGAGGTGTTCGAAGCCACTGTGGACGTTCTTGCTATCGGCGTCGGAGAAGGCGGTTTCCTCGCCGATGATGTACATCGCCTTCACCTCGCCTTCGTCGGCCTTCTGCACCATGGTGAAGTTGTCGTTGCCTTTCTCCAGCGGCAGGCGATCCTTTGGCACGCCCCAGGCCGCGGCCCACTTATCGCGGTTTTTCTCCTCGGTGACCTTCTCGTAGCCGGGGTACATGTTCTTCAGGCAACCGAAGTCGC
>Ga0114898_1001063_pt1 | contig 17591 bp, 8 predicted proteins | sample Malvired_Geostar_FD_83496 | JGI IMG/M metagenome (GOLD analysis project Ga0114898, IMG submission 83496) | Marine viral communities from the Global Malaspina Expedition - Malaspina viral metaG DeepMed_Geostar | ecosystem: Environmental > Aquatic > Marine > Oceanic | place: Mediterranean Sea... | reverse complement strand
GGTAGCCGATCGAGAAGGTCACGCCCTGCTCGACCGTGGTCTCGGCGCCGAACTCCAGCTGGGCGGCGGAAGACGGGGTCGCCGCGCCCTCGACCCTGAAATCGCCGAAGCCGTCCGCCGCCCCCGTCAGGCGCATGTCGCCGATCGCCGCCGTCTCGCCCACCTGGCCGAGCCCGGCGAGGCCGGCGTAGAGGTTCACCCGGGCTTCGCCCAGATCGACGCCGTGTTCGCCGCGCACGCCGAGCTGAACGGTCCGCCACTCACGGTCCTGGGCGGCCACCTCAAGGGACAGCCCCCCGGCGCCCTGTTCGGTGAAGGCGTCGACCTCGCTGCGTCCCACCGCCGCGGCGGCGCCGAGGATCACGCGGGTGTCGGCCGAAAGATCGAAGCGATGCGACAGACGCAGGGCGACCGAGCCGCCTTCCGCCTGCGTCAGGCCGCTGGCCTGGCCCGCATAGTCGCCGATCTCGATCCAGCGGTTGGTGTCCACGTCACCGCTGAAGTGCGTCCCGGTGAGGTCAAAGGTCCAGCCTCCGGTCGCATAGCGGGCGAAGGCCCCCACATGCGTCACATTGCTGTCGTAGCGGGCGCCGCGCTGATCGACTTCCCCTTCGAGGTTGGAGACCCCGCCGGCTGCGCCGAGGGTCACCGGTCCGAGGGCGAGGCTGTAGCCGCCGGCCGCGCCCTCAAGGCGGGTCTGCACGGAGGCCTGACCGGCCCTCGCCCCGTCCAGGGTGCGCTCGCTGGTGTAGAAGGTGGCCCATCCGCCGCTGGCCGGAGAGCCCACGCCGGACTCCAGCGCAGCCAGGGACTGACCGAGACGTCCGGCGCCGCCGCCGCTCATCTGGACCGAGCCGGGCGCCGAGCCGCCCGAGGCCCAGACCGTGCGCAGGAACGCATCATCGGCGGTGTTGAACGCGGCGCCGATGCTGACGAGGCCTTCGCCGCTCATGCTGTCGAAGGCGGCGGTTCGGTCGTCCGCATCCAGATCCGCCATCAGCTCCAGAACCGCCGAGAAATCGTCGGACGCCTCCAGCTGACCCTTGGACAGCATGGCGGCCACCGAGCGCCCGTTTCCGGAGCCGGTCGGGCCGGGATCGAAGTCGACGAGTTGACGCAGCTCCATCACCGCCGCGTCGGCCAGCAGATCGTACCGCACCCGCCAGTAGATGCCTTCCTGATCGGAAGCGGTGAACGCGCCGCCGTTGGCGAACCGGCCGACAAGGTCCCCGGCCTGAAAGAAGACGTAGCGGGTGGCGAAGTTGAAGTCGGACGCCTCGCCCTGGAAGGTGGGATCGACGATCCCGCCCCTCACGTCTGCGACGCCGGTGACCAGAATGCCGTCGATCAGCTCGCCCTGGCTGACGCCGAGAACATCCAGGGCCAGCGTGCCGCCGTTCATGACAAGGGAGCCGACGACAAACGATCCGATGCCATTCTGGAGTCCGGCGACGCCCGGGGAGAGCACGCCCCCGGACTCGAGGGTCAGGGCGCCGCCGATGGTCCCGGCGCCGGTCAGGGTTCCGCCCGTGACGCTCACAGAACCGCTGGTTTCGGCCAGATAGCGGAGTTCGCCGCCCGAGTTGAGGATCGAGGCGATGTCGTGGCTGCCCATCAGGGTGAAGACGCCGGCCGTATGCTCGACCTCGCCCATCCCCGTCAGCACGCCGTCGAAGGCGGCGTCCTGTCCGCCGAAGACCAGGCGGCCGGCGCCCACATCAACCCGTCCGCTGCCGAACAGGGCGCCGATGCGCTCGATCTCGTCCTGCAGGGCGAGGCTGGCCCCGGCGTCGATCTGGACGGTCGCCGTATCCGACAGACGGTCGGCGCCGCCCAGCGCGAGGGTTCCGCCCTGAATGGCCACCGCCTCGGCGGATGAGGCCCCGTTGAGGGTGGACACGCCGGAAAGCTGGAACAGCACGCCATCGCCCAGATCGGCGTTCACCGTGCCGCCGGCCAGTTGATACTGCGCCGCCGTCAGGGTCCCCGCACCGTCCAGGGCGCCGGACAGCGACAGGATGCTCACCACCTCGTCGAAGGCGCCGAGATCGAGGGTCGCGCCTGACGCCACCGCCACAGTCGCCGTATCCGACAGACGATCCGCCGCGCCCAGTTGCAGAACACCGCCCTCGACGGCCACGGTTTGCGTCAGGGACGCGCCGTTGAGAACGGACACGCCGGACAGCTGGAGCAGCGCGCCCTCGCCAAGACCGGCGTTCACGGTGCCGCCCTCCAGCTGGTACTGGGCGGCGGTCAGGGTCCCCGTCCCGTCCAGGGCGCCGGCCAGCGACAGGATGGTCACGGCCTCGTCGAAGGCGCCGAGGTCCAGGGTCGCGCCGGAAGCCACCGCGACGGTGGCGGCATCCGACAGACGATCCGCCGCGCCCAGCACCAGAGCGCCGTCCTCAATGCGGACCAGACCGGCGGCCGAGGCCCCGTTCAGGGTGGAGACGCCGCCGAGGTTCAGCAGGGTCCCGGCGCCGAGGTTGGCGTCGATAGTCGCACCGTCCAGTTCATACTGCGTCGCGGACAAGGTTCCCGATCCGGCGAGCCGGCCGCTGATGGCCGCGGCGTCGACCGTTTCATCGAACGCCTGCAGATCGAGCGAACCGTCCTGGCCGATGATCAGGGTCGCGAGATCCGAAAGACGATCGGCGGCGCCAAGGCGAAGCACGCCGTCCTGAACCACCACGAGGTCGGAAGCAGCGGACCCGTTCAGCGTCGTCACGCCGCCCAGGACGTAGAGGTCGCCGGCGCCGAGATCAGCGTCGATGGTCGCGCCGTCCAGCTCATAGCGGGCGGCAGTCAGCACGCCCGAGCCGGACAGGGCGCCGTGGATCACCGCCAGGGCGACGGTTTCATCGAAAGCCTGGAGGTCCAGAACGCCGGCTTCGCCCACGCTGAGCGAGGATGCGTCGGCCAGGACGCCGGCGGCGCCGAGCTGAAGCACGCCGGCCTCGACCGAGGTCCAGCCGGTGTAGGTGTTGGCGCCCGCAAGAGTCAGGGTTCCGGCGCCCGACTGGGCCAGTCCGCCCTGTCCCGAGACGATCCCGCTGAACAGGCTGTCGCTGTGGTCCAGACCGACGAACAGCATCTCGCCGTCATCAATGGTGACCGAGCCGGCGCCGGTGAGGGCGCCGATGCCCTCGCTGTCGCCGACGGAAAGCACGCCGCCCGCATTGACCTGAATGGCCCCGAGGTCGTTCGCCGCCTGTCCGCCGGTCAGGCGCAGGGTCCCCGCGTCAAGCACCCAGCCCACGGTCGCTGTGTCGGCGCCGGTCAGCGTCCAGACACCGGAGCCGTCCAGGCCCCGCGTCTCGAACCCGGCCACGAGGCCGATATCCAGCGCGCCGTCGTCGGCGCCGGTCAGAAGCAGGGAATCGACGCCGTCGCCGCCCAGCAGGACCCCGAAGGCGCCGCCGCCCAGCAGGCTCAGCTGGTCCGCGCCCGAACCGCCGACATAGGCGCCATTCAGATCGCCGGCGATGCTGACGAGATTCAGGCCGGTGGTGGCCGAGGCGTCGATCAGGCCGTTGACGGTCGAGCCTTCGCGCAGGTTGAGCACATAATCCGCGCCCGTCAGCAGGATCGCCGCGCCGTCGCCGTTGCCGGAGATGACGCCGCCGGACAGGTTGTCGATCGACCCGCCGCCGGTCAGGAGGATTCCGCGGCCGTCGGTCAGCCCGCTCTCGATGGCGCCGGAGTTGGTGATCGCCGCGCCCGAACCCGACACATAGACGCCGCTGATGACCGTCGGGGCCGTGGTGCCGGTGACCCGGATCACGCCGCTGTTGTTGATCACCGTGTCGTCGCCGGTGAGGTAGAGCGCCGCATTGCCGCCCTCCATCAGGCCGGCGTTGGTGACCGTCGTCCCGTCGCCGCCCGCGTAGACCGCGTTGTAGACGTCGCCCCGCAGGACGCCTGCGGCCATGTTGGTCACATGGGCCGTTCCGTAAACCACGAGGCCATGATTGCCGCCGGTAATCTGGCCCGTCGCCGTATTCGTCACCTCGCCGTCTGCCAGCAGAGTCACGCCAGCGTTGCCGCCCGAAATGCCGCCAGCGTTGACGACGGAAGCGTCGGCGCCGTCGAGATAGACACCGGTCCCGCTTCCAGCGGAGGCGATCTGGCCGCCCGCGAGGTTGGTGACGCTGGAGCCGGCCCCGAGCAGACGGACAACCGATGCGCTGCCGCCGCCCCGGATCAGGCCGCTGTTCGAGATGCTGCCCACACCCTGGGTGAAGATGGCGTTCGTCCCGGAGGTGATCGACCCGCTGTTGTCGATCACACCCGCGCCGCCGGCGTAGATCCCGGAGCTGTTGAAGTTGGTGATCGCGGCGGCGATGGAGCCGCTGTTCGTCAGGTCCAGACCGCCCACGGCGTGGATCGCGAAGACGCCGCTGACGGCGCCGCTGTTGTCCATGTGACTGGTGACGCCGGCGTGGTTGCCGGTGTTGAGCGTCACCGCGCTGAAGCTGCCGGTCGTCGTGACCGATCCGGTGAGGCTCAGGGCGCTGGCGTCCAGGACCCGGACGCCAAGGGCGTTGGTCAGGTCGCCCGACAGCGTCAGGACCTGGTCCGCGCCGAGCCCTGAAATCTGTACGCTGCCGCCGCCCGAAACGTCCTGGGCGAACGCGCCGGACGCCGGCTGAACCAGATGGAGCGCGCCGTCGGCGACGACGCTCGAGCCCGAGATCGTGTCCGTCGCGCCTTGCAGCGTGGCGCCGGCGTTGATGGTGGTGACGCCCGCCCAGAGGTTCGCGGTGCCGGTCAGGACGATCCGGCCCCAGCCGCCGATGACCAGGGGCTGGACCGGATCGACGCCGGCCCCCGCCCCCTGGGTGATCGCGCCGGTCAGGGTCGCGGTCACGCCTACATCGGTCTGGAGTGTGCCGGGGTCGCCGCTCGCCGGGGTGGCGACTTCGAGCAGGATGTCGTTGGCGTAGGTCCCGCTGGCGCCGAAGGAAACCGTCGGGTTGATCAGGTGGATGGCGCCGGTCCCGAAGGCGCCGGCGGTCTCGGCCCGGATCGTGGCGCCGTTGACGAAGATGTCGCCGGTCAGGCCGGTCACCGCGCCGAAGATCAGGGTCCCGGCGGGGCCGCCCTGTCCGGCGTGGATCTCCGCCGCCCCCGAGGCGCTGGCCCCGGTCAGGGTCAGGGCGCCCGACTGGTGAATGATGGATTCGAAGCCGCTGAAACTGGCGAGGTCCACCGAACCGGCGACGGCGCCAAGGTCCGAGATGAAGCGGTCGGTCCCCGTTCCGCCGTTGATCAGACCACTGAACGTCCCGCCCTGCCAGGTGAAGCTGTCGTCGCCGGCGCCGAGGCTGGCGCTGGTCATGGAGCCCGTGGCGGCCAGGGTCAGGTTGTCGACGCCCGTCCCGCCGGCGGCGTTGTAGGCGCCGTTGAAGACGCCTGCGACGGTGGTGGTGATCGTCCCGTCGCCGACCGAATAGATCTGGCCCATGGTGGTCGACCCGGCCTGCAGGTCGATGGCGACATCGGCGTTGCTGTGGATACGGATCGCGCCCACGCCGCCGTCAATCAGACCGCCCGACTGGTTGGTGATCGACACCGCGGTGGTCGCGCCGCCGACCTGGACGCCGTAGCCGTAATCAAGATTCGAGCCGCCGCGCAGCAGGCCGGCGTTCACCACCGAGCCGCCCGAGCCGACGAAAACGACGCCGGAGTATCCCGAGGCGTGCGCCTCGATGGTTCCGGTGTTGACCAGCGTCAGCTCGCCGTCGCTGAAGATCGCGTCCGACGGCGCGCCGCCGGTGATCGTGCCGGCGTTGGTGATGGTCAGGGCGCCGGCGTTGTTCAGGACGCCCTGGAAGCCCCCGGAGATCACCCCGGTCGCGTTGTTGGTGATGGAGCCGCCGGCGCCCGTGATGATGCCGGCCGTGCCGACGGTGGTCCCGGAGGCGGTGATGGTCCCGTCGTTGATGATGGTGGCCGCGCCGCCGTTCGCCGCGATGCCGCTGGCGACGCCCAGGATCTCGCCGCTGTCAGTGTTGGTGATCGAGACCAGACCCGTGCCGTTGGCGACGACGCCGCTGCTGGCCGTGCCCTCGATGAGGCCCGCGTTGTGGAGCGTCAGCCGTGAAGACCCGCCGGTGAGAATTCCGACATCGCCGGTGATGTCTCCGGTCGCGCCATTGGTGACCGTGAGCAGCCCGCCGTAGGTCGACGCGCCGATGACCCGGCCGCTGCTGATGCCGCCGGATCCGCCGGTGATGGTCCCGGTGTTGTTGACGGTGGCCCCGTTATAGGACCAGACGCCGAACCCGGTGTCCGCGTCGCTGCCGCCGGTGAGCGCGCCGGCGTTGTTCACCGTGGAACTGGAGAAGCCGAAGCTGAAGGCGGCGCCGGTCGTCGTCGCGATTGTTCCCGTGTTCGTCGCGGTGAGCGGCCCGTTGCTGAACACGCCCATGCTCGTCGCCGTAATGGCGCCCGCGTTGTCAAAATTGTGGGAAAAGCCGGTGTTGTAATAGACGCCCGTGTTTCCGATCAGCGTTGAGCCGGCCAGAAGGCTGACGGTCGCGGCGGCGCCGTTGCCGTTCATCTGGATGGCCGTGCCGGTGACGCTGAGCGATCCGTCGAGCGTCAGGCTGGTCCCCGGGACCAGCGTCCAGCCGGCGCCGCCCGTGCGGCTTCCCGTCAGGGTCAGGTCGCCGGCCTGGTGGGCGTAGGTCTCGAAACCGGTGAGGTTGTTCAGAGACAGGCTGGCCGAGCCGGTCCCGAGATTGGAATTGAACGTGTCGGTTCCGGTCCCGCCGTCGATCACGCCGCTGAAGATCCCGCCCTGCCAGTTGACGATGTCGTTGCCGGCGCCCAGGTCGGCGCTGGTCATCGAGCCGGTCGCGGCCAGGGTGATGGTGTCAATCCCGAGACCGCCTGTGTAGCCGCCGGTGAGCGCGCCGGACAGGTTGACGGTCCGGCCTCCGGCGCCGGTCGAGACGATCCCGCCCGTGACCGTCGAGCCGTCGTTCAGGTTCAGGGTCGCCAGATCGTCGCTGGCCAGACGGATTCCACCCGTTCCGCCGCTGATCGTTCCGCCGGCCTGATTGGTCAGCACAAGCATTCCGTCATCGACGTTGACGCCGAAACCGCTGGCCGCGTCCGAGCCGCCGCTGATCGTCCCGCTGTTGGTGATCTGCTGGGTCGCGGTAAGGGCGGAGTTGAGATAGACGCCCGCCAGGCCCGCGCCGGCCGTGCCGCCGACCGTCTGGATCGTCCCCGTATTGGTCAGGGTCAGTACGCCGCCGCTCACGTTGATCGCGTTGAGAACACCGGTGATCGAACCGCCGGTGTTGTTGACGACGAAGGGATTGCCCTGGCTGAGCATGCCCGTATTGCCGGTGATCGAACCCGTATTGTTGAACGTCCCGCCGAGGGTGCGGACCCCGGCGTCGAGCGCGGCGACGCCCGTCCCCGTGATCGTTCCCGCATTCGTGAGGTTGGCCCGGTTCGGGTAGTGGACGCCGGTGGAGCCCGTGATCGTTCCGCCCGCCGTGTTGGTCATCATGCCGGCGGAGCTGTTCAGCAGAACCCCGTTGCTGCCGGCGCCGCTGGCGACGAGCGCGCCGCTGTTGGTGACGGCCATGCTTCCGTTGACCAGATAGAGGGCGGCGTTCGAGGCGCCGCTGCCGGTCGAGGTCACGGTCGCGTCGGCGCCGATGGTGACCGTGTTGTTTCCGTTATTCGCATAGACGCCGGTGGCGCCGGTCACGTCGGCCCCCACCGTGATCGCGCCGGCGTTGTTATACCCCACCGAGGTCGCGCTTATGCCGCGGCCCGTGGCGACGATCTCCGCCGTCGTCGTGATGTTGATCGCGCCCGTGGACGCGCCCGTGGTCGACGCTTGCACCCCGGCGCCGTGGGCCGTCGCGCCGCCGATGGCCGCGCCCACGTTGATCTGGATGGCGTTTGCGCCGCCGGAACTGGTGGCGATGATCCCGACGCCCACGCCGGTCGCGGTGCTGTCGATCGTGCCCGCGCCGCTGGTGGTGATCGTGGTTCCGTTTGTGTTGGACGAGTGTATGCCCGTGGGCGCGACGATGGCGGCCTGGGAGAGGATGGTGCTGCCGCCGCCGGTCGCATCCGTGCGGATGCCGGTGATCAGCGCATCAATCGAGCCCCCGGTCATCTCGACAAAGGTGCCGTAGAAATTGCTCGCGTTGATCCCGGTGTTGAAGCCCGTGAACGTGGACGCGCCCAGTTCGAGTCCGGCGTTGATGTTTGTGACCGCGTTGAACCCGGTGATGTGCGAGCCGTTCGCGACGAAAGAAAGACTCTGGCCGGCGCCCTGAAACGCCAGGTAGCCGCCGGGCGCCGAGACGTTGATGCCGTAGCTGCCGGTGAAGGTCGAGCCGCTGGCGTTTGGCGTGATGCCGATATTGGCGTTGGACGTCACATAGAGAGCTGAGCCGCCGCTGACCGTGGTGGTCAGCGTGTTCACGCCGTTGAGGGTCACCCCGGTTGAGTTCAGACCGGTGGTGGAGCCTTCGACGCGATAGGCCTCGATGGTCGGCGAGCCTGTGGTGTTGTTGACCGTTACGCCGTTGATGACGACCGGGACGCCTTGAGGGGCATTGGTCACCCGCACGCCGCCGCCTGTGCCCGTGTTGTCGACGACCGTCTGCGCCATCGCGCCGGTCGCGGCCAGCGAAGCCGCGACAAGAGCCGTGGACCCCAGCAGACCGCAGCGCGCGAGGCGACGAGCGCGGACGGACGCGGACAGGGCTGCGCCCCGGCGAACTTGAAAAGCAGTCATGTCTGGAATCCACCCCTTGGCCCGGCCGTGGCCGGGAAATCAATGCCGAACCAGTTCGCGCACGGCGGTGCGCTCTGGCCGTAAGGTTTTATTAAGCATCGGAAATGGGGGGTGTGGATATGTGCGTTCCGTCCCAATCTTGGGACGAAAAAGCGTCAGTCGAGCTCGCACATCCAGCTTTGCCAGCGCCTGAAGTTGTCGCTCAGATCGTAGGGGGCGGTCGTGGCCACGACCTTGCGATAGGCGGAAGGACTCAGACCGACCACAGACAGGAACGCGGCGTTCATCTTGCGCGCATCGCTGAAGCCGTAGCGTTGCGCCAGATCGGCCCAGCTCGACGCGTCCCGGCTGTCGAGCGCCAGCCGAAGCGCCTCGACGCGACGCCGCTGGACCAGCCTGGCGACACCGCCTCTCTCTTCGTACAGCCGGTAGAGCGCCGATCGCGACAGCCCCGTCGCTTCGCCGATCATCTCGGCGGAGAGGCCCCGCTGTCCGAGGTTCGAAGCGATGTACCGCTCGATCAGCTCCCGTTTGAGATAGTCCCGCCGCGCGCTTTCCCCTCGTGCCGGGCTGACAGGATTCGTGGCGCCGAGCAGTTCGACGATCGCCCTCGAGAGCGCCCCCTGGGCTGCCAGGGGGAGATCAGCGGCGACCCGCGCGGCGGTGCGAAGCAGGGCGGCCAGCAGTTGCACAGCCGGCCCGGCCAGGACACGGCCATGAAGGTCGCCGGCGGCGCCCATGGCGGAGCGCACCATGTCCCGCGTGATGCTGGCGGTCAGCACGCTGGCGTCGTCGTAAACGACCGACGACCGCCTGGTCATGTCGGTGACGAACATCTCTCCGGGTCCCGCCGAGGCGAAGCCGCTTTCGAGGCTGCCGGTCACCCGGCCTGCGCTGACCGTCGTGAAGACGAAATGGTCAAAGCCGTCCGTCTCGACCCGGGCCTGACGCGCATGGCGGACGCCCGAGAGATTTCGTTCGAAGACGATGACGCCATCCAGACGTCCGCCCCAGACCTTCGCCGCGAACGGTCCTGGCGCACGGCTGACGTCCGAGCCGTTGCTGTAAAGGGCGGCGTAGGCCTGAAAGGCCGCGTCCCCAGGATAGTCGGCGCTATCGAACCGGAGCGCAGCCGGCATGCCATTCGCACTGTCCGGCGACTTGATCACGCGGATCGCCCCGAGGCAGCCGCGACGTCTCGCCAGGCCCGCGCGGACGCGAGGCACAGCAGCACCATGAGAATGGCGCAGGGCGCGACGACGCTCAGCAAGGCGAGCGCAAGGCCGCCGCCGCCCGGGTCGATCAGGTCACTGGCGAGGCCGGTGGCCCAGGGGCCCAGCGCCGTCCCGCCGAGGGTGACCAGAGCCAGAAAGACCGCGCTGGACGGTCGAAGAAGATCGGGCGGCGAAAGCTGGTGAAGCGAGATCAGGGCGGCTGCCGCCGCGAAGCCCGACGCGGCGATCACCCCCATCAGGCTGATCAGCAGCAGGGGCCCCGGCGGCGCAAGGACTATGGCCGTCGCCGCCAGGCCGGCGACGCAGGCGGCGAGCGCCAGCGGCAGGGCCGGGGCGCGCATGACGCCGCCCGGCCGCATCAGACGGCCCGCAGACAGGTGCCCGACGATCACCGCGGCCAGGCCGAGGGCGCCGGTGAGCGCGCCGGCGTGCGCCGTCCCCAGATCCAGTTCGCGGGCGACCAGCGACGGCGCCCAGGCGCCGCTCGCCTGGACCATCATGATGCCGGCGATCGCCGTGAGCGCGAACGCCGCCATGGGCAGGGCGGTCATACGCAGCCAGCGTCCCAGCGCCCGCAGACCGGCAAAGGTCTGCACGTCCACCGGCTGCGCCGCGCCCCTCGCCCGGCGCAGCAGAATGAGGATCAGGACCGGGTTTGCGACCAGCATGATCAGGATGGTGGTTCGCCATTCCGCGATTGCGAACACCGGCCAGCTGCTCACCAGCATGAGCACGGTCCCGCTGATCAGAATACCGACGTTGCGGCCTGAGGCGGAGGCGGCGGAGAAGACGCCGGGGGTCGCCACCCCGGCCAGTCGGGGCTGGCCGGCCGCCAGCAGGGCCAGGGCGACCGGCGCGAACGCCGCCGCGCCCGCGCCGATCAGCAATCGGGCCAGGGCGAGCTGCAGAAGGCTGTCGGAGAGCGCGAAAGCGACGGAGCCCGCGGTCCACAGGGTCACCGCCCCCGCGAGCCACCTCCATGGATTTGAAACGGTCCCTCGCGCCCGCGCCGTCCACAGGGCGGCGGCGATATAGCCGACGGCGAAGGGCGCGCCCTGCAAGCCGCCGATCTGGGCGTCGGACAGCATCAGGTCCGCCTTGATGGCGGGCGCGAAGGCGGCGGCTACGGCGCGGTCCACCTGCGCGATCATCTGCAGACAGATCAGCAGCCACGCATAGCCGCGGGCCGCCGCCGGAGCCGGGTCCACGCTGCCGCCCGCCGATGTCGAAGGCGCCGGCGGGATCAAAGCGGGCATCGGCCCTGGCCTGACGCGCAGAAGGTCAGGTGTTCATGGGGGCGGGGAAGCCGTACGCCTTGCCCTCCGGGGCCAGTACTCGGACACATGGAACGGAAGCCGATCGGGAAAGCGTTGTGGAACTGGTAGGGCCAATAGACCTCCGGCGGCCTTAAGCCAGCGGCGACCGACCGTCGATGAACTTCGTGCGCCGGGATACCCTGCGCGCCTTGAGCTGGAGAATCACGCACCCGAACGAGACCACAAAAAACCCGGCCATGCTGACGGCCCCCGAGGCGGACCGGGCTTCGTCGCCTTCGCCCGTAACACGGGTCTGCACGATCGAACTTGAATGCAGGAGAGGAACAATTGAATGGTTCCGGAGCCCGGAGGCCACCGGCGCTTTGCGCCGGGTTCTGACAGCGTGAACCGGATGGCCTCAGCACAAGGGCGTGGCGACCCCGGGAGGACTCCAACCTCCGACCTCGGCTTTAGGAAAGCCTTGCTCTATGCAGCTGAGCTACGGGGCCACGTTCGGGGTTCCTAGCGGCTGTCGCCGCGTGTGAAAAGCAGCCGTCCTGATTTGGAAGGGTTTGATGGACTTCACCCACCCCCGGCCCCTGATCGTGTGCGGTTTCGGCCGGTCGGGGACGCGCATGTGCGCCAACCTGCTCGCCAACGCCGGAGTGGTGGAGCTGCAAGGGGAAATTCCGCGTGAGCTCGCGCCGAAGACCCTGGGCTGGCTCGCGGACGTCCGCACGCAGTCGCCGACGGACCAGCCCGACAGGATCTATCGTCTGGCCCGGTCCGTGTTCCGGGATATCACGCCCGCACGGCCCATGAACCGGCCAGACGCGCACTGGTTCGGCCACAAGACGCCCCACCACGAGCGCCATTTTGACGGCTACGAGGCGATCTTCGACCATCCGGATGGTTTGCCCGTCTATGTCTATTGCCTGCGCAATCCCTTCCACGTGTGGCGATCCTACCGGGTGATGCCGTGGGGCGGGTTCGAGAGGCCGGGCGGGTTTCTCAAGTCGTGGCTGCGGTCGGTGGCCGCCTGGGAGCGGATGCGCCAAATCGCGCCGGACCGGGTGCTGCTGTTCAATCTCGACGCCATGATCCAGGCGCCGGACCGCGGCGCCTGGCTGGACGCGGCCCTGTTCGCCCCGCTGGACCTTTCCGCCGACACCTTCCGCAAGCCGGTGGAGGCCATCGGCAACAACAACTCGGCCGAGGCCAAGCTGGGGGCCACCCCCGCCCCGCCGCCGCCGGGCGAGCTGAAGGTCATCGCCCGCAACCGTCAGGTCATGGCGGTGGTGCGGACGCACTTCCCCTGGGTCGAGGACGAGATCCGGGCGGACTCAGGCGTCGGGCTGTTTCGGACCTGACCGGCCGAGGAACGAGAACTCGGCTTCGGACGCCTTGCGCACGAACTGCTCGCTGACCAGCCAGGCCTTGACCGGACGCAGGGTGGCCAGACAGCCGACCACGAAGAGCGGCAGGGTGAAGATGAAATGCACCCACATGGGCGGACGCAGGGCGATCTCCATCCACAGGAACATCAGCGTCACCGCGATGCCGACCCCCGACATGACAAAAAAGGCCGGGCCGTCGGCCGGGTCGGCGAAGCTGTAGTCCAGGCCGCACGCCGGGCAGGACGGGCGCACGGTGATGAAGCCCTGGAACAGGGGTCCTTTTCCGCAACGGGGGCAGCGGCAGGCGAGGCCGGTCTTGAGCGGCGACAGCGTCGGCCATTCGGGGGGCTGGGCCTGGGCAGGCGGTGAGGGATCGACCATGCCCTTATATAGGCGCTTGCCCGGCGTTCGGCAGCACCCGGGCCCGCGCCACAACGCCGCGCCGTTGCGATGGGGACTAGTGGTTAAACCCCGTTAAGATACAATATCTTGTATGGAACAAAGCCTGAATCGACCGACGTCGGTGATTCGGTCCTGATTCGTTTCGCCCCTGTTCCCGCCATACAGGCCTGGCTGTTTACCCCTGGAGGCGCCGACGGAAACGGCGCTTGAGACGGAGCGCGGAAATCGCCACCTTGTGGAGGTCATGACCGACCGCCCCACTGGCATGGCCCCGTCCCGCGTCACCGCGGTGCTGGGCCCCACCAACACCGGCAAGACCCATCTGGCGGTCGAGCGGATGCTTGGCCACGCCTCGGGCATGATCGGCCTGCCGCTGCGATTGCTGGCCCGGGAGATCTACGATCGCATCGTGGCGCGCATGGGCGCCCGGTCCGTGGCGCTGGTCACCGGCGAGGAGAAGATCATCCCGCCCCGGCCCCACTGGTGGGTGTGCACGGTCGAGGCCATGCCGCTAGAGAAGACGGTCGAGTTCCTGGCCGTGGACGAGATCCAGCTGTGCGCCGATCCCGAACGCGGCCACCTGTTCACCCAGCGGCTGCTGCACGCGCGCGGTCAGCTGGAGACCATGTTCCTGGGCGCGGGGACCATGGCGCCGCTGGTAAGGCGGCTGGTCCCGGACGCGGAGATCGTGTCGCGCGACCGACTGTCGACCCTGAGCTATGCGGGCTCCAAGAAGCTGACCCGCCTGCCGCCGCGCTCGGCCATCGTCGCCTTCTCGGCGGATCAGGTCTACGCCATCGCCGAGCTGATCCGCCGCCAGAGGGGCGGGGCGGCGGTGGTGATGGGCGCCCTGAGCCCCCGCACCCGCAACGCCCAGGTCGAACTGTTCCAGTCGGGCGAGGTGGACTTTCTGGTGGCCACCGACGCCATCGGCATGGGCCTGAACATGGACGTGGACCATGTGGCCTTCGCCGGACTTCGCAAGTTCGACGGGCGGCGCACCCGCTGGCTGCACGCCCACGAGATCGGCCAGATCGCCGGGCGCGCGGGGCGGCATCTGAGGGACGGCACCTTCGGGGTCACGGGCGAGTGCGACGAGATCGACGAGGACATCGTCGAACAGGTGGTGGAGCACCATTTCGACCCCGTGCTGGCCGCCGAATGGCGCAACGCCCGGCTGGACTTCGACACCCTGCCGGATCTGCTGCGCTCGCTGACGGTGACGCCGGGACGCGACGGCCTGACCCTGTCGGGCGAGTCGCTGGACGAGACAGTGCTGCGCCGGCTCATGCACGACGAGGCGGTCACGCGGGTGGCCGGATCACGCGGGGCGGTGATGCGGCTGTGGGAGGCGTGTCAGTTGCCCGACTTCCAGAAGACCACCCTGGACGAGCATGCGCGGCTGTCGCTGACGGTGTTCAAGGCCCTGACGGGTCGAGGGGGCCGGCTGACGGAGGACTGGTTCGCCGCCCGCTTCGACCAGGCGGACCGGGACGACGGCCAGATCGATCAGTTGTCGGCGCGCCTGGCGGCGGTGCGGACCCTGACCTACATCGCCAACCGCCCCGACTGGCTGCACAACCCCAGGCACTGGCGCGAGCGGGCGCGGGTGCTGGAGGAACGGCTGTCCGACGTGCTGCACGAGCGGCTGACCGCCCGCTTCGTGGACCGGCGCACCACCGCCCTGATGCGGGCGCTGAACGTGCGCGAGGACATGGCCACCGAGATCGAGGGCGACGGGCAGGTCGTGGTCGAGGGCCAGGCCGTGGGCCGTCTGACCGGGGTGGCCTTCGCGCCGGAGCGGGGCGCCACCGGCCTTGAGGACCGGGCCCTGCGCGCCGCGGCGCGGCACGCGGTGGGCCCCGAGATCGCGCGGCGGCTGGGGCGACTGGCCGCTGACGAGGACACGGTCTTTTCGGTTCTGCCCGACGGGGCGGTGTTGTGGCGCGGCGAGATCGCGGCGCGCATCACGGGCGGCGATCCGTTCAATCCGCGGGTCAGCCTGCTGGGCGACCTCGGCCCCGCGCCGGCCCGCGAACGCGCGGTGCGGCGCATCGAAGCCTGGCTGGCGTCCGAGGCGGGTCGGGCGCTGCGGCCGCTGAAACGGCTGCGCGACCTGACGGCCAGCGGAAGCCTGAAGGGGCTGCCGCGCGGGCTGGCCTTCCGCCTGATCGAGGCCGGGGGCCTGATCGACCGGCGCGATGTGCAGGCCGATCTGGCGGCGCTGAGTCAGGTGGAGCGGCGGGCCCTGAAGGCCATGGCCGTGCGCGTCGGCGCCCATTCGGTGTGGCTGCCGGCCCTGATGAAGCCGCGCGCGCAGGGCCTGATGCAGGCCCATGTGGCGGACCAGCCGTTCCGCCCCGCGCCGGGCGCGCTGGTCGCCGCCCCCGATCCCCTGCCCGGCCCTCGCACGCTGTCGGCGTTCGGGCTGCGCGCCGTCGGGCCGTGGCTTGTGCCGGCGGAGGCGCTGGAGCGCATGGCGGAGCTGGCGCGGGGCGGTCAGGCTGACAAAGGTCGGCCGGTTCTGTCCGACTCCGCCCTGGCCGAGCTGGGCTGGAGCGCGGATCAGGGCCGCGCGATCCTGAACGCCCTGAAGCGGGCGCCGGACCGCAAGCCCGCGAAGACGGGGCCTGTGAAGGATTCGCCCTTCGCGGCCCTCGCCGCTCTGAACGCGCCGGCTCCGGCGACGGGCCGGCGACGCAGACGCCGCAAGGGCGCGGGCCGCCCTGAATGAGCGACGAGGCCTGCCGGCTGGACGTGTGGCTGCACCGGGCGCGGTTCATGCGGACCCGGGCGCTGGCGGCCGCCTTTGTGGAGGCGGGCCGGGTGCGCGTCACCCGTGCGGGCGTTCAGCAGCGCGTGGACCGGCCCGGCCGAACCGTGCGGGTCGGCGACGAACTGCTGTTCGCTGTCGGCGGGCGGGTGACGGCCCTGCGCATCGCCGGTCTGGGCGTGCGGCGCGGACCGCCTGAGGAGGCCCGCGCCCTTTATGCCGCCCTTAGTCCCGAAGGATGAACTCGCCTTCGATGTGCAGCTCGACCTCGTCGCCCAGCAGGGGCAGGCCGTAGTCGATGCCGAATTCCGAACGCTGGATGGTGGCCTCGCCGTCGAAGCCGACGGTGTAGCGCTGGTTCACGGGGTTCACGCCGGCCTGGTTGAACTCGACTTCCATGACCACCGGGCGGGTGACGCCGCGAAGGGTCAGGTCGCCGGTCACTGTGGCCTCATCCGCATCGTCATCGTCCACGGTGATGGACGTGGCGACGAAGGTCGCCGTGGGATGGTTTTCAGCGTCGAAGAAGTCGGCGGTGAGAAGGTGGCCGTTCAGGCCGTCATCGTTGGAGGCCACATCGGCCAGCGGCACGGTGGCGCTGAGGGCGCTGTTGGCCGGATTGGCGGGGTCCAGGGTCAGTTCGCCCGAGACGTTCACGAACTGGCCCACATAGGTGGAGAAGCCCATGTGGCTGACCGACCAGGTGATCTTGCCGTGGCTGGCGTCCAGATCATAGACGCCGGCGCGCACCTGGGCGGGGTCGGTGACGAACGGGTCCTGGGCAGTGACGGCGCCGGCGGTCGCGGCGGCGGCGAGGATGGCGGCGAAGGCGACGGGTCTGAATGACGACATGGAACGGGTCCTCCTTGTGAGCATGCGGCGCGCCAGATCGGCAATCGCCAGAGTTACAGATAGGGGCTCTCTCGCTCCGCGCCAGAGGAACTGCGGTTGACTTGATCACGTCTGGGGGCCATTTCCGCGACCCGTTCCTGAAACCGCGCCCGGACCCGCGACCCTCGATGACCTACATCGTCACCGACGCCTGTGTGAGATGCAAGTTCATGGACTGCGTGGAGGTCTGTCCGGTGGACTGCTTCTACGAAGGCGAGAACTTCCTGGTCATCAGCCCGGACGAGTGCATCGACTGCGGCGTGTGCGAGCCGGAATGCCCGGTGGACGCCATCAAGCCCGACACCGAGGACGAGCCCGACGGCAAGTGGCTGCAGGTCAACGCCGAGTACGCCAAGGTGTGGCCCAACATCACCGTCAAGGGCGAACCCCCGGCCGACAAGGAGCAGTTCGAGCGCGAAACGGGCAAGTTCGAGAAGTATTTCTCCACGGCCCCCGGCAAGGGTTCCTGAGCCGCTTTTCGCGCCTCAATTCCGCCATGGTCGCCCCCGGCGGCGAATGCCCGACTGCGCAACGCGGACATTTTGAAATTGTGCGGTTTTGTGATAGATTATCGCTCATTGGGTCGGGCGGTCGCCGCATAACAGCGCGCCGCCCGCGTTCGTTAAAGAATCCCGCCCCGGAAGGCGGGATCGGCCAGAGGTTGGGTGTCCCGTTCTCGTTTCTAGTTTTTGCATGCTGATTGTCGGCGATCCCGCATCGCCGTCGATGACCCTGCATGCCCTGAACGAGCGCCCCGTCTTCGCCGCTGAAAGGATTTGATATGACGAGCAAGAGCGGTCTTGAATTCAAGGTGGGCGACAGCGTGGTCTATCCGGCGCACGGCGTCGGCAAGGTGGCGGC
>Ga0114898_1001062_pt1 | contig 17601 bp, 23 predicted proteins | sample Malvired_Geostar_FD_83496 | JGI IMG/M metagenome (GOLD analysis project Ga0114898, IMG submission 83496) | Marine viral communities from the Global Malaspina Expedition - Malaspina viral metaG DeepMed_Geostar | ecosystem: Environmental > Aquatic > Marine > Oceanic | place: Mediterranean Sea... | reverse complement strand
CCGGCTCGACAGCTTCGCCGGGCAGGGGCGCCAGAACGGGGCCGCCCTCGCGCACGGGCGGATCGATGATGACCGGCGCCTCCTGGGCTGCGACGGGCGCAGCGAAGGCCAGCAGGGCGCAGCCGGAGAGGAGCAGGCGGAGTGAGGTCAGGCGCATGACCGGAACCCTTCCCGGATTATGCGGCGTCGGCAAGGCCTCTCGCTTACCGGGCTGTCACATATTCGGATAGTTGGGGCCGCCGCCGCCCTCGGGCGTGGTCCAGACGATGTTCTGCGACGGATCCTTGATGTCGCAGGTTTTGCAGTGGACGCAGTTCTGGGCGTTGATGACGAAGCGCGGATCGGTCTTCGCCGCCTCGTCGCCGTAGACCACCTCATAGACTCCGGCCGGGCAGTAGAGGCGCGCGGGCTCGCCGTATTTGGGCAGGTTGACCTGGATCGGCACCGACGGATCGAGCAGTTTGAGGTGGGCCGGCTGCTCCTCGGCATGGTTGGTGTTGGAGACGAACACCGAGGACAGCTTGTCGAACGACAGCACGCCGTCGGGTTTCGGATAGGCGATCGGCTTGTGCTTCGAGGCCGGTTCGGTCGAGGCGGCGTCGGTCTTCCTGTGCTTCAGGGTGCCGAAGATGGAGAAGCCGCCGAACAGGGTCTGGAACCACATGTCGAACAGGCCGAGCGCGCCGCCCAGCGAGGTGCCGAAGCGGGTCAGCAGGGGCTTGGCGTTGCGGACGCGCTTGAGCTCCTGGAACACCCAGCTGGCCTCATAGGCGGACTGATATTCGTCCAGCCGGTCGCCGGAACGGCCGGCCACGACGGCGTCATAGGCCGCGTCGGCGGCGAGCATGCCGGTCTTCATGGCGTTGTGGCTGCCCTTGATGCGCGGCACGTTGACGAAGCCGGCCGAGCAGCCGATCAGCGCCCCGCCCGGGAAGGCCAGTTTCGGCACCGACTGGAAGCCGCCCTCGGTGATGGCGCGGGCGCCGTAGGAGATGCGCGTTCCGCCCTCCAGATGTTCGGACACCGACGGGTGGTGTTTGAAGCGCTGGAACTCGTCGAACGGCGACAGGAAGGGGTTCCTGTAGTTCAGGTGCACGACGTAGCCGATGGCCACATAGCGGTCGCCGAAATGGTACATGAAGCTGCCGCCGCCGGTGAACTCGTCCAGCGGCCAGCCGGTGGTGTGCTGGGCAAGGCCGGGCTGGTGCTTCTCGGCCGGAACCTGCCACAGCTCCTTGATGCCTATGCCGAATTTCTGCGGCTCGGCCGTGTCGCACAGGTTGTGGCGGGCCATGATGGTCTTGGCCAGCGAGCCGCGAACGCCCTCGGCGATGAAGACGTATTTGCCGTGCAGTTCGATGCCCGGCTGGAACTCGCCGGTCGGCTTGCCTTCGCGGTCGATGCCGAAGACGCCGGCGACGACGCCCTTCACCCGGCCGGTGGGTTCGTCCCAGACGACGTGGCTGGCGGCCATGCCGGGATAGACCTCGACGCCCAGGGCCTCGGCCTGTTCGCCCAGCCAGCGGCACAGGTTGCCGAGGGAGGCGATGTAGCAGCCGTCGTTGTGCATCAGCGGCGGCAGCAGGAACATCGGCAGCGAGGCCTCGCCCTGCGGGCCGAGGACGAGGAAGCGGTCCTTCGTCACCGGGGTTTCCAGCGGCGCGCCGCGTTCCTTCCAGTCGGGGAACAGTTCGGACAGGGCGCGGGGATCGATGACCGCGCCGGAGAGGATGTGGCCGCCGATCTCGGCCGATTTCTCCAGCACGGCGACGGAGATCTCCTTGCCGTCCTTTTCGGCGCGCTGCTTGAGGCGGATGGCCGAGGCGAGGCCGGCGGGGCCGCCGCCGACGATGACGACGTCATACTCCATGATCTCGCGCTCGACGCCGGCCAGGGCCTCGGCGGGCGGCAGGTTGTCGATCACGGCTTCCTGCCAGGCGTTCGTCGCGCCGCCTTCGATAGCGTCCTCGGCCATGGCTGAATTCCTCGTCGCAAGCAGGGTCTCGTGGTTTTCCGCTTATCGGAAGGTGACGCAAGGGTGGTCAAGGACTATCCCTGTTCAGATCCGCCCATGACACCGCAGAACCTCGACACCGCCAGCGCCGAAAGCCTGCTCGCCTTCTGGCGCGACGCGGGGGTGGACGCCTGTTTCGGGGACGCGCCGGTCGACCGGACCCACGTCGAGCCGCCGCCGGCGGTGAAGGCTGTCGCCAAGGCCACGGCGGCGGTGACGCCGGTGGCGGACGCCGCCGATGCAATCGCCCAGGCGCGGCGTCTGGCGGCCGGGGCGGAGACGCTGGAGGCGCTGGGCGAGGCGATCGCCGCCTTTGAGGGCTGCCCCCTGCGCGGGCTGGGCGCCCGGCAGTCGGTGTTTTCGCGCGGCAATCCCGAGGCCGAAGTGATGATCATCGGCGAAGGTCCCGGCGGGGAAGAGGATGAGCGTGGACAGCCGTTCGTCGGCAAGGCCGGCCGCCTGCTGGACCGGATGCTGGCCGAGGCGGGTCTGGAGGGGCGGGTGTTCATCACCAACACCGTGTTCTGGCGGCCGCCGGGCAACCGCACCCCGACCCCGGCGGAACAGGCAGTCTGCGCACCCTTTGTGGAGCGGGCCTTCGCCCTGCTGAAGCCGAAGGCGGTGCTGCTGGTCGGCGCGGCGGCGTCGAAGGCGGTGCTGGGCGTCGACGAAGGGATTCTGAAGCTGCGCGGCCACTGGCGCGAGTGGCGACTGGCCGAGGGGGGCGTGTCGGCGCCGGCCCTGCCGACGCTGCATCCGGCCTTCCTGCTGCGCCAGCCGATGGCCAAGCGGCAGGCCTGGGCGGACGTGCTGTCGCTGGCGGCGCGGCTGGACAAGATCGCCGGCCATTAACCCGCCCGACTCAAAACTGCCCCAAAAGGGGTGAATCCTTGACATGGGTCGGAGGCGGTGGCGCCTTTCCGGCCTGACGACCGAACGAACAGCGCCGAGTGGATCGCATCGAGACGATCCGACTGACGCTCTAAGGGGGGCCGCCTCAGTGCCGTTTACTTTCCGCCGCGTGTTTTCCGCGTCGACGACCGCCCTGGCGTTCGCCCTGTGCCTGGGCGTCGCCATGCCTGCCCATGCCGAGGAAGACGAGCGCCGCGGCGTCGTGTCGGCCCTCAGCCCGGCCGACCGGCTGAGCTACACTACCGCCTTCGACGCCCTGCGCCGCGGAGACCTGGAGGCCGCCCGCGCCTCGGCCCGGCAGGCCAACGACCGCATCCTGCTGGGGCAGGTCGAGTTCGAACGGCTGTTCCACGCCGACTATTCTGCCACCTACGAGGAACTGGCGGCGTGGCTGGAAGAGTATTCCGACCTGCCGCCCGCCGGGCGCGCCTACAATCTGGCCCTGCGTCGCCGCCCGGACGGCGCGCCGGAGCCGAAACGGCCGTCGAGCGTCAGCGGCCGGACATGGACGACCGTGGTGCAGGCCGGCGGCGGGGCCTCGCCGGACGACCCGACCAAGGCGGCCCGGATCGCGCTGAACCATGACGACCTGACCGGCGCCGTGACGCTGGGCGAGCAGATCGGCGACTGGTGGGTGGTGGGCCTCGCCAATTATCGGCTGGGCGAGTTCGGCAAGGCGGCGAACGCCTTCGAACGGGTTCTGGACGATCCGACCGAGGACGGCTGGGTTCGCTCGGGCGCGGCCTTCTGGGCAGCGCGCAGCGCGGGGCGCTCGGGACAGCACGACCGGGTGAGGCCGCTGCTGCGACAGGCGGGCGCCTGGCCCGCGACCTTCTACGGCCAGATCGCCCTGCGTCAGCTCGGCGAGGAGCCGACCATCGAGAATCTGGGCCCCCGGCCCTACCAGTCCGAGGCCCAACTGCAGCGCGCCGCGCTTCGGTCAGACGACGATATCGACGCCGCGGCGCTGAACGCCTTCATCCAGTCCGACGATCGCGCCCGCCGCACGGTGGCCTATTCCGAGGTTGGACGCCGGAGCGAAGCACGCGACGAACTGCGCACCGGCCTGCGCTCCGAACTGACCGAGCGGGGCCGCAAGCTGTGGGCGGCGCTGGGTCGTGCGCTGGGGCCGCGGGTTACCGGCGTCAGCGACGAGGCCGAGCGGATCGACGCCGACCGCTATCCGCAGCCGGTGATCGAACCGGCCGGCGGCTTCACCATCGAGCGGTCGCTCGTCTATGCGATCGCCCGCAAGGAGACCAATTTCGACTCCCGCGCCCGGTCGGCCGTGGGGGCCTACGGCCTGATGCAGGTGATGCCGACCACGGCGGCGGAACTGGCCAACGACCGCGGCTTCGTGTCGTCGCCCGACCGGCTGTACGACGCGGGCGAGAACGCCCGGCTGGGCCAAGCCTACGTCAACAAGGTGCTGGCCATGCCGGCCATCAACGGCGACCTGCTGAGGGTCGCGGCCTCCTACAACGCCGGGCCGGGTCCGATGGTGGCGGCGGTGCGCAAGCTGGGGCAGGACGCCGATCCGCTGCTGCTGATCGAGTCGATCGATGTGCCGCAGGCGCGGGATTATGTGGAGAAGGTCGTCGCAGCCTACTGGATCTATCAGCGCCTCAACGGCCGGCCGCTGAACACGCTGGACGCGGTGGCGTCGGGCGCGACCCTCGTTCCGCTGGCGCTCGATTATGTGCCGCCGTCGCCGCCCGAGCAGACGCTCGAGGTCGCTTCCGTTCCGGCGGTCGGCGGCTCGCGCTAGCTGAAGCCGGCGATCAGCAGGGCCGGCAGGCAGCAGGCGATCACGATCAGCAGCCCGTAAACCATCAGGCTGGGGCGGCGCGGCTGGGGCTGTTCGACAGGCATCGACATGGTGGACCCTGAACGCATACGCGTTGGCGAGGCTCCCGGAATACCGGCGTTGTCTTAAGGCGGAGTTCCGGTGAGCGGTTAACGCAGCGCCTCCGCCGACCATTCCAGAAAATCGGGTTGGGCCAGCAGGGCGTCGCGATAGGCGGCCGCCGAGCCGTCGTCGCCATGAGCCGTCAGGTCGATCTGGAAGTGACGGAAACGCGCCGCGACGGGGGTGAAGAAGGCGTCCGGGACCGACCACTCGCCGAACAGATACGGACCGCCCGCGCCGAAGCGGCGGCGCATCTCCATCCACAGCGAGACGATGCGGCGGATGTCGCGCTCTACGGCCTCGCCTTTCGGCGGCGGGGAGCGGTCGGGGCCGACCATGGTGTGGTCCGGGCCCATGCCGCAGTCGGTGCGCAGGCCCATGAATCCGCCGTGCATCTCGCAGGCGGCGGAGCGGGCCAGCCAGCGGGCGTGGGCGTCGGCGGGCCACAGCTTCGCGTCCGGATAGCGCTCGGCGCACCAGACCGAGATGGCCATGGAGTCCCAGATGGTCTCGCCGTCGACGTTCAGGATCGGCACGAGGCGGGAGGGGGAGATGCGCTCCAGTTCGGCTTGGCCGGCGGGCGAATAGATGTCGATCTCGCGGACCGTGAAGTCGGCCTTGCAGCGCTTCAGCACCAGCCACGGTCGCAGCGACCAGGTCGAATACAGGCGCGGTCCGATGATCAGTTCCATGGGGAGGCTCCTCGCTGACGACACCGTGGCCATAAGCGGGTTCCGGCCATGGCGCCAACGAGTTCGCGCGGTCTCGCCACAAGCTGCGCTTGACTCATCGCGGCGCGGGACCGACACCCCGCGCCCATGATCATCCGCTATTCCCGCCCCGCCGCCGTCGATATCTGGTCGCAGGAGACCAAATACCGGATCTGGTTCGAGATCGAGGCGCACGCCGCCACCAAGATGGCCGAGCTGGGGGTGATTCCGGCCAAAGCCGCCGAGGCGATCTGGGCCAAGGGCAAGGACGCCGTGTTCGACGCCGACCGGATCGACGAGATCGAGCGGACGACCAAGCACGACGTCATCGCCTTCCTGACCCATGTGGCCGAGATCGTCGGCGACGAGGCGCGCTTCCTCCACCAGGGCATGACCTCCTCGGACGTGCTGGACACCTGTTTCGCGGTGCAGCTGGCGCGGTCGGCGGACTTGCTGATCGAGGGCGTCGACCGGGTGCTGGCGGCGCTGGAGACGCGGGCGAAGGAGCACAAGTTCACGCCGTGCGTAGGTCGCAGCCATGGCATCCACGCCGAGCCGGTGACCTTCGGCCTGAAGCTGGCCGGCTATCACGCCGAGTTCCAGCGGGCGAAGCGGCGTCTGCTGACGGCCAGGGAAGAGATCGCCACCTGCGCCATCTCCGGGGCCGTCGGGACGTTCGCCAATGTCGATCCGGCGGTGGAGGCCTATGTCGCCGAGAAGATGGGCCTGCAGATCGAGCCGGTCTCGACCCAGGTGATCCCGCGCGACCGGCACGCGGCCTTCTTCGCGGCGCTGGGCGTGGTCGCCTCGTCGGTCGAGCGGCTGGCGGTCGAGATCCGGCACCTGCAGCGCACCGAGGTGCTGGAGGCCGAGGAATTCTTCGACAAGGGCCAGAAGGGCTCGTCGGCCATGCCGCACAAGCGCAATCCGATCCTGACCGAGAACCTGACCGGCCTGGCGCGGCTGGTGCGGTCGGCGGTGACGCCGGCGATGGAGAATGTGGCGCTGTGGCACGAGCGGGACATCAGCCATTCGTCGGTCGAGCGCGGCATCGGGCCGGACGCGACGATCCACTTGGACTTCGCGCTGCATCGGCTGGCGAACGTGGTCGAGCGGCTGAACGTCTATCCCGAGAACATGGCGAAGAACCTGAACCTGCTGGGCGGGCTGGTGCATTCGCAGCGGGTCATGCTGGCGCTGACGCAGGCGGGGGTGAGCCGCGAGGACGCCTACGCCGCTGTGCAGGAGAACGCCATGAAGGTGTGGCGCGGCGAAGGGGCCTTCCTCGACTTCCTGAAGGCCGATGCGCGGGTGACCCTGCCCGAGGCGCAGCTCGAGGCGCTGTTCGACATCGGCTATCACACCAAGCACGTGGACACGGTGTTCGCGCGGGTGTTCGGGACCCAGTGAACCGCAAGGCCGGCTTCGAGCCCGTCGTCGACGCGAACACGCGGCTGCTGATCCTGGGCAGCCTGCCGGGCGACGCCTCGCTGAGGGCGGCGCAGTACTACGGCCATCCCCGCAACGCCTTCTGGCGGCTGATCGGCGGCGTGATCGGACGCGAGCTGTCCGCCCTGCCCTACGAAGAGCGGTTGGCGGCCCTGAAGGCGGCGGGGGTCGGGCTGTGGGACGTCATCGCCAGCGCGGAACGTCCGGGCAGCCTGGACGCCGCCATCCGCCGGCCGGAGGCGGCCGATCTGCGCGGGCTGGTCGCCAGCCTGCCGGACCTGCGGGCCGTGGCCTTCAACGGCGGGACCGCCGCAAGGCTGGGCCGGGCTGGACGAAGGCAGGTCGATCAGGGCCACTCCCGATACATCCGCCAGTATGGCCCGGCCCACGCGCGGCCGTTCGCGGAGAAGGCGGCGGCTTGGGCCCAGCTCAGCCGCTCGCTGGGCTGACCCCGCCCGGCGAACGCCGGCTGCAGAAAAACGTCGCGCCGACGCATCCTTTTCGAGGCTGAGCCATATCCCTTGTGGAGCCGCCGGGAGGGCGGCGCCGATTTGGGGATGAGCGATGACGGCGACCCGTCCTGTCCTGGCCCTGTTGGCGGCTGTGACGCTCGCCGTGACGGCGGGCTGCGACCGCGAGGCTTCGCAAGAGGCGAGCCCCGAAGCGGCGCCCTCACCCGCCCCGGGTCCGGCCGCGACGGAGACGGTCCTCGCGGTGGCCGAGCGGGATCCGGACTTCACCACCCTGGTCGCGGCGCTGCAGACCGCCGGCGTGGGCGAGACGCTCGAGGGCGGGGGGCCATACACGATCTTCGCCCCGACCAACGCGGCGTTCGAGAAGATTCCCGCCGCGCGACGGGACGCCCTGACCCTGCCCGCGGGCCGGGCCGAGCTCAGGGAACTGCTGACCTATCACGTCGTGCCTGCCCGGCTGGACGCGGCCGGGCTGGTGCAGCGCATTCAGGCCGAAGGCGGTTCACTGGCTTTGACGACGATGCAGGGCGGCGTGCTGACGGCGCGGGTCCGCGCCGACGGAGCGATCGAGCTGACCGACGCGGCGGGCGGCGTTTCGCGGGTCATTGAGGCCGACATGGCGGCGTCCAACGGAGTCATTCACGCCGTCGATACGGTCGCAGCGCCCGGCTGACCGACCGCAACAGACACCGGCGTCGCCCTCCCCCCAAACGGCGCCGGCGGCGGATCGCCCAATCGATCCGTCCAGAGAGGCCGCAGCCGAAAGGTTGCGGCCTTTCGTCGGTCCGGAACCGGCCTATTCGCCGTTGCGGATCTGGTCGCGGGCGACCGAGGACAGTTCGTCCATCTTCCGGCGGATTTCGCCTTCGGAGACGGTCAGGCCGGAGCCTTCGAAATCCTGGGCGATCTTGCGGTAGACGTCTTCCTCGCCGGGCTGTTCAAAGTCGGCCCGGACCACCGCGCCGGCGTACTGATCGGCGCGTTCGGCCGACAGGCCCATCTTCTCGGCGGCCCACAGGCCGAGCAGCTTGTTGCGCCGGGCCATCGCCTTGAATTCCTGTTCCTGATCGAGGGCGAACTTGGACTCAAAGCCCTTTTCCCGATCGTCAAAGGTCGTCATGGGCGTCTGCAGGCTCCGTCAGGCGGCCCGGGGCCGCGGTCGAGGTGGTCTATAGCCTCACCGGAGCCGAACGCAACGGAAACCCTGACGGTTCAGTCGGGGCCGCCGTTTGTGTCGCAGCCCGGCTTCCGGTAAGGGGGGCCGACAATTTCTCCCGCCCGCCCGATTCCGGATCGCGCCGCCCAGACCACCGTGCTGGCCGCGCGATTTTCGTTTCTGGCGAGGCCCCGCCCGGACCCGTCATGATGAACGTCAAGCGCAAGAAGCTCTACGAGGGCAAGGCCAAGATTCTGTACGAAGGGCCCGAGCCGGGCACCCTGATCCAGTATTTCAAGGACGACGCCACCGCCTTCAACGCCCAGAAGAAGGCGATCCTCGAGGGCAAGGGCGTCATCAACAACCGCATCAGCGAGTTCGTCATGTCCCGCCTGAACGGCATCGGCGTGACCAACCACTTCATCAAGCGGCTGAACCTGCGCGAGCAGCTGATCCGCGAGGTCGAGATCATTCCGCTGGAAGTCGTCTGCCGCAACATCGTGGCCGGCTCGATGAGCCAGCGGCTCGGCATCGACGAGGGCACGCCCCTGCCCCGCTCGATCATCGAGTTCTACTACAAGAAGGACGAGCTCAACGACCCGATGGTCACCGAGGAGCACATCACCGCCTTCAACTGGGCCACGACCCAGGAGCTGGACGACATCCTGGCGATGACGGTGCGGGTCAACGACTATCTGTCGGGCATGTTCGGCGCCGTCGGCATCACCCTGGTGGACTTCAAGATCGAGTTCGGCCGGATCTGGGAGAACGACTTCAGCCGCGTCATCCTGGCCGACGAGATCAGCCCCGATTCGTGCCGTCTGTGGGACAGCACGACGGGCGAGAAGCTGGACAAGGACCGCTTCCGCCGCGATCTGGGCAACGTCATCGAAAGCTACACCGAGGTGGCCCGCCGCCTCGGCATCATGAAGGACATGCCGACCGTGATTCAGGGGGGACTGCACTGATGGCGAAGGTCAAGGTTCACGTTTTCCTGAAGCCGGGCGTGCTGGACGTCCAGGGCAAGGCCGTCGAAGGCGCCCTGCACGGGCTTGGCTGGGCCGGGGCCCACAATGCCCGCGTCGGCAAGCTGATCGAGTTCGACCTGGACGGCGTGGACGATCCCGCCGCCGAGGCGAAGAAGATGTGCGAGCAGCTGCTTGCCAACACGGTGATCGAAAGCTACCGCGTCGAAATCGCGTGAAACGCGGCCTGAAACTGGCCGTCGCCCTGTTCGTGCTGGCCGGCTGCATCGTGTTCGCGGCGGCGCTGGCCGGCGGGCTGATGGACGACACCGCCTTCACGCCGGCGGCGAAGGAAGCCGCGCACTAGACGCGACTCCCGGCCGGTCGCTGCGTTAGGGTGGCTGGACCTAACGCAGGAGGACGCGCCATGACCTTCACCCTCAGCTCCAATGACATCACCGACGGCGGCGTGTTGCCGGACGCGCAGGTGCAGGCGAAGGGGAATACGTCGCCGCACCTGAAGTGGTCGGGGGCGCCGGAGGGGACGAAGAGCTTCGCCGTCACCTGCTACGACCCGGACGCGCCGACCGGCTCGGGCTTCTGGCACTGGACGGTGGCCAACATTCCCGCCGACGTGACCGAACTGCCGGCCGGCGGGCCGGTCCCGGCCGGGGCGGTGGAGGGCCGGACCGATTTCGGCGAGCCGGGCTACGGCGGGGCCGCACCGCCCCCGGGCCACGGGCCGCACCGCTACATCTTCACTGTCCATGCCGTGGACATGGACAAGCTGGACGTGACCCAGGACAATTCAGGCGCCGTGTTCGGCTTCAACCTGCATTTCCACACCTTGGCCAAGGCGTCGATCACGGCCGTGTACGAGAACAAGGGCCAAGGTTGATTAGGGCCGAACACCGTTAGCTGATAGGATGTCTGGATGACGCAGGTCACCAATGAGCTGATGTTCGAGGTGCTGAAGGCAGTTCAGCACGAGATGTCGCTCGTTCGCGGAGATCTGGGCGACCTCAAGCAGCAGATGAATGCAGTGAGGACCCACCTCACGGCGATTCAACAAGACACCGGCAACATTTATTCCCGCCTCGGTCAGATCGAAGGTCGGGTCGACCGGATCGAAAGCCGGTTGGGGCTGGTCGAGCCCGTCCGGTAGCCCCGCGGCAGGCCGACGCCTGCTCCAGGGCGGAACCGTCGCCGTTCCGCCGGGGTTAGCCCGGCATGCCTTCCTCGATCTTCTTCCAGGGCTGGATCGGGCCGTTGCGGATCCTCGTCATCGGCGTGCTGTCCTATGCCGCCCTAATTGTGATCCTGCGGCTGACCGGCAAGCGGACGCTGTCCAAGCTGAATGCGTTCGACCTGGTGATCACCGTGGCACTCGGCTCCACGCTGTCGACCGCCATACTGAACAAGGACACGCCGCTGCTGGACGGCCTGATCGCCATGACCCTTCTGGTGCTGCTGCAGTTCGTTGTGACCTGGACCATGGTTCGACGGCCGGGCCTGCACCGGCTGATCCGGGCGGAGCCGGTTCTGCTGATGGCGGGGGGCGAACTCAGGCGCGACACCTTGCGGCGCGAACGGATCACCGATGAAGAGGTGCTGCAGGCGATCCGGGACTCCGGCGGACGGATGCTGGCGGACGCGGACGCGGTCTTCCTGCAGAGCGACGGCTCGATGGCGGTGATCCCGCGCGAGGGCTGAACCGGCGCCCTGACATCGCCTTCGAACGGTGCTAGAGGCGCGCCCATGAGCGCAGCCGTCATCGTCTTCCCGGGGTCCAACTGCGACCGCGACTGCAAGGTCGCGATCGAACGCTCGACGGGCGAAACCGTCGACATGGTCTGGCATCAGGAGACGGAACTGCCGTCCGGGCTGGACCTGATCGTCCTGCCGGGCGGGTTTTCCTACGGCGATTACCTGCGCTGCGGGGCCATGGCGGTGCAGTCGCCGGTGATGCAGGCGGTGAAGAAGGCCGCCGACGATGGCGTGGCCGTGGTCGGCATCTGCAACGGCTTCCAGATCCTTTGCGAGGCCGGGATGCTGCCGGGCGCCCTGCTGAAGAACGCCGGGCTGAAATACGTCTGCAAGCCGATCAGCCTGACCGTCGCCAACGGGCAGACGCGCTTCACCGCCGGCTATCAGGGCCAGCGCGAGGTGATCATGACCCAGGGCAACGGCGACGGTAACTATTTCGCCGACGCCGAGACCCTGAAGCGGATCGAGGGCGAGGGCCAGGTGGTGTTCCGCTACGTCGACAACCCGAACGGCTCGGTCGCCGACATCGCGGGCATCCAGAACGCGCGCGGCAATGTGCTGGGCATGATGCCCCACCCCGACCGGGCGTTTGAGGAAGAGCTCGGCTCCGCCGACGGCGCGACCCTGTTCCGCAGCATTTTCGCGGCGGCGTGAGCCCCCTGCGGGCTTGACCCCGGCGGCCGATGCGGCCGAAGTCGCGGCTCGTCGCGTGGGGGGCCGGCCATGTTCATGAGTGAACGCCAGAAGATGATCTCGGGCCTGCCGTACGACCCCGGCGACCCGGAGCTTCAGGCCGACCAGACCGCCGCCAGACACTGGATGGCGCGGTACAACGCGGCGCTGGCGGCGACGCCGGCGGAACGGCGCGACCTGCTGCGGCAGCGGCTGGGCGAGGTCGGCGAGGGAGCGGTGATCCGGCCGCCGTTCCACTGCGACTACGGCTACAACATCCGGCTGGGCCGGAACGTCTTCCTCAGTTTCAACTGCGTGGTTCTCGACGTCTGCGAAGTCGACATCGGCGACGGGACGCAGGTCGGGCCCGGCGTGCAGATCCTGACCGCCGACCATCCGCGCGACGCGGCCGAGCGGGCGGCGGGAATCGAGTTCGGCCGGCCGATCGTGATCGGCTTCAACGTCTGGATCGGCGGCGGGGCGCTGATCCTGCCGGGCGTGACCATTGGAGACGACGCCATCATCGGGGCCGGCGCCGTGGTGACGCGGGACGTTCCCGCCGGCGCCACCGCCGTGGGGAATCCGGCGCGGCTGAAGGGCTGAGGCTCAGCGACTGCCAGGCGGCGGATTGCGCAGGGTGTCCTCGCGCACCGGCTGCACACCGGCGGTCTGATCCAGGAACGCCGAGGCCTGCGAGGCGTCCTCCTCGCCCGGCTCGACATCGGGTGTCGAGACGCCGCCGGGATCGCGCTGGGCGTTCAATTCGCGCTCTCCGACGCCGAGGCCCTGCTCGCGGGCGCGGTCGGCCTGGACGGTGTCGGTTTCGAAATGCGGGGTCTCTTTCGCGCGGTCGGGCTGGTCGGTCATGGGCAGTCTCCTTCGCCCGGGAAACCCGGTGAAAGACGGAGCGGTTCCGAAACGGTGAACCAACCGAGCGCGCGGCGCGTAGTGTCTGCAACACCGCCCCGCTTGCAGGAGCCGCCATGTCCTCGATCCTCCGTCCCGACAGCGCCCAGACCACCCGCCGCTGGATCGTGCTGGCCTGCGCGATCTTCTCCGTCGCCGTCGCCTATGGTCAGATGGCGATGGGCTGGGGGCAGACGCCGCAGGAATTCTCCGCCGACAGCGACGAGACCCTGCGGGTCGCGGGCTACGCCTTCTCGATCTGGGGCCTGATCTATCTTGGGCTGCTGACCTACGCGGTGCGGCAGGCCCTGCCGCAGACCGGCGAGAGCCTGCTGATCAACCGGCTGGGCTGGCCGTCGGCGGCGGCGTTGCTGGGCATCGGCTGGTGGATCGTGGCGTCGGCGTTCGACTGGGAGTGGGCGACGGTGGTGCTGATCTTCGGCAGCCTTTTCGTGCTGCTGGTCCCGCTGTTGCTGAACGCCGGGGCGATCCGGGCGCTGGGCCGGACCGAGCGGGACCGGTGGATGGTGGTCTGGCCGCTGGCGGCGCTGGCCGGCTGGCTGACCGTGGCCTCGCCGGTCAACCTGCTGACCATCCTGACCGGCAACGGATCGCTTCCCGAGACGCCGTCGCCGACCGTATGGGCGATGCTGGCCATCGTCATCGTGGCGCTGACGGCGCTGGGCGTGACGGTGAAGCTGCGGATGCTGGCCTTCGCCCTGCCGGTCGCCTGGGGGCTGCTGGGCGCCTTCGTGGCCGAGCAGGAGCGCAATGCGCCGTTGGCCTATGTGGCCCTGGCCGCGGCCGTGGCGGTGCTGGTCGGGGCGGTGATCCTGACCTTCCGGCTGCGGCCCGGGGTCGAGCGCTCCGCGGACTAGACCGCTTCGGAGGGGGTCTGGGGAAGGTGGTCCGGATCGCCGACGTCGAAGGCGCCGCTCTCGTCGAAGCCGACGCTGCCCACGCCGGTCGCCGAGCCGGTCAGGCGCTGGCGCCGGCTGGCCATGGCGACCTCGGGCGCGGCCTCGTCCATGGCCCGGGTGACTTCAGGGTCGTTGGAGCGGTCCATCTGCTGATGGTCGGGGTGGGTCGGAGTCGTCTCGGCGGGTGTACGCGCCATCAGGCGTCCTCCTCGTCGCCGGTCCGGTCATCGTTCGCGGCCTGTTTCGAGGCGCGTTCGGCCGCGGCGCTGGCGCCGACGTCGTCAGCGGCGATCTCGGGCGCGTCCGGATCCTTAGGCGTGGCGGCGGGGTCGATGGGCTGGTCGGTCATGGCGGCCTCCGTTGGCTTCACCGGACTGAATGTCGGGCCGGCGACGATGTTCCGCCGTCAACGGCTGACAGGCGCCCCTTCTACGGCTAGAAGGCGCGGCCATGAGCGCTCCCCTTAAGACCATGGCCGAACTGGCCGCCGAATACGGCCTGGCCCCCAACGAATATCAGGTCGTCCTCGACCGGCTGGGCCGCGAGCCGAACCAGGTCGAGCTGGGCGTCTTCTCGGTGATGTGGTCCGAGCACTGCTCCTACAAGTCGTCGAAGATTCACCTCGGTAAATTCCCGACCAAGGGGCCGCGGGTGATCTGCGGACCGGGCGAGAACGCCGGGGTCATCGACATCGACGACGGCGACGCCTGCATCTTCAAGATGGAGTCGCACAACCACCCCTCCTACATCGAGCCCTACCAGGGCGCGGCGACGGGCGTGGGGGGGATCATGCGCGACGTCTTCACCATGGGCGCGCGGCCGGTGGCCCTGCTGAACGCCCTGCGTTTCGGTGATCCCTCGCACGAGAAGTCGAAGCGGCTGGTCAAGGGCGTGGTCTCGGGCATCGGCGGCTACGGCAACTGCGTCGGCGTGCCGACGGTGGGCGGCGAGACGAACTTCCACCGGGGATACAACGGCAACATCCTGGTCAACGCCATGTGCGTCGGGGTGGCCAAGGCCGACGCCCTGTTCTACTCGGCCGCCCCGGCGCCGGGCCTGTCGGTGGTCTATTTCGGGTCGAAGACGGGGCGGGACGGCATCCATGGGGCGACCATGGCCTCGGCCGAGTTCGACGAGGATTCTGACGAGAAGCGCCCGACCGTGCAGGTCGGCGATCCGTTCGCCGAAAAGCTGCTGATCGAGGCGACGCTGGAGCTGATGGCCTCGGGCGCGGTGGCGGCGATCCAGGACATGGGCGCGGCGGGCCTGACCTCGTCGTCGGTCGAGATGGCCGGCAAGGGCGAGGTCGGCATCGAGCTGAACATGGACGCCGTGCCCCAGCGTGAAGAGGGCATGACCGCCTATGAGATGATGCTGTCCGAAAGCCAGGAGCGGATGCTGGCGGTGCTGAAGCCGGGCCGCGAAGAGGACGGCTACCGCATCTTCAAGAAGTGGGGGCTGGACGCCGCGGTGATCGGCCAGACCACCGACACCGGCCGGCTGGTGCTGAAGCATCATGGCGAGACGGTCTGCGACGTGCCGCTGGCCCCGCTGTTCGACGATGCGCCGCTGTACGACCGGCCCTGGGTGCAGCCGGAACTGCAGCCGCGGCTGGACGCCAAGACCATCCCGGCGCCGGACAGCTGGGTCGATGCGGTGATCAAGGTGCTGACCTGCCCGGATATGGCCTCCAAGCGCTGGATCTGGGAGCAGTACGACCGCCACGTGATGGCCGACACGCTGCAGGACTCCTCGACCGGCGCGGACGCCGGCGTGGTGCGGGTGCACGGCACGGACAAGGGTCTGGCCATGACCTCGGACTGCACGCCGCGCTACGTGCAGGCCGACCCCTACGAGGGTGGCAAGCAGGCGGTGGCCGAGGCGTGGCGCAACCTGACCGCCGTCGGGTCTCGCCCCATCGCCATCACCGACAATCTGAACTTCGGCAATCCGCAGCGGCCCGAGATCATGGGCCAGATCGTCCGCGCCATCGACGGCATGGCCGAGGCCTGCCGGGTGCTGGACTTCCCGGTCGTGAGCGGCAACGTCAGCCTCTATAACGAGACCAATGGCGCAGCCATTCCGCCGACCCCGACGGTGGGCGCGGTCGGCCTGCTGCCCAACTACGACGTGGTCACCGGCTTCGGCGGCATGAGCGAGGGCGACGTGCTGGTGCTGATCGGCGACACGGTCGGGGAGCTGGGCTCGTCCCTCTATCTGCGCGAGGTGCTGGGCCGCGAGGACGGGGCGCCGCCGCCCGTCGACCTGGCGCTGGAGAGGAAGACCGGCGACTTCGTGCGCGGCCTGATCGAGGCCGGCGAACTGACCGTGGTGCACGACCTGTCGGACGGCGGCCTGATCGGCGCCGCGGCGGACCTGGCGCTGGCCTCGGACGTCGGGGTCGAGCTGGACGCGAGTTCGGCGGCGCACGCCCACATCCTGCTCTTCGGAGAGGATCAGGCGCGTTATCTGGTGGCCGTGCCGGAAGCCACGGACGTCATAGCGGCGGCGCAGGCGGCGGGTGTCCACGCCAGTGTGGTCGGTCGGGCCAAGGGCCGCGACTTCGCTTCGGGCGGACCGGACGGCGACCTGTTCCGCCTGCCGCTCGATCACCTGCGCGAGATGCACGAGAGCTGGCTGCCGGACTGGATCGAAGGGAAGGCCTGATGCGTCTGCCGCAGATCGCGCTCGCGGGCCTCGGCCTGCTCCTGTCCGCCTGCGAGGGCGGCGGCGACCCGGTCGAACAGGCCTTGCGGGAAGCGTCCGCCGCGCATCAGGCGGCGGCGACCGAGACCACGGCGGAGATTGAAGCGCGGGCCGCCGCGCCCGCCGCCGATCAGGCCTATGTCGAGGCGGCGATCGAGGAACACCGCGCCGCCATCGCCCGGGCGGAGGCCTCGTTGCGGGAGTCGTCCGACCCCGCGCTTCGCGAACTGGCGCGGACGACGATCGAGACCCGCAAGGCCGAGATCGCCGCCCTGCAGGCCTGGCGAGCGAGCCCGACATCTGGCGAGTGACGCCCGTCACATTTCCCGGCTAGGTCAGACGAGCGAACCCCGGAGCGCCTGATGACCCTGCCCTCTTCCGTATCCCGTCGCGGCCTGATGCTGGCGCTCGGCGCAGGCGGCGTCGCCTTGGGGGCCGGCCGCCAGACGCTCGCCGATCCGGTGTTCGCGGAATATCCGTTCCAGCTGGGCATCGCCGCCGGCGATCCGACGGCGGACGGCTTCGTGATCTGGACCCGGCTGGCGCCCCGGCCGCTGGAGATCGGCCACGGCATGCCGTCGGCGCCCGTGCCGGTGAAGTGGGAGGTGGCGACGGATCGCGGCTTCTCCAGCGTGGCGCGCAGCGGCGAAGCCGTCGCACGACCCGAGATGGGCCACGCGGTCCACGTCGAGGTCGAGGGGCTGGAGCCCGGCCGGGAGTATTTCTACCGCTTCACCGCCGGCGCCGAGCGGACGCCGTGGGGCCGGGCGAAGACCGCGCCTGCGGCGGGCGCTTCCGTGGCGCGGGCGCGGTTCGGCGTGCTGGGCTGCCAGGCGTACGAGCAGGGGTTCTACACCGCCCATCGCAAGGCTGCGGCTGAGGATTTCGACTTCGTCTACTGCTATGGCGACTATATTTACGAGGGGCGGGGGAACCGGACCTATACGGGGTCGGGCGGGACCATCGAGAACCCGCGCCAGCACCTCGGCGGGGAGACCTATTCGCTGGACGACTACCGGCGGCGGTATGCGCAGTACAAGAT
>Ga0114898_1001060_pt1 | contig 17622 bp, 14 predicted proteins | sample Malvired_Geostar_FD_83496 | JGI IMG/M metagenome (GOLD analysis project Ga0114898, IMG submission 83496) | Marine viral communities from the Global Malaspina Expedition - Malaspina viral metaG DeepMed_Geostar | ecosystem: Environmental > Aquatic > Marine > Oceanic | place: Mediterranean Sea... | reverse complement strand
GTGCGCGTGGTATGGATGCCGTGGGGCATCTGGATTTTCCAGGTGCGCCCGTCCTTCCAGATGTCGCCGGTTCTGACCGTGATTTGTTCACGCTTCTGGGTCTTCGGGTCGATTCTCCAGACTGTTGCCATCGTCCGCCTCACTTTCCCAATTTCTGCGTATCCCGTCCGGGCTGCTGACCGACTCGCCGCATTACCCCGCCCGTAGGCGGGTCAGTCTGCGAGTTAGTTGTGTTTGGACCCAAACTCCCGGCACCGGCTAGCGTTGACGCCGTGCGCGTGTCGGTCCCAATGTTTCGGGATGCACGCGGTATGGATGGGGTAGCTATCCACCGGCGGGACCGCTTTCCCGCAGCATCGGCATTTGAGCCCTATCGTGGAATCTGTCGCCATGGTTCGCATCCTCACTTTCCCGATTGCTGATTGCTAGTGGATCGGGTACGAGACGTTTGGGACGCTGGAGTCCCAGCACGCGCGGCAATCCCCACACGCATTACCCTGCGTCCTTGCTGGGCAAGTGTGAGAGTCGGAATAGGTGCCGTGCGTCTTCTCGACGGTAGATGTTGGCAACCCGTAGCCCGACGGCATGGGGCCATCGACCATGTGCGCGGAAAGTCGCACCGTTAGGTTTGCCGGGAATTCGCCATACGCCGCGCGGTATTTCTTGACGATTGCATATTCTCTGGTCGGTAGCCAATGCGTCACTCCCGGCGTCAATTCTGCGACCCTCGCAATCTGTCGCAGATGGTCGATGCTCTGGATGTCGCCGGAGTCATGCCACCGAAAATGTGGCCCGTAGCGTCCGATCAGAAACGCCATCGCATCGACCCAACGCGGGTCGGCAAGACTAGCGAGTCGCCGCGCGTGTGCCGCGCGGACGTTGGGGAATACATACCGCCCACGCATGGCGTAGCACGACCCGCACGTTGACCCCTTGATGGCCCGGAGTAGCGTACCCGCGCGGCATTCGAGTGCCGATATGGCGTATCCATAACCCGGCATCTTCGACGGGTTCGAGAGTCCGCCAACGATGGTTTTCGCGTCCTTGACTAGCATCGTTCAGAATCCAACGAAGCTAAGGACGACGTCCGCGCGGTAGGTCTCATGGTCGCCATGGATCGAAACGAATCGACCTATGGAAAGACCATGGTCACGAACCAGATTCAATGCATCCCTACGAGTCATCTCGTCACCTCATGAACCAATCCCATTGCTCGATGAACGAAGCCTAGTTTATCGCCTATACCAGTGTCAAGCGTTTCGGCGAAAGATTCCGATTCCGGGTACGCAAGCCATCCCATGACCTACGCCAGGACTCCCGCCATTCGGACGCATGGCCGACAGTGTCGTCGGCTGATCAGAGGCCATGGCGTGAACCTGTTGAGAGATACGGGACCAGCGCCCACCATCGGCCATCGATGCGCCGTGTGGGGCTCGTGGCGTCGTGATGCGGATGACGTCCCCGATCGCGGAAATGGCGAATGGCGCATGGCGCGTCATGGCGTCCGATGCGCCGGGGACGGCGTTAGGAATGGCGAGAGGGACCGAGACGGGGACGGGGTCACGATTCGGTTACCAGAAGTAAAAAGTAACCTACCCCTCTCGGCGCTGATTTTAAAAAATCAGTGGGTGGCAGGTTGCAGATGGGGAGTTGGTGGGAAGGGAAGGACGTCGCCTTGAAGCAAGGCTCGCCCATCCTCCTCCCCGAGATATAAGAACGTGCTGATCTCCGCAGCTTTAGAAACGCATTCGCCCTTTTGGTTCCTCACTGTTACCCGTTTGGCTACGGAGCTTAGGTCTCTCTCGCGCTGGGAAGCCCGGCGACCTTGGGGGGTATGCGTTCTGGGCTCGTGGTATTAGGTGGTAGGGATACGAAACGCCTTCTCGTTGTATGGCGGATGATTCTCTGTCTCGGGCGGACTCTTACGAATCCCAGAGGATCACCGCCCGAGAAGGCGAATCGATCTCGACTGCACGGATTATCATACTTCTGGTGTCGGTTGTAAAGGTGGGGTAGGGTTTTGGTGGAGTGGAGGAGGAGAGGCCCCTGTTCCTGCAGAGCGGGGGTCTTTTCTATCTGGTAGGGTTGGCGGCGTCTGGGTGGGAATTGGGCCCGCGTCCCGTCAGGGCATTGGGAATGTGGAAGGTGTATGGAAGAACGTAGAGGTTCGAGGTACAGGTCGAAGCGATGACGCTCCAGGCGTACGATCCTGCTGAAACGGGAGAACCGGCCCGGAAGAAGCGAAGGCTTCGTGATCCGCTGGCGACGATTCCCAGGGACAGTGGGTGTGGTGGAGCGTGCGTGAAGTCGCTGGAGTGTCCGTATGAGGTATGTCGGTACGACGACCCGCACCGAAGGATCGTTCCCAGTGCATTCGATGGGATGACGATGAGGGAGCGCCACCAGAAGATCCGTGATCTCCGTGAGCAGGGTGTCACGGCCAGGGAGATCGCTCGGAGCCTGATGGTGACGGTACGCACGGTGTACCGGATCCTGGACGGGAGGTACGACTGATGGTGCGTACGGCAGGCCCGGTCCCAGACCACCTGAGGCCGGTCCCGGAAGCCGAGGCCGACGATATCGCGGGGTGGTCGCAGCTCACGCCACGGGATAAGGACCTTGTCAAGATCCGTCTCGAGTCCACGAGTCAGCAGGCGGCGCTCAGGACGTTCTGGGGGATCGCCACGGATGATAAAACCCAGAACACCTATCGGTACAACCAGTTGAAGAAGTGGATGAAGTCCCGTCCCGGCCTCAGGGTGGCGATGGAACTCTCCGGTTCACCGGCGGCGGCCGACCGCCAGAGGATAAAGGATGTACTTCTCTCCGACGAGGCAGCGGCAAGCCGGATCGATGAGGACCGTGCGTGGATAGAGGCTGGCGAACGGGCTCGTCAGCGCCTCATCGAGCTGTCTGAGGGAGATGAGAACACCACGGCGCTCAATGCGACCAAGGAGATCCTCAAGGTGACCGGGTATCTGAAGGGCGGGAACCGGAAGCTCGGTCCCAATGCGACTCCAACGGTCGAGGATGATGAGGAGGAGGAGCCGATAAAGGTCCGGAGACTGGCCGCTTCCTCCGAGGAGGTCGCTTCCTGATGGCCGTCTTCGATATGGCGAAGTATTTCACCCCGCATGAGGGCCAGAAGGAGCCGTTCTACTCCGACGTGGACACCATCGCCCTGAAATGGGCCCGCCGGGGCGGGAAGGGCCGTCTCGCCTGCTTCAAGCTGCTCGATGAGTACTACCGGCTCGCCGAAACGCGCACCGACCGGTCCCTGGTCCCCAACTTCCACGCGGGGATCGTCGTTCCGACCTACAAGACCGGGAACCAGGCGTGGATGGAGGTGCTTGCGTTCATCCCCAAGGAAGCCGTGGCACAGGTGCAGACCGACGAGAAGATGATCTGGCTCAAGCCGCACGGGAACTGCGAAACCGCGCTCATCGAGATGCGTTCCGCCGATAACGAGGACTCCCTCCAGGGGTGGGGACTCGATTTCTGCTGGGTCACGGAGTCCCAGGAGATAACCGGGACCGCGTACAACAAGCTCGTTCCGGCCCTGAGGAGTCCCGGGAGGGCGCATAAGCTCCTCGCCGAGGGCATACCGCCCGAGATGCTCGACCACTGGTTCAATGCGCTGTTCATACGCGGCGAGGACCCCGATATCGGGAATAGCTTCGCCTCGCGGCTCACGTATCTCGATAATCCGATGCTCACCGAGGAGGATCACCAGGAGATAGAGGGGCTCAAGGACTCCATGACCATCATGGAGTGGGAACGCATGTGGCTGGCGAAGGACCCGGACGAGGGGGAGGCCCCCATGCCGATCCACAACGTCCTCGAACGCGCTGTCGACTGGAACGAGCAGGAACCGATACCGGGACACTCCCACGTTATCGGTCTCGATCTCGGGAAACAGATCTCTGCAACCGTTCTGACCGTCTGGGACGAGTCCACGACCCCGATGCGTCTCCGGTACTTCCGTCGGATGCTCAGGCAGGACTGGAACGTCGTCAAGGCCATGGTCATCGCCGCGAACGAGACGTGGAATCCTCGTGTCATCCACCAGGACGGCCAGGGGCCGGGTGATCCGCTCTTCGATGACTTCAGGTTCGCCGGTCTCCCGGTGAATGCCGTCCCCATCCAGGGCGATTCACGGGAGAACATGCTCACCAAGCTGGCGGTCACCATGGAACGGAAGAAGATCTCCCTCCCACGGGAGGATCAGATCGTCCGTGAGGCAAGTGCGATGCGGCGGGTCAAGACCGGTGCAGCCGGGTCCGGTCGCCCACGGTGGACCGTGCGTACCGGGTACATGGATGACACCGTGTTCTCCATGGCGCTCGGTATCACCGACCTGACCCTGAGGGATGGCCCCGTCCAACCGAGGAAGGCAGCAGAGTCGTACTCCTGGAGCATCGCATGAACCTCGAGGTCGTCATGAACCTTCCGGTCAGCCAGCAACTGGTGGTTGGACGCCTCGCCGCCGCCATGGGGCGCAAGGAGGACGAGCCGGGGTTCACCCTCCACCTCGAGTACCAGTTCATGCGGCGCGAGGCGCGTCTCGCCCGGGTGGAGTTGGACAAGAAGTTCGAGGAACGGTCGTGGGCGCTCACGCTCGGAATAATCACCGGAGAATGGTCCGCCTGTGCGGCCGGTCACGAGGCGTATTCCGAGGACCCGGCAGGAGACGGGTGGCTCAGTGAGAGACTCCTGGGGAGGGGTTTCTGGCTCTGCTCACACGCCTGTCGGGTAAAGTGGTTGGACAGAGAAACGAAGAAACTCGAGACCGAAAACTCGAAACGGGTAGAATTGACCTACGAGGGCGGAAAGAAGTCCGTCATGAGAACGGCTGGAAGAACGCTGGACGGCCAGCCAGCACTGGCTGGAGTCGAGAAGGTCTAGAGGAGGATATGATGGGTGTAGGCGACGAACGAAGCATCCCGATGCCGGTGGAAAGCCCGAGCGCGAAACCGATGATCCCTGGGGCACCGAGGACGGTAGAGAAACCATCGTCTCCCAACCGTGGCCCATCGGTCCCCGGCGTTCGCAAGGCGACGAATGAGGATGGGAGGTTCCGTGCCGGGATCGTCGGTCCTCTTCCCGTAGACGAACGATGACCACCACACGGATAAGTACGAAACAGCATCCGCGTCGGCGTGGCCCGGCTCCCGGTAGCCCGAACAGCAAGGCGTTACCGAAGCATCCGAACAAGACCCGCCGCCGTCGCGGGTAGAACGGAGATCCCTTGACGCTTGGATACGAGTTATACCACCTCGGATACAGACCGGATGACATAGCCGGTCTGAACCGTACGACCGATGGTCACGGCCCACTCGAGGACACCGGAGAGCGCAACGACTTCGGGCCACTGATGCTCTGCGACAACTGCGGTTGGACCGGGGCGTATACCGATATCGTCGCGTTGTCTGCTAAGGAGAAACGGCGACCTCTCGAGGCTCGGAACCGCTGGCTCCTTGGCGAGATGAACCGAAAGACCGCCGATGACCCCGGTGGCCTCAAGAAGGCACTGGTGGAGTCGGATAAGATGGAGTTCAACGCCAACGCTGCGGAGATCATCCGTCTCCAGGCGCTCGATGACGATGCTCATGTCGGGTTTAAGTTCAAGGGAACACACCACGGTGGCATGGATATCCGTATCGTTACGCTCCCGGATCCTGAACCGGAGGTCGAGGTCGTGATCGCCACGCAGGAACCCCCGGCTCCTCCAGTCGTGACTGGAAGAGAGGTTGCAGAGCCGGAGGTGGTGGTGGCGAAGAACATCCATCCCACGACTGGCGATGAGATCGGGCCCGGACATCCCGACTGGAACAAGCGGTTCAAACGACCGAAGACACCGGGAGAACTCGCCCGAGACGTGAAATTCGCGGCATCTCGAAAGAAATCCAAGGAGGATGCGACTGCGGCCGCTCCCGCACCTGTCTAGGGAGTAGCCATAGATGACGACTGGGTTTGGAAGATCCTCGACCCAGCAAAGGATCGAACGCGATACCGAGGGACTCGTGGCGGCATGGGCACTTCGGAATGCTCGGATCGAATCCTGGTACACGCTCCGGAGGCTCACCGATAGGTGGAAGCAGCCGGGGAAGACATCCTTCGTATCCAACCGTCCGAAGGTGTACTTCAACCTCGCACGGTTCATGCTTGCAACGAACTCACCGCGCCCCCGCGTGATGATGGCGTCGCAGGACGAGTTGTCCGACGTACGCAACGATGCCCAGTCCGAACACGGCATCCTCTCTATCTTCAGAAGTTTCGATGACCAGCATGCGAAGCAGGGCAAGATCTCGTGGCGCATGACACTGGCCGACCAGATCCTCATGGGATGGGTCAACCTGTTCTGCGGCGTCTTCAAGGGAGACGACGGGCAACCGGTCTTCCGTGCCGATATCTGGGACAACCTGACCGTCTTCCCCGAGTGGGATGACGATGGCCTCTCCACGGTCGTCCATAAGTACACCGCGTCTCCGTCCGCCGCAGCCTCCAAGGCGAAGGCGATGGGATTCGACAACTCGGTGCAGGAACCGTTCGGCGGCCGTAGCCCGATCGGTGGCCGTTCGGTGGTCCGAGGCGTCGAGATCACGGACTGGTGGCATAGAGATTCCGGTGTTGTCTGGCATGCGATGACCATCAACGGCCACGAGGTCGTGCGGCTGGAAGAGGTGGAGAACCTCAACGGCGAGATACCGATACTCACCACTCCGGTCAACGGAGAGGCGCGTGACGAGCAGCGCGATAACCAGGACGACCTTTCGCTCTATAAGGGTGTTTCGGTTCTCGAGCCGATCGAACGCACCGTGAACGACTTCAACGACTGGGCCACGATGGTGAAGCAGATCGCCCGCCAGACAGCAGAGCCGAACTACATCGACTACACCGAGGACGGCCAGGGGTTCCTCGACGCATTGGATATGCAGCGCGGTGGGAACATCCACCACGGTTTCTCGGACGGAGACCGTGCGGAGGTGCTTCCCCCTCCCCAGTTGCCATCCGAGGTGGGCGGCATCTTCTCCGTCATGGCAACCGAGGTCCAACTCGGTTCCATACCCGATACCGCGTTCGGAGACGTTGCGGCGGATACGTCCGGGTTCCTCTTCTCGCAACTCCAGGCGGCGACGATGAACAACGTCGGGCCGTTCAACGAAGCGCAGAATACCGTTCTGACCGCGCTGGGACAGCGATTCGTCGAGGGGTTCAGGGACGGGAACTTCGAGCCGATCAGGATCAGCGCCCGTACGAACCCGGATGCGAACTCGACCGGGTTCTTCTACGAGGACTGGGACCCATCGAAGATCGATGAGAAGGTCTGGGTCGACGTGCGGACACAGCTGGCGTTCATGAGGAACCGGCTACAGGAGATCACGATGGCCCGGCAGGCGAACCCGGAATCGGGCAACCTGCTCGATGAGACCAGTCTCCTGGACGAGGTTCTACAGATCGAGGACCCGCTTCTCATCCAGCAGCGTAAGGCGCAGGACCGCGTCGCACTCTCGGAGGATAGCCTCCGCATCAACCAGATCATCTACTTCCGTAACCAGGCGAAGTTCCACCGAGAACAGGGGAACCGGATAGAAGCACGAGCGTTCTCCATCGCGGCACAACGTATCGAAGCCCAGCTCGGGATCACCGAACAGGGGCAGGGGCAGGGACAGGGACAGGGCCAACCAGTACCCGGCGGCATACCGCCCCAGGTCGGTGGCGTCCCGGGTACTGAGGATATTCTCGCGGCTGCAATGGCAACACCGCCGCCTGAGTCGCGGCCGAGGCAGTAATGGCTAACGGACAGGACGGACAACAGGTAACTACGCCCCACGTGGGAGGCGGGCTAGACGAAGACACGGTTAAACAATTCCTGAGTATCTCGTCCAGACTATTTGGCAGAGTTTTCAATACCATCCAGGATTTTGTGGAAGCGTTCGGTGAGCAAGAGTTCATGGAAGCTCTCGCTCAAGGGCAGATTGCACCGGGACTCGCGGAAGGAGCGCCCACACGGGTACAGGCTGCATCGATAGCTGAGAGAGAAGAACAACGAACGCTGGAAGCAGAAGCTGCACTGCTCCAAAGGCTCACAGCGGCCCGGGAAGGAGCAGTACCGGATGAGGAACTAGAAGACGTATTGGCCGTTACCGTTCCGGTTGAGCCTGTCGATGAAGAGGGCACGGCTCAACCAACTTATGCCGAACGTCTCGAGGCACTCGTTGCAGAGAGGGCGAATGAAGCCGAGAAACGCGCCGAGGCGTTGATAGATCTAGCGGGTGGACTAGATACGTTCCTGCTCTCGTACGGAGAGCAACTACCATTTGGTGTGCGCGGCTGGTTAAAGACCGATGCGGCGACGAGGGCATTGTCTAAAGATTTTGACATAGATGCCTTTGAGCTTGCCGAATCTCCTGCCGTCGCGTTCCTCGTACAGGAGATGGATACCGGTGGTCTCCTCACTCGATATCAGGACTTTATCAAGGGGGAATCGGAAGAGGCGACTCAGATGCTCACGGACATGCGCGGTGGTGTACCACCGCGCTACGCGGAGGACCACAGCCTCAGCTCGTTCTTCAAGGGCAATCTAACCAAACACATCGATGAACTCCTAAGCGACGTTGACAAAATGCGTCCCGGTATCGCCGGGTGGGCGAACACGGAAGAGGGCCGTACGGTGCTGTACGAGCAGTATCAGAAATCACTCGAGTTCGCCAGCTTGTTTGAAGACCGACCAGGCATGGCCATCTCGGACGATGTCGAGCGATTCGGTGCAGACCCACTCGCATTCATCGAAAACATAGACCAAGATTTCCTTGTCGATGTATGGGCGGATACGAACGTGGAAGCCGCGCTCGACCGGTCTGTTAGGCAGCAGGTCGCCAGTCTGCCATTTGCCATACGCGAGAAGGTTGCCTCGCAAATCTATTCGTCTCTCTACTTGCGGTTCAATGATCAACTCTTCGATGTCGGCGGGGTTCCCCGTTTCAGTACGTTCCTGCGCTCCGTGAACTTCAGTGAGTTCGATCCGGAAATAGATTTCGAGATCAACGAGTACAGAACAGGTACGCCGGGGCTCAGGACACGTGCGCTGCTCAGTCCGGAGTTCTTCGGGCAGACGATGGGCTCTCTCTTCTCACAGGCCACCGATACCCTCCTCGAGGAACTCGGACGTGAACCCACGTTCCCGGAGATTCAGGCAGAGGTTCAGGCTATACAGCAGCAGCAGATCGAAGACTACACGGCCGAGGGTGGTGACCTTCCTCCGTTCGGAGGCCCGATTGCAGCTTATGATGCACAAGCAGCTGCGGAACGCGGAGGCGGGCCAGGTTGGCCTGTCATACCCGGCCAACCAAATGTTAGGCGGCCCTGGCGTCCCTTCCCTAGACCCTTCTTTTCTCCCAGATGAACCAGCAGCCCACGCGGCTTGATCAGGTACTCAGCGCCATAATCAGCGCCCCAGGGGCACCGCCGCAGCCCGGCCCGTCGTTCGTGCCCCCTACGCCTCCACCGCGTAGAAGGCCGTTCGAGATTCCACTCACCGCACAACCGATCGGTGACGAGTTCACGACACCGTTCGCACAGTCAACGGCGTTCCGGCGATTCGGTACACGACGACGATCTACCCTCCCCGTACAGGACCAGGTCCCGCTCCAGGGCCTGACCACTCCGGAATCGATGAAGGAATCCATCGATACGAAGCAGACCCTCCTTGGCCGTATCGGTGAGAACCTTTACGGCGTTGCCGAATGGGTGCAACGAAACGTGGACGCGCCGATCCCCGGTATCCTCTCAGCCGCCTTCTCGGCGTCCACACGAACCGACGTGAGTGCGGTAGAGGCTATCGGCAGTTCCCTCGACTTTCTATTCACCGGCTCGAACTCGGTGATCGAGCGCGAGTTGCGAAAGATCGGAGTCGAACTACCGAACCTTGATGGGCACGTCGGTGCTGATATGTTGCGTATCTGGCAGGCGTACGGAGATTTCCAGATGGCCCGCCCGGATGCATTCTGGGGTGAGAAGTTCCTCGAGGAGCTTCTGTTCAGTCCTGCGAACTTCATCCCGTTCGGGAAGGCATCTCGCGCCTTAGGAATGGCGAACGCCATACCGAGAGCGGGTCGCGCTCTCGCGTGGAATCAATCCAAGTTCAATCCGTTCCAACTCACACGCCGGGGGCGCAAGGCAGTCTCGGAGCGGTACTTCCAGGAGAACATGGGGATGACCTTCGCGGCCATCGACCCAAAGACCGGCCGTTCCATCAACGACTTCACGAAGGGTGGACAACTCTTCGAGGCCCGGAACCGGATCTCCTCCTTCTGGGAGGGCGGTGACGATATCAAGTCCCTGTGGGGCGACCAGTGGAACAACTTCGAGACACAGCGCACTCACAAGGCGCTCAGGAAGGCGTTCGCAACCAGGGAGGACCTGGACATATTCCTCGATGAGGACCTGCCGGATGACCTGCTCGGCATCCTCCATGTGACCCAGAGGAAGATCGTGAACGCCGAACTCGGTGACAAGGCGGTAGGGAAACCCAATGCCATCATGCGGGGTCAGCAGAAGATCAAGAACGAGATGTCTCCGGCACTTCTCGGCGCAACGCTCCGGTATCCGATCTACAACGCACTGACCAATATGGCGACGCTTGCGTTTCGTCACGGGGCTCGTGTCGGGAAAATCGGAGAGTCATCTGACTTCGCCAAACGTCTCGGGATCATCGATCCTGCGGGAACCGGACGAGCGTACATCACGTTATCTGAGGCGGGTGGATTCCTTCGCGAGTTCACGGTGGAAGCCGGAGCCCGCGGAGGAGAGTGGCGTCCATTCCTAGCTCGTGTCCCCGTACTCGGGAATATTCCCAAGTGGGGTATGAAACTAGCAACCATGGGTGATGATTACGCTCGTGTGTCTGACTTCAACCTGACCGCCATGAAGACGTTCCGGCACGGGTGGAAGAAGGAACTCGACATGCACGAGCTGCCGGACGATGTCCGGTCTTTCCTCGGCAGCGCCGTGTCACCGGAAGACCTGGAGAGCCGCCTTGCGCGTCTCATGCAAACGGAAGAAGCGTTCGCTCCCCCCGTGGTGCGTCCGGGTGAGGCTGCTGGCCCGGAAGCGTTCGCTCCCATGACCGCGCTCGATCTGGCAAATACCGGTGACCTACCTGAGATTGCCCGGGCCTACTGGGATGACACTGTCTTCAATATGGGAAGTACGACGCCCGGGCCAACCGAATTGCGGATCATCGCTGCACAGGCCAAGCAGAGGACTCGGTCGCACTACAGAGATGTGTCGGACGAGTCCACCATCGAGTTCGGGTCCCCGGTAGAGGCCGGAGGGATCGAATACGACCGTCTTATCGATGACCTCGAGGAGGGTTCTCGTATTGCGAAGGAACCGCGTATCAAGGATGCGTTTCAGAGAGAAGCAGACCGACTGAGGGCTGACAAGCTGTCTTTCTCACGAGATCTGGAGTTGGACAGCCTGCGTATTTTGCAGGCTAATGCACGTTCAGCAGAAGTGGCTGGGATAACAGATATGTTGTCCTACGGCCTGATGAAGGAACAGTTGAAGGAGATCCGAGTACTGCAATTGCTCAGAGACCGACGCCAGGTCGAGCGATTCTATCGAGACATCATCTCGGTCGACCCACTCGAGGCAGAGACGAAGATATTCGACCTTCGGAAGGCGCACACAGAGGCGCGTATCAAGATCCGCAAGGAGTTCACCGATCGTGCCGAGAAACATGAGGATGCATGGACCAATGCGATAAAAAATCTGCCTGAATCGCAGAGATCCGGTGTCAGCATCGATTCGCTCAATCTGCCTGCGCGGATGGAATCCAGAACTCTGCGTAGGATCATGGACGAAAAGGGTCTGGACCCGAAGATCTACGATCCTGACCAGCCACCCGACATCGCGGCGTTCATCAAGCAGCAGCGCGATAAGGAACTGAGTGCTATCGACCGCATGGTCTCCGATGCCGACGAGTTGTGGCGTCGAACGCAGCTCGTTGACGTGACTCCCGGTAGGCTCACACCGGACGATGCTACTGGAATACGTGCCGGGTACAACAAGGTGCGGGCACAGGCCCAGCGCATCGCCAGTGAGACCACGCAGCAAGACTTCTTTGACTATGGATGGCGTAATTACTCAGATTACGCACAGAACCACCTGATGCCGTACCCGTTCTGGGCAACCCGTTACATGATGCACTGGATCACGAGGACCGTGCAGAACCCGAACCAGGCGAGGGTGATGATGGAGACGGTGAAGCACTTCGTGGACGCTTCCGAGGACGAACCGCCTCATCTCCGCTTCTCCACGAAGGTCGCGACACTCTCGGATGACTCCGAGGTTCGTATCTCTCCGTTCGGTGGAATCCTTCCGATCGCGACGCCGTTCATCAACCTGCTGAATCCCGGACGCGAATCCAACGACCTCGTGACCGGTATGGCACAGATGCAGGACTTCATGGGTGGGTTCTTCTTTCCGACCACGGAACTACTCCTATCGGCATCTCAATTGGTTCCCGATATCGCAGGGGTAGATCCTGACGTAACAAGGACCGGTGGTCGTGGACTGGCACGGAATGCAAAGGAGATATCCCTCGACCTCATCCCGCAGCTGGCGATGATCATGACCGGTGTGAACGCGCTCGGCTTCGAGGGGATCACCGACGCTGCGGGCGACATGCTCATCAACGAGTCCGACAAGAACTCCATCATGTTTGCTATCGGCGACGACCTTACCACTGGAGTCCTGACTGACCCTGTAGCTGCTCGAGAGGCTATCGAGAGCATCCGTAAGGGCAAGCCGAACGGCCTGGCTGCGGTCTATGCGAAGAAGGCGCTTGGGAGAAGGTTCCTGACCCGCGCCTCCGGTCTTATGGGAATGCCGATCAGGATCTCCACTCGCGGTGAGAGAAAGACTGCCGAGGCCCGCAGACTCCTGCTGCCAGAGGACGGGAGTTTTCCTCCGGCACCCGACGAGGTCGATTCGATCTACAAGCAGTACCCGGGGCTTGAGATCACGCAGGGAGAGACGATCCCAAGCGGTCTTAGCCGCTTACAGGCGGATCAATACAGGGTGACATCAGGGTATTGGAGGACGGTTAGAGACCTTCAATCCGAACGTGACGAGGAACTCGCAGCCGCCTGGGAACGGTTGCTGGACCCGGACAACCCTCTCAGGGGTACGGAATATCGTGATCAGAGATCTACGATGTGGGCTTCGTATATCGACCGTGTACGAGGTGCCCTCGATGGGACGGTTGAACAGGCAGAATTGCGTGGTCTAGACCCGGGAGGGTTGCCGTTGCCGTTGGCACAGGATGCCGAGGGCAGATGGATCCCAGACGCCATGAATTCCTCACTGAGCCGCCTCAAGCGTCAGGAGTTCTGGTCGGGGGTTGGAAGGATCGTCTACCCGGACAATCCTCTCAGGTTCGTGGAGGACGGGTACTACGGCATCAGTGCATCCGACTTCGTGGACGAAGAAACGCAGGAGATCGTCTGGTCTGACTTCTTCGCCGCTCGTCAGGAGTACATGGACACGCTGCCAGACCCCGAGTACAACTATCTACGCGCACGGATCGAGTCTCGCGATAACAAGGACAGAGGATTCCGAATCGCGCAGGAGGCGGCACGACCGTACTGGCAGCTCCGAGAGTCGCTCCTGGCGAGGAACCCGCGTGTGGAAATGCTCCTGCGTGAGATCGAGCTTGCATTGAAGCGCGGTGACAACCGACGTGCGGCACGACTCCGAAGGAGGTCCACCCTACGGCGATTCAATACTCGTCTGGCACGAGAGCAGGAACGCCTCAGGAGACGCAACCCGCGAGTTGATGCGGCGCTGGTGACCTTCTGGGATCTCGTACCCCAGAGACGCAATTCAGCGGCACTGGGAAGGCAGTTGTTCCTGTCCGAGTAGGTCGGTTTGATACTATTGGTTGAAAGAAGGCCCGTGGGCCTCTAGGGCGAGAACCACCCGTGGGAGGATTTCGTGACACAAAACGGACAACCGGACGCTACCGAAGGACAGACAGGCATACTGCCTGAGGGTTCTCAGGGCGCACCCGGGCCGGATTCCGAAGGGGCCGCAGCACCCGAGGGTGTGAAGATGGTTCCTGCGACGGATCTGGCGCGTGTTCACGGGGAGAAGGGGAGCCTGCAACAGGCATTGAAAACTTCAGAAGCTCGTACCGCAGAGTTGGAAACCCAGCTTTCCGCTCGAGAGAATGGTGGTCCTCCGACCGATGATGAGCGCCTTCGCTTTGAACAGGAGGCCAGGGAACTGCGGGAAGAGCGACGGGAGACGCAGCGATTGCTCAAGGAAGCACGGGAAGAACGACGCGGCACCTTCCTCAGTGGACTGGCGGCGAAATACCCGCTGGTTCCTCAGGAAGAGTTGGACGGCTACGTCGCTGGTTCTCCCGACGTATCTGAAGATGCGATCGCTCGGTATGCCGCAGACACACAACTCGAACGCATGACGGCCGCAGCCGCCGAGGCAGCTGCGAAACCGAACGGCAATGGAGCCCCACCAAACACGCGCTTGGATACGCCCGGAGGCGGATCGGGTTCGACCACGCCACCGCAGATGAATTCTCGCGAAAAGCGCGAGGCAGGTCTTGCGGCCAGGCGGCAGAATAACTCAGAACAGTACCGGTCTGTGGGAGCTTAATCTCTCCTACTCGGTAGTGCCCTCCTAATAGGAGAAGCACAATGAGCTACACACTGGCTCAGGTTGATGCCCTGACTGAGGATCTTTTGATCCAAGGTGTTGCGGAGGACGTGGTTAAAGAGAACCCGATCCTCGGAATGATTCCCGCTGAGAACGTGACCGGCAAATCGGTCATCTCAAACCGTGAGTCGACTACCGGCTCACTCGCCGCCTGGAAGACGGCAACCTTCACACAGATCGGCGGCGTCCTGCCCGAGTCGACCCCGAGTACGACACAGGTCACCACGTCCTTGGCGCAACTCGTTGACTCGGCGAAGGTCGCTCGGTTCGCGATCGCGGTGAAGGGTGATGTCCAGACGGGTGGGATCGAAGGATTTACCCACGACGAGAAGATCAAGGCCCTGTTCGAGACGTTCCAGGATGCTCTCATGTACGGAGACAACTCCTCGAACTCGAACGAGTTCAGCGGGCTCCACAAGCTCGTGGACAACACGCTGGACACGGACCTCGACATCACGGAAGGCACGAACCCATTGAACATCTCGAACCTTCTTCAGATGTCCGATGCAGTTCGTAGCCCCAGTGTGTACGTATCGAACCGGCGCATCCGCGCACGAATGGCACAGGCCCAGTACCTGGGCGGAACGCTGGGGTCTGCAACCGCTAATAACCTGAACGTCAACTTCGGGCAGCAGCTCGATGCGTTCGGCACAACCCCATGGACGATCTCGGACTTCATAACGCAGACCGAGACGGACGCTGATCCTCCGGTCGAGACCGGCAGCTCCCACTCGAGCGTCTTCGCCCTGAAGCTGGACGACTACACGGTCATGGGGCCGGAGTCCACGTTGTACGCGAAGGGGCCGACCCTGATCCAGTCAGCCGAGGGCCCACACGTTGTGGGACCGCTCCCGGTGACCGGTGAGTCCAACGTCGAATTCCAGTACTACTGGTTCGTCGCGCTGATCGTTCCGTCCCGACGGACGGTCGGGCGCATCCGTGGTGTCACGGACGCCGCAGTGGCTGCGTAACCAGAAACGGAAGGTAGCCCGGGGGACACCAGTGCCCCCGGGAGCCTCTAAGAAAGAGCTGGCCCTGCGTGGACTTAAGGGCGCAGGAGAGTTAGCAGGGTAGTCAAGAATCCCTGCAAGGAGATGACGACGTGGCAGATATCTTTGTTGATCAGATTGCCGGACCGAAGTTCACCGCAGCGGTGGGAAGTTCTGTAACGCTTGGCATGCTCGTGTGCCACGACGGTACGCGGTTTGAAGAAGCCGATGCTGACTCGCATTCGACTCCGGCTCAATACCTCGTAGTCGGTGTAGACCAGTACGGTGGGGACGACAAACGTGCGACTCTCGCACGTCAGGGCGTGATCCGAGACGCTGACTCCCCGTACACCCTTGGAGACGTTCAGTACACCAGTGGAACCGCAGGCGCGATCACGTCGACGTTCCCAACGGGCAATGGAGACCTCAGGCAGGTTGTTGGTCGTGCGATCAGCACCTCAGAAGTTGAGATCGACATCAGCCAGCCGAAAGTACGGGACGACTTCATCGTGGTGGCGACCTACGACACCACTGGTGAGCCCGGACTTGGCATCACGGCGACCGGTTGGACTGGCCCTGGTGTTGATAGTAACGGCGAGAAGACGTACATCGGGGCGCACAGCCTCCCGTACAACTTCCTGTCTCTGCTTGAGGCGCGGGTCATCACGAACAACGAAGCGGGTACTGCGGCAGTCGACTACGACTTCACGATCGTTGGTGCGTACGATGGTCAAAGTAACGCTCAGGACACCGGAACGGCGATCACCGCAGCCGATGTTGCGAACACCCCGCCTGCGGCGAACATCATCGAATACTTCGACGTTTCCTCGGCGTTCGATTCTGACTTCGTTGGACCAGGTCGTACCTGGGAACTGTTCCTTGATCCAGATGGGGTCGGTTCGGCAGAACTCCAGATCCTCGGTGCGCGTTTGGTCTACCTGGTAACCGACTAGACTGTACCCATGGCAACTGCTGAACATGCACTCAAGGCTTCGCACTTCTCGAAGAAATTCGGGAGTGTGTATGTCCACCTTTCCTCTGATGGACGGGTTGGCATCTCGCCGGTACTCGAGGGTGTCAAAGCACCCAAGGCGAAGGAGGCCGAGTTCTGGATAGAGGATGATCAGTGGAAGGCCATGAGCAAGTGGGCGATCGATATCCGGAGGGGTACTGGCTTAGAACCACCCCCTCCGGGTCAGGCCCCGGCGATCATGCCGTACCACCCGACACCGTGGTGGGTTCACCTACTCACGTTGGGGTTGTCGAAGTGGCGGATCGAGGGCATCGTCCGTAAACAGTATCGAGGTGGGAAGAAGCGGTGAGCGTCCGATCCTGACGGTGGTGTAAACTAGCCCCGTCTCTTGTACTTAAAGGGGAGACGAAATGTCTGAGAAGTTTGTCGATGCTGTGATCGGCCCCCGCATTGGTGGGCAACCGGGAGCCAAGGCTGTTCTGCTGGGAGATCCCGTCTACTGGGACTCCGGTAACTCGCGCTGGGACCAGGCCGACGCCAGCGACGAGAGCAAACTCCCGAGGTTCTTCTGCGTCGGAAAAGCCTCGTTCATGGACGATGGCGACAACGGGCTTACACTCGCGATTGGAGCGGTCGTTAGCGATGCCGATGCTCCGTACAGCACTGCCGGTCTCCAGTATCTGTCAGAGACTGCTGGCGCGATCACTGAGACACGTCCTGCGTCGTCTGGTGCGGTTTCCATTGAACTCGGCCGTGCGGTCGACACCAGAACGGTTTTCCTCCAGGTGGGCGCACAGCCAGAGTTAGGCGGCGGCACACTGGAGTCCGGTTCGGTGGCGATTCCGGCCCTGACCTTCTCAGCAGATCCGGACACTGGTTTTTACCTGTCTGCCTCTAACGAGATCGGTATCACGACTG
>Ga0114898_1001059_pt1 | contig 17625 bp, 20 predicted proteins | sample Malvired_Geostar_FD_83496 | JGI IMG/M metagenome (GOLD analysis project Ga0114898, IMG submission 83496) | Marine viral communities from the Global Malaspina Expedition - Malaspina viral metaG DeepMed_Geostar | ecosystem: Environmental > Aquatic > Marine > Oceanic | place: Mediterranean Sea... | reverse complement strand
GTCGTTCCTCTTTCTTGTTCGTTTCTGTGGCAGGCCACAGACGGATTGGGTGGGGTCAGAGCTTCGATTGCCCGATCACTTGCAGCGCCTTTTGCTCGAGAAGCTTGTTCATGTGGATGAACTGGGCAAAACGCTTGTCCTGGGTCTGGCCGTGATGGAAGCGGTAATAGATCTGTTGGACGATTCCGGCCAGGCGGAACAGGCCGTAGGTGTAGTAGAAGTCGATGCAGGGGATTTCGATGCCGGCGCGCTGGGCGTAGTAATCGACGAAGCCCTGGCGGGTGTGCATGCCGGGCAGGTGACTCGGCTGTCGGCGCATTGCCTGCATCGGCTGGGGATCGTCGGCTTCGATCCAGTAGGCGAGGGTGTTGCCCAGGTCCATCAGCGGATCGCCGATGGTGGTCATTTCCCAGTCCAGCACGCCGATGATTTCCATCGGGTTGTCCGGATTGAGAATGACGTTGTCGAAGCGGTAATCGTTGTGAATGATCCCGGGTTTTGGGTGGTCGGCCGGCATTTTGTCCTTCAGCCAGGCCTTGACCGCTTCCCAGGCCGGCGCGTCAGGGGTCATGGCGCGCTCGTAGCGTTCGCTCCAGCCTTCGATCTGGCGCTTCACATAGCCTTCCGGCTTGCCCAGATCGCCGAGCCCGCAGGCCTGGTAGTCGACGTTGTGCAGCTCGACGAACTTGTCGATGAAGCTCTCGCACAGGGCGCGGGTCTGGGATTCGTCGAAGTTCAGCTCAGGCGGCAGTTCCGAACGCAGGATGATGCCGTTGACGCGCTCCATCACGTAGAACTCGGCGCCGATCACCGATTCATCGGTGCAGTAGACATAGGCCTTGGGACAGTAGGGGAACCCAGCGTTGAGCTGATTGAGAATGCGGTACTCGCGGCCCATATCGTGAGCGGACTTGGCCTTGTGGCCGAACGGCGGGCGGCGCAGCACCAGATCCAGGCCGGGGTATTGCAGCAGGTAGGTCAGATTCGATGCGCCGCCGGGAAACTGGGAAATCTGCGGAGTCCCTTCCAGACCCTGGATATGCGCCTTCAGGTACTGGTCGATGATATCGACGGGCAATTCCTCACCCGCTCGGACGCGGGTTGTTTGATCTGTAAGCGCCATTGTTATCCCTTCTACTTATGTTTGGTGCCCAAGATGATTCAACAATCTAATGCTCGCGGTGTCTGATACCAAGCGTGGCTGGCCGTTATTGGCCGGCGTGTTGCCTGTCAATCAAGCTGCCTGATCCGCCATTCACGGCTACGTTGGACATAAAAAAAACCGAAGTCGGGACTTCGGTTTTTGGTGTCTCTCGACCGCCGCCTGAGATTCAGGCCGGAAAGAGCTCGCTGAGCTTCAGGGCCAGCATCATGTCGCCTTCGGCGCGCAGCTTGCCGCCCATGAAGGCCTGCATGCCGTCGGTCTCGCCGCTGACGATGCCCTGCATGGTTTCGCTGTCCATGATCAGGGTGACGTTGGCATCGCTGGACTCGCCCTGCTGCAGATCACAGGTGCCATCCTTGACGACCAGATAGTAGTTCTCGGCATCGGTGATATTGAACTGGAACACCAGATCCAGGCCGGCGGCGGCGCTGGGGTTGAACTTCGACTGCATGCCTTTGAAGGTTTCGGCGACGTTGCTCATGAGGGTTTCCTTTTTGCTCGTTATGGTTACACGCAGCTTTGGGCCGCTTGGGGCTGGGCTCATCTATGGGTGATGAGCTCCGGATTCTTTAGAAGTTGCAGGTGCGCATGACTGTTGAATGACGCGAGCGCGACGTCACGATCACGAAACTTCAGCAGGCTGAGCGACGTGTTGACGATCTGCCAGTTCATCTCGAACGCCTTGATCGGCGGTACGCCTATGATCAGCTGCAGCAGCGCGGTAATGGTTCCACCGGAGGTGAAGATGGCGATGCGATCGCGCTTGTCGGCTCGTTCGAGTACCCGTTCCAGGCCGCCGCGCACGCGATCGAGGAAATGCTGCCAGCTTTCCAGTTCGTCTTTCTCGTGCTCACCGGAGATCCAGCGATGGACCACATAGGTGAAAAGTCTCTGGAAGTCGGCACGGTGATCGGCGGCATTGCGCAGGATATGCATGGCGTTGGGCTCGACCTTCAGCAGGTCGGGCAGGTGGGCGCGGATCACCGCGTCGGCATGGAATTCGTTGAAGGCCGCATCGATTTCGACCTCGGGTTGGGGGCCGAGTCGGGCCAGGGTCGCTTTGGCGGTGTCCTGCTGACGATCGAGCTCGCCACTGAGGCAGCGATCGAAGCTGACGCCGAGTTGCGCCAGGTAGTCACCTAGCGCTTCGGACTGGCGATAACCCAGGTGGGAGAGCACGTCATAGTTTTCTGCGCCGAAAGACGCCTGACCATGTCTGATCAGGTAGATACTGCCCATGCTGCTGCTCCGGCCGGCACTGTTTTTTCGCGAGGGTAGGGACATCGTTCCGGAGTGTCAACGATAATTCGAACGTTTGTTTGAATCCCGCCGACTGGCTCAGCCAAGGGGCCATCGGTATGCTGGCGGCTCGGCGTCAAGAGCTGCGGCGAACGCCTGAAACTCATCGAGGGGGATACGTGGAATTTCTTGTCGACTACGCCAGCTTCCTGGCCAAGACCGTCACGCTGGTGGTGGCTATCGTGATCGTGCTCATCGCGCTCGCTTCCATGCGGCGCGGACGCAGCAAACAGGGTGGTGGGCATCTGGAGGTGCACAAGCTCAACGAATTCTACAAATCCATGCGCGAGCGCCTGGAGCAGGCGGTGCTGGAAAAGGACGAGTTCAAGGCGTTGCGCAAGCGTGAGGCTAAGGCGGCCAAGCAGACGAAGAAGTCGGAGACGCCCGCACGGGTGTTCGTGCTCGACTTCGATGGCGATATCCGTGCGTCGGCGGTCGACAACCTGCGTCATGAGATCACCGCGCTGCTGACCATGGCGACGCCTCAGGATGAGGTGGTACTGCGTCTGGAAAGTGGCGGCGGCATGGTCCACGGCTACGGTCTGGCTGCCTCGCAGCTGGTGCGCATCCGCGATGCCGGTGTGCCGCTGACCGTTTGCGTCGACAAGGTCGCGGCGAGCGGTGGCTACATGATGGCTTGCATCGGCAACCGTATCCTCACGGCGCCGTTCGCAATCCTTGGCTCCATCGGCGTGGTAGCGCAGCTGCCCAATGTGCACCGCTTGCTGAAGAAACACGACGTGGACTTCGAGGTGATCACTGCTGGCGAATACAAGCGCACCCTCACCGTATTCGGCGAGAACACCGACAAGGGGCGGGAGAAATTCCAGGAAGACCTGGAAACCACGCACGAGCTGTTCAAGAACTTCGTTGCCCGCTATCGCCAGAACCTGTCGATCGACGATGTCGCGACGGGTGAGGTCTGGCTGGGCATTGCAGCGCTGGGCAAGCATCTGGCGGACGAGCTCAAGACCAGCGATCAGTATCTTGCCGAGCGCGCGCAGGAGGCTGAACTCTTCCAGCTGCATTACGTACAGAAGAAGAGCCTGCCGGAGCGTTTCGGCATGGCGGCCAGCACGATCATGGAGCACGGCTTGCTGAAAGGCTGGAGCCGGCTGAACGAACAACGTTTTTGGCAATGACAAGGGGAACCGCGATGAGCAGCTTCAAGGCACTACAAGTCAGCGAGAGCGAAGGTGGGCGCTTCGAATCGAAGATTGTCGAGCGAGCCACCGACGACCTACCAGCCGGTGAGGTGCTCATCCGGGTGCGTTACTCCTCGCTGAACTTCAAGGACGCGCTTTCCGCCAGCGGCAATCGTGGCGTGACCCGCTCTTACCCACACACCCCGGGAATCGATGCCGCCGGTGTCGTGGCCTCGTCCAGCGTGGCCGAGTTCGCCGAAGGCGATGAAGTGATCGTCACGGGCTATGACCTGGGCATGAATACCGCCGGCGGCTTCGGCCAGTACATCCGGGTTCCGGCCGCCTGGGTCATCAAGCGTCCGCAGGGACTGTCACTACGTGACGCGATGATACTCGGCACAGCCGGCCTGACTGCCGCACTCTGTGTCGACAAGCTGGAACAGGCTGGTCTCGAGCCGGGAGACGCCCCGGTGCTGGTGACCGGTGCGACCGGCGGTGTCGGTAGCATTGCGGTGGCGTTGCTGGCCAGCCTCGGCTACAAGGTGGCTGCCGTGACCGGCAAGGCCGACCAGGCCGATTTCCTGACCCGCCTCGGGGCCACGCAGATCGTCGAGCGTGCTGCGCTGCAGGCCGGCGTCGAGAAAGCCTTGCTGAAGGAGCAGTGGAATGGTGCGGTGGATACCGTGGGCGGCGACATCCTGTTCAATGTGGTCAAGTCACTGCAGCGTGGCGCCAGCGTAGCCTGCTGTGGCCTTACTGCCGGCACGCATTTCCAGGCCAGCGTACTGCCGTTCATCCTTCGCGGCGTGAACCTGCTGGGCGTGGATTCGGTGGAGATTCCGCTGGTGGTCAAGGCCTCCATGTGGGACAAGCTGTCGTTGCAATGGAAGCTGGCCAATCTCGATGAGCTGGCCCATGAGATCAATCTGGAGCAACTGCCGGAGGCCATCGAGCGCATCCTGGCCGGCGGTCAGGTCGGGCGTGTGCTGGTGCGTCTGGATTGAGGGGTAACGAAGCCTCGCCTGGTCAATCGGTACGATAGCGGCAATGAATTTCCTCGGGCGCTGTGTTTGGGCGAATCTATCGCCACTCCTGACCGCAACCGAGGAAATCGCTCATGAAAAAGCTGGCCGAAAAGATCAAACAGATCGCTTCCGGAAAAAAGACCGCTGTAGTGCCGGTACCGGTCGAGCATCCGAATTTCTGGATGTACCAGTGACGCCAACGAAAAGCCCGCCAATAGGCGGGCTTTTCACTTGCTGGCGTTGCCGTCAGATCTGACGGCGACGGAACAGTGGGCGCTCGTCGTCGGCCGCGGCCTGATAGGTCACCGAGAAGTCCTTGAGACCTTCCAGGGCATCGACGGGATCGCGATCGGCGCGGATGGCGAAAGCGTCGAAGCCACAGCGGCGCATGTAGAACAGCTGGTCGCGCAGCACATCGCCGATGGCGCGGATCTCACCCTTGTAACCGTAGCGCTCACGCAGCAGGCGCGCGCTGGAGTAGTGACGACCATCGGTGAAGCTCGGGAAGTTCAGCGCGATGACCTGGAAGTACTTCAGGTCGTCAGCGATATCTTCCACCTGCTCGTGGGCATCGAGCCACACACCCAGGCCACCGTCACGGGCTTTGAGCGCATGTGCATGATCGAGCCACAGGTGCAGCGGCACGATCAGATCGTCGCTGTTGCACAGGTCGTCCAGGGTCTGCTCCTTGGGGAGCAGGTGCCAGGTTTCGTCAACCAGCTGGTCGTTCTTAATGATTCGCTGCATAGACGCGCTCCTTGAAGGGATCAATGCCGATGCGGCGGAAAGTATCGATGAACTGCTCATGTTCGGTACGCTGCTCCACGTAGACGGTGATGATCTTCTCGATCACGTCGGGCATCGCATCCTGGGCGAAGGATGGGCCGAGTATCTGGCCGAGGCTGGCGTCGCGGCCGGAGCTGCCGCCCAGCGAGACCTGGTAGAACTCGGCGCCTTTCTTGTCCACGCCGAGGATGCCGATGTGGCCGACATGGTGATGGCCACAGGCGTTCATGCAACCGGAGATGTTCAGGTCGATGTTGCCCAGATCGAACAGGTAATCGAGGTTGTCGAAGCGCCGCTGGATGGCTTCGGCGATCGGAATCGACTTGGCGTTGGCCAGGGAGCAGAAATCGCCGCCCGGGCAGCAGATGATGTCTGTCAGCAGACCGATGTTTGGCGTGGCCAGGCCCAGTTCGCGCAATTCGTGCCACAGCTCGAACAGCCTGGCCTGTTCGACGTCGGCCAGGATCATGTTCTGCTCGTGGGAGTTGCGCACCTCGCCGAAGCTGTAGCGATCGGCCAGATCGGCGATGGCGTCGAGCTGCTTGTCGGTGACATCGCCCGGCGCAACGCCGGTTGTCTTCAGCGACATGGTGACTGCTGCATAGCCGGGCTTCTTATGCGCGACCACGTTGCGCTGGCGCCAGCGAGCGAAACCGGGATGCTCGGCGTCCAGCTCGGCGAGGGCGGCGTCCTGATCTTGCAGAGCCTTGTACTGCGGATCGACGAAGAACTTGCTGACACGCTGAACTTCAGCTTCGGTCAGCGTCGTCGGGCCGTCCTTCAGGTGCGCCCACTCGGCATCCACGCGCTCGGCGAACACTTCAGGGGTGAGCGCCTTGACCAGGATCTTGATGCGCGCCTTGAACTTGTTGTCGCGGCGGCCGTATCGGTTGTAGACCCGCAGGATCGCATCGAGGTAGCTCAGCAGGTGTTGCCACGGCAGGAATTCGTTGATGAAGCTGCCGACGATCGGAGTGCGACCGAGGCCGCCACCGACCGAAACGCGGAAGCCCAGCTCGCCTGCGTCATTCTTTACTGCTTCCAGTCCAATGTCGTGCACTTCGATCGCGGCGCGATCGCTCACGGCGCCGTTGACGGCGATCTTGAACTTGCGCGGCAGGAAGGCGAATTCGGGATGGAAGGTGGACCACTGACGGATGATCTCGCACCACGGCCGCGGGTCGATCAGCTCATCACGAGCCACGCCAGCGAACTGGTCGGTGGTGGTGTTGCGGATGCAGTTGCCGCTGGTCTGGATGGCGTGCATCTGCACGGTGGCCAGCTCGGCGAGGATCTCGGGTACGTCTTCCAGTTCAGGCCAATTGAACTGCACGTTGGTCCGGGTGCTGATATGGGCATAACCCTTGTCGTAGCGACGGGCGATCTCGGCCAGCTTGCGCACCTGCGTCGAGGAAAGCAGACCGTACGGCACGGCGATGCGCAGCATCGGCGCATAGCGCTGAATGTACAGGCCGTTCTGCAGGCGCAGTGGGCGGAACTCCTCATCAGCGAGTTCGCCAGCCAGGAAGCGGCGGGTCTGGTCGCGGAACTGCCGGACCCGATCCTCGATGATGTGTTGGTCGTACTGATCGTAAACGTACATAAATGTCCTGTTTTCAGGCTGCTACAGCTTTCGCGCGCACGGCCGCGCACCCATTTAGGGAGGGCGGCACGATACCAGCTAGTTGTTATGCGCAAAAGTGATGTTTGGGAATATGTTTAGAACTAAACCAAGCGAAATGAACTTACGGCCGACGCACCTTGAGCAACCCCGATCCCTGGTCTTAACTGCGTGAAGAGAGGCTGCCGATCGAAGCTGTTAGAGGAGAAGTCACGTGAGAAATGACCAGCGCGACAGTGTAGTGGACGCCGCGGCCATATTTGCCTTGATCATGCTCGCCGTGGGTACGGCGATATTCTGGGTCAGTCACCAGTAGCCGTGGCCTACAGGCCCGCGAGGTAAAGCACGAGCTTCACCACGCCCAGGACGATCAGTACGAACAGTACGGTGAATCCGACGCCTAGGATGATGAAATGACTCGGCTTGCCGTGGCGGAAGTCTCTTGCCCGATTCTTGCCGCTCTGCACGCCTAATGCCGCAGCCAGCACGCTGCCGAGCATTTGCCGCAGTGTCAGGTTCTTTTCCTGCTCATCGTTCATGGCTGCCTCGGTTCAGGGTTTTCCGAAGTCTAGTCGAGCGATTCGAGGTTGGCGGAGCGTAAGCAAATACCGATGAGGATCGCCGACCGCGCGGGGTCAGCGAATAGAACAGGGCCGACAGAACTGGCAGCCGGCCCTTTTGGTGGTTATTCGGCCTTGACTGAGATGGTTTTCGCAGCGTCGCTGGTGCCGGGTTGCTTGGGCAGTGAAACGCGCAATACACCCTTGCCGAACTTGGCATTGATCTTCTCGCGGTCAACCCCGTCCGGCAGGGCGAAACTGCGCTGGAAACTGCCGTAGGAGCGCTCGGACAGGTGATAGCCGTCCTTGTCCTCCTTGTGTTCCTGGCGCTTCTCTCCCTTGATGACCAGGCTGTTGCCGACCAGCTTCACCTCGACGTCCTTTTCGTCCAGGCCGGGCAGCTCGGCGGTGATCTCGAACGAGTTTTCCTTCTCGACTACGTCCACTGCTGGCATCCGGCTGGGACCGCCCTGCCAGAGGGGCGTGGTTTCAAGGCCGTGGCGACTGAAGGGCAGATGCCAGGGGCGATCGAACTCATCGAAGAGCCGGTCGACCTGTCGCCGCAGGGTGTCGAAGGGGCGCCATGGGTCTTGCGGTGCCGTCGGCACCTTCTTTTCATCCGTACTGACTGCAGATTTGTTCGAAGCGTCGTTCACAAACTCCTGTAGAAGCTCGGGAAGGTCAGAGCGCATCTAGTTTTCTGCCAAAGCACGGATCGCGGTTTGATTCCGATCAACCCTGATCCATTCTGCGGACGCCATTCAGCGTCGCGCCCTGGCAATCGCCAAGGCGCCGAAGGTCAGAGGCTTTCCTTGAACCAGTCCCAGAGTCCGAGGGAAAAATCGGGGAACAGATTGATGCCCAGCGCGGATTTGAGCAGGTAGAGGATTACCAGCCCGACCAGGGCGGAAAACAGCAGGAAGAGGGTCGCCAGCGCAGCCTTGGCGATCAGCGACAGGTTCTGCTGCGGGCGGGTCAGGTTGCGCTTGTTGCGCCCGGCGACGATCGCGAAATAGTAGTGGTTGCGCCACAGCCGCACCGTACCGCGCAGGTCGACCCGGTGCTTGACCCAGGAGCGCGCGCCGAACACCCCACGCAGTGCCGCGAGCTGCTCTTCATTGAACGAATCACGCAGGTGCGCAGGGAGGCGCTGCTTGAGCCCGCGAACGAATGGGTCCTGGTCCAGCGGAGTGTCGGCGTAGGGCTTGGGATAGGGCGAGCGTGGCTCGTCCGCTTCGGGTGAGGTCATGACTGTGTAGTCGCTCCGGTAATGCGCGTCAGAGCGCAGCGAGAAGGCTATGCAGATGGTCGAAGTCCGGTCGCTGCTCGATGTTGTCGTTCAGACAGTGTCGCTGCAGATCCAGCAGGACATGCTGACGTGGATCGGTGTCCGGGCAGCGTTGCAGCAATTCTTCCAGCAGGCAACCGAAAGCGCGGGCTTCGATGCGCTTGAGGCGCTGTCCGGCTGCGCTGTCCGGCTCGAAGAAGGAGGCCGCGCCGAAATCGCTGAGCAGGCAGGCGCCACTCGGATCGGCCAGCAGGTTGTGGGCATAGAGGTCGCCATGCAGGATGCCGCGGCGGTGCAGGTGAGCAACGGCGGACGCGACGCCGCTGGCGATGCGCAGGACCTGTTCGAGGCTGAAGTGCTGCTCGGCGCCATAGCAGTCGCGCGTGCAGCTGGCCAGCGAGGGCGGGTTGGCCAGCGGCTGGAAGTCAGGAGCGACGAGATCCATCAGCAGGCCGGGTGTCCGTTCGGCGTGGTCGGCAAGCGGGCCGGCGACGTCGATCAGATTGGCATGGCTGCCGGCCGCCACGCAGGCAGCCATCTCGCTATGGGGCAGGCCATCGCTGGTGACGTGGCCTTTGAACAGCTTCGCCGCCATCGGGCGCGACGCTTGGCCGGGCACCTGCCATTGCGCGCGATGGATGACGCCGGAGGCACCTTGGCCCAGCTGTTCATGCAGTACGACTTGCGCCCGAGCAATCGCGGGTAGTGAGTGACGTGCGAGGCTCGCGGCCTCGTTGGCATCGCTGAAGGGGTTGCCGGCGAAGGCTAGCCAGCTCAGGCGCGGCAATGTCAGGAGCCAGTCGGGCAGCACCTGCAGGCGGTTGGCGGCGATGCGCAACAACTCCAGGTTGGTGCACTCAGCAAGGGTCGGCGGCAACCTGGTCAGTTGGTTGCCGGCGAGCATCAGCTTTTGCAAGCGCTGACAGTTGCCGATCTCTTCGGGCAGGGCTTGCAGCTGGTTGTCGGTGAGGATCAGCCAGCGCAGGGCCGGCGGCAAGGAATCGGCAGGCAGATGACGAATACGGTTGGCCTTGAACCCGACCATTTCCAGCTGTGCGCAATCGCCGAGGCACTCCGGCACCTCGGTGAACGGGTTGTCCGAGCAGAACAGGATCCGCAGCTTGCGCAGCCGGGATAGGTCGGCTGGCAGGCTGTCGAGCTGGTTGCCCGAGAGGTTCAGCACTTCCAGCGTATCGGCGAGGCCGAAGATCGCGTCGGGAAAGGCGTCAAGGCCGGCGGAAAGATCAAGGCGGCTGATGCCGGCCAGTTCGCCACGTTCGAGTTGTTCCAGGGTATGCATGCGGTGTTGCGCTTTCCTTGCTGAGATGAACACCGAAACGGCGTCTGCTACAGCGCTCCGACAGCCGTTGGCGAGGTGGGTTCAGGCCCGATCAGCGCGGCCGCCTGCGACCGAGCACTTGCTCGGCGCGGGCGCGCAGCTGGCCGCAGCCGCCATCGATATCCTGGCCGGCCGAATTGCGCACCTTGGTCAGCACGCCGCGGCTGTGCAGATAGCGCACGATCTGCACGATGCGCTCACCCTCAGGCCGCTGGTACGCGTCGTCTTCCAGGCTGTTATAGGGGATCAGGTTCATCACCGCATACTTGCCCTTGAGCAGGCGCAGGATACCGTCCATCTCCTCCTGGTTGTCGTTGATGCCCTTGAGCAGCGTCCACTGATACTGGATCGGGAAGCCTGTCGCGCGGGCGTAGGTCTCGCCAAGCTCGACCAGTTCCTCCGGGGCGATCTGCGGTGCGCGCGGCAGCAGCGCCTGGCGCAAGGCACCGTCGGTACTGTGCAGCGATAGCGCCAGGGCCGGCTTGACCCATTGCTGTGGCAGGCGCTCGAACACGCGCAGGTCGCCTACGGTGGAAAACACTAGGTTCTTGTGACCGATGCCGCCCTCGGTACCGAGCAGGTCGATCGCCTCGAGCACGTTGTCGAGGTTGTGCGCCGGCTCGCCCATGCCCATGAACACCACCTTTTTCACCGGGCGGAAGCGGCGGGCGAGGGCGACCTGAGCAACGATTTCGGCACTGCCCAGCTGGCGCAGCAGGCCGCTCTTGCCGGTCATGCAGAACACGCAGCCCACCGCGCAGCCGACTTGGCTGGACACGCACAGCCCGTCGCGCGGTAGCAGCACGCTTTCCACCATCTGCCCATCGCCAAGCTCCACCAGCAGTCTTGCCGAACCATCGGCGGCCGGGTGCTCGGAGCGCAGGCGGGCCAGTGCATCGATTTCCAGGCTCAGCGCCGGCAGAGCTTCGCGCACGCTCAGCGGAAGGAAGTCCTCGGCCTGCTGCTGGCGCCGCCCGACATCGAGCGGCAAACCTTTGAGCCAGGCGCGGGTCATCCGCCCGATATGACGGGGCTTGGCGCCGATATCGGCGAGGCGTTGCTGGAAGTCTGGGATGCGCATAGGGCGCGCATTCTAGCCGGGCTCACGCCGCGAAGCGACGGCAGAACGGCACGATACCGAGCAGCAGGACGGCGAGCAGCGCGAACGCCATGCCCAGCGAACTGAAATGGGCGACCACACCCATCATCGCCGGGCCGGCGAGCACGCCGGCAAAGCCGATGGTAGTAGCGACGGTGACGGCCAGCTGTACCGGCATGCCGTCCTGCCGGCTCAACGAGGAAATCAGCACGGGCGAGACGTTGGCGCACCCCAGGCCGCACAGCCCATAGCCGACCAATGCCAGCGCCCAGTGCTCGGCGGTCAGGCTCAGGCCGATGCCGAATGCCGCCAGCAGGCCGCCGAAGGCAATGACCCGCGCGGTGCCGAGGCTGTTCACCAGCGGAGCGAAACGGGCGACGGTGACCATCAGCGCGAAGGCCGCATAGCCGAGCCCGCCTCTGGCGACTTCCAGGCCTTTCTCACCGGTCAGATAGAGCGCGCTCCAGTCCAGCACGGCGCCTTCGGCGAGGTACACGACGAAACACATCAGGCCGACCAGCATCACCAGCCCGGTCGGGCGGACGAAGGCGAGGCCGCCACCGGGCGCGCGATTCGGCAGGTAGCCGCGCGCAAGGGCCAGGTTCGCCGCCACGATCACGCCGATCATCATGAAGCTACCGACCTCCGGTGCCAGACCCAGGCTCAGCAGGCCGGTCAGCACCAGCGCACCACTGATGGCGCCGAGGCTGTACATGCCGTGAAAATTGGACATCAGCCGGCGGCCGACAGCGGTTTCCACCAGCACCGCCTGAATGTTCATGATGACGTCGATGACGCCCAGGCTGCCGCCGAAACAGAACAGCGCCAGGCCCAGCCACCCGATCGAATCGGTCAGCGCCATGCCGGCCAGCGCTAGGGCCAGCAGCGCGACACTGCACAGCTGCACCGGGCGAATGCCCCAGCGGGCCACCAGGACGCCGGAAATGGGCATCCAGGTCAGCGAGCCGATCCCGATGCACAGCAGCAACAGACCGAACACCGCATCGGTCATCTCGATGCGTTCACGGACGTAAGGCACCAGCGGCGCCCAGACGGAAAGGCCGAACCCGGCCATGAAGAAACCGCAACGGGTCGCGTTGCGCACGATGGGGGCATCAATCTGAACGGTGTTACGAACCGCGAACATGGGCGGCGGACCTCGATAAGCAGGAAATGGATGTGCAGGAAAAGGCGCGACTGGGCGCCATCACCACACGGCCAGCAATCCGGTATCGAAGAGAAACAGCAGCCGACTTCCTGCGGGCAGGCTGACAGAGCAGGGACGTGACGTGCTGTACATGGCAGGAAGCAGACTTTCGGACAGGTCGGCAGAGCATACACAACCCGGTCCGTAGGACAACCCGCTCGCGGCGAGCGCGGTCAACCTCGGCGCATCAGGCCCAGGGCGATTCCTAGGGCGATGCCTATGCCGATACCGGCGCCTATGTCGCCCATCCAGATGCCGATGGTCACGCCGAGCAGGATGCCCTGGGTCAGCCACTTCGGCTTCACGGCCTTGCGCGGTCCGGGGCTGTCGGCAGACCGGTTCCAGCGGTATGCATGCTATCGTTCTGCGCTTTGCCGCAAACCGTGTCGGAGCAGTCGATGAAGTTCATACACCAGCGCGAGCACCTTGAAGAAGGTGACATCGTCGTTATCCAGTGTTCGCAGACCTGCAATATTCGTCTGATGAACGACGCGAACTTTCGCAGCTTCAAGAATGGCGGCCGGCACACATACCACGGCGGTGCGTTCGACCGTTTTCCAGCGAAGATCGTCGCGCCAAGCTCGGGTTTCTGGAACATCACCCTGGACACCGTCACTCGGCGGCCGATCAGCGTGACGCGCAAACCGAACCTCACCTATTCCATCAAGGTCATTCGACGGTCGGCGTCGCGTTAATAGACGCCGCGCCAGCCCGAAACCATCCCGCCGGAGCGAAGATTTGAGTCGTCGCTATCAAGAGCCCAGCCATGCTTTCACCGTCAGCCGCGACGAACCACGCGCAGATGTTGCGGAGCGTGGTCATGACGGCAGGCGTGTCACCCAGGCCCACCTCGGCATGTTGCTCTGGGCGTTGTTCGTCGGGCTTTCCTTTCCCGCGGTCGGGTTGCTCAGCGACGGGCTGCCCCCACTGCTGCTGACGGCGATGCGCTTTGGCATCGCCGCGCTGGTACTCGCGCCGCTGGCGTGGCGCCAGAGCGACGGACGCCCGGGCTGGCGAACCCTGTTGCTCTATGCGGCCATGGGGCTCTGCCTGGCGGGCTTCTTCGGCACCATGTTCTGGGCGGCGCATCGGGTCAGTGCATTGTCCATGGCGACGCTGTTCATCAGCGTGCCGCTGCTGGCGTACTGCCTCGGCCGGGGATTGGGCGTCGAACAGCGCGCGGGCAGGCTGCTCGCCATTCTCGCGCTCGGGGCGAGCGGTGCGCTGGGATTGGCTTGGGCCGAGAACGGTGGCGATTTCTCCGGCATGCAGCTGGGTTTCGGCGAACTGGGTTTCTTCTTCGGCTGCGTCGCCTCGGCGCTCTATCCGGTGCTCAGCAAATGGGGGCTGGCCAACGGATCGTTGCCGACCCAGGCGGGCCTGCGCACCTTCTGGAGCCTGGTGGCGGGCGCTGTGCTGATCGGCCTGATGGGGACGATATGGGAGCGACCGGCGGCGCTGCTGCGCATGAATCTGCTGGACCTGCTGTTGGTGACCTACTTAGGCGTATTCTCCAGCGCGATGACCTTCTTCCTGCAGCAGCGCGCCACCAGCGCACTGACCCCCGGCGCGGTGACGGCCTACAGCTACCTGGTGCCCTTCGTCTCGATGCTGTTGCTGTTCTTCGATCAGCCCGCGCGCATGGGTTGGCACTGGCTGCCGGGCAGCCTGCTGGTCATCCTCGCCATCGGCCTGCTGCTGCGCCGGGACGGGCAGCCAAGCCGCTGAGGCGGTCAGCCATCCAGCAGCGCTCGTGTCCAGGCAATTGCCTGACGTTCGCGCTCGGCCCAGTCGCCAGCGATTTCAACGAACGGCTGCCGATGCTGCCGAAGCCAGTCACGGCATTGCTCATAAAAGCGCTGCCTGTCGTCTAGATCCGGCTGGCAGCGCTGTCCGTCCGCATGCCACTCGGCGCCTGTGGGGGAGAGCAGCAGGTGCTGGTGGTATTCGCGCGCCTGCAGTTCGACTTCCAGCCAATCAGGACAGTCGCCGAACAGCGTGCGGCTCCAGAGCATGTTGCTCAGCAGATGGGTGTCGAGTATCAGCAGACGCGGCGCGGCATCCCGCGCGGCGTCTTCCCGGGCCAGCTGGCCGCGGGCAATGGCCGTGATGTCGGCCAGGGTCGTGTCGCGTTGCGTCTGCTCGATGTAGTGACGCACGTACTCGTCGACCAAGAGGCCGCCAAAGCGGCGCCGCAAGCGATCGGTCAGCCAGCTCTTGCCGGTGGATTCCGGTCCGGTGAGCACGACGACCTTCATCGGGCGGCCACCAGTGCCGCACGCCATTCACGCAGTCCCATCACCGCCAGCACGGTGAAGAGTGCGTAGAGCCCGGCCGTCAACCAGTAGCCCTGATAGCTGAAAAAGCCGACGAACAAGGCATCGATCACGATCCACAGCGGCCAGCACTGCAGGCGCTTGAGCGCCATCCACAGCTGCGCGAGCAGGCTGAAGGCCGTCAGGCTGGCATCGATCCATGGAAAAGCTGCCTCGGTGAAGCGCGCCATCGCGCCACCGAGCAGCAGGCTGGCGATTACCGCCACGGCGATGCCGAGCATCACTTCCGGCCCTCTGGCCAGGCTCACGCGCCGACCATCGGCAGCCGCGCCACGAGTCCAGGCCCACCAACCATACAGCTGCATCGCCGCGAAGACGCTGTGCAAGAGCACCTGGGAGTACAGCCTGGCATCGAAGAAAAACCACGCATACAGCGACACCATGCCCAGTCCGATCGGCCAGCACCAGGGATTCTGCCGCACGGTCAGCCATACGGCGATCACGCCGAGCAGCGAGGCGACCAGTTCGAGAAGTGACATGGCGAGGTGACCGGTTATGAAACGAATGGGTGGCGGTAGGGCTGGCAGCAGCGCGGCCGTTTGCGGCCGCGGACGGGAGGAGGCGCTTACTCGTCCTCAGCGCCGATGGCGGCGAGGCATTGCAGGCGGTGCGGACCTTCCAGCAGCCAACTTTCGCCGTCGGCGTCGCGCTGGGCTTCCATGATCTGGTTGTAGCTGAACTGCCATTGGCGGCGAGTGCGGCCATCGACCAGGTCGATGGTCAGCAAGGTGGCCTCGCTGGCGAACGGCTGGTCGGCTTCGGCGGCTGCGTCGGCCTGATCCAGCACGGCTTCGTCAAGCGTGAACTGCCACGCGTGCAGGTCGTCGATGATCAGCATGTCGGCGTTTTCGAGTTCATCGACCAGCCAGGGTGTTTCGGATGACATGGCGCACTTGCTCCGTGGAACGGGCGGGCGTCGGGAGACGCCCGCGTCGAGATCAGTTGTCGTAGCCCAGGTTCGGCATCAGCCAGCGCTCGCTGATGGCCAGCTCCTGGCCCTTGCGCTGGCTATAGCTCTCGACCTGATCCTTGTCGATCTTGCCGACCGCAAAGTACTGCGCCTCGGGATGGGCGAAGTACCAGCCGCTGACCGCCGCGGTGGGCAGCATGGCGTAGTGCTCAGTGAGGGTGACCTGGCTGATGCCGTCGGCATCCAGCAGTTGGAACAGCGTGCCCTTCTCGGTGTGGTCCGGGCAGGCCGGGTAACCGGGGGCAGGGCGGATGCCCTTGTACTGCTCGCGGATCAGTTCCTCGTTGCTCAGCTGCTCATCCGGCGCATAGCCCCAGTAGTGCTTGCGCACCTGCTCGTGCAGCCATTCGGCACAGGCCTCGGCGAGGCGATCGGCCAATGCCTTGACCATGATCGAATTGTAGTCGTCGCCCTTGTCCTGATAGGCCTTGGCCAGCTCCTCGGCACCGATGCCAGCGGTGCAGATGAAACCGCCCACGTAGTCGGTGATGCCGGTGCTCTTCGGTGCCACGAAGTCGGCCAGCGACAGGTTCGGCTTGGCGTCCGGCTTGATGGTCTGCTGGCGCAGGTGGTGCAGGGTGGCCAGCTTCTCGCCGTTGTCACCGTACACTTCCAGGTCATCGTCCTGCACCTGGTTGGCCGGCCAGAAGCCGAACACCGCACGAGCGCGGATCAGCTTCTCGTCGATCAGCTTGTTCAGCATGGCCTGGGCATCGTTGAACAGCGAGGTGGCCGCTTCGCCAACCACTTCGTCCTCGAGGATGCGCGGGTACTTGCCGGCCAGGTCCCAGGCGATGAAGAAAGGCGTCCAGTCGATGTAGTCGACCAGGGTGCGCAGATCGATGTCTTCCAGCACCTGGCGGCCGGTGAAGCTCGGCTTGACCGGGGCGTAGCCGCTCCAGTCGAACGACGGCTTGTTGGCGATGGCATCGAGGTAGCTCAGGCGTTCGGTGCGCGCACTGCGGTTGGCGGTGCGCTCGCGGATCATGGCGTACTCTTCGCGGGTCTTGTCGACGAAGGCCGGCTTGAGTTCCTTGGACAGCAGGGTGGTGGCCACGCCGACTGCACGCGAGGCATCGGTGACATAGACCACCGCATCGTTGCTGTACTGCGGGTCGATCTTCACCGCGGTGTGCGCCTTGGAGGTGGTGGCGCCGCCGATCATCAGCGGCAGGCTGAAGCCTTGGCGCTGCATTTCCTTGGCCACATGAACCATTTCGTCCAGCGAGGGGGTGATCAGCCCGGACAGGCCGATGATGTCGCACTTCTCGGCGATGGCGGTCTGCAGGATCTTTTCCGCCGGCACCATCACGCCCATGTCCACCACGTCGTAGCCGTTGCAGCCGAGTACCACGCCGACGATGTTCTTGCCGATGTCGTGCACGTCGCCCTTGACGGTCGCCATGAGGATCTTGCCCTTGGCTTCCGGCTTGTCGCCCTTTTCCGCCTCGATGAACGGGATCAGGTGGGCCACGGCCTGCTTCATCACGCGGGCAGACTTGACCACCTGGGGCAGGAACATCTTGCCGGCGCCGAACAGATCGCCCACCACGTTCATACCGGCCATCAGCGGGCCTTCGATCACCTCGATGGGGCGTGCGCACTGCTGGCGGCACTCCTCGGTGTCCTCCACGATGAAGGCGGTGATGCCCTTGACCAGCGCGTGCTCGAGGCGCTTGTCCACCGGCAGATTGCGCCATTCCTCGGTCTCGGCTTCCTTGACCGAGCCATCGCCCTTGTACTTGTCGGCGATCTCCAGCAGCGCCTCGGTGCCGCCGGCGCTGC
>Ga0114898_1001056_pt1 | contig 17639 bp, 16 predicted proteins | sample Malvired_Geostar_FD_83496 | JGI IMG/M metagenome (GOLD analysis project Ga0114898, IMG submission 83496) | Marine viral communities from the Global Malaspina Expedition - Malaspina viral metaG DeepMed_Geostar | ecosystem: Environmental > Aquatic > Marine > Oceanic | place: Mediterranean Sea... | reverse complement strand
GGGTCGGGTGGGGCTTTGCCGCCTTTGCGCTGGGCTGGGCCGGGGTGCGGTTCCTGTCCTCGGTGACGCCGCAGCTGTCGGATTTCGTGTTCGCGCCGGTGCGGGCTGCGGCGCAGCGCAAGATGGCCGCTGACACCTTTTCCCACGCCCTGTCGCTGTCGCTCGACTTTCACCAGACCAAGCGGTCGGGGGCCCTGTCGCGGATCATGGAGCGGGGGTCGCGTGCCGTTGATTTCCTGCTGCGCATCATCGTCTTCAACCTGGCGCCGACGGGGATCGAACTGATCCTGGCGGCCGGGGTGCTGGGCGCGCGCTATGACTGGCGGTTCGCGGCCGTGGCCGTGGCGGTGGTGGTCATCTATGCCATCGTCACCTTCGGCATGGCTGGCTGGCGGCTTGAGCACCGCCGGGCGATGAATGAGGCCGACTCCGAGGCCGCCGGTCTGTCGGTCGATGCCCTGCTGAACTATGAGACGGTCAAGTCGTTCGGCGCCGAGACCCGGACGTCGGGCCGCTATAATCAGGCCCTGACGACCTATGTGCAGGCGGCGCTGAAGGCCAATAATTCGTTGGCCATGCTGAATGGCATCCAGGCCCTGATCATGAATCTGGGCCTGGCCATCATGGCCGTCATGGCCGGGTTCGAGGCCGCCGCCGGGCGGCTGGGCCCGGGCGATGTCATGGCGGCGGTGCTGATCCTGATCTCGCTCTATGCGCCGTTGAACATCCTGGGCTTTGCCTATCGGGAGATCCGGCAGGGCTTCATCGATATGGAGGAGTTGCTGAAGGTCACGCGCCAGCGGCCGCAGGTCGCCGATGCGCCGAACGCGCATGATCTGGTGCGGCCGGTCGACGCGCGCGGGGGCTGTCTGGCGTTCGAGGATGTCAGCTTCCGCCATGATGCGCGCTCGGCCGGGCTGGAGGATGTGCGCTTCACGCTGGAGCCCGGCCAGACCGTGGCTTTGGTCGGGCCATCGGGGGCGGGCAAGTCGACGGTGGTCAAGCTGGCCCTCAGGCTGCTGGATCCCCAGACCGGTCGGGTGACCATCGATGGCGAGGACGCGACGGCGGTGACCCAGGCTTCGTTGCGCAGCGCCATGTCGCTGGTGCCGCAGGACGTGGCCCTGTTCAACGACACCCTCCGCTCGAACATCGCCTTTGCCCGGCCCGGGGCCAGCGAGGACGACATCTGGCAGGCCGCCGAGGCGGCGGAACTGGCCACCTTCATCCGCACCCTTCCGAACGGGCTGGACACCAAGGTCGGCGAGCGGGGTCTGAAGCTGTCGGGCGGCGAGCGTCAGCGGGTCGGGATCGCCCGCGCCCTTTTGGCCGATCCGCGCATTCTGATCCTGGACGAAGCGACCAGTGCGCTGGACAGCCGCACCGAACAGGCGATCCAGAAGACGCTGCGAAAGGCCCGGGCCGGGCGTTCGACGCTGGTGGTGGCCCACCGGCTGTCGACCGTCGCCGATGCCGATCTGATCCTGGTGCTGAAGGACGGGCGCGTGGTCGAGCGCGGCACCCATACCGAACTGGTGGCGCGTCAGGGGGGTGAGTACGCGACCCTGTGGCGGAAACAGACCCGGGGGTCAGCCCTGAAGGCCTGATACCCTCCGTCACCCTCGGACTTGATCCGAGGGTCGGTGCCACGCACGGCGTCGGCAGTTCACGGCCGATCCTCGGGTCAAGCCCGAGGATGACGAGCGAATGTCCTCAGTTCATCCGGCCGATGGCGTAGAAGCGGTCGGCACGTTTGCGGCGCAGGTCTTCGGGCGACAGGCCCTTCATCGCCTCAAGCTCTTCGGCCAGGACGTCGCCGACGTTGGCAATGGCGGTGGCGCGGTCGCTGTGGGCGCCGCCGACCGGTTCGGGGATCAGACGATCCACGATCCTGAGTTCCATCAGGTCCGGGCCGGTGATCTTCATGGCCATGGCGGCGTCGCGAGCCCGGGCGCCGTCGCGCCACAGGATGCCGGCCGCGCCTTCGGGCGAGATGACCGAATAGATGGAGTGCTCCAGCATCAGCACGCGGCTGGCGGCGGCGATGGCGATGGCGCCGCCCGAGCCGCCTTCACCGGTGACGGTGGCGATGGAGGGCACGCCCAGCGTCAGGCAACGCTCGGTCGAGCGGGCGATGGCCTCGGCCTGGCCGCGCTCCTCGGCGCCGAGACCCGGATAGGCCCCGGCGGTGTCGACAAAGGTCAGCACCGGCAGGCTGTACTGTTCGGCCATGTCCATCAGGCGCACGGCCTTGCGATAGCCCTCGGGCCGGGCCATGCCGAAATTGTGGGTCAGGCGGGTCTGGGTGTCGTGGCCCTTCTCCTGGCCCATGACGAGCACCGGTCGGCCGCGGAAGCGGGCGAGCCCGCCGATAATGGCCTGATCGTCGCCGAACTGGCGGTCGCCGTGCAGTTCGACAAAGTCGGTGAACAGGCCGTCGATATAGTCGACCAGATGCGGGCGCTGGGGATGGCGGGCCACCTGGGTTTTCATCCAGGGGTCGAGCTTGCCGTAGATCTTGCGGCGCAGTTCCTCCGCCTTGCGCGTCAGGCCGGCGACTTCGGTCTCGAACGAGCCCGCCGCTTCCGACAGCAGCGACAGCTCCTCGATCTTGGCTTCGAGGTCGGCAATCGGCTTTTCGAACTCGAGATAGTGGGTGGCCATGAAGGCATCCTGCGGCGGGCGGAGACTTTCGCCCCGGAAGGCGGCGGAACCTAGTGGCCCAAACGCCGCGGAGCAAGCGGGGTTCAGTCCTTGCGCGGTTGTGGCCGAGAGAGGGGATGTTTGTCGCGGACCACGCGGGCCAGGTGGTCGCGGGCGACGTGGGTGTAGATCTGGGTGGTCGAGATGTCGGCGTGGCCCAGCAGGGTCTGGACGACGCGCAGATCGGCGCCGCCCTCCAGCAGATGGGTAGCAAAGGCGTGGCGCAGCACGTGCGGGGTCACGCGACCACGCTCCAGCCCGGCATTGAGGGCGGCCTGCTCCAGCAACTGGGCAAAGCGGCGCGGGGTCAGGTGGCCGGACGCCCCCGTTGAGGGGAACAGCCAGACGCTGTCGGGGGCCTTGGGCTTGCGGGCCGCATCACGCACGTCCAGCCAGGCCTGGACCGCGCGCCGGGCGGCGGGGCCGATGGGGGCCAGCCGCTCCTTGCCGCCCTTGCCCCGGACGATCAGATGGTCGGGATCGCGGCGGAAGGGTTCGACCCGCAGCGCCAGCAGTTCAGAGACGCGCAGGCCCGACGCATAGGCCAGTTCGACCAGGGTCAGCAGGCGCAGGGCCGAGGTGCCGTCGCGGTCCATCAGTCGTTCAAACAGGCGTTCGATCTCCTCGCGGCTGAGCACCTTGGGAAGCGGACGGCCGCGCGCCGGGGCCTCCAGACGGCGCGACGGGTCGTCCTTGCGCCAGCCCTCGGACAGGGCGAAGCGGTAGAATTGGCGCACGGCCGAGCGGCGGCGGGCCGCCGTCGCCGCCGAAAGGCCGGCGCGGGACAGTCCGGCATACCAGACCTCCAGCGCGGGTGAATCGGCGCCCATCAGGCCACCGGATTTGCCCAGACCGGCCTCCGCATCGGCGAGGTCGCGGCCGTAGGCGGCAAGGGTATTGGGCGCGGCGTCACGTTCGACCGCCATCATCTCCAGAAAGGCTTCGATCTGGGGGGTCACATCCGGCCTTGGCTGTAGCGCGTTGCGCGCCATGGTGTAGAGGTCGAAACGATCATGACCCCAGCCGCTTCTGACGCCAAGCCTGCCGCGACCGTGACCGTCGACCGCACCATCGCCCTGATCGGGCTGATGGGGGTGGGCAAGTCGACCGTCGGACGGCGGCTGGCCCGACGGCTGGGTCTGCCATTCGCCGATGGCGATACCGAGATCGAGGAGGCGGCGGGGATGACGGTCTCGGACATCTTCTCCCTTTACGGGGAGGAGGAGTTCCGGGCCGGGGAAGCGCGGGTCATGAAGCGGCTGGTCGAGGGCCCGCCCATGGTGTTGGCGACCGGCGGCGGGGCGGTGATGAACCCCGAGACCCGGGCGCTGCTGAAGGACAAGGCCCTGACGGTGTGGATGCGCGCTGACCTGCAGGTCGTGGCCGAGCGGGTCCGGCGGCGCGATACCCGGCCCCTGCTGCGCGGTCGCGATCCGCTGGAGACGCTGAAGCGCATGGCCGAGGTCCGCTACCCCATCTATGCCTTTGCCGATGTGACGGTCGATGTGGGGACGGGGGCCCATTCGCAGTCTGTCGACACCATCATTGAGGCAATCGCCGCGCACCATCAGGGACAGGCGTCATGAGCCGAATCGTCGAGGTCTCGGGCGAGGGCTTTCGGCCCTATGAGGTGGTCATCGGACCGGGGCTTCTGGCTGGAATTGCCGGAATCTCCGAGGTGCGTCCCGGACGCGCGGTCGCCGTCGTCTCGGACGACACTGTCTTTGGTCTGTATGGCGCAGCCGTGGTCGAGGCGCTGGGCGCGGCCGGTGCGCGGGTCGGGTCGGTGGTCGTACCGGCAGGCGAGGCCAGCAAGTCCTTCGGCCAGCTGGAGCGGGTGCTGGACGGCCTGATGGCGCAGGGGCTGGACCGGTCCAGTCTGGTGATCGCGCTGGGCGGCGGGGTGATCGGCGATCTGGCGGGACTGGCTGCAGCCCTGTTCATGCGGGGGATCGACTTTGTCCAGGTGCCGACGACCCTGCTGGCCCAGGTGGATTCATCTGTGGGCGGCAAGACGGCCATCGACACGCCGCGAGGCAAGAATCTGGTCGGGGCCTTTCACCAGCCGCGCCGGGTGTTGGCGGACACCGATGTGCTGAAATCCCTGCCGGTGCGGCAGCTGCGCTCGGGCTGGGCTGAGATGCTGAAGCACGGCCTGCTGGGCGATGCGGCCTATTTCGACCGGCTGGCGGCGGTGGGCGATCCCGTCGGGATGGCGGACGATGCCCTGGCCGATGCCATCGAGCAGTCGGTGCGGATCAAGGCCGCCGTGGTCGGCGCCGACGAGAAGGAGGCGGGGGCCCGGGCCCTGCTGAACCTCGGCCACACCTTCGGCCATGCGCTGGAGGCCGAGCTGGGCTTTGACGAGGCGGTGCTGACCCATGGCGAGGCGGTGGCGCTGGGCTGTGTGCTGGCTTTTGGCTTTTCGGCGCGGGAGGGGCTGTGTCCGCCTGCAGATGCGGAGCGGGTGGCGGAAGTCGTGGCGGCCGCCGGGTTGCCGACGCAGCTGGCGTCCGTGGGGGAGCTCACCGCCGACGGAATCCTTGCCCGCATGACCGAGGACAAGAAGGCCGAGGGCGGGCGTCTGACGCTGGTTCTGGCGCGGCGGATCGGCGAGGCCTTTGTCGCGCGGGACGTCGATGCGGGGCGGGTGAGGGTGTTCCTGAACGCGTCCGGCGCGACCTAGTCGATCGCGCGGCACTCGACGGGGTCACGGTCCCTGACGGTCCAGACGGCTGTGTTGCCCTCGCCGCGCAATTCGTTGCCACTGGCCCGATACCAGAGGCCATCCTCTGCGCGTTCCATGTGCAGGTCGAAGGCCTCGCCGTTCGAATTCCGAACCGTGGCCATATCCCGGGCATTGTCGAAGTCGACGGTCAGGCGCTCGCCGCCGACGCAGATGTAGGAGGCCTGGACCTGGCGGTGCAACATCCCCTCCTGGATTTCCGCGCCGGTGCGTCGGCGTGCGGTCTGGCTCTCAACGGCCCGTTCGCGAACAGCGTCTCCGTCCGAGGTCATGGGCGTCGGCTCGTCGCAGGCCGACAGGGCGGCCAGCAGTCCGGCAGAGATCAACAGGGGACGGATCATTCGCTTTGCCCCTCCACAGGCGACTGTGCGTCGGAACGGCTGTGAGGTCTGGCTGTTCCCCTCCGCGCCCGGAAGAATCGTTTCAGCAGGCCCGCAGCCTCGTCGGCCAGCAATCCGCCCTCGGTCGCCGGGCGCCAGTGACAGGTCGGCTGGTCAAAGATGCGGGGGCCATCGATGACGCCGCCGCCCTTGGGATCGTCGGCAGCCCAGACCACACGTCCGATGCGGGCGAGGCTGATCGCGCCCGCGCACATGGGGCAGGGCTCGAGCGTGACGTAGAGGGTCAGCCCGGTCAGGCGATAGTTTCCCATTCTTTCGGCCGCCGCGCGCATGGCCACGATCTCGGCATGGGCGGTGGGATCACAGGTCGAAATGGGCCGGTTCGACCCTTCGGCGAGCACGGTTCCGGTCACCTCATCAACCAGAATTGCGCCGACGGGGACCTCGTCCACGTCCGCCGCCGCTTGCGCCAGGGCCAATGCCATGCGCATGAACCGCTCATCATGGACCGCCATTCAAAAGACAACGACAAGAAGCCCCGCCCGCGTCAAGAGGGCGGCGCCTTTGCCGACCGCAAACCCGGGGGCAAGTACGACCGCGACAAGCCCCGGAGCGACAAGCCCCGGAGTGACAGACCGCGCGGCGACAAGCCGGGGGGCGACAGGGGGCGCGACGACAAGGCCGGTGGCAAGCCCGCGCCCAAGCGCACCGAGCGGATCGCAAAGGCCCTTGCGCGGGCCGGCATCGCGTCGCGTCGCGAGGTCGAGCGGCTGATCGGCGTGGGCAAGGTGGCCGTCAACGGCAAGATCCTGGAGACCGCCGCCACCCTGGTGACCCGCGACGACGTGATCACGGTCAACGGCAAGCCGGTGGGCGCCGCCGAGGCGACCCGCGTCTGGCGCTATCACAAGCCCGCCGGGCTGGTGACCTCGCACATGGACCCGGCGGGACGGCCGACCGTATTCGACGCCCTGCCCAGCGGTCTGCCGCGGGTAATCTCGGTCGGACGTCTGGACCTGAACACCGAGGGCCTGCTGCTGCTGACCAATGATGGCGAGCTGAGCCGGGCGCTGGAGCTGCCGACCTCGGCCCTGGTGCGTCAGTACCGGGCGCGGGCGCGCGGACGGATCACCCAGGAGAAGCTGGATACACTGAAGAACGGCACGACCGTCGACGGCATCCACTATGGGCCGATCGAGGCGACCATCGACAAGGCCAAGGAGAAGGCCGGTGACGACGGCCACGCCCCGGCCAATCTGTGGCTGAGCGTGTCGATCACCGAGGGCAAGAACCGCGAGGTCCGCAAGGTGCTGGAGTCGGTCGGCCTGACGGTCAACCGGCTGATCCGCCTGGCGTATGGCCCGTTCCAACTGGGCACGCTGCCGGTCGGTTCGGTCGAGGAGATCGGCCCCCGGGTGATCCGCGAAATGCTGGCCGACCATATCCGCCCCGAGAACCTGCCGCAGGGCAATACGGTCTCGACCCCCGCCCCCATCCCCGGACGGCGCCCGCGCGGCCCTGTGGTGGTCGGCAAGTCGGGCTCGGCTTTGTCGGATCCGTCGAGGAAGCCCAGCCGGGTGCGTGCAGCAGGCGTCGCCACGACCGAGGCCGCCGAGCGGGCCGAGACGGGACGTCGGGCGCCGAAGAAGGAGGGCTGGGCCAAGGCCGCGCCGCGCACCAGCCATCCCAAGCGGGACTTCAAGCCGCGCGCCGGAGCGCCCGGCGCCGAGGATGCTGATCGGCCGAAGCGCGCCTATAGCCCGCGCCCGACCGGCGATGGCCCCAAGCGGGACTACAAGCCCAGGTCGGAGTCGGGCGATCGCCCGGCCCGGGATTTCAAGTCGCGCGACGACAAGCCTCGGTCCGGCAAGCCTGCAGGCGCCCGCCCCGGCGGCGACCGTCCCCGCTCGGGCCCGCCCGGACGCGGGGGCCCCGGCAAGCCCGGTGGCTCAGGCGGCAAACCCGGTGGACGCCCGGGCGGGCCTGCCGGCGGGCGCGGCAGCCCGAGGCGCTCAAGCTGATCCGTCGCCGGCGTTGAGCCGGCGTCCGAGACGCAGGGTGCGGCGCACCACGGTTGCTGCGGTCAGGAGCACAATGACGGCCAGGGCCAGCCACAGGGCGGCGAAGCTGTGGTCCACATGGGCCAAGGCCAGTCCTGCGGCGATCAGACAGCCGAGCGTCAGGGCGGCCATGCGGTGGGGCTTGGCGCCCGGGCCGACGAAGTCCGCCTCCTGACCCAGAGCCCGGCCGAGCTCGCGGATATAGGCGGTCAGCACGGCCAGCAGGGCGGCGATCCATCCCAGCAGGGGGCCGAAGGCAGGATCATAGACCCTGAGCGCCATACCTGCGCCTACGAGGAACAGGGCATCCGCGATCCGGTCGGGCAGTTCATTCCAGACCGGGCCCAGCGGCCCGCCGCGTCCATGCTCGACCGCCACCATCCCGTCCAGCAGATTGGCCAGCAGGCGCAGCTGGATCGCCACCCCGGCGGTGAACAGCCAGCCGGCGCGTTCGGCGCCTTCCGCGGTAGCTGACATCCAGAAGGCCCAGAAGCCGACGCCTGCGAACACGACGCTGAGGGCGGAAATCGCATCGGGCGACAGACCCATGAGGGCGCACAGCCGGGCGAGGCCGGTGGCCCAGCCGGTGCCACGCGACTTCAGGGGGCGGCGGTTCTCGGTCATGGCGCTCTCCGCAGGCTGACCACATAGACGAAGGCATAGGTGGTCGAGACGGTCCAGGGCACGGCCAGCGTGGCCCAGACCTCGGGCGTGCCGGCCAGGGTGTGGGCGACGAACAGCACGCAGGCAATCGTCAGACAGCTGACCAGCGGCGGCACCAGCCGGGCGGCCGGACCATCCAGGCGGCGAAAGCCGGCCTCCAGTCCGCGCTTCATGATCAGGGTGATCAGGGCCGAAATTGCCCCCTGCACGACGGCCGCCAGCAGCAGGTCCGGCAGGGGGTGATGACGATTGGCAAAGGCCGCCCAGCCGCCCATGGCCAGACCGCCCAGCGCCACATGGACGGCGGTCGAGCGGAACAGGGATGTCGAGAAGGTCTGCCGCGCGGGCCGGTTCTGGGGCATGGTCGGGCCGATGTGTGATTCCAGCACGAGACTAGACCCATGATGGCGCCGCTGACAGCCGGGCCGTTCAGCCTGCACCCGCATGTCGCCCTGGGGCTGGCGGCGGTCCTCGCAGTCCTGACGCTGGCCTCGGTTCTGGTGCTGGTCCTGCCGCGCCTGAAGCCCGGGTTCGACGCGACCGAGCTGCGTCTGCGGGTCTGGTCCTGGTGGGGGATGGTGGCGCTGACGGGCGCGGCGCTGGCGCTGGGCTGGGCCGCCGTGACCGTGCTGTTCGCCATGGTGGCGTTCATCGCGCTGCGGGAATTCCTGTCGCTGGCGCCCTTGCGCCGCGAGGACCGCCTGATCGTGCTGTTCGCCTATCTGACGGTGCCGCTGGCGTTCGGACTGGTGGCCCTGGATATGTACGGCATCTATGTCGTGTCGATTCCAGTGTGGTTCTTCCTGACCGTGCCCTTCCTGATGGCGCTGGCCGGGCAGACGCGGGCCTATCTGGCCACGGTCGCGACCCTGACCTGGGCGGTGATCGTGTGCGTCTACACGCTGGGCACCATTCCCCTGCTGATGCGGTTGCCCGACAGCGAGGCACCGGCCGGAGCGGCGGGTCTGGTGTTCCTTCTGCTGTTTGTGACCGAGGCCAATGATGTGCTGCAGTACCTCTGTGGCAAGGCCTTCGGGCGGCGCAAGATCGTGCCCAAGGTCAGCCCGAACAAGACCTGGGAGGGGTTCCTCGGCGGCTGGATCCTGAGCGCCGGGCTGTTTTGGCTTCTGGCCCCGGTGTTCACCGGTCTGGACCGGATCGAGGCGCTGATTGTGGCGCTGGTCCTGCCGGTCGCGGGGTTCGCCGGGGATGTGACGATGAGCGCGGTCAAGCGCGACCTGGGCGTCAAGGACACCAGCCGCCTGATCCCCGGGCACGGCGGGGTGCTGGACCGGATCGACAGCCTGACCTTTACCGCCCCGCTCTATTTCCATCTGATGGCCTATTATGCGCTCGACCGGTACTGAGCCTGCCCCCGCTGAGCCTGCGCGCCCGTTCGGCTGGGGGCGGACGCTGTTCCTGACGCTGGTGGCGCGACCGCTGGTGCGGTTCATGACGGGCATGGATGTGGTCGGGCGCGAGCACCTGCCCCGGCGGGGTCCGGCGATCGTGGCGGCCAATCACAACAGCCATATGGACGCCTTCATCCTGTTGGCCCTGTTCCGGGTCGGGACCCTGCATCAGGTCAGGCCGGTGGCGGCGGCCGACTATTTCCTCGCCAATCCGGTGGTCAGCTGGATGTCGCGGCGGATCGTGGGGATCACGCCGATCTCGCGCACGGTCAAACGCGGAGAGGATGTGCTGGCCCCGGCGCGCGAGGCACTGGCGCGGGGCGAGATCATACTGGTCTTCCCCGAAGGCACGCGCAGCCGGGACGGCCGGATGGCGCCGCTGAAGGCCGGCGTGGCGCGGCTGGCGGAGGCCTTTCCCGAGGTGCCGGTGGTGCCGGTGTGGATCCAGGGGGCCGGGCGGGTGCTGCCCAAGGGGGCGATCACCCCGGTGCCGATGAATTGCACCGCCATGGTTGGCGCGCCCGTGCACTGGACGGGGGACAAGCATGGCTTCATGGCCGGGCTGAAGGACCGGCTGGATGCGCTGGCTGAGGCGGCGCCGCCGCAAAAGTGGAGTGAGGACGAATGAGGATCGTCGCCGGACGACTGAAGGGGCGGGCCATTGTCGCACCGGACGGGCAGGGCACCCGCCCGACCAGCGACCGGGCGCGGCAGGCCATCTTCAATGTGCTGGAGCATGCGGCGTGGGCAGAACCGCTGACGGGGGCACGGGTCATGGACCTGTATGCCGGATCGGGCGCCCTGGGCTTTGAGGCCATGAGCCGGGGGGCGGTCTTCTGCCTGTTCGTGGAGACGGCCGATGAGGCGCGCGGCTCGATCCGCGAGAATGCCGACGCCTATGGCCTGATGGGGGCGACCCGGGTGCACCGGCGCGATGCAACCGATCTGGGTGTGCGGCCGGGCTCGGCAGGCGAGGCGTTTTCGCTGGCGTTCCTGGACCCGCCCTACGGGAAAGGTCTGGGCGAGCAGACGCTGGAGGCGTTGCGCGAGGGGAATTGGTTGGCCCCCGGCGCGATCGTCGTGCTCGAACGGGGGGCGAACGAGCCGGACATCGAGACGCCGGGCTATGCCCGACTGGATCAGCGGACCTATGGGGCGGCCGAGGTGCTGTTCCTGCGCCACGAGGGGGAGTGAGGCATGGATCGACGCCGTTTTCTGGCCGCCGGGGCCGCCGGGGCCGCGCTGGGCGTGATGGGCACGGGCCGGGCCGCGAGCGGCAGCTGGAGTGCGGCTACGGCCATGCCCTGGCCAGCGCAGGAGATCTATGCGGCAACGACCGGCAGCCGGATCCTCACGGCGGGCGGTCTGGTCGCGCGTCAGGGCCAGCCTCTCCACATCGAGCAGCGGGTGGCGATCCTCGACACGGCGACCGGCACATGGTCCGAAGGGCCGATGCTGCCCCAGCCGCGCCACCACCCGATGATGGTGGCCGACGGCACCGGGCGGATGCTGGCCATCGGCGGCTATCGCCGGGGCGAGGCGGGCGAATGGACCAACAGCCTCGAGACCTGGGTGCTGGAGGGCGACAGCTGGAGCTCGCTCGATCCGCTGCCGCGTCCGCAGGCCGAGGCGGTCGGGGCGCTGCTGGCCGGGCGGGTGCATCTGGTCACCGGGCGCTCTCCAGTTGGCGACGCCAACGGTAATTGGCCGGATCAGGGTGACGTCGATACCCATCTGTCGCTCGACCCGATGACGGGCCGATGGGAGACGCGGGCCCCCGCCCCGATGGCGCGGAACAGCGCAGCCGCGGCGGTGCTGGACGGCGCCCTGTGGGTGGCGGGCGGCCGGACGGTTCAGGGCGGCGGCACCGGGCGGCTGGACCGCTATGACCCCGGGACCGACCGTTGGGACACGCTGGCGCCGATTCCGGTGTCGGAAAGCGGCCAGCAAGTCGGCGGGGGCCTCGCCATGGGAGCCTTGGGCGGGAAGCTGGTGGCGTTCGGCGGCGAATGGTTTGCTCAGGGGGGCGGCGGCGTCTTTCCGGAGACCTGGATCTACGACCCGGCAAGCGACGCCTGGACCCGCGGTCCCGACATGATCACCCCGCGTCACGGCCTGGCTGCGGCCGTCGTCGGCGACCGGCTGTACGCCATCGCCGGGGGTGAAGTGGTGTCAGGCGGTCGGGCCGGTGCGACGGTTGAGGTGTTTCGGCTTTAGGAGCCCTGCCGCGAGGCGCTGCCCCCCCCCCACCACCTTCGGTGGTCCCCCTCCCCATCAGGGATGGGGAGGGGGCGATGCGTTACACCCGCTGCCCGTCCAGCCAGCGGACGGTGTCGGCGTCGCGAGCGCTGAGGTCGGGGTAGTCGGGGTCGGAACCGACGTCCGGCACGCGGCGCCATGAACGGGCGCATTTGGGGTGGTCGGCGGTGTCGATGCGGGCGGTGACCGTATCGCCGCCAGCCGACAGTTCGGCGCCCGAGGTGCGGAACACCTCGGCGGCGTCCAGGCCGTCGAAGGCCGTCATCAGCTCGGCCGGCAGGGTGACCGTGGGCCAGGCATCGAGGGCGCCGCCGATGACCTTGTCGCGGCGGGCGGCCTCGAGGGACTCGTTGACGGTTTCCAGCACGGTCCAGACCTTGTCCCACCGTGCGGCCTCGGCGTCGTTCTGCCACTCGGCCGGGGTGTCCGGAATGATGCGGGCGCAGTTGGTGCCGGCGTCGGGATAGCGGGTGGTCCAGGCCTCTTCCATGGTGAAGGGGGTCAGTGGAGCCAGCCAGGCGGTGAGGCGCAGGAAGACCTCGTGCATGACGGTGCGGGCGGCGCGCCTGCGGATCGCGTCGGGGCGGTCGCAGTAGAGGCTGTCCTTGCGGACGTCGAAATAGAGGGCCGACAGGTCGCCCGAGCAGAACTCGATCACCGGACGGACGACGTCCTGAAAGTCATAGGTGTCATAGGCCTGGCGGACCTGGCCATCCAGCTGCCACAGGCGATGCAGGATGAAGCGTTCCAGCGGCGGCATCTGGTCCAGCGGCAGGCGCTCGGCCTCGTCAAAGCCGTCGAGCGCGCCCAGCAGATAGCGGACGGTATTGCGCAGCTTGCGATAGGCCTCGACCGTGGTCTGGAGGATCTGTTTGCCGATACGCTGGTCCTCGGCATAGTCGACCAGGGCGACCCACAGACGCAGGATGTCGGCGCCCGACTCCTTGATGACGGTCGCGGGGTCGGTGGTGTTGCCCAGCGACTTGGACATCTTCTTGCCCTGCTCGTCCTGGGTGAAGCCGTGGGTCAGGACGGCCTTGTAGGGGGCGCGACCGCGGGTGCCGCAGCCTTCCAGCAGGTTGGACTGGAACCAGCCGCGATGCTGGTCGGAGCCTTCCAGATAGAGGTCGGCGGGCCAGTGAGAGGGGCGGTCGCCTTCGTAGCCGTGTTCCGGCGTGCGGGGCTCGAGCGTGAAGGCGTGGGTGCAGCCCGAGTCGAACCAGACATCGAGGATGTCGGTGACCTTTTCGTACTGGTCGGGGTCGTGGACGCCGAGGAAGTCGGCATCGGGGGTTTCGAACCAGGCATCGGCGCCCCCGGCCTGGATGGCGGCGAGGATGCGGGCATCGACGGCATCGTCATGCAGGGGCTGGCCGGTGTGCTTGTCGACGAACATGGCCAGCGGCGTGCCCCAGGCGCGCTGGCGGCTGATCAGCCAGTCGGGGCGGTCGGCGACCATGGAGCGGATGCGGTTCTTGCCCGCCGCCGGGTGGAAGGTGGTGTCGTCGATGGCCTTGAGCGCGGTCTCTCGCAGGGTCTCACCCGACTTGAGCGGCTGATCCATGCGGATGAACCACTGGGGGGTGTTGCGGAAGATGATGGGCGCCTTGGACCGCCAGCTGTGCGGATAGGAATGCTCCATCCGGCCGCGGGCCAGCAGGTTTCCGGCCTCGATCAGCTTTTCGGTGACGACCTTGTTGGCGGCGCCGAACTTGCCGATCTTGTCCTTCTTGCCCTCGGTCTCCAGCACCTTGAGCCCGGCGAAAAGGGGGACATGCGGATAGTAGGCGCCGTCGGCGTCGACGGTGTCGGGCACCTCCTTGTGGCCATGGGCCTTCCAGACGTCATAGTCGTCGGCACCGTGGCCGGGGGCGGTGTGAACGAAGCCGGTGCCGGCGTCGTCGGTGACGTGGTCGCCGGCCAGCAGGGGCACGGCATAGCCATAGCCGGGGTCGAGCGCGGCCAGCGGGTGGGCGCACTCCAGCCCCGAGGGATTGATGTCACCGAGGCGGGTCGTACTGGCGATCTTGGCGGCCTTGAAGACCTCTTCCGCCAGCTTGTCGGCGAGGATCAGCCGGTCGCCGGGTTTGGCCCAGGGCTCGAACTCGAGGCCCTCTTCCATGGCGGTGACCTCATAGACGCCATAGGCGATCTCGGGGCCGTAGCTGATGGCGCGGTTGGCGGGGATGGTCCAGGGCGTGGTCGTCCAGATGACGATCGCGGGCGTGGCGTGACGGAAGGCCAGCAGGTCGTCGTCGTGGTCGTCGGTGGCGCCGGTGACCGGGAATTTCACCCAGATCGTGGGCGAGACATGGTCGTGATATTCGATCTCGGCCTCGGCCAGGGCGGTGCGCTCGACCGGCGACCACATGACGGGTTTGGAGCCACGATACAGCTGGCCGGAGTTCTTGAACTTGTGGAACTCGGCGACGATGGCGGCCTCGGTGCCAAAGTCCATGGTGGCATAGCGATTGGCCCAGTCGGCGGTGACGCCGAGGCGTTTGAACTGGTCGCGCTGGACGTCGATCCAGCCCTCGGCATAGGTGCGGCAGGCGGCACGGAACTCGGCCTTGGAGACCTCTTCCTTGCGGCGGCCCTTGGCGCGGAACTGTTCCTCGATCTTCCATTCGATCGGCAGGCCGTGGCAGTCCCAGCCGGGGACATAGTCGACGTCATAGCCCAGCAGGAAGCGGCTGCGGACGACGAAGTCCTTGAGCGTCTTGTTCAGCGCATGGCCGATGTGGATGTGGCCATTGGCATAGGGCGGGCCGTCGTGGAGGACGTAGAGGGGGGCGTTCTGCGACTGACGCTCGGCGCGCAGGCGGGCATAGAGGTCGCCCCAGGCCTCGAGGATCTCGGGCTCCTTCTTCGGCAGGCCGCCGCGCATGGGGAAGGGCGTCTCGGGCAGGAAGACGGTGTCGCGATAGTCGCGGGCAGTGGAAGTGGTGTCGCCGGTGTCGGCCATGGGTCAGTCTCGTGTCGTTGATCGTTCGCGTGAAGGTCGGCTTGAGCGGTCATCCCGGCGAGCGCGGGGGCATCCCCTGCAGCGCTACGCCGGGCGGCTAATCGAAATCACACGGATCACGCGGACGGTCATGGTCAGGCCGGTCTAGCAGAGGCGGCGGGCGATAGGCCAGCCGAAACCGCCAGCGCGGCGCGGGCAGCGGCGGCATCAGCCTCGATCTGGACCTTGAGGGCGTCGAGGCCGTCGAAGGTCATCTCGGGGCGGAGGAAGGCGACCAGATCGGTCTCGACCGTCTGGCCGTAGAGATCGCCGTCAAAGTCGAACAGCCAGACCTCGAGCAGGGGTTGCTCCAGCAGATACATGGGGCGGACGCCGAGGCTGGCAACGCCGTCCACGACGCGACCGTCGGCCAGACGGGTGCGGGTGGCGTAGACGCCGAAGGCCGGGCGCATATAGTCGCCGAGCGCGACGTTGAGGGTCGGCACGCCGATGGTGCGGCCGCGCTTGTCGCCGTGGATGACCTCGCCCTCGATGGCGAAGGGGCGGCCGAGGATGGCGGTGGCGCGGGCCATGTCGCCGGCCTGCAAGGCCTCGCGCACGGCGGATGAGGACAGCTTCAGCCCGTGGGCGTCATCGACCCGGGCGACCGGGCTGACGCTGAAGCCGGCCGTCTCGCCATAGCGGGCGAGGGCTTCCGGCGAGCCGGAGCGGCCCTTGCCGAAGGTGAAGTCAAAGCCGACGGCGGCGTGTTTGATCTCCAGACCCTCACCCAGTACCTCAAGGGCGAAGGCCTGATCGCTGAGGCCGGCCATGTCGGCGTCGAAGGGCAGGCGGTAGAGGCGATCGACGCCGAGGCCGCCCAGGGCGCGCTCCATCTGGCCGGGCGACATCAGGCGAAAGGGGGCGGCCTCGGGCTGGAACCAGCGGCGGGGATGGGGCTCGAAGCTGACGACACCCAGCGGCAGGCTGCGCGCTGTGGCGACCGCGCGGGCGGCGTCGATGACGGCCTGATGGCCCCTGTGAACGCCGTCAAAGGCGCCGATGGCGACGGCGGCCCCCGTGTCGGATGGGGCGAGGTCGCGCCAGTCCGGAATGACCGTCAGGGACACGTCAGCTCTTGGCGGGGCGGCGGCGGCGGGGGACGCGCACGGTCGCCTCGCCGTCCATGACCAGGTCCTCGCCCACCAGACCCTCGCAGCGCAGGACGACGCGGGCCGTCTCGGCATCGATAGAGGCCACGCTGATGCGGGCGACCACAACGTCGCCGATCTTGACCGGCTTGTGGAAGCTGGTGCGCTGGCTGAGGAAGATGGCGCCGGCGCCGGGCAGGATCATGCCGACCACGGCCGAGCCGAAGGAGGCGCTGAGCAGGCCATGGGCAATGCGGCCGCGATAGGCGGTCCTGGAGGCAAAGGCCTCGTCCATATGGACGGGGTTGAAGTCGTCGGACGCCTCGGCGAACTGCTGGATGCGGGCTTCGGTGACCTCGACGGCCTTTTCGGCGGTCATGCCGACGTAAAGCTCTTCGAAGATATAGCCCCCGGAGGGGTGCTGCTGGACCGTCTGTGTCATGGGCCGGTGTTAACGCCGGAATCAGGGAATGGCGAGCCTTACCAGGCGAGGTCGAGGGCGGCGTAGCGGGCGGAGGTGCCTTCGGCGACCAGCAGGGCCCCGGCGCGGGCGGCATCGAGGGCGCCATCCGGGCCGCGCGCGGCATCGCCGTGGATGCCCTGGGCGATGAACAGACAGTCGAGGCCCTGCTGCTCGGCTCCCAGCACATCGGTGATGACGCCGTCGCCGATGCACAGGACGCGGGACCGATCGACGGGCCCCGGGCGGTGCCGTCCGGCCTCGGTCAGGGCCAGCTCGTAGATGGGGGCAAAGGGCTTGCCGGCCATGACCACGGGGCCGTCCAACTGCGCATAGAGATCCGCCAGCGAGCCGCCGCAGTAGATCAGGGTGTCGCCGCGCTGGACCACGCGGTCGGGGTTGGCACAGATCAGGTCGAGGCCGCGGGCGGCGGCGGTCGAGAGCTCGGCGCGGTAGTCCTCGGGCGTCTCGGTGGTGTCGTCGCGGGGGCCGGTGACCGAGACGAAGGCGGCCTTCGCCACGTCTTCGGTGACGTCGAGGCCGAGGCCGGCGTAGAGGGGGGCATCGCGCGACGGGCCGATGATCAGGGCCGGGCCGGGGGCGCGCTTGGCCAGCTCCATCCGCGTGGCGTCGCCCGAGGTGACAAAGCCGTCCCAGGCCGCGCGCGGCACGCCGAGGCCATCCAGCTGGGCCACCACATCCGAGGCCGGCCGCGGCGAGTTGGAGATCAGCACCACGGTGCCGCCCTGGTCGCGGAAGGCTTTGAGCGCGGCGCAGGGGCCGGGCCAGCTCTCGCGGCCGTTATGGATCACCCCCCAGACGTCACACAGCAGCAGGTCATAGTCGCCCGCAACGGCGGACAGGCGGGGCAGGGGCGTGGGCAGGGTCATGGCGCTGTGC
>Ga0114898_1001052_pt1 | contig 17691 bp, 16 predicted proteins | sample Malvired_Geostar_FD_83496 | JGI IMG/M metagenome (GOLD analysis project Ga0114898, IMG submission 83496) | Marine viral communities from the Global Malaspina Expedition - Malaspina viral metaG DeepMed_Geostar | ecosystem: Environmental > Aquatic > Marine > Oceanic | place: Mediterranean Sea... | reverse complement strand
GTTTCTAACCCCACTGCGCTAGACCCCTGACTTTGAGGGTCTGAGCGCAATCAAATTATTTCAGATTCTTCTGGTGCGGCCTCGCAATCTGATGCGCTGCGTGTGCGCTCTTGCGAGCCAAGCGAACAATCGGGAAACCCCGCTTCGCTATCATCCACTTGTCGGATGCAAACTTCACATTTGCTGATGGCTTCGATTGTTCCTTGACAACTGAATCACAAACCCAAACGGGGAGCGAGCCCGGCAAGGCCCGCCCCCCATTCCACGAGGTACGACATGAGCAAGAGTAGCAAAGCGTGGGTAGAAGTTGACGGGATCAAATGGGCTGCGCCGCAGCCAGTGAACCGACTCAGTGACATTCGTGAGCTTCGGACTGACGGAAAGGGCCGCTACTTTAATGGGCCGTTCGCCGGGTGGAATTTGAACTTCTCAACCATGAAGAAGAGCAAGACCACCTGGACGCTGGATGAGTGGCGAATCATCGATCACCAGCAGATGAAACGCTACAACAGGTTGCCAGAGTTCAAGAGCCGTGCAGCCGCAGAGAAGTGGCTCGCCAGCATCGGGGTGAAGTAAATGGGTAAGATGGGAACCCCTCGGAGGTCACACTCCGGGGGGTTTTCTTTTGCACAACAAAAGTGGGGCACCCGGAGCGTCACCCCGGGCACCCCCCACCCAGCGACACCCCCCAGGATAGACGCTAGGTAATGCTACATTCGCGCAAGCGCAGAGCAAAAGCGAGCATCTCGTAGCACGGCCTGGATGAGCGAGCTCTGACCTCGTTCTCGCTGCAATTCGATGAACTCCTCGATGGCGCTATCCGGCCAGGCTTCGCAGCGCGGAATCCAACTGGGATGCGCGCACCCCAACCACATGAATGCAGCCAGCAGGCTAGTGATTCTTAGGAAGCGTCCAGCCATTGAGTTCGTCCTCTGTGAGTGAAAGGATGAGCGTCACCATCCCGCGCCGCAACTCCGCGAGCCTCGCGATGATCTCGGAGAATACCTCCTGGTGCTCGGGCCGCGTCGAGGTCTGCATGGCGAGCGAGGCGTAGACCACTGCATCGAGAAGCTCCGCGTGCAACTCAAGGGCAGGCGCCTGGCCCTTCCAGTCATCGCCATGCAGCATCCGGCCACGCTCGAACTTGAGCCGCACCGCAGTGTCGATATCGACATGCACGAGGTCGCGAAAGTCGTCGGCGCTAGGCATCGCGGCTCTCTCGTTCGCCGTCCTGCTCGATGAACCTGCGTTCAAGGATTCCCAGGAGTCGATAGAAGGGATCAGAGTGGCGCACTGCATCCCAGTCTCGCGGGTGCCGGGCCACCAGGAGCCCGTGGGCATACTCATGCAGGACGGCGTAGACCATCGTGGAGCGAGACCGATTCGCGTTGATGTAGATGAGCGGGGGCAGGTTGGCTGGCTCGAAGACGATCACCCCATCGGACTCATTGCCACCGTGCTCGGCTGGCATCCGCGCAACCACCCGCAGCCGTGTGCCCTTCTTGGTGGGGTACTCGCCCCGCAGCCAGCGATGAACTTGGTGGCAGCGGTCACGGTTCGAGCATCGTGCCATCAGTCCACCCACACCGGGAGGATGCGCCCCACCTCTAGACGCTCCAGATCCACCAGCCAGCACCACTGCGTTGGCCGGTAGTTCTCGAGCCCCTGGGAATAGGGCGTGGGGCCTACGAGGCTGCCGTTAGCGGCCCCGAATGGCTTGCCGGTCACCAGAGTGGGGGTGTGGAAGTGACCGATGGCACAGGCGTGGATTCCGCCCGCCTCTGCGGCGTGCCAACGGCCGAGGGCCTTTTTCAGGGGGATCGAGAGGCCGCCCACCCCTCCCGAGTAATTTCCCATGCCGCTCGTCCTGTCCCCGTGGGTCACCAAGAACTTCCAGCCCTCGACCTCCAGCGTCTTGATGATCTGGGGGCGAATGTCCCAGGTCACCCGCTTGTCACGGATCGAGGCAGCCAGCATCTCGTAGATCAGGTGCTCAGAGGACACCGATGCCGCCCCCGCATACCACTGCTTCGGGGTGATGCGGCCATGATTGCCGAAGACGGTGGGGATCACGATCTTGCAGTCGGTGGAATCCAGCAGGCTCTCGATTCCCTCACGCAGGATGCGGTAAATAAATTGCACCTCCTCCATCGGCGCGAGGTCAGTAGCCGAATCTGGATGCAGGAGGCTGTTGACCTGAAAGTCGCCGAGAAGGGCGAGCACGAGCACAGGAATGTCGAAGGTCTTGGCCTGCTCTCGGTACAGCATGGAGACAGAGCGGAAATACTCCCGCATCCTGGCCTCGCCAATCTCGGCATTGTGGCCGGCGCCAGAGAGCGGGCACTCGATGGGATCGACCACCTCGCTGGAGTGCGTATCAGACAAGAGGGCAACGAAGAGATGCCGCTTCTTGCCACTCTTCTTGCGCTTCGGCTTTGCGATATGGATCGGTTGCTGCGCTTGCTCGGTAAGGGCCTCGAAGGTGGCGACTACCTGCTCGAGCTCTTCTACGCGAGTCTCGGAGAGGCGCAGCAGTCCCTTCGTCTCACGCAGTTTCGCATTGGATTTCGCGAGGAGTCGCAGCCCGGCCAGAGCCTCTGCGTCAATCGGACCTTCCTGCTCGCGTGCCCACGCTCGCGGATCGAAATCAGGAGGGGTTACGGATTTTTTGCCATCGGTCAGACTCGTGCCTCCTGATGTGCTGGCGTAGCGCAGATACACCATTCTTGAAACCATATTTGTCACGGAGCATCTTGGTGAGCGCATCAAGCGAAACACCAGGCGCCCGGCCAGATGCCATTTCGTCCAGCACGTTACGGGTCACGGAACGGTATGGCTCTTGGCAACCCATGCACGGGCGCGAACTCTGCGGCCTCTGCTCGTGAGCCCAGGACTTCGGATCAAATTCTTTCGTCATGCTAACGCCGCCGAAGCAACTCGCGGGCCTCATCTTCCGTTTCCGGTACCGGCTTCAAAAGCTCGGCACGGAATCGCTCGAACGCTTCCACATCCTCGACCCTCTGGTCGAGCTCGCTCTCGCTCTGCCCCAGGCGCCGGCTCAGGAGGATCAGCGCAACCAGCGACACCACTGCGAGCACCCCGATCACCGCCGCCACCCACATCGCTAGCTATCCGAGTTGGCTGCGCGGCCGATGTTCGCGCCCAAAGCGTTGATCGCAGTGAGGACCCACTGCACGATCTTGTCATCGGATTTGTTGGGGGTCAGCGAAGAGATCACAGCGAATGCACCGATCACTTCAAAGAGTTGATCCCAGTGCTCTACCACAAAACCATACACAGTCTGAATCCATTCCATTTCTTCGGTTCTCCTATTGTCTCTCGATAGCCCGCAGGATCTGGGCTGTGGCTTCCTGTTGCTCAGTGCGAAGCTCGGACACGGATGCCTTGGTTGCTTCCACCTCTACGGTCACCCGCTCGAGTCGCACTGCAATGTCGGTCACAAAGGTTTCACTGGCTGCATCGCTGTGGGGAAGGGGCTCTGAGGAGTGACCCATTTGAAGCGCGAGAAGTCCAGAGATCGCCGCTGCCGCCGCAGACACCACTGCCCAGAACGTAGTGGATCCATTGAGCATCATGCTGTGTAGAGGTCGATGACACGCTGGATATCATCCGCCTCGTCCCCGGTCGCAGCCGCCTGCCTTGCGTTGAGGTTCGCTAGCACATGCTCGTCCCCGATGCGGTTCTCCTCCAGGCAGCCCTCGAGTTGTGCGCGGATCTGTGGAATCAACACGCTGACCTTCTCGGCATCAGTCATCACAACCGGCGACTCTGGCACCACCGCAAGATCAATCGAGAGGACTAGATTCTCGATGCAGTGGCGGAACATATTTTCCTGGCGCGTACTCATTAGACTTCCCTAATCGACCGGACATAGGTTTGCGTCTGTGCGAGATTCAGCGTGGGTGTTGTGAGAAACGCCAAAAACATCGGAGAGATGTGGTCGTTGGTGGCAAGCTGCGTGACCCAGGTGACGGCGAAGGGATAACGCGCAGCCGCGTCTACAGTTAGATGCGTTAAGGTTATCTGCAAGTCAGCGGCAAGCGGAACTCCGGCATTCAGCTTGCCAACCCCGATGAAAATCTGCTGCACAGCGGAAGCACTTGTCTTGATGATCGAACCCGTAGTAGTAAACTCGACTACGATTGTAGTAAGCCCGGTATATTTCATTACTCCATGATTCACCAACTCAAACACATCACTGCTATCAGAGGCGAGGACATGCGTTCCGCCGGTTGGGCATGTCTTCCAGCCTGCCGCCGATGTGCTCGCCGTGCCTGATCCGGTAATCAAGCCTACTGCCCCGTCCGCGTACCCCTTCGTTGCAGCATCGGTGTCCGCATTCGGATGGTCAAAGCCCACACCTCGAGGCGACCAAGTCAGACCGCTCGGAGTGCGCGAGTCGATAACGAGTTCTTCGCCCTCCATCCCAGGCGGGAAACGCTGACGATTGAGGCGATGACCAGCCACTCAGCTATCCGTTGCCAACGTCTTCACGTTGCCGGAATCGAATTTGACCTTGAGCGAGCCATCCGCAGAGTCGATGTAGATTTTCGCCTGGTCGAGCGTCTCACCCGGAGCAGTCAGCATATCGTCACCATCACGCAGCGGAATAAACGCGAAGCGATTGGTGCTTGTTACATAGGTGCCATTCCCCACCGTATCCCCGTCTGCCAGGGTGATCGACCTCGAGGTGAGATCCCGCGTGCGCTGGTGCTGCAGAGTCAACTTGTCGAGCGCGCTTTCGTGGGTTTCGGACGGGAAGGAATCGCCCGAAACGTAGTCCACGGTCTGCGTCAAAGCGGGGTCGTTGTAGATGATGAGTTGCTCCGTTCCATCTGCCGGCGCCGTCCCCATCGTGACCGTGCCACCACTCGAGAGCCCGGCCCCCGTCACCGTGTAGTGGGTCGTAAGCGTCTTGACCACATCCGCCTCGGTAGCAATCGTGCGGAGGATCACCACCAGATCCGCATCGGCTGCAAACTTGAAGCTCGTGGCGAATGCTTTGGTGGAACCATTGCCCGTGAAGATCACACGCGGGTTAGTTGTCGAAATCGTCATCGGTCACTCACCTTTCCAGTGGATGTTGTCAACGTGGTACGTCCCGGCCCAGGCATTTGATGTAGTAACGGGAGCGGAAAACCAGATTGAGCCTACTTGGGCCGCACGGTCAGTGGTGGAGGTTGCATCACCGTCGTCTCCAGTTCCCCAGGCACTCAGGTTGTCACCCGTAAACTCATCAAACTTGACTTGGCATGACGTGGTCAGAGAGCCAGTGTCTTCGGTAATCATCTCCATCATGTAGGTCTTCCCAACGTCGATCAGTCCCACCAGCACATCATCACCAGCGTCACCTGCTACACCGTAACTAATGTAGATTTCGCCATTGCCCCCAGCACCAGTCGTAACTGTCTTGAACTCAATTTCGCAAATCTTACTGGCAGCCGCAGCGTTCCACACCGCAAACCAGTCCGTGCTCGCATCTGCACCTGGGCCGGTGTCGGTGTCCACATGATCGTCACCGATATGGAACATTGCGCGGATCGTGCAAGTCTCTCCACTGCCACATGATATCGGACCCTCTGGCGAAGCTCCCGCTGCGTCTCCGACATACCAGTACTTCCCTTTGTCTGCCAAGGGAAAAGAGAATGAGTACTCGCCACTATCCGCAAGAGCCATCGAGGCCGGAGTCTCGGCCTTGCAAGAAGCGAGCGACGGGAGAGCGGCAGCGTAACCAATCACCGCCAGCATCTCGCATGCGCTGACACCGTCATCGTCCTTGTAGATGGGAACCTCCTCGCCATCCCAACAGTAATCCCAGTCATCGCGATCCAGGCGAGCGCAGAAGTTGGGCGCAGACTCGATCCATACCGCAGCATTGTCATGAACAACGTCGCCAACCATGTCTTTCCACGGGTCTATTCCGGTTGAGTTGTTCATGTAAAACGACCCAATGCGAAATGACGACAGATAAATGTCACCAGTTTTGGGTCGGTCTGTGTAGGCCAACATCTCTGGAGAGCCGATAATCGTGAGACGCTCGACCATGTTGGTCATCGCCTTGTCATCGTACACTTCCAGCGAGCAACGAAGCTGCGGAAACGCGGACTGATCGGCTCGGATCTGCCAGTAGTAATTGGTGTCAATCGCTAGCGCGAGATCCATGCTCGGCTGACTGATGGTAGCCGGACCACCCAGGGCTTCTTGGAGCCAACCAACCCCCGGAGTGCCCGTCTGTTTAATGTCACCGCCCAGTGTCAGTGCCAGCCTCCATTCGGAATCAGTTGAGTCCCACCAACTGTGCATTGAGCAGAAGGAGTTAACGCCGCTTGAATCCCATAGCCCGCCCCACAACAGTCTCGACCCGCCTGGGAAGGGACTGCTAGCCTTCGATTCCGTAGTGGTATTAAACGCCTCGATGCGAGTTGCCCAGCGGCCTATCACAACGTCCTCTGACTGAATCTTGCCGTCTATGTCGTCGCCCACCTCGTAATCGTCTGGTGTCTTGTCGCTGTACAGGCTCGCAAATGAATACTGCTGAAGCGGACGGCCATCGGTCCATGCACCCTTGGTCGCAAGTTTGTAAACTGGCAACCCGGTGAGGCCCTGCGCCGAGTACCAACTATTTCCAGCTACATCATCCGGGTCATCTGAGCCGCTGGGCATCGGCCACATCTGATAGGACTGAGTGCCATCAATCACTGCGCCAGTGTAAGCGCAGTCGTCATTGCCACAAACGCTCTGGGCTGGATCGCAACTATGCTGCCAAGCAGAATCAGACGCTCTGCCAGAGTTGAAGCAGTCGCTCGACGTGTAATCAAAGTACTCACACCACCTCGCGCCTATCGCGTCGGCTTCGTCGCACCCAGGCTCGACTAGGTTCCAGGCAAGTGAGGACGGCAGATTTCGCATCCTGAGCGGAGTAACTCGACCGTCGTTAACAATACCACCGACGTGCCACCAGTTATCACCACCGGCACCTAGGCAAAGCAACGCAAATAAGCAGGCTGCGGTCCTCTTCATCAGTAGCCCTGCACGACAACAGTAGCTGCGTGCGTAGGTGAAGCCTTGAGACTCAGGAAGATCGGACCACTGGGAACTGCGTGAACGCAAGGCGATGCAGCCTGCAGGAGTCCCAGTTCCACTGCCTTATCCAAATCTGGATCACCGTCTAAGACCGGCATCAAAACCGAAATCTGGAGGGAGTAGGCAGTACCGGGAGACGCACCTAGCCTGCCATCCAGGCAGATCGAGGCTAGCCCTCGGATCGCAAGCATCGGAGACAGGCCCGTGTCAGATGCGCTCATCTGGATGAATGCTCTGCCGCCTGGGATCACAGTTGGAGTTGTCCCGTGGTGCATGTGGGCGCCAGTCCAGTCGTCATCCCAATCCGCAGCAAATGCCACGCTCGGCAGCAACGAAAAACACAAAAACGCAATTAGCAAAGCTCTCATTCGGTGGCGCTCCTCTTTCCACCTACGTTTAATCGTCATCTTCTATTCTCCCTCGGCGGGCCAAACAGGAGGTTCGCTGGATTCCAGCTACCCGTCTCTTCCATATAGTCAGCCCCCCGGATGAGTTTCTTCGTAGCGGGCGCCGGGAACCCCGTGAATGTCCCAACGAAATCCAGAAGCGCAAAGGCCAGCGCACTGTCGAGTTCCTCTGTGCCCTTGGCTAAAACTTGCTTCGTCTGCACCAGCACACCGCCAAAGGCCGGGACAACTCGCAGCGAAGCAGGCCCCCCGTATTGGTAGCCGCGCAGCGTGCCCGTGACCTCACGCAGAATCGGGATCGGGTTTGCAAGCGCAAGGAGTCCATTGAACAGATAGTTGTCAAGCGCATATTCGTACCACTCCTTGTCCTCGTCCCAGTCCTGCAGAAGCGTGTCGATCACGATAGATGTAATCAACTCAGACATGAAGAAAATCATCTGGGTGCTACCCAGGAAGCGAGCCCAGTCCCCGACAGCCTTTCGCGTACCGCCACCCTCCCTGCGCCGCCGGCCAAGCCGTCGCCATGCCTGGGCCTCTCGTTGCTGCAGGACATTCGCGTAGGACATGAACGCCGTAAGAATCTTGGTCGTTGCGTCCCTGGTTTGTAGCTCGGAAAGATCCTTGATCTGCCCCCCACCCTGGGTTTCCAGCACTGCCCTGTCGGCTACCGCATACGCTCGCACCTCGTCGCCGCTGCCTTCGTGCATCTCCTTCGCATATACGCCCAGCCAAACGACTCTATCGACGTGGCTCTGCGTGAAGATGATCCCGGTATAGCCGACTGTCTCGTAATTTTTCTTGAGCACTCCGACTCTTCGGAACTCTGTCTGAGCCTCCCGTAGTTCGCGATTGCTATCAGCAGTCCTAAACGAAGCGCGGTTCACCATCATGGTGGAGTTCTCGTAGGTTTTGTCTCCCGAGGAAAGAGCCCTCGATCCCACCGCAATCCACTTCGCACCATGCGCCTCCATCGCAGGAAGTAAGCCCGTGTATTGGAGCAATATCGTGCGGAAATTATGCCCCAGAATAGACACCGAGGTCTTCCTACGCAGAAGGTTCAAGACCCTATTCATCCCGGTACTCGACGCCACATCACCCACCGCTATCGACTTCAGGGCACTCTCAATTACCCGGAACGCATCGTGCCCGTATCCCTGCTTGATGGACAGTGCAATCGAGGGATCTCGAAAGATCCTGTTCGCGTCGATCATCCATTCATGGAATGCGAGATCGTGGATGACTCCCTGGATGTGCTCGAAGATCACACCGAAGTCTAGGCGCAGAGGCATGCCGTGGACTTCAGCCAGGCGAGCCTCCTCGAATCCGTGTCGTGTCACAGCGGAGACGTAGCCGCCTGCGTTCATTTGCCTGAGCGTGTCCTGCACTGCATCAGGGGACGATCCTCGTCCTGCTGGACCCTGGAGCATTCGGTCATAGTCAATCGGCAGGTATCCGCCTGGATAGGTGCCGAACCGTGTCTGGAGTGGCACTGCCTCCACCCTCTCGGGCCTCACCCCGGTCACTCGCTTCCTCTTGTCTGAGATTTGGCCCCAGTATGAGCCCACGAAATCCCACACCTTCTGCGCCCAGTCGAAATCCTCCTTCGTGAATACACTGGGATCGTTGAGCAACGCCTCGATCTGAGCATCCGTGAAGTTGTCTCCAGACTGAAGACGCTGCCGATTGCCCGCATTGCCGAGATTCAGAAGAATCATCAGCAGACCTTCTTTAGAAAACTCAGCCCCCAGAGCCTCGACGTATTGCGTGCGGTACACATCTGGCTCTGACAATCGGAATGTAGTTCCCAACCGAGAGAGGAAGTTCCCAGAGAAACGGTCGAACAACCCCACCAACGCCTCTCCAGCCTTCAGAAGCTCCGCATGCTCCCAGTGGCCCGCTTCATCCATAGGGAACAGAACCTTGTCGTGGAAAACCCCAGGCTCGTCGTTATCAAACTCTGAGAGTAGGCTCGTCACCTTCCGCAGTTCTGCCAGGAAGCTGGCTATTCCTCGCCACTTCCTCTCCTTCGGATGCCTCGGCTCTCTAGCCAGTGGCTTATCGGTGCGTTTGTTTTTCTCGGCAGATGCGAGCAAGTCATCACGAATCGCCGCGAAGTCCCTCTGATCCTTGGCCTTCATTAGCTTGTTCTTCAGTCTCGCAACGTGCGCGAGGCTCGTGACTGCATCCGCTATGTCCTTCAACTCCGTTACGGTCAGATCCTGCCAAGGCTTGCGGAAGTCTTCCTCCTCCAGGCTATGCAGCAGATCGGGGCTGATCGCTGGTATCGCGATAGCCTCAGTAGTGGCACGCTCTTTGAGGTTGGCAATGAACAGCGCAAGCGATGTGCGGCGGGCTGCCGCCTTTGCGCTGATCTTCCGCAGATCAATGCGGTCCAAGAGATCATCTATCCTGTCGAGGTAAGTTTCACCCTCCGTAATCTCCTCGCCCGTAGTTTCGGCTACCACTATGTCACCGGCCATGCCGATCTTCTGGCGCACGCCCTTGGTGGTAAATCGCTTTAGGGCAGCAACCCGTTTCTCTGATTGGTCTTTCGCCTTCGTAGCCTCGACCACCAGGAAGTGGTTCAGCAGTTGCTTCCGGCCAGCCTCGTTAGCAACCTCCCAGTCCTGGGCATCAACAGCCTCGAGCACTTCGCGGGCTGCCCTCTGCTCTGCCAGTCGGTAACGGTGCGGGCTCAACTGCCGGTAAGTCTTGCCTTCCACGATCCTCCGCGCTGAGCGCCGCGCTAGAGCCTGGGGCGTGCCGGCAACCCCGGAGCGGCGAGCCAGGATGCGACCCTGGCGGATCAGGAAATTGCCCTTGGCGTCGTTCTCCATCGCTTCCATGACGAGCTCGGGCAGGGTGCCGTCATTCAGAATGTCGCCATAGGTTTCCTTCATGCGGCGGGTAGTTTCTTTCTCGATAGCATCGTTGCGGTTTTCACTCTTGACCAGCGCTCGCACCAAGGCATCCCCGGAAGTAAATCCCAAGACCGAGGCCAGTTCATCCGGGTGGACCCCACCCTCATTCCTCCAAACGGAATTGCCACCAGAGCCGGGTAGTGCCCTGAGAATTGGCTCACCGTATATCGCCTCCAAGGCATCACGGTCGAGCTTGACTGCCTCGAGTTCCGGGGGCGTTTCCTCGTCTAGGAGCGTGCCGAATTGGAGCCAGTGCCGGGCCTTGGTGATGGGCTGGGCGTTGATTTCAGCCTCGACCTCGGCTCGCATCTTCTCGAAGTTCTCGCGCCACTCTGCTGTCGCCTTGCGACTCAGCTCAGCGAGTATCTTCTTGGACATATCCTGCATTGCATCAATGTCCCGCCGCCCATGGGATTGCCGGTAAGCCTCGTACTCAGCCTCGGTCATGCCGGCTGCCTCGGCACTCCCGAAGGCTGGCAGCATCCGCTCCTGCTCACGGGCCAGGGCAATCTGCTCATCGGTCGCCAGCAGTCGGTCGAAGACCTCGCGGATCTCCGGGCTCAGTTCCACATCCAGCCGCTTGAGGGTGCGGTAGACCTGGAGGAGCCAAAGTCTGAATCGCTCGAAGACGGACTGGAGTTCTACGCTGGGCGCCTTGCCCTCGCGCAGGTACGCCTCGAAGGACCGTGCCCAGACTTCGTGCTGCTCTTTGGTGAGAGCCTCGATGGACTCCGCACCCAGGTAGTCAAGAGCCGTCTGCATATCGGCTAGCAGTTGCGGGCTCGCGCCTGCGGTCTGGGCGTCCTGCATCATCATCACAAAGAAGAGGTGGCCGCTCTCATGGAGCGCGGTGCTCAGGTTCCTGGCCTCGGTGAACCGCATCAGGATCTGGTTCAGTTCCGGGTCGTAGGTGAGCGAGCCCCGGATGCCGCCACTGCCCGGCTGCGGTCCACGCGGACCCTCTTCGTCAATGGGCTGGAAGAGAGCCAAGCCCTCATCCGTTACAGAGGCTTGCAGTTCGTCCGTGATGGGGAGGGTGTGGACGGTGGGACCAGCGGCAGCCTTCGCTTCTTCCTCAGTCCTGAATCTTCCCGCCTCCGTGTCTTGATAACCCGATTCTATGTCGTAGAGCCCCCACGCCTGCACCGCCTGACCCGCCATCTTGCCGGGCTCCAGCGTTGGCGAGATGGCGCTGCGCCCAACCTTCGCGCCGAACTTCTTGCCGATCTTGTTTGCGGCGTTGACCAGGATGCGGTCATAGAAGATTTCCATGCCATCCTTGCGCGGCAGCGACGTTCCCGCGTCCTCGGTCTGCATACGCTTCCACACGCGAGCCGCAACCTTCTCGGCCTGACCACTACCGTCGCGTGTCAGGACACGCCGAACCATGTCGAGCAGTTCAGCCTCCGTGCGAACCTCCGTGCCTTGCTCCTCTTGGAGAATGCCACGCGCACGAGCCTCGCCCTCGATGTCGATACCAGCCGCCTCGCCTCCGCGTTGCTCTGTGGCCGATACGAGCCAGTGGTCGCCCTCGCGCACCCAGGCCACTTCCTCTGACCCCCACCGCTCAAAGTGAACCTGCCCAGGCGTCCATGCCACAGAGTCAAAGCCATTCTGGGCCGCATACGCCACCATGCGCTTCAGAGCCAGATCCGGCCAGGTGGTCTTGAATGGCGCATCAGGGACGTGATCTCCACTCGTCCAGGTGACATCGTGTCCCTGGACGTACTGCAAATGACCATCGTAGGCCCACTCCAAGTCTCTACGAAGTTCCTCTCTGGAGAGATTCGTCTTGCCACCAGTTGTGTGCCAGTCGCCATGAATCGCGAATTGATAGACATCATCCGGGTCAATTGAATCTCTAATGGTACGCATGGCAGTCTGCCACTCATCTGCGTCTGACATCGGCTCACCACCATCAAGCACAGAGTCAGGCACCTGCCCCAGCGCTTGGTTTATAACAGCGTCCCTCTTGGCTGCTTCCATCTCTGCACTTAACGGTGCGGCCGGGGTGTAGTACCCCTTCTCTCTCCCTTGCTGGTGCCAGTCGCTCTGGATCTCTTCGATGAAGAGCACCCGCTTGCCGTCTGCGTCGATGCGCTCATTGAAGCGGACGAAGACAACTACATTCGGAACGTCAGAGTAATGGCCGCCCTCAAACGCAGGGCCGGCTGCTTCGACGGCACGATTGTATTCATCCCTAGTTCCACCGGCCTCTATAATCGCATCGAGGCTCGGACGCGGCAGGGTGATGAGCAACTCCCGGTAGTTCTCGCCACCGAGGAGGGTGTACTCTTCATGGCGAGTGGGCTGCGACACCGTATCAAGAACGCGCAACTCTTCTACAAGGCCAGAATAGTCTGACGGATAACCACCCTCTGGCTCTTCCCAAGGTCTTTCCGCAGGCCCCGGAAACTCTCTTTCAATGGTGCGGATCTGATCGCGCAAATACTCACGTCGCGCCATTCGATCCCCAACACCCGATTTGTTCCCACCTACCAGCATCACCTCGCCCACTTCTACCAGATGGATGGCTTCGAGGGCTTCGTCCAGGTTGACTGAATCCTTGTCCGCAATGAACTCCTCAAGCGCAGACCAGAGGATCTCTTCCTTCTTGACCCGGCTCTTCTCAAGGAACTTGCGAAGCTGCGGCTTCGTCATCTTGCGCTGCTGCGACGTGCGGAGAGCACGCCCCAATGACGAATGGAAGACGCCGCCTAGTTGACGCTCACCGGGCGCCTCGTCAATGGGCTGGGCGAGGGTGGTGGGGGCGAAGCGTGACTGGAGCTCGCTGATGATCTCCTCGTTCGTCATCTGATCGAGATCGATACCCAGATTGTCGAGAATCCGAGAGAGTTGCTCGACCTCGGGGGGCAACGTCTCGGGTGCCTCGCGGAGCGTGTCCAGCAGGGGGGCAATATCGACCCGCGCCAGTTCCTCGGCGGGCGTGGTCGGCGGGGCCACCTGGCCCTCAGGTCCCTCTACCTCCATCGCTTCCAACTGCTCGAATGCTTTCTCCCCAGCGACACCCTCGGCACGCCTCTCGGCATGCGCCTGCATGAGGCTCGCCACAAACTGGGCATCCTCGGGGCGCATCACTCCCTGGCGGATCAGCTTCTCGAGAACCGTCTGCGCGGCCTGCTCGCCACGAGAGGGTGCTGCTGCCTCCTGGGCTTGCTGCTGCTTCTCGGCCAGTTGCTGCCGCAGTTCCGCCAACTCCGGCGCCTCGGCCACCGGCTCAGCCACAGCCTCGGCGGCGCGGGGCGGCTCGCCTTCGATGGGCTGCTCCAGTTCAGCTATGCGTGCCTCCAGGTCAGCAATCTCTTGCTCTATCGGAGGCGCCGCCAGAGCTTCCATCTCAGCGTCGAGGGCTGCCTCGTCCTCGGCTGATGTGGCGTCTACCTCTGACACGCTGCGCTCGCCTAGGCCATGCCGCACCACACCCTTCAGCGTCTCATGGTGCTCGTTCAGATGGGTCACATAGTCGGCAACCGGCACCACAACGTCGCCACCCGTTGCCAATGCCTCGGCCAGTTGCCCAAGCACCCCAGGCATCGCCTCGCCTAGAGCCTCGTCCTCTTGGAACAACTCCACCAGATTCTCGGCAGGGACGTAGAGGTTCGTATCCCCGGCACCCTCTTCGAGCATCCCCTGGACCCACGTCCGCACCGCATCGAGATCCGCACCCGTGAGCTCGCTGCTGCCCACTAGCTCATTCAGGGCGTCGAGTTGCTGCTCCTTGGCCTGTGTCTTTCGGTTGAGCGCCACACGCTCACTCGCGAGGACGATAGGCGCGGCGCCCACCTGGATGGCGCTACCCACCACTGCACCCGCAGCCGCTGCCTTCAGAACTCTCTCGACGTTTTCCCATGACCAGAAATCTACCTCCTGGCCGGTGGTCGCCTCGACTAGGATCTCCGCTCCCGCGATGTTGACCACTTCCTGCAGTCCCTCGGTCCCGCCCTCAACAGCCATCGCCTTGGCCATGCGCTTCGCGAAGGAGATGAGATAGGGGCGCAGGGTCTTGGACTTGATAATTTCCGTTGCACCCTCGCTCGTCAGTCTGCCTTTGAGCCTCGAGAGCCCCGTGATCCGCAGCAGCAGACCAATGCCGCCCACCTCCATGCCCGCATTCAGTACGCCCACCAGCATCGCCATGCCACGGATGGCATCATGCGGGATTACTTCCCCAGACTCCTGAAACACCTCTTCGGCAATATCCAGAAACTCCGCGTAAGCGTTGCCACCCTCCAGCACAAAACTCCCGTAACCTGCGCCCGCCACAGCACCACCACCGGCAAATACCGCCGCGCCCGGACCAGAGCCCAAACCCACCAGGCCCGCACCCGCCGCAGTCGTTGCCGAGTAGGTGGCAATCGACGCCAGCACCGGAGCCTGCTCCGCGAGCAGTGCAGCAACATCATCCACATAGCCCGGTACGTCAGGCACCTCGGGCCAGTTGCGGCGCATGTAGTCAAACCGCACCCGGTCTGCATCACTCGCCAAATCCAAATAGACGCGGGTGCCGAGTTTGCCTACCTCGGTCATGTGAACCCCACGGGCATAACCGGCAGACAACACGCTGGGGGTTGGTGCTCCCAGTGTCCGTAGGTCAATCGCGTCCGCGATGGCTCGCGTATTCTCGGGATTCTGTAGGGCTATCGGCGCCAGCGGACCTTCGAGGAACGAAGCCCAGGCCGGGCTGTTCTCGACGCGCACCGGACCCAGTTGCTGGTACGCATCGCGGGCACGCACCTCGGGAATATCAAGCTCCGCCACAGCCCAGGGCACACCCGTTCGCCTCTGGAGTTGCAGAGCCTCCGCACGCTGGGGGGCGGGCTCCTTCGCCAGCACGTTGGCGCGGGTTCGCAGGTTGGCCCGCTGCCGCTCCAGCGCATCCTCATCGCCCCAAACGTCGGCAATGATTCGCTTGGTGCTCTCGCTCGAGAAGGTGGGCGCAGTCACCTAAGTGACCCGGCACGCATCTGCAGGAGATCATCCTTGCGGATGGCCCACACCAGTTTGACCGACTCGAAATCTACAGCGTCACCGATTGTCGCCCGGCCCCCTATGCGCTCAGACAATTCCGGTGACAGTTCCCGCTGCCGAATCTCGTCCTCTACCTCTGCAGGGATGGCACCGAGTCCATACTGTGGCGATTTCGGGTCTAGCAGTTCCGGCGTAATCTCGTAGACACGCACAGTGTCCTCGGTCCAGTTAGTCCAGCTTTTAGCGTCTAGCACCACCTCGCGCTTCAACTCGCTGGCAATGTCGCGCATTTCCTGGGGATACAACCACTCCCGTTTCTCTTGCTGCTGCTTCGCAAGAATGAAGTCCTCGAACGTCTCTATCAGTTGCTGCCGCTCCAGCAACTCTGCATCGTTCTTGCCACTCAACTGCGCTGGGGTCCAGTCTTTATCCAACTCGACCAGCAACTGCTGTAGCACGGCATTGCTGCGCGTACCGTGAATGACGTACTTACTCGTCGGACCCGCCTGCTGTATTTTCAGCAACTCGTCCATGTGGGTCTGCTCTAACAGCGTGTATATGGCGGGCGTGTCATCCTCTGTCCCCATCTCTCCATCCGCGCCGGGACCTGGGGAGTAAAGGTCAAGGCTGAAAAACTCCTTCTGCTCTGGCCCCACGGAAAACGCCTGGCTACGCAGGCCCTCAAAGATTTGCCTAGACGCAAACTTTCTGGCGTCTTTGACTGATTGCGAGGTCGGTGTGACAAGGCCAAGCAATGCCTCGGTTTCGGACTGACTAAACCCATTGTCGGCTGCGAACTTCAGAATGCTTGCCGCATCGCGCTCGCCGGCCTTGATCTCGTGGTAGATTTGCTCACGGAGGGTGCTCTTGGCGAGGTCGGATAGCTCTTGATCCTTCCCAACCTGATGCTCTACGAGGGCAACCACCGCAGACCGGAGTTTTCCCTTGTAGCGACTGCGGGCAGCAGCCACTCGTTTCTGCGGGTCAGGGATAGACTGTCGCAAATCATCCGCTGCCGCTTGCGCCTCTAGCAGCAAGCCATCGGTCTGCTGCCGATTCTCGATATTTATCTTTAGCTCTGCGCCCTGGGCTGCACTCCAGAGCCCGTCCTTTACCCCCTGGTTGACTGCCGCAATGGCATCCTCAACCAACAGTTGCCGGGTTGCGATGTCAGAAGTATTCGCAGCCTGGTCCATCTTCGATTCGATGAGCATCGACACATTGGCCCGGCTCGAATCAATCTGTGCCGCGCGTACACCCTGGGCGACACCCATCCGCCCACGCTCTAGGGTGCCAGCAAAACGCTCGTCAAATAGACCCTGGAACTTCGGGTAATTCAGACTCTCGCGGAACTCATTGGCGATCTTCTGCGAGCCCGTTGCAAACTGCTCGTTACGCCCATTGTGATCCGGGTTCGCATCGACCTCGAGTTGCAGATTGTTGAGGCTGCTGGTGGCATTGGCGAGGGCACCGGATACCCGCGAGGTCATCTCCGCCTCGAATAGGCCCGCTGCGAGTTCACCACCTCGCTCGACCTCCTGGCCCCGCCGCTCCATGCCAGGACCCGCACCGAAGTCGGCTGCCGATGCAGCCCGGCCTAGCGAAGCCTCTTGAGCGATAACCTGGGGAATCTTAGGCATCAGGTCGTTCCACCCGTTCCGTAAATAGACAGACCCAAGTTTGCCACCCGGCTTGCTCCACCGAGTATGGATGCACCCGCACCGAGACGGCCCTGGCGCATTGCAGTGCGTCCGCGTGCCCGCTCGAGGGCTGCCGTCTGCCGGCCTGCGATCTCAGCGTTCAGCGCATCCTGCTCGTACTCACCCGCATTCCGGGCCAGAGCCTCGAGCCAGCCACCCTCTTCTGCAGTGACACCACTCTTGCCCGCCATCTGCGTGAACTGCGCCGATATGGCTCGACGGCCCAACCGGCGCCTGCGGTGCGCCTCCTGGTCTGCCTGCATCTTCGCTATCGCAGCGTTGTATTTCGCCGCTGCATTCGCAGCCTTCGCGTTCTGGATCGACCCGATGGCACCCAGGATCGAACCCACCAGGGTGCTGCCTACGGATGCGCCTAAGAGGGCGCCCGTGTACGGGGAGCCTGTCGCTGCCGCCGGAGATGAATACTGCGTTGCGATAGGTGATGCAGTGACAGTTGATCCTACCAGCATGTCAGCGGTCCTGTGTCGCCACCTGCGGCATGATCGCAATCACCGTGCAGGGTTGTGGCAGTGTGTGCTTCAACGTCAAGCGGCCAGCCTTCTCGTAGCC
>Ga0114898_1001050_pt1 | contig 17714 bp, 16 predicted proteins | sample Malvired_Geostar_FD_83496 | JGI IMG/M metagenome (GOLD analysis project Ga0114898, IMG submission 83496) | Marine viral communities from the Global Malaspina Expedition - Malaspina viral metaG DeepMed_Geostar | ecosystem: Environmental > Aquatic > Marine > Oceanic | place: Mediterranean Sea... | reverse complement strand
TGTTCTTGCGGTGCATCGGACTTTCGATCCATTTCTTGACCAAGGAATTTGCAAGCTCCGTGTCGCTCATCGCGGCATGGCTTGGCCCTTCCACCACCTCGATGTTTTCGGCAATGCGTCCGGTGAAGCAGGGATTGACCGCCATCATCCGTTCGCGCGGTCCCTGGCCGTCCGGATTGAAGTGACCGAAGAAACCGCGCAGTTGCATGTCCGCCGCGTGGACCGCCGCAATGCGTTGCAGGTTTGCGTCGGCGGCAAGTTGTCCGAGACCCTTCTCCGCTCGATAGGCGTTCACCGCTTGCAGGATCGCGGCGCTCAGCCCGGGATGGCTCTGCGCTGCGGCGCTCGCTTCTGCGGGTAGCGTCGTTGTGTTGATCTCTTTGGGGTTCTGGGGCGTCCCGCTTCCCTGCGTCGTGCATCCGGTGAGGAAGGCGACGGCCAGAAAGGCAAATCCGGCGGCGGCGATGTGGTTCATTTTCATGCTCTCCCTTGGTTTTCCCCTTTTCGAGCACACCACCAGACCATTGCGGGGCACTCGCTTCAAGAATTTCCGCGACGCCATTGACGCTTACGTTAACGTCAACTAGATTCCGGTCCACGTAAAAATCGGCTGAAAACAGCCAAAATTCCAGTTTGAAACGTCCGGGAGGGCGCCGCACTCAAGACCACAGGACGGCGGCGCGGCCCGAAGTCAGGGAGAGAAACATGGAACAGCAGCTTCACGAGGCCTCTGGCGCAACGCACCGGCACAATGGTGGCGAGATGGCGCGCGACACCACCTTTTCGATCACGGAACTTGCCGAGGAATTCGGCCTGACCACGCGCGCTATCCGTTTCTATGAGGACAAGGGTCTGTTGAGCCCCGAGCGCCGCGGCCAGACCCGCATCTACCACCCGCGCGACCGTGCCCGCCTGACGCTGATCGTGCGCGGCAAGAATGTCGGTCTCGCCTTGGCCGAGATCAAGGAAATCCTGAGCCTCTACGATCAGCATGACGGTTGTGAGACGCAGAACCGGGTCGCCGTCGACAAGTTCCGCAAACGCATTGCCCTGCTTGATGCGCAGCGCCGCGAAATCGACCTCCAGATCAAGACGCTGGAGGAAAGCTGCGCTCGCCTTGAGGCGCAGATCGTCGAGCAGGTAAAAGCGGCGGGCAATGGCGCGGCTGCGGCAAAATCGACCGCCCGTCCGGCGAAGACGAAGAAGCCGGAAAAGGCTATCGTCTGAGGTAGCCGCGCGCCCCTGACAAAAAGGGGTGCGGCTTACCTGCCGGAGAGGACACTCATGCCGATCTACAAAGCACCGCTGCGCGAATACCGCTTTCTGCTGAACGAACTGCTGGACTTCTCGCAATATGCGGGCCTGCCCGGGTTCGAGGACGCACCCGCGGACCTCGTGGATGCCATTCTCGAAGAAGCCGCGAAGCTGACCGAGGAAGTTTTGCTGCCGCTCAACCAGGTCGGCGATCGCGAGGGCTGTAAGCTTGAAAATGGTGTTGTAACGACGCCCGGTGGTTTCAAGGAAGCATACAAGCTGCTCGTCGATGGCGGCTGGCCTGCGCTCGTTGCCGACAAGGATTACGGTGGTCAGGGCCTGCCCAATGCGCTTGGCGTCATCTTTAACGAGATGGTGTCCTCTGCCAATATGGCCTTCGGCATGTATCCCGGCCTCTCCCACGGTGCCTATTCCGCACTGTCGCAGCACGGCACGCAGGAGCAGAAGGACAAGTACCTGCCGAAGCTCGTGACCGGCGAATGGACCGGCACCATGAATCTCACCGAGCCTCATTGCGGAACCGATCTCGGCCTTCTGCGCTCGAAGGCCATGCCGGTTGGCGATGGGTCCTACAAGATCAGTGGTCAGAAGATCTTCATCTCGGCGGGCGAACATGACCTTGCCGAAAATATCCTTCATCTCGTGCTTGCCCGCATCGAAGGTGCACCGGAAGGCGTGAAGGGCATTTCGCTCTTCCTCGTGCCGAAATTCCTCGTCAATGACGACGGCTCGCTTGGGGCGCGAAACGGCGTTTCCTGCGGCTCGCTCGAAGAGAAGATGGGTATTCACGGCAATGCCACCTGCGTCCTCAACTATGATGAGGCGATTGGCTGGCTCGTGGGCGAAGAGCACAAGGGCCTGCGCGCGATGTTCACGATGATGAACGAAGCGCGTCTCGGCGTTGGTCTTCAGGGCCTCGCGCAATCGGAAGTGGCCTATCAGAATGCTGTGACCTATGCGCTCGAACGTCTGCAGGGCCGCTCGCTCACCGGGCCGAAGGCCGAAGACAAGCCCGCCGACCCGCTGATCGTTCACCCCGATATCCGCCGTATGTTGCTCGACATCAAGGCCTTCAACGAAGGCGCGCGCGCTCTCCTCGTCTGGACGGCGCTGCATGGCGATCTTTCGCATCGCTCGGATGACGAGAAGACGCGCGAGTTCGGCGACGACATGATGGCGCTGCTGACGCCGGTGCTGAAGGGTTACTTTACCGATCGCGGCTTCATGAACACCGTCGATGCGCAGCAGGTCTATGGCGGTCACGGCTATATCGCGGAATGGGGCATGGAGCAGTTCGTGCGCGATGCCCGCATCGCCATGATCTATGAAGGTGCCAACGGTGTGCAGGCGCTTGACCTCGTTGGCCGCAAGCTTGCGCAGAATGGCGGCCGTGCCGTCTTCGCCTTCTTCAAGGCCGTCGATGATTTCGTGGCGGCGAATGAAGGCGACGAAAAGATGAAGCCCTTCCTCGAACCGCTGGCGGGTGCGCGCAAGGATCTCGAAGCCGCGACCATGTGGTTCATGGAAAATGCACTCGAAAATCCGGACAACGCCGGAGCCGGGTCCACGCCCTATATGCACCTCTTCGGGGTGACGGGCATTGCTTTCATGTGGGCCATGATGGCGAAGGTCGCGAATGACAAGATTCCCGCCACAAAGGACGGGGACAAGGCCTATTACGAAACGAAAATAAAAACCGGCCGCTACTACATGGAACATGTGGTGCCCGAGACGGCGACGCATCTTGCGCGCATCCGTCACGGTGCTGCCTCAATGATGTCGCTGGCGGCTAGCGAGTTCTGAAGGACGTCTCAGGGAGAACGACGAATGAATGCCGAATACAAATCGCCTTGGCTTAACGAGGAACTGCAGATCCTCAAGGGCGCAGTCGCCAAGTTCTATGAAAGGGAATTCCAGCCTCACGTCGAGCGCTGGGAAGAGCAGGGCCATGTGGATCGCGAAGCATGGCTGAAGGCGGGTGAAGCCGGCATTCTCTGCGCGTCGATCAAGGAAGAATATGGCGGCGGCGGCGGCAATTTCGGCCATGAGATGGTCATTGCCGAAGAGCAGAGCCGCGCCGGCATTTCCGGTTTTGGCAACTCAGTGCATTCGGGCATCGTTGCCCACTACATTCAGTCCTACGGCACCGAGGAGCAAAAGAAGAAGTGGCTCCCGAAAATGGCGTCGGGTGAGATTGTCGGCGCCATCGCCATGACGGAGCCGGGCACGGGCTCCGACCTTCAGGGCGTGAAGACAACGGCGAAGAAGGTGGGCAACCAGTACGTCGTGAACGGCCAGAAGACCTTCATCACCAACGGCCAGCAGGCGAACCTCGTCTGTGTTGTGGCGAAGACCGATCCGGCGGCGGGCGCCAAGGGCACCTCGCTCATCATGGTCGAGACTGAAGAAGTCGAAGGTTTCCGCCGCGGCCGCAATCTGAAGAAGATGGGCCAGAAGGCGCAGGACACCTCCGAGCTCTTCTTCGATGAAGTGAAGGTGCCGGCCTCCAATCTCCTCGGCGCGGAAGAAGGCAAGGGCTTCATCCAGCTCATGCAGCAATTGCCGCAGGAGCGTCTCATCATTGCCGTGCAGGCCTGTGTCGCAATGGAAATGGCCCTGAAATATACGACTGACTATGTGAAGGAGCGTACCGCTTTCGGCCAGCGCATCCTTGATTTCCAGAACACGCAGTTCAAACTGGCCGAGTGCAAGACCGAAGCGACGATTGCTCGCGTCTTCACCGATGACTGCGCTGTGAAACTGCTCGACGGCAAGCTCGATCCCACCACGGCGGCCATGGCCAAGTGGTGGACCACGCAGAAGGAAAACGAGATCATCGATACCTGCCTCCAGTTCTTCGGCGGCTATGGCTACATGATGGAATATCCCATCGCGAAGCTCTACACGAACTCTCGCATCCAGAAGATCTACGGCGGCGCCAACGAGATCATGAAGCTGCTGATTGCCCGTTCGCTCTGAAGCCGTTCCCGGCGAAGCGCCTCCTTCGATCGAGGTGGCGCTTCGCCGAAGGAACCGCGAATAACGGAGCAGGCGGTGGCCGCAACGCACGGCCCCAACCGATTTAGCGTCCCCCAGGGAGACATCAGATGACCGAATGTTATGTCTATGACACCGTCCGCACGCCCCGCGGCAAGGGCAAGAAGGATGGCGCGCTGCACGAGGTGACGGCGCTTGAACTTTCCACGCAGACGCTGAAGGCGATCCGCGACCGCAATGGTCTCGACACCTCGAAGGTCGATGACGTTGTGCTCGGCTGCGTCGATCCTGTCGGCGAGCAGGGCGGTGACATCGCCCGCATTGCCGTCTTGAATGCGGACTACGCGCAGACGACCGCCGGTGTGCAGGTCAACCGCTTCTGTGCCTCGGGCCTCGAAGCGACCAACATGGCGGCGGCGAAGGTCATGACCGGCGAGGCCGACATGGCGATTGGCGGCGGCGTCGAAAGCATGTCGCGCGTCGGCATGGGCGCATCGGGCGGCTCCTGGTCGACCGACCCCTCCATCGCCTTCAAGTCCTATTTCACGCCCCAGGGTATTGGTGCCGACCTCATCTGCACCAAATACGGCTTCTCCCGCGCCGACGTCGACGCCTATGCCGTCGAAAGCCAGAAGCGCGCGAAAAATGCCTGGGACAAGGGCTACTTCAAGGGTTCCGTTATTCCGGTGAAGGACATCAACGGCCTCACCATCCTCGACCATGACGAGCACATGCGTCCCGAAGCGACCATGCAGTCGCTCGGCGCGCTCGCGCCCTCCTTCGCTTCGCTCGGCGAATTCGCCTTCGACGGCGTCGCGCTGGAGCGCTACCCCGAAGTGGAAGAAATCAACCATTGCCACCACGCGGGCAACTCGTCGGGCATCGTTGACGGCGCTTCGGCTGTTCTCGTCGGCAATCTCGAAACCGGCAAGGCGATGGGCCTGAAGCCTCGCGCGCGTATCCGCGCCATGGGCTCCATCGGCTCCGAGCCCTGCATCATGCTGACGGGCCCGGCCGACGTTTCGCGCAAGGTGCTCGCCAAGGCGGGCATGAAGCCGGAAGACATCGACCTCTATGAACTCAACGAAGCCTTTGCCTCCGTCGTGCTGCGCATGATGCAGGCGCTCGATATCCCGCATGACAAAATGAATGTGAATGGCGGCGCCATCGCCATGGGCCATCCGCTCGGCGCGACCGGCGGCATGATCCTCGGCACCGTGCTCGACGAGCTCGAACGCCGCGATCTCAATACCGCGCTCATTACGCTCTGCGTCGGCGCGGGCATGGGCACGGCAACCATCATCGAACGCGTGTGAGGCCCCGGATGACCACTTACGAGAATTTCAAATTTGAAGTCGATGGCGACGGTATCGCGCTCATCACATGGGACATGCCGAACCGCTCGATGAACGTGCTCTCGCAGGGCTCGATGGGCGATATGGCGTCCATCATCGAAAAAATCATGAGCGACGATGCGATCAAGGGCGCCGTCCTCACCTCCGGCAAGAATGCCTTCTGCGCCGGTGCCGACCTTTCCATGATGGGCAGCCAGGCTGGCGGTTCCGGTGAAGGCTCGAAGGAAGATCGCGTCAAGGCGATGTATGAGGGCAACCTCAAATTCAACATGCTGCTGCGCTCGCTCGAAACCTGCGGCAAGCCGGTCGCAGCCGCGATCAACGGCACCGCGCTCGGCGGCGGCCTCGAAGTCACGCTTGCCTGCCACTACCGCGTCGCCAGTGATAATCCGAAAACGCAGATCGGCCTGCCTGAAGCCAAGGTCGGTCTCCTGCCGGGCGGTGGCGGCACACAGCGTTTGCCGCGTCTTATCGGCGCGCAGGCAGCCCTGCCTCTCATCCTTCAGGGCACCTCGCTCTCGCCGGAGAAGGCACTGAAGGCCGGCATCCTGCACAAGGTCGTGCCCGCCGCCGAACTCGTTTCGGCCGCAAAGGCCTGGCTCAAGGAAGGTCTCGCGCAGGACAAGATCAAGCTCGGCAAGAAGGGCCCCGAGGTCTATCCGATCGCGGTCCAGCCCTGGGATATGCCCGGCTACAAGGTGCCGGGCGGCGATCCGAACGGGAAGGGCGGTTCGCAGGTCTTCACCATCGGCAATGCGACGCTCCACAAGCAGACGCATGGCAACTTCCCGGCGCAGCGCTACATCATGTCCTGCGTCTATGAAGGTCTGCAGGTGCCGATGGAAGCGGGCATCCGCATCGAGACGCGCTATTTCACCAAGCTGCTTATGGACCCGCGCTCCAAGGCGATGATCCGTTCGCTCTTCCTCTCCATGCAGGAACTTGCCAAGGGCGCGCGCCGTCCTTCGGGCGTTGCTCCTTTCCAGGTGAAGAAGCTTGGCATTCTGGGCGCCGGCATGATGGGCGCGGGCATTGCCTATGTCTCGGCCCAGGCCGGCATGGAAGTCGTGCTTCTCGACACGGATCAGGCCAATGCCGAAAAGGGAAAGGCCTATTCCGAAAAGCTCCTGAAAAAGGCGCTTGAGCGCGGCAAGACCACGCAGGAAAAAGCCGGCAAGCTTCTAGGTCTCATCAAGCCAACGACGAATTACGACGACCTCAAGGGCGCCGATCTCGTCATCGAGGCCGTCTTCGAAAGCCGCGACATCAAGGCGGAAGTCACCAGGAAGTCGGAGCCCATGCTCGCCGAAGGCGGCATCTACGGTTCCAACACCTCGACCCTGCCGATCACCGGCCTCGCCGAAGCGTCCGCGAAACCGGACAACTTCATCGGCATTCATTTCTTCTCGCCCGTCGACAAGATGCAGCTCGTCGAAATCATCATGGGCAAGAAGACCAGCGACGAGACGCTCGCCAAGGCGATGGACTATGTGAAGCAGATCCGCAAGACACCCATCGTCGTCAACGACAGCCGCGGCTTCTACACGTCGCGTTGCTTCGGCACCTATGTCGGCGAAGGTATCGCGATGCTGGGCGAGGGCGTACCCCCTGCCATGATCGAGAATGCCGGCAAGATGACCGGCATGCCGATGGCGCCGCTTGCGCTCAATGACGAGGTCGCGCTCGACCTTGCCTACAAGGTGCGTGAGCAGACGAAGAAGGATCTGGGCGACAAATATGTCCCCGGTCCCGCCGATCAGCTTCTTGAGGAAATGGTCGTGAAGCTCGGCCGCGTCGGCAAGAAGGCGGGCAAGGGCTTCTACGACTATCCGGCTGACGGCAAGAAAAAGCTCTGGCCGGGTCTCGCCGAACTCGTCGGCAAGAGCCTCGACCCGGAAACGCTTGACGTGCAGGAGCTGAAAAACCGCTTCCTCTACATTCAGGCGCTCGAAGCGGCGCGCTGCTTCGAGGAAGGCGTCGTGACCGACGTCCGCGATGCGGATGTCGGCGCGATCCTCGGCTGGGGCTATGCGCCCTGGTCCGGCGGTCCGCTCTCGCTCATCGACATGGTGGGTACGAAAGAGTTCGTCGAAGCCTGCGACAAGCTCGCCCGGAAATACGGGCCCCGCTTCACGCCCAACAAGCTGCTGCGCGACATGGCAGAGAAGGGCGATACCTTCTATGGCCGCTTCGCGCCGTCGAAGGAGAAGGCCGCCGCCTGACCGGCTATCCTTCCGCGAAAACGGAAACGCCCCGCCTTTTGGCGGGGCGTTTTTGTTTGCCGTCGGATAATGGGAGCCCGCCCCACATAAGGGGCTGCAGCGAAGCGAATTCCCGCTTTCCGGCTGTTTTCTGCTTCGGGAGCGCACCGGGCCCCGATTCTGCAAGCCGATTTGGCGGAAAATGCGTCTTCTTTGTCATTTCCGCCACACGGACCCCGGCCTAGTCTCTCCTCATGACCGGAACCGCAAAATCCCGCAATTCAGCCGCCGCGCCCCGCCGCGTGATGATGCTCGTCTACGACGCGGCGCAGATCCTCGACATCGCAGGCCCCGTCCAGCTTCTCTCCACCGCGCTCGATCCGGCGACGGGAAACCCCGCCTACGAAATCGAACTTGTTGCGGAAGAACGCGGCCCCGTCGCCACAACCTGCGGTCTCGTGCTCCGCGCGGGCCGCTCGATTGCCGAGGTCGCGCCTGACGATCTCGCAAACCTTCACACCTTCATGGTCTCGGGCGGCGAGGGCTCGCGCGCGGCGATGGAGGACGAACGTCTCCTTGCCTTCGTGCGCGAGGCCGCTTCTCGTGCTTCCCGCACCGTCTCCATCTGCACCGGCTCGGTCATCCTCGCCGCCGCGGGCCTGCTCGACGGCCGCCGCGCGACGACGCATTGGGCCTATGCGCCCATCATGCGAAAGCGCTTCCCGCAGGTCCTGGTGGAGGACGACGCGATCTATATCCGCGACGGAAACATCTGGACCTCTGCCGGTGTCACGGCGGGCATGGACCTCGCGCTGGCGCTGATCGAGGAAGACCTCGGCCGCGACACGGCGCTCACCCTTGCGCGCCATCATGTCATGTATTTGATGCGCCCCGGCGGTCAGTCGCAATTTTCCGCGCAGCTTGCCGCCCAGCGCATCGAGAACCCGCGCCTCGCCGGCGTCTGCGCCCACATCGTGGAAAATCCGCGCGCCGACCTCACGGTCCCGGCGCTCGCCGCCCGCGCTCATATGAGCGAGCGCAGCTTCGCGCGTCACTTCGTGGCGGAGACGGGCTTCACGCCCGCGCAGTTTGTCGAGCGCGCGCGTCTCGATGAAGCCTGCCGCCGCCTCGCGGGCGGCGATGTTTCGCTCGATGCGGTCTCCGCCGATGCGGGCTTTGGCGCAGCCGAGCGGATGCGCCGCGCTTTCATCCGCCATCTCGGCGTCACCCCCGGCCGCTACCGCGAACGCTTCCGCACCGCGCACCGCGATCTGCTGCCCCTGCGGGAACTCCGGCAATCCGCTCCCTGACAACTCACCAGCAAGGAACGAACACATGACCGCCAATCGCAACATCGGCATCCTGATCTTCGATGGTGTCGAGGAACTCGATTTCGTCGGCCCCTATGAAGTCTTCACCATGTCGAACGAGACCTATGGTCGCGAAGGCCGCGAGCGCCCGGACACCGTCACGCTGATTTCCGAAACGGGCGGTCCCGTCACCGGCGCCAAGGGCATGGCGGTCGAGGCTCATGCAGGCATCGCGGATATCGAAAAGCTCGATCTGCTGCTCGTTCCGGGCGGGCAGGGTACACGCCGCGAAGTGGAAAACGAAAAGCTCCTCGCCTGGATCGCAAAAGTCGCGGACACATGCGAATGGGTCACGAGCGTCTGCACCGGCTCGATGCTTCTTTGCGCGGCAGGCCCCGGCAAGGGAAAGCGCGTCACGACGCATTGGGCCTTCGTGCCCGCGCTTCGCGAGCGTGGCGAGGCGTCGGATGTGCTGGAAGACGTCCGCTATGTCCGCGACGGCAATCTCGTTACCTCGGCGGGCGTCTCGGCGGGCATCGACATGGCGCTCTGGCTCACCGGCCAGATGCAGGGCGAGGATCATGCCCGCAGGACGCAGCGCTTCATGCAATACGACCCCGCCCCGCCTTACGCCGCTGCCGTTTGATCGCTGGGTTTCCCCCAAAATAAGCCTTGGGGGAGCAAAGCCGAACTCAATCCATGGCGCGCCAGCGCCGAACTTCCGCACCTCGCGCATGGACGAGGGCGCGGATCATTGGGGCTGGCGGATCGTCTGAACATCCGGTCTAATTTCACCCAAAGAAAATTCAATCAGGGGAAGATCATGTCAGGCAGCAATCCGTTCGATCCGAAGCTTTTCACCGACGATGCCATCTCCGATGAAACGAAAGGCATCAACGATCTCATCATTGGCGCCATGAAGGATCTGCCCGAATGGTGGGAGATGGGTGTGCAGGCCTTCCGCGATGAGCGCGCACGCGGCGAAGGGGCGTTCCCCCTTGCGCCGAAGTCGCCCCGCGCGAGGGAAATCGAGATCGACGGCAAGGGGAGCAAGGTTACGCTCCGCGTCATCGCCCCGGAGACAAGCCCCAAAGGCGTCTACCTCCATATTCATGGTGGCGGCTGGGTGCTTGGCGGCGCCGATCAGCAAGATCCCATGCTGGAGCGCATTGCCGACAATACGGGGCTCGCCTGTGTCAGCGTCGAATATCGCCTCGCGCCCGAAAATCCTTATCCCGCGGCTGCGGACGATTGCGAGGCGGCAGCGATCTGGCTTGCCAAAAACGCGAAGACGGAATTCGGCACGGACATCCTCACCATCGGCGGTGAATCCGCGGGCGGGCATCTCTCCGCCGTCACGCTGCTGCGCATGCGCGACCGCCACGGCTTCACGGATTTCAAGGGCGCGAACCTCGTCTTCGGCGCCTTCGACATGTCGATGACGCCGAGCCAGCGCGCCTTTGGCAATGAGCGGCTGATCCTGCGCACCATCGATATCGAGAAATTCAGCGACGCCTTCCTGCCGCCGCATCTCGATCGGCGCGACCCGGATATTTCGCCGCTCTATGCGCGCCTGCATGACATGCCGCCCGCCCTCTTCACCATCGGCACGCGCGATGCGCTGCTGGATGACAGCTTCTTTATGTATTCGCGCTGGATCGCCGCGGGCAACGAGGCGGAACTCGCTGTCTTCCCCGGTGGGGCGCATGGTTTCATCGCGTTCCCCGGCGCGCTTGCCGCCGCCGCCAACAAGCGCATGGACGATTTCCTGAAGAGCGTGGCGGGTTAGTTCGCCCCTCTATCGTCAGCTGTCATCCGGCGCGAGCCAGGGATTACGGGCGGCCCGGCAGATACCGTGCTGCCCTTTTCCGTCAACAAATTTGAACATTGTTCAAAATATCGATATATGTTCAATAAAGTCGTGAGCCGAGCCGGGGCTTAACCTCGCGAAGGAGCCGGTATTCCATGAGCGCACCTGCAGGCAAGCCCGCCGAAAAGCGCCGCGAGGATCTGCGCGGCCACAAGCGCAGCTCGATCCTCGCCGCCGCGCGCCGTGTCTGCGGCCAGCACGGCCCCGAGGCGCTCACCATCCGCGCGGTCGCCGCCGAGGCCGGTTATGCGCCGGGTGCCGTCTATTCCTATTTTTCCGGCATCGATGAACTCGCCATCGCCCTCGCCGCGGAAGAGCTCGGCCATCTGGCAAGGCGGATGCGTGAAGCCGCCGAGCGCGCGAACTCTCCGCAAGCCGCGCTCGAAGCCGCCGCGCAGGAGGCGCTGAACGCGGCTACCGGAAATGCGCCCCATCTACGCCTCGCAGGCAGGCTCTTCTCGGCGGAGGGCTTGCCGTCCGGCCTCGACCGTTCGGTCACGGGCCGCGTCATCGCCATCCTCGAAGCTTTGGGCGGGCCTTTGCGTGCTGCAACGGGCCTTGAGGGCGCCGACGCGCATCGCGAAATTCTCTGCCTCGCCGCATTCCTGATCGGCCTTCATGCGCTCGATGCCTCGGGCCGTCTCGCCCCGCTCGGCTTCAGCGCCGAAAGCCTCCTGGCGCATCGCCTGGCCTCTCTTCCGTGAGCCATGCTTCCGTGAGCCATGACAATCGGCGCTCCGGCCCCTATGCTTCGCCACCCGCCATTACACTTTCCCAGACACCAATGACCGGCTTCCTCGACACCTATCGCGGTTACGTCTCGTTGCAGGAATGCGACGAGATGGGCCATATGAACATCCAGCACTACATCTCGAAGAGTTCCGACAGCTCCTATAATCTGCGCGTCGCGCTTGGCCACGGCGCGCTCGATCAGGCCGCCTCGGGCCTCGGCTATGTCGCGCTTGAACATCACATCCGCTTTCACCGTGAACTCCGCGCGAGCGACCTTGTGGTGATCCGCTCCGGCATCGTCGAAATGCGCGACAAGACCATGCGCATCTATCAGGAAATGTCGGAGGCGCTGGATGGCCGTCTTGCCGCGACCTATGTGGTCGATACCGGCTGCCTCGACCTCGAAACGCGCCGCCTCACCCGCTGGCCGGACCATGTGCGTGCCCGGGCTGGGGAGATGCTGGTCGCATTGCCGCGAGAGGCCGAACCCCGTTCGATCCCGCGCGAGGCGGTGGAGCGCGATGTCTCGCTTGCCCGTGCGGATGAGCTCGGCATGGTCGAGACGAACCGCTCCGTCGTGAACACATGGGAGTGCGATACCAACGCTCATATGAATGCGCGCTTTTACATGGCGCGCTTTTCCGATGCGCAGGGGCACATGTGGGCCCATGCCGGTCTCGGCCGTCACGAACAGGCCGCCCGCGGCCTCGCCACGGCGACGGTCGAAATACGCCTCACTTATCTGCGCGAGCTGCGCGCTGGCGAAACGCTTTTCGTGCGCACGGCCATCTTGCCCGGCGAGGGCAAGACCATCCGCTACCGTCACTGGCTTTTCAGCGGCGATACGGGCGAGCCTGCCTGCGTGGCGGAAGGCGCGGCCCTTCTTTTTGACAAGGCGAGCCGCAAGGCCGTTCCCCTTCCGGCACCGATCCGCGCGCGCCTCTGAGTTTTGAATTCGTCACCTGGAGAACGGAAAAGAAAATGAGTGAGATGATCGAAGTTGCGCGTTCCAGCGTCCAGACCTGGGAATGCGACCAGATGGGTCACATGAACGTGCAGTTCTATATCGAGAAGGCCGGGCAGGGGCTCGCCGCGCTTTCGCTCGCCCTCGGTCTCGGTCCCCGCTACGCGCGCAACGAGGGCGCGCGTCTTTTCGTGCGCGATCATCATGTCCGCTTCCTGCGTGAGCAGCGCCCCGGCGCGCCCTTCTTCATTCGCGCGGGCGTGTTGGAGGTGCGCGACTTCGGTCTTCGTGTCTATGAGGAGATGGTCAGCACCGTTTCAGGCGAACCCGCCGCAAGCTTCATCGCTGAAGTTGAATTGCTGGACGAGGAAACCCGCGAGGTGAAGCCGCTGCCTGCAAAGGCGAAGGAGGCCGCGAAGAAGCTCGTCGTCGAACTCCCGGTTCATGGCAGCCCGCGCGGTCTCGAAATCTACGAGCCGCGCCCCGCGCCGAAGCTGAAAGAGGCCGATGGCATGGTCCGCACATGGACTGGCGAGGTCGAAACCGCGCAATGCGACGGGCAGGGCTTCCTCCTTATCCGTCACTTCATGGGCATCGTTTCGGACGGCATCCCGAACCTGCTCGTGCAGACGAGCGGCGCGGATCGTTCCGAAACGCCGAGCGTCGGCGGCGCCGCGCTTGAATATCGCTTTATCTATCGCCGCCATCCGCGCGCCGGCGACATCCTCACGCTGCGCAGCGGGCTCAAGCAGGTCGGCCCCAAGACCTACACATGGTGCCACTGGCTTTTCGATGTGGAGAGCGGCGAGGCCGTTGCCACGGCGGAAGCGGTCGCCATCGCGCTCGACCTCACCACGCGCAAGGCGATCCCGATCCCGGACGAGATGCGCGCGAACCTCGAATCGCTGGTGATCAAGGATCTCGGCGTCTGAAGCCTGATCGCTTCTTCGCTCCAGGATGAATTCGATCGGGTAATCGCGTATCGTGCGGGTCGCACTGGAAGCTGAGAGACACTTCGGAAGATGACCGATCCCGTCGAACGAGCATTGGAGCATCTCCGTCAGCAATGCGCACACGGCGTAGACTATAGGTCATATCCGGTCACTTTGAATTTCCACCCGGATATTGCCTTTGGTAACAAGGTACTCATCGAGCTTCTGGCCCAACAAGGGTTCTACCGTTCGCAGTTCGAGACTGGCACGAGTAGCGGAGGTCTCACGGCTTATCGAGGCGGTGATCGCTGGAACTGGGAGAGTCGAATATTCGGATGCGCGTATGACGAAGGTCATCCATCGCTCCGACCGAAATACGGAGCATTGAACTATCGCCATGACCCTGTTGGGGGATCACGCCGCTTTGGCTCATGTCACCTTCGTTTGGCGCCGCACGTCCACTCCCGAACGTCATTTTGCTATCCCGATAGCCACTTGGCCCCGCGTGATTTTGCCGTTGGCTACGTCGAGCCTCTCATTGCTTTGGCTGAGTCCAACGGAGCCGCTCTCGATCCCTGGCTCGACAACTACATTGAAGCTCACGTTCATGGTCCGCTGAGCATCGCAGAAGATTTTGAAGCTATCGTTCTCGACCCATCCTTTCGAGATACAGTTATTGAGCGAGCCGCTGCCTCCCTCGGTTGTAGTGTCGAGTGGCATAGCGGTTTTCGTCTTTCGTTGGATTGTCTCGCAGATTGCGAAGCGTTCCGGGGAGAAGTCGCGGCCAACGCAGTCGCCCGGATTGCGGAGGAAGGAGTAGTTACGCCCGTAATTCTCTGGCGCGCTCGTGACGGCTTGCTCGACTACCAGACAGCGAAATGGGTCTGGCATTGCGTCGCGCGGTACGGACACAATTGAGGGAACGGTCTCCGCCGCCACTTCAGCTTGCGCCAAGATCGCCTATACCGACAGCAGCACCGAAATTGTGAACGAACGCAATAGCCGAAAGCTGATCCGAATGCCCCGGCAGGACGGATGGGAGATGGTGGCGGCGCACGGCGACCATCACCAGTTCAAGCATCCACAGAAAAAGGGCCGGGTGACGGTGCCTCACCCGAACAAGGATATACCGACCGGCACCGTTCGCTCGATTTACAAACAGGCAGGCTGGCTTTGAGCCGGGCTCAAGCGTCTAAGTCCGAGGAAGGACGAGATGCGTTACGTCGCGATGGTACATAAAGAAGACACCGGTTACGGCGTCAGCTTTCCCGATTTCCCGGGCTGTATCGCCGCTGGCGATGCACTCGGCGAGGCGCTTGCCGATGCTGCGAACGCGCTCGCCTTTCATGTGACGGGCATGCGCGAGGACAAGGAGCCGATCCCGGTCCCGCGTGAACTCGATGAGATCGTTGCCGAGCCGGAACTTGAAGAAGATCGCGAAGGTGCGTTTCTGACGCTCGTTCCCCTGATCGAGGATCGCGGCATTTCGAAGCGCGTGAACATATCGCTCGATCCGGGTCTTCTCGAGGCGATCGACGAAGCCGCGAAAGAGCGCGGCATGACACGCTCGAATTTCCTCGCAAGCGCCGCGCGACAGGTGCTGACGGCTTGAGCGCAAACCGGAAACACTCTACCGCCCTTCGCGCTCCAGCCGGTCCCGAAACGCGCGGACCTCGTCGATGACGAGCGCGGGAAATTCCATCGGCAGGAAATGCGTCGAGCCCGGCACCTGCATCACATGCGCCGCCGGGTCGCGCCGCTTCAGGAGAATGGGAAAGCGCGCCCGGCAGGTCGATCCATGTTCGGCATAAAGCAGCGCAAAAGGCACCTGCAGGTTGCGCACGGCCTGCGTGATGTTTTGCCTCTGCGCGCGGAAATTTGCCGCCTCCCATGCGGGCGCGCAAAGCAGCTCCACCTGTCCATCCTCGCGGATACGTGTACCGCCTTCTACATAGTCTTCCACGAATTCGCGCGGCCAGGTGCGGAAGGCCCCGCGTCCTGTATAGCGATCAACGATTGTTTTGCGATCTGCGAAGACAGCGCGCCGCCGCTCCGCACCGTCGGCAAGCGGGTTGCTGTGCATACCGAGCCATTGCGAGACCATCATGATGTAACGCGCACTCGACGGGATCATCACCGGGTCGATCAGCACAAGCCCCCGCACGAGGTCGGGCCGCGCCGCCGCCGCCATCACGCTTGCCGCGCCCCCCAAAGAGTGCCCTGCAAGAATGATCTTCTTGCCGCTCGCCGTCACGAAATCTTCCGCCATCTGGATCAGGTCGTCGCAATAGACATACCAGTTGCGGTGTTTCGCCGGATCGGCGGGCAGCGTCGTCGCCCCGTGCCCGCGTGCGTCCCAGGCGCGCACATGGAATGCGTCGCCGAGCCCCGATAGAATCCTTTGATAGGTCATGCCGTTGAAGCCGTTGGCATGGGCGAAATGGAGCGGTGTCTTGTCCGGCGCGTCTGCTTCCCATTCGAGATATGAAATCGCCCCTTCCGGCAGCGGCAGTTCGCGCCGCACCGGCATCCCACGCACAACAGCATTCATGAAGTTCAACCCAGCAGTTTTTCTCTTGAGTCACCCGGCCACGATGACCACAGCTTCAGCCATCCTGTCCGGGTGGCCAATATAATAATGTGTCGCGTCTTTTACGACATGAAGTTCCTTGTTGTCATGTTGCACACCTGCATGGATGCGCGCGGCATGGAATGGATATCCGGGTCGTCATTCGCGCGTTGAATCGCGTCTGTCCTCAGCCATTTCCGGCGCCCATGCGTTCGGCCTGTCCGGCCGGTTCAAGGTGACAAGCTGAATTGCCGCGCTTCTCTGATTTGATCTGGCTGTAGCCCATGAAGTTCCTCCTCCCGGCGCGGAGGCGCGGGAGCGCTGGATCAGGCGCGCGGTCGCGCTGCGCGGCTTCGGCACGGTCGAGGAAATCGTGGACGCCGCGACATTCCTCGCCAGCACCCGCGCATCCTTCACCACCGGCGAGGTGCTGGTGGTCGGTGGCGGGCAGGTGCGTTACCCGCGCCTGCCCTGCCGCAATCAGTCCTTGCCGATCGAGCCGTCCTTGAACAGGCGCTCTTTCATTTCCTTGTCGAAGCGCGGATTGTTGCGCCTGAGCCATTCCATCACCATCACCGCATGCTCGATTTCCTCGTCGCGATTATGCTCGAGGATTTTCGTCAGCTCGGGATCGGTGCAGGCTTCCGCGCGCTGGTTGTACCAGTCGACGGCTTCAAGCTCTTCCATCAGCGATACGATGGCGCGATGCAGGTTGAGCGCTTGCGGTGAGAGGTTGGCTTCGTGCAGGCCTTCGCTGGACATGGGGACTCCTGTGGGCTTTGGAAATTCGGGCGGTTCGTCGGGCGCCGCCGTCTCGGGTTTGTGAGGCGCAGCTTGCCAGCGGTCGAAAGGCGTGAGAAAAACCGCTATTGGTCATTCGGCAAACGCTCATTCGACGACAAGACGAAACTGGCGCCGTGTCAGACGCGGATAGGGCGGGAAGTCGGCAAGCCGTTCCCCGCCTGCTTTTTCTAGCATGGAAATCACTGCATCGCGCTGTTCTTTGCGCAATGTCGCCAGAAAATCGAGCGGCCTTTGCAGCATCCACAGGTCGAAGGTAAAGATCGCGCGGCTCCCCGTTGTGCCTTCCAGCGTGAACTCATGTGTGCCCAGCGCGCGCGGCAGCGGCTCCTTGCCCGAGATAAGCTCGGGATGCGCCTCCACATAGGCTTTCAGCGCCTCAGCCGTCTTCAGCAGCACCGGCAGATATTCGCGCATGATCCGTGCAAGGACGGGCATCAGCGTGTCCGGCACCTCGTCATGCGCCAGAAACTCGCCGCCCTTGGGATGCGGCGGCTTCGACATGCGCTGCACCCATTTCACGACATGGGGCGCGAGCCTCTTCATGATCTCGCCGGAGGCGGGATCGCGATATTGGTGCGCATAGAGTGGCCCGTAGAGGCTGAAATCGCCGATGGAAGGCCGTGTGCCGAAAAGGAAGTCATGCTTCGCGAAATGCGCGTCGAGTTCGCCAAGCAAGTCCTCATAGCTTTTTTCGATGGCCGGGCC
>Ga0114898_1001047_pt1 | contig 17761 bp, 14 predicted proteins | sample Malvired_Geostar_FD_83496 | JGI IMG/M metagenome (GOLD analysis project Ga0114898, IMG submission 83496) | Marine viral communities from the Global Malaspina Expedition - Malaspina viral metaG DeepMed_Geostar | ecosystem: Environmental > Aquatic > Marine > Oceanic | place: Mediterranean Sea... | reverse complement strand
GTTCAGGTCGGCATGGTCGGCATCAATGTGCCGATCCCGGTGCCGCTCGCCTATCACACTTTTGGCGGCTGGAAGCGTTCGGCCTTCGGCGACACCAACCAGCACGGGCCGGAAGGCGTGAAGTTCTGGACGCGGATCAAGACTGTCACCTCGCGCTGGCCGGGCGGCGGCGTCAAGGAAGGCTCATCCTTCGTCATTCCGACCATGAAGTAAGCGACTCCGTTTTGCGTTATGCCTTTCGTGGCGGCGTAATGCTGTGGAGCTTGTTCGAATTGCGCGGCGAGCCTGACGAGGTGTTACATGCGGATGCCTCTTCCAATCGGTGATTGTGGATGATGTCCGAGCCTTTGTGTTCATGTAGTGTTCTTCTGATGTCCGGCAGGTCATGAGTTCAGGTCCGCTTGTTCCCTATCGCGAAAAGATTGCCCGCGGCGAAATTGCCGAGGATGTCGCGCAGGCGCATGCCGCCGAGCGGTTGCAGCATCTCGCCGATGAACTGGCGGAATGGAAACCCGGCAAGAAGGCGGGGCCGCTTGCCGTTCTCGGCCTCGGAAAAGCGGTGACGCCGCCTGAAGGCCTTTACATCTGGGGCGGGGTCGGGCGCGGTAAGTCCATGCTCATGGACCTCTTTTTCGAGACGGTGGAAATCGCGCCGAAGCGTCGCGTTCATTTCCACGCCTTCATGCAGGAGGTGCATGAACGTATCTTCGACTGGCGGCAGAAAGAGAAAGACGGAAAGGTCAAGGGCTCGGACCCCATTCCACCCGTGGCGAATATGGTCGCAGGGGAAGCGGGACTTCTCTGCTTCGACGAATTCCAGGTTCACGACATCGCCGATGCCTCCATCCTCGGACGTCTCTTTTCACAGCTTTTCGAGCGCGGTGTCGTCGTGGTGGCGACCTCAAACCGTGCGCCGGACGGGCTCTATGAAGGCGGGCTCAACCGGCACCGCTTCCTGCCCTTCATCGACCTGGTGAAAACGAAGATGGATGTGCTGCATCTGGATAGCGCGACGGATTATCGCCTCGACCGTATCAAGGGCTTGCCCATCTATTACACACCGCTTGGACCGCAAGCCGATGCTGCGCTCGACGATGCCTTCGAAAAGCTGACGGACTCGACCCATGGCGAGCCGATGACATTGTCGCTGAAAGGCCGTGCGGTGGAGGTACCCGAGGCACGGCACGGCGTGGCGCGCTTTTCCTTCGCCGACCTTTGCGCGCGGCCGCTCGGCGCGGCCGACTACCTCAAGATTGCGCAATGCTTTCACACCGTCATCATACGCGATGTGCCGGTGATGGGGCCGGAGCGGCGCAACGAGGCGAAGCGTTTTGTGACGCTTATCGACGCGCTTTATGAGGCGAAGGTGAAGCTCATTCTATCGGCGGATGCGCCCCCCCTCTCGCTCTACGAGGAGGGTGACGGCGCGTTCGAATTCGAGCGCACCGTGTCGCGGCTGATGGAAATGCAGAGTGCGGATTATATTGAACTCAGAAGCGCCGACTGAGCGCTTTTCAACGGCCTGTATCAGGCGAGCGCGAAGGGCGAAGGCCGAGGCCCGTGGCGGGTTTGTTTGTGGCGCTCGAGGCATCGGCGAACTTCTGTGCGGAAGCGTCGGGCGCCATGTCGAGCCGATAATTCCAGGACTGGCTGAAAGTCGCCGACATCATGCCGAAGGCGATCATCTGCTTCGGCTCGGCGCGTGATGTTTCACGTGCGATTTCGAGTGAGAAATCGCGGGCGGCACGACGGTCCACGGGCGCAAAGCCAAGCAACATCGGGTCGAGGTCGGCGGCGGCAATGGTCGTTTCCTCTACCTCGCCATCCTTGTTCCGCAGGAGGGCTATGACGCCTCCGAAGTCACCCCTCGTTGCCATGGAGCCCCGTTCCTCGCAGAAGGAACGGCCTTCGCGCAGGGCGGCTTCGAGGAAACGGCAATCCTTGCCCGTGAGCGCGGAAAGCGCATGTTCTCCCAGATCGCGGCCGGTCATGATGGAGGAGGAGATGCCGGCGACGGTGAGAACCTCGCCGATGGTAAGGGCGCCAATTGCCGGCGCTGCGCAACCCGACAGCGCGAGAAGGCCCAAACCGGCCAACGCGGCGCGAGGCGCGTTCGGGAATCTTGTGAAGTTATTGCGACGGATCGTCTGCATCATTACGTACGCCCCCAAAACCAACCGGTCCCAACGGGGTGAAAATTTACGCCTGCCGGGACTTCGGCGCGGATCCCTCGGACCCTGCGCTAGTCCGCGCTGCACCCCTGAACATCGCGGGTCAACCTTTACGTTGGGTAAAAATCATGGGCTTCGGCAAGCATCTGTGTCAACGCGAGACAGGTTTCGTAGTTAATATCCTGACTGCGAAGAACATGACCTTCTCCATGCTTACGTTGCGGAGCGCGCGGATTCACGCTACTAGGCTGCGAGGTTAACCACGACGCACGCATATCGGAGGCTTTTCACACCATGGCGCGCAAGAAAATCGCACTCATCGGCGGCGGCCAGATTGGCGGCACGCTGGCTCATCTCGCCGCACTCAAGGAACTTGGCGACGTTGTCATCTTCGATATCGCGGAGGGCCTGCCCCAGGGCAAGGCTCTTGATCTCGCGCAGTCGGGTCCGGTCGAGGGCTACAACTCTGCTTTGTCCGGCACCAACAGCTACAAGGACATCAAGGGCGCCGACGTCGTGATCGTCACTGCCGGTGTTCCGCGCAAGCCCGGCATGAGCCGTGACGACCTGCTCGGCATCAACCTCAAGGTGATGGCGCAGGTCGGCGAAGGCATCGCTAAATACGCGCCCAATGCCTTTGTCATTTGCATCACCAACCCGCTCGACGCCATGGTCTGGGCGCTGCGTCAGTTCTCCGGCCTGCCTCACAACAAGGTTGTCGGCATGGCGGGTGTGCTCGACAGCGCGCGTTTCAGCTATTTCCTCTCCGAAGAATTCAAGGTCTCGGTCGAGGACGTGACGGCTTTCGTTCTCGGCGGTCATGGTGACACGATGGTGCCGCTGGCCCGCTATTCGACAGTTGGCGGCATTCCGCTGCCCGACCTTGTAAAGATGGGGTGGACCACGAAAGAGAAGCTCGACAAGATCATCCAGCGCACCCGCGATGGTGGCGCCGAGATCGTTGGCCTTCTGAAGACGGGATCGGCCTTCTATGCGCCGGCGACCTCCGCCATCGATATGGCGGATGCGTACCTCAAGGACAAGAAGCGCGTTCTACCCTGTGCCGCCTATCTCAATGGCGAGTTTGGCGTGAAGGATATGTATGTCGGTGTGCCGGTGGTGGTCGGTGCAGGCGGTGTCGAACGCATCGTGGAGATCAACCTCAATGCCTCCGAGAAGAAGCAGTTCATGGGCTCGGTCAAGGCCGTGAAGGGGCTGGTCGATGCCTGCAAGAAAATCGATCCGGCCGTTGCCTCCGGCAAACCAGCAAAGGGCCGGGCTCTCAAGGGCAAGGCCCCGAAGGGCAAAGCAGCCGCAAAAAGGAAGTAATCCGTTTTGAAGCGGATCGGAAAGGGCGGGTCTTAGGGCCCGCCTTTTTTATTGGCATTTTGTATGCCGATATAACTTGTTTGCAGGCAGACCGTTTTCCATCTAATGTTCTTCATTAATCAGCGCCGGGTAGGCTCAGGAAATGAAACGTTTGATGGCTGCTGCAATCAGCCTGGTGGTGGCGATTGCCGCGATTGGTTTCGGTATCATCTGGTTTTTGCCTTCGGCGCAGGACGCGATTATGGCGCGCGTGGTCGCATCGAATGTTGCCGTCACTACGGCGGTTCTCGATGAAGATGCGCTTCATGTCGTGCTGTGTGGTACCGGGTCGCCTGTACCGGACCCCGAGCGAGCGCAGTCCTGTGCCATCGTCTATGCAGGTGGCAAGGTTTTCATGGTCGATTCCGGGCTTGGCGGCTGGGAAAGGCTTGCCGGGTTTCGGCTTCCTGTCGATGACCTGACGGCTATTTTGCTGACCCATTTCCACTCCGATCACATCAGCGGTATTCCCGATATTGCGCTTAACAGCTGGGCCTCCGGCCACCGCGAGGCGTTTGTTCTTTACGGCCCGCCCGGCGTCGAGACCGTCGCGAAGGGCTTCGACCTCGCGTACTCGCTTGATGATGGCTATCGGATCGCTCACCACGGAGCCAATTTCTTCGCTGTCGAAGGGGCGGAATATCTGCCGATCGTGGTCGAGGTGCCGGACCGTCATGCAGGCGTTACCGTCTTCGACGAGGGGGGCGTCAAGGTCACGGCTTTCAGGGTCAACCACGAGCCGGTGGACCAGGCTTATGGCTACAGGATCGATTACAAGGGCCGCTCCGTCGTCTTCAGCGGCGATACGAAGAAGGACGAGAATGTCGCGACGTTCGCCAGGGGCGCCGATGTGCTGATCCATGAGGCTCTCGCGCACCATATGGCGGGGCTGCGGGAAGGAGGGGCTGGATCATGCGGGCGACCGCCGCGCCAAGGTGATGCATGACATTCCCGATTATCACGCAACCCCGGTGCAGGCCGCCGGAATTGCCAACGAGGCAGGTGTGAAGCTTCTCGTCTACACGCATATCGTGCCCCGATTGCCGAATGCATTGGCAGAGAGGGTCTTTCTGCGCGGTGTCTCCGCCATACGAAGCGATGGCGTCGAATTGGGCTATGACGGGCTCTATCTTGAGCTTCCGGCCGGTTCGGAAAAGATCGTCGAACACGACCTCCGCTGACGCTGCGTCATAAGCCGTAGCGCCACCGGCGGCGCTACGGAAACGGGTTTCCAGAAAGAGAAAAGCCGCTGTTACAGGCGCGGGCGTGACGATCTCCCGGTTGCGCCCACCCGCTCGGGTGGTATAACTCCGAGCCATCCGACATACCTATCGGTCGATTTTTCCTTCTGGCGACGCGGATTCCCGCGCCGCTCTCCAGCCGGACGGTTTTTCATGAATATTCACGAATACCAGGCCAAGGCCGTGCTCGCGAAGTACGGCGTGCCGGTGCCCCGCGGGCATGCGGCGTTCACTCCCGAAGAAGCGGTGGCGAAGGCCAAGGAACTGGGCGGGCCGGTTTGGGTCGTCAAGGCACAGATTCATGCGGGCGGTCGCGGCAAGGCCGGCGGCGTCAAGGTGGTGAAGTCGGTCGAGGATGTCGAGAAGGAGGCAAAGCGCCTTCTCGGTTCAACTCTCGTCACGCACCAGACGGGCCCCGAAGGCAAGGAAGTGCATCGCCTCTACATCGAGGAAGGTTCCTCGATCGAACGCGAACTCTACCTCTCCGTGCTTGTCGATCGCGCGACCTCGCGCATTTCCTTCATTGTTTCGACCGAAGGCGGCATGGATATCGAGGAAGTCGCGGCAAAGACGCCGGAAAAGATTCTCAGCTTCTCGATTGACCCCGCCTCGGGCATCAGCAGTTTTCATGGCCGCAAGGTGGCTTATGCGCTGGGTCTCGAAGGCGATCAGGTGAAAAAGGGCGTTGCCCTAATCGAAAAGCTCTACAAGGCCTTTGTTTCCGAAGACATGAGCATGCTCGAGATCAACCCGCTCGTCGTCACGGGCGAGGGCGATGTGGTCTGCCTCGATGCAAAGGTGAATTTCGACTCGAACGCGCTCTACCGTCACAAGGATATCGTCGAGCTGCGCGACCTTACGGAAGAGGATCCGGCGGAAGTCGAGGCGTCCAAGTACGACCTCAACTACATCAAGCTCGATGGCAAGATCGGTTGCATGGTGAACGGTGCGGGCCTGGCCATGGCGACGATGGACATCATCAAGCTCTATGGCTCCGAACCTGCGAACTTCCTTGATGTCGGCGGTGGCGCGACCAAGGAAAAGGTGACAGCCGCCTTCAAGATCATCCTCTCCGACTCGAGCGTTGAAGGCATTCTCGTCAACATCTTCGGGGGCATCATGCGCTGCGACATTATCGCGGAAGGCGTCGTTGCCGCCGCGAAGGAGGTGTCGCTCGGCGTACCGCTCGTCGTTCGTCTGGAAGGCACGAATGTTGATCTCGGCAAGAAGATCATGGCGGAATCCGGCTTGCCCATCATCTCCGCCGACAACCTCGCCGATGCGGCCGAGAAGATCGTCAAAGCCGTGAAGGAGGCCGCATAATGTCCGTTCTCGTCGACAAGAACACCAAGGTCATCTGTCAGGGCTTTACCGGCAATCAGGGTACGTTCCATTCGGAACAGGCGATTGCTTATGGCACGAAGATGGTTGGCGGCGTGAGCCCCGGCAAGGGCGGTACGAAGCATCTCGATCTTCCCGTTTTCAACACGGTTGCCGAAGCGGTCGAGAAGACGGGTGCGACGGCTTCCGCAATCTACGTTCCGCCGCCCTTTGCGGCCGACGCGATCTTTGAAGCCATCGATGCCGGTATCGAGCTTGCCGTCTGCATCACCGAGGGCATTCCCGTCCTCGACATGGTCAAGGTGAAGCGCGCGCTTTCGGGTTCGAAGACGCGCCTCGTCGGTCCGAACTGCCCTGGCGTTATAACGCCGGGCCAGTGCAAGATCGGCATCATGCCGGGCCATATTCACAAGCCGGGTTCGGTCGGCATCGTGTCGCGCTCGGGTACGCTGACCTATGAGGCGGTTGCCCAGACAACGGCGGCGGGCCTTGGTCAGACGACCTGCATCGGCATTGGCGGCGACCCCGTCAATGGGACGAACTTTATCGATTGCCTCGAGATGTTCCTTGGCGACCCCGACACGAAGTCGATCATCATGATCGGCGAAATCGGCGGTACGGCGGAAGAAGAGGCGGCTGAGTTCCTCAAGGCTTCCAAGGTGAAGAAGCCTGTCGTCGGCTTCATTGCGGGCGTCACGGCGCCCCCGGGCCGCCGCATGGGTCATGCGGGCGCGATCATCTCGGGCGGCAAGGGCGGTGCGGAAGACAAGATGGAGGCGATGCGCTCGGCCGGCATCACTGTCGCGGCTTCCCCCTCGGCGCTCGGCACGACGCTTGTCGAGGTTCTCGGCAAGTAATCGAGCTGTCATCTAGTTTATTCGAGCGGGGTGCCTGGGATTTCGGGCGCCCCGTTTCGTTATTTACGGCTTTCTTCATCGTTTTCGAGGCATTTTGAACCTGCTGTCGGCCCGGCCGGTGTTAATCCGTCACGAAGCGCCTATATTCCTTAGGTGAATGTTTGATTTGGCCCTTTTTCTGGGGGCTCTCCAAAATGTGCCTCTACGGCAAATCTCGTTTGACGTCGTGTTGCCTCTATGGCAATTTCTTATCATGAAACTCACCGACTGGCTCGAATCCAATGGTCTCACGGCAAGCGCCTTTGCCGAACAGCTTGGTGTGTCCGTTTCCACGGTCACGCGCTGTATGAACGGCCAGCGCCGTCCCGAATGGCAGACGCTCGACGCGATCTACAAGGCCACGGGCGGTCAGGTGACCCCGAATGATTTTCTGTCCGACGACACGGCTCTTCAGGGAGCGGTTCAGGCCGCGCCGCAGCCAAATGGACCCGATACCATGAGCAAGAATGGCGAGAACGACCGCATGGAGCGGACGTCCTTCCTCTATGGCGCGAACGCGCCTTTCGTGGAAGAGCTCTATGCGCGTTATCAGGAAAGCCCCCCTTCGGTCGACCCCGAATGGCGCACTTTCTTCGAGGGGTTGGGCGATGCGCCTGAGGATGTGCTGAAGGAGGCGAAAGGTGCTTCCTGGCAGCGTACCGATTGGCCAATCCCTGCCAATGGCGAACTGGTAAGCGCGCTTGACGGCAATTGGGGCCCGGCAATGGCCGAGGCGGGCAAGGTTCGCGGCAAGATCGAACAGCGCCAGCCTGCCGCCAGCGAGGACGAAATTCGGGCGGCGACGCTCGATTCCGTCCGTGCACTGATGATGATCCGTGCCTACCGGATTCGCGGTCACCTCGACGCCGATATCGATCCGCTCGCGCTTCGTCCGAAGTCACAGCACCCCGAGCTTCAGCCCGAGAGTTATGGCTTTGGCCCCGACGATCTCGACCGGCCAATCTTCATTGATCATGTGCTTGGCCTCGAGACGGCAACCGTGCGCGAGATGCTCGATATTCTGCGCCGTACCTATTGCGGTACGCTCGCCGTCGAGTTCATGCATATCGGCGACCCGGAAGAGAAGGCCTGGATTCAGGAGCGCATCGAAGGGCCGGACAAGGAAATCGCCTTCACCGACATGGGCCGATCGGCCATTCTGGACAAGCTGATTGCGGCTGAAGGCTTCGAGAAATTCTGCGGCGTGAAGTATGTCGGCACCAAGCGGTTTGGTCTCGATGGTGCGGAATCGATCATCCCTGCGCTCGAACAGGTCATCAAGCGCGGCGGCGCGCTCGGCGTGAAGGAAATCGTTTTCGGCATGGCCCATCGTGGCCGCCTCAACGTTCTTACCAATGTCATGTCGAAGCCCTATCGCGCGGTCTTTCATGAATTCAAGGGCGGCTCGTCCACGCCGGAAGATGTCGACGGCTCGGGCGATGTGAAGTATCATCTCGGCGCATCGTCGGACCGCGAGTTCGACGGCAACAAGGTGCACCTCTCCCTCACCGCCAATCCGTCGCATCTCGAAATCGTCGATCCCGTCGTGCTCGGCAAGGCGCGCGCGAAACAGGACCAGCATCACGACCGCCAACGCGGGACAGTGATCCCGCTTCTCATTCACGGCGATGCCGCCTTTGCCGGCCAGGGCATCGTTGCCGAATGTCTCGGTCTTTCCGACCTCAAGGGGCATCGCACCGGCGGCTCGATCCATTTCATCGTGAACAACCAGATCGGCTTCACCACGAGTCCGATCAACAGCCGCTCCTCACCTTATCCTTCCGATGTCGCGAAGATGGTGCAGGCGCCGATCTTTCATGTGAACGGTGACGATCCCGAGGCCGTGGTTCACGCCGCGAAGATCGCGACGGAATTCCGTCAGCGTTTCAACAAGCCGGTCGTTATCGACATGTTCTGTTATCGCCGCTTCGGTCACAATGAAGGCGATGATCCGAGCATGACGCAGCCCTTGATGTACGAGAAGATCAAGGGGCATCCGACGACGCTCCAGATCTATTCGAAGCGTCTTGTCGAGGGCGGCCTCATGTCGGCCGAAGAGGTCGAAGAACGCGGCACTGCTTTCCGCGCGCAGCTTGAGGAAGATTTCGAGGCTGTATCTACCTTCCGCCCCAACAAGGCGGACTGGCTCGATGGGCGCTGGTCTGGTCTCAGCAAGGCCGAAGGCGAGGCGCGCCGCGGCGAGACGGCGGTCGAAACCAGGAATCTCAAGGAGATCGGCCGCAAGATTACCGAGGTGCCCGACGATTTTCACATTCACAAGACCATCCAGCGCTTCATGGATAATCGCCGCAAGGCAATCGAGACAGGCGAGAATATCGACTGGTCGACGGCGGAAGCGCTTGCTTTCGGATCGTTGCTCGACGAAGGCATCAAGGTGCGTCTATCGGGGCAGGATTCCGAACGCGGTACTTTCGTGCAGCGCCATTCCGTGCTGAACGACCAGAAGACCGAAGACCGCTACGTGCCGCTCAACAATATTTCAGATGAACAGGCCGAATACGAAGTCATCAACTCGATGCTCTCGGAAGCCGCCGTGCTCGGTTTCGAGTATGGCTACAGCCTTGCCGAACCCAATGCACTGGTCCTCTGGGAAGCGCAGTTCGGCGATTTTGCGAACGGCGCACAGGTCGTGATCGATCAGTTTATTTCGTCGGGCGAACGCAAGTGGCTGCGCATGTCGGGTCTCGTGATGCTGTTGCCCCACGGTTATGAGGGGCAGGGGCCGGAGCACTCTTCCGCACGTCTCGAGCGCTATCTGCAGATGTGTGCGGAAGACAACATGCAGGTCGCGAACTGCACGACGCCGATGAACTATTTCCACATTCTGCGCCGTCAAATGCACCGCAACTTCCGCAAACCGCTCATCCTGATGACGCCGAAGTCGCTGCTGCGCCACAAGCGCGCCGTGTCGACCCTGAAGGAGTTCGGTCCGGGCTCGTCCTTCCACCGTGTATTGTGGGACGATGCGGAGATGCTGCCGGACCAGAAGATCAAGCTTGTCGCCGACAAGGAGATCACGCGCGTCGTCCTTTGCTCGGGCAAGGTCTATTACGATCTCTACGAGGAACGCGAACGGCGTGGCATCACCGATGTCTATCTCATGCGCGTCGAACAGCTTTACCCGTTCCCCGCGAAGTCGCTGATGACGGAGCTTTCGCGCTTCCCGGATGCGGAATTCGTGTGGTGTCAGGAAGAGCCCAAGAATATGGGCGCGTGGTATTTCATCGAACCCAATATCGAATGGGTGCTTGAGCATCTCGGTACGCGCTACCGCCGTGCTTCCTATGCAGGGCGCCCGGCTTCTGCTTCGACGGCGACGGGTCTCATGAGCAAGCACAACCAGGAACTCAATCAGCTTCTTTCGGAGGCGCTCCGGATCGACTGATCCCCGCCCCGCAGAACGTTCGGAAAGGTGAACCTCAATGGCGACGGAAATTCGCGTGCCCACGCTTGGCGAGTCGGTGACTGAAGCCACCGTCGCGCAATGGTACAAGAAGCCGGGCGACAGCGTCGCGGCAGACGAACCGCTTGTCGAGCTGGAAACCGACAAGGTGACGGTGGAAGTTCCGGCACCTTCGGCAGGCGTTCTTTCTGAAATCATCGCCAAGGACGGCGAGACGGTGGAGGTTGGTGCACTGCTTGGCCAGATTGGCGAAGGCAAGGGCGCGGCTCCCGCTCCGAAGAAGGAAGAGCCCAAGAAGAGTGAAGCGAAAACCGAAGCCAGGCCCGATCCAAAGAAGGAAGAGCCGAAGCAGGAAGAGGCCAAGGGCCCGTCGAAGCCAGCCGATGCCGAACCCTCTCCGGCCGTTCGCCGTGTGGCTGCCGAGAACGATCTCGATGTGTCGAAGGTCGAGGGGACGGGCAAGGGTGGCCGGGTGACGAAGGCGGATGCCGAAGAGGCCGCTTCCTCCGTGAAGGCTCCGTCTCCGGCGAAAGCACCGGAAGCGCCGGTTCGCGCGCCCGCGCCCGCCGATCAAGGCGCACGCGAAGAGCGCGTGAAGATGACGCGACTGCGCAAAACCATCGCGACGCGCCTCAAGGAAGCGCAGAACACGGCGGCGATGCTCACCACCTTCAACGAGGTGGACATGACGAACGTCATGGCGCTCCGCTCGCAGTACAAGGATCTCTTCGAGAAGAAGCATGGCGTGCGCGTCGGCTTCATGGGTTTCTTCGTAAAGGCCTGCATCCATGCGCTGCAAGAGCTTCCGGCGGTCAATGCGGAGATAGACGGCGAGGAACTCGTCTACAAGAATTACTACAATATCGGTGTCGCGGTCGGCACGGAGCGCGGTCTCGTCGTGCCCGTCGTTCGCGACGCCCAGGAACTGTCGATCGCCGATATCGAAAAGACGATCAACGATTTCGGACGCCGCGCGCGCGATGGGGCTCTCAAGCTCGATGAGCTGCAAGGCGGCACCTTCACCATCTCGAATGGCGGCGTCTATGGCTCGCTCATGTCGACGCCGATCCTCAATGCACCGCAATCCGGCATTCTCGGGATGCACAAGATCCAGGAGCGGCCGATGGCCGTCGACGGGAAGATCGAAATCCGTCCGATGATGTATCTCGCGCTCTCCTACGATCACCGCATCGTCGACGGCAAGGAGGCAGTCACCTTCCTTGTCCGCGTGAAGGAATCGCTGGAAGATCCGCAGCGTCTGCTGCTCGACCTCTGAGGTATATCAATGGCTGATGCATTCGACCTTGTAGTGATTGGCGCGGGCCCCGGCGGCTATGAATGCGCGATCAAGGCGGCGCAACTCGGCCTCAAGGTCGCTTGCGTCGAAAAGCGCGATCGTCTGGGCGGAACCTGCCTCAATATCGGCTGTATTCCCTCCAAGGCCTTGCTTCATGCCTCCGAGCTTTTCCACGAATCGGGAACGAGCTTTGCGGATATGGGCATCGAGGTTTCAAAGCCGAAGCTCAATCTCAAGCAGATGCTTGCCTTCAAGGACGAAGCCATCGACGGCAACACCAAGGGTATCGAGTTTCTCTTCAAGAAGAACAAGATCGAATGGGTAAAAGGAGAGGGCGTCATCGCTGCGCCGGGCAAGGTGAAGGTTGGCGACCGTGTCCTTGAGGCGAAGAACATTGTCATCGCCACTGGCTCGGATGTAGCAAAGCTGCCGGGCGTCGAGATCGACGAGAAGACAGTCGTCTCCTCCACCGGCGCGCTTGAACTCGGCAAGGTGCCTGGCAAGCTCGTCGTTGTCGGCGGTGGTGTGATCGGTCTCGAGCTCGGCTCGGTCTGGCGCCGTCTCGGTGCGGAAGTCACCGTGGTCGAGTTTCTCGACAATATCCTGCCGGGTATGGATGGCGAGGTCGTGAAGAATTTCACTCGCACGCTCAAGAAGCAGGGCTTCACCTTCAAACTCGGCACGAAGGTGACGAAGGTCGAGAAGCAGAAATCCGGCCTCAAGGTGAGTGTCGAGCCGGCCAAGGGTGGCGATACGGAAGTGCTCGATGCCGATGTCGTTCTTGTCGCTATCGGGCGCGTTGCCTATACGGAGGGCCTCGGCCTCGACAAGGCAGGCGTTGCGACCGACAAGCGCGGACGTGTCGAGGTTGATGAGAACTTCAAGACCAATGTCGACGGGATCTACGCGCTTGGCGATTGCATTGCCGGGCCCATGCTTGCCCACAAGGCGATGGAGGAGGGCGTTGCGCTGGCGGAACGTCTCGCGGGCCATTATGGCGCGGTTAACTATGATGCCATTCCGGGTGTCGTCTATACCTCGCCGGAAGTTGCCTCTGCCGGCAAGACGGAAGAGCAGCTCAAGGAAGCGGGCATCGAATATAATGTCGGCAAGTTCCCCTTCACGGCCAATGGCCGCGCCAAGGCGAACAAGACGACCGACGGCTTCGTCAAGATTCTCGCCGACAAGAAGACCGATCGCGTGCTCGGGGTTCACATCATTGGCGTAAATGGCGGCGAGATGATCGCGGAAGCCGTCATCGCAATGGAGCTATCGGCAAGCTCCGAGGACATCGCGCGTATCTGCTTTGCTCATCCGACCATGTCGGAAGCGGTGAAGGAAGCCGCGCTTGCCGTCACCGGCCTTCCCATCCACATGTGACTTCTCCGTCTCAGACGGGTTTCAGCGGCGAAGATGTGCCCTCAGGCAGTTCCACAAGGATGCTGTCGCCCGGTTTCACATCGCCCCCGGCAATCACGATTCCCATCACGCCTGCCTTCCGTATGACGTTTCCTTCCACATCCCGGTCCAGAACGGCATTCATGAGACCGGGGGCGATGTCATTGAGTTGAAGGCAGGGATTGCGCAATCCAGTCACCTCGATGATCGCACTTTCGCCGATCCTCAGTTTCGTGCCGGCCGGATGCCCAGGCCTTCGATCAGTTCGATGCGCGCCGTGTTGGCTTTCCGCATGGTGTGCGTGGCGCTGAGGCTTACGGCGATGACGGAACCTTGCATCGAATTACCTTCGGCGCTTGGCCTTGTCGTAGACGTCGAGCAGCCGTGCGGAATCGACTTCCGTATACATCTGCGTGGTCGAAAGGCTCGAATGGCCAAGCAGTTCCTGGATTGCGCGCAGGTCGCCGCCGCCCGCCAGCAGATGCGTTGCAAAACTGTGGCGCAACGCATGGGGCGTTGCCGTGTCGGGCAGGCCGAGCCTCAGCCGAAGTGTCTGCATTGCCTCGCGGACCTGACGCTGGCCGAGCCGCTTGCCTCTCGCACTTACAAACAAGGGATCGCCGGCGGTGAGGCCGAACGGGCAAAGCGCGAGATAGCGATCAACCGCTTCTCGCGCGACGGGTAGCACGGGAATGATGCGCTCCTTGTTACCCTTGCCGGTGATACGGATCGTGTCCTTTAGCGGCGCCGCATGGCGGTCCAGCGCCAGCGCCTCCGATACGCGAAGCCCGCAACCATAAAGAAGTGTGAGAACAGCCGCGTCGCGCAGCCCCTTCCATGCTTCGCCGGGCAGGGCGCCTGCTTCCTCAATCATTGCGTCTGCGCCCGACACCGACAGGGGCTTTGGCAGTGCATGCGGAAGCTTCGGCGAGCGCAAGGTCGTGGCTGATGCGTTGGAAAGCACGTTCGAGCGGTCAAGAAAACGGAAGAAGGAGCGGATGCTCGAAATCATGCGTGCGATGGAGCGGCTTTGCAGACCCTCATTGCGGCGATGGCTGACAAAGGCACGAAAGTCGCGTGTCTGGAGCGCGGCGAGCGCATCGAGGCCAGCGGGACCGCCCAGATGGTCGACAAGGAATTCGAAGAAGCGCGTGATGTCGCGATGGTAGTTCACGAGCGTCGCTTCGCTCATGCGGCGTTCGCCCATCAGATGAGCATACCAGTTGCGGATTTCAGTCCGCGCGTCTTCGGAAGCAGGGACGGTCCTTGCCGCATCGTCCGGCGAGGGGGCGCCGGGGCTCAGGCGGGCGGCAGGTCGAGCCATTGGCGCACACCGCGCTCGACGACATTGGCGAGGAATTCGAGGAGGTCGACGGCCTGTTCGGGATGGAACTGTTCGGGATCGAAGCCACCCAGCGCGAGCAGGCCGGGCGGTGACGCGGGCGAGAAGTCGAGCCGCACCAGCGCTTCGGAATGCACATCTTCGGCGAGGTTGCCGTAAAGGCCACGGCTGCCGCGTACATGCGAGGCGAGACGGCAGCGTTCGCCGAAACCGAGAATGCGGTCGACGCCGCCGGGCTCCAATACGCGGACGCCGCGAATGCCGATGCCGGAGACACCGTTCGCCGTTTCGATGCAGACGGTGGAGGCGCGGATGCCGAGTATGTGGGCGAGGCCGTCGGGCGCCGTCACATATTCAATCAGGTGTTCGAAAGAGCGCGCATCGAGCAGCCGCAGCGTTGCGGCATGGACCTGTTCGCGCGCGATGCTGTTCAGCGATGTTGCTTCGAGGAGGTCCGACTGGATGTCGCGCAGCATGCGCACTTGGTTTTGCAGGCGGCCAATCATGAAGTGCTGCATGTCGAGTACGTTGCGGCCCGTCGATTGCGACGGCGGTACCAGCGCTGAAATGAGATCGGGGTCGTTGGCGAGCAGCTCCGGGTGCTGACGCAGATAGGCCTTCACATCCTCGGCGGAGAGCGAGGCTTCCGCCTCGTCGATCCGCTTCGCTCCGGTGCTGTCGTTTTGCTGGTTCATGCCCTCAGCATCCCCCGAAATACGTTTCCAAAGTATTTGCCCTATAGAATTTTTTGTCCGGTTTTCTTCCAATCCGACAAGAACATTTCGAGTCCCTTGTCGGTCAGCGGGTGGGTGGCGAGCCCTTTCAGAACGGCAGGCGGTACGGTCGCGACATCCGCACCGGCAAGCGCGGCGTCCTTCACATGGTTCGCATTGCGAATTGAGGCGGCGAGGATCTCTGTCTCCAGGGCAGGGTAGTTGTCGTAGATTTCCCGGATTTCGTGAATAAGTTCCATGCCGTCGAGATTGATATCGTCGAGGCGGCCGATGAAGGGCGAAATGAAGGTCGCGCCCGCTTTCGCCGCCAGTAGCGCCTGGTTGGCGGAGAAGCACAGCGTGACATTGACCATCGTGCCTTCGCCGGTCAGCACCTTGCAGGTCTTGAGGCCGTCCCAGGTGAGCGGCACCTTGACGGCGATGTTCTTCGCGATTTTCGCGAGTTTGCGGCCTTCCGCGATCATAGTTTCCGCGTCGAGCGCCGTCACTTCCGCGCTGACGGGACCGTCCACGACACCGCAGATTTCCTCGACAACTTCGAGAAAATTGCGGCCGGACTTGGCGATGAGTGAAGGATTGGTGGTCACGCCGTCCAGCATGCCGGTTTCGGCAAGTTCGCGGATGTCGGCGATATCGGCGGTGTCGACGAAGAATTTCATGGTTGCTTGATCTTTGCGGCCGGTCGGTGGGTAAGACTTTGTGACCGCAGTGTAGTCGAGAGCGGCCTCGAAGGCTTCCTTCTTTTGCCGCCGCTTGTGCCTGCGCGCAAGGCCTCCTCGTGGTATTTGCTTTACGGCGCGTTACAGTGTCGTGTCGATTTTGAACCTTCTCCCTCCGGCAATCCGAATGGCTTCCGAAATATCCACAGACGAACAGACCGTTTCGGGAACCGTCAGCGTTTTGCTGCCCCTCGCCCTGCCGCGTCCCTATGACTACAAGGTGCCGTCCGGCATGGAGGTGCGGCCCGGCGATTATGTGATCGTGCCTCTGGGTCCGCAGCAACTGCTCGGCGTTGTCTGGGGCGCGGGGACGGGAGAGGTCGGCCACAACAGATTAAGACCCGTTGCTGAAGTCCTCGATGCCCCGCCCATGCCCGAAGTGTTGCGCCGCCTGGTCGACTGGGTGGCGAGCTATACGCTTTCCCCGCCGGGTTCGGTTTTGCGTCTCGCCATTCGCGCGCCCGGCGCGCTGGAGCCGCAGCGTATGCGCACGGCCTACCGGCTCGGCGATGAGCGGCCGTCCAGAATGACGCCTGCGCGTATCCGGGCGGTGGAAGTGGCGGGAGACGGTTTCGCGCGTACGGTGCGCGAACTGGCGGAAGAAGCGGGCGTGTCGGACGGCGTGGTGCGAGGCCTTGTCGATGCGGGCACACTTGTGCCAGTGGATGTTCCGACGGAAGCGCCGTTTCCCGCGCCGAACCTCGATGCGCCGGGTGTCGATCTTTCGGACGAACAGGCCGAAGCCGCGGCCGCGCTGCGCGATCATGTCCAGGCCGACAGGTTTTCTGCCATATTGCTCGATGGAGTGACGGGCTCGGGCAAAACGGAAGTTTATTTCGAGGCGGTCGCCGCTGCCTTGCGGCAGAACCGGCAGGTGCTGATCCTCCTTCCGGAAATCGCGCTCACCAGCCAGTTTCTCGAGCGCTTCGAACGGCGCTTCGGTTGCCGTCCCGCAGAGTGGCATTCGGATCTTTCGACGCGCGAGCGCCGCCGCGTCTGGCGCGGTGTTGCGGAAGGGCGCGCATCTGTCGTTGTCGGTGCGCGCTCGGCGCTTTTTCTGCCTTTCCCCGATCTCGGTCTCATCATTGTCGACGAAGAGCACGACGCTGCCTTCAAGCAGGAAGACGGTGTTGCCTATCATGCGCGCGACATGGCGGTTGTGCGCGCCTCGCTCGGCAAGGTGCCGATTGTTCTCAGCTCGGCGACGCCCTCGCTCGAAACGGCGGTCAATGCGGAGCAGGGACGCTATGCGCAGCTACGTCTCGAAGCGCGTCACGGCGCCGCCCGATTGCCGGATGTCACTGCCATCGACATGCGCGCCGACCCGCCGGAACGCGGACGCTGGCTTTCGCCCGTCCTCGTACGCGAAATTGCAAAGGCGCTCGAAGCGGGCGAGCAGTCAATGCTCTTTCTCAATCGCAGAGGCTACGCACCGCTCACGCTTTGCCGAACCTGCGGCCATCGCATTGAGTGTCCGCAATGTTCCGCATGGCTCGTCGAGCATCGCTTTCGCCGCGAACTTGCCTGCCATCATTGCGGCTATAGTGCGCCGGTGCCGAAGGCGTGCCCGTCCTGCGGGGCGGAAGATTCGCTCGTTGCCTGTGGGCCGGGGGTCGAGCGCATCGCGGAGGAGGTGGCGGAGCTTTTTCCGGAGGCGCGCACCGCCATCGTCTCAAGCGACAATCTGCGCGGACCTGCCGCGCACCGGGAGGTGTTCAGGGCCATTGAGGAGCGTGAGGTCGATATTGTCATCGGTACACAGATCGTTGCCAAGGGCCATCATTTTCCCTGGCTCACGCTGGTAGGTGTGGTCGATGCCGATCTCGGGCT
>Ga0114898_1001045_pt1 | contig 17784 bp, 17 predicted proteins | sample Malvired_Geostar_FD_83496 | JGI IMG/M metagenome (GOLD analysis project Ga0114898, IMG submission 83496) | Marine viral communities from the Global Malaspina Expedition - Malaspina viral metaG DeepMed_Geostar | ecosystem: Environmental > Aquatic > Marine > Oceanic | place: Mediterranean Sea... | reverse complement strand
TGCCCGTAGAGGCCCCTCTAACCACCCTACCCATACTGTGGGTCGGATTTAGTATTTCATGCCCCTCTATCAACTCGCTGCTGGCTCAGAAATCGAGACCTCTACATTGTCTTCCAGTGTGATTACTGCTGCCGTGACATTCGTGCTAATCACAAACTCTTTGGTCGCAAAGCCGTTCCCGATGCCAGTTTCGTTCAATAAAATTTCCACAGTACCGGCAGTGATCTTAGCCAGGACACATTCTCCACCAGCCGTGTATAAATTTGTCAACCGAAGTGTCCCGATACGCCCATTGACTGCCGACGTGGGTGCTTGTATAAGGATGCGGTCAAAAGTACCTCCTGAGTGGATCATAGACTCAGCTTGATGATGGCCCCCCCCAATGGCCAGCATTCGGCTGGTCCCGGCGGAAGGAGCCAGACTTTGGCCGTCGGATGCGTTCCCTCTGACTATGAGAGTATGGGTCTGTATATCCGAGAGTGTTAGTTTCTTGCACCTTGACTTCTCAAAAATGAGATGCCCGATCTCAAGTCTGGTACTCGTACCACCAGCTATGGTATTACCACCGATATCCACGACGTTCTGTTCTCCAGCCGGAAGCGCACTGCCAGTAAAAACTGTCCCAACCGAGACATTTTCTATCGTGATCTCTCGTACCGATGTTGTGCCGAGATCAATGCGTAATGTGTTATACCCATCTTGTTCTGGGTCAGTAACGTAACTCACTGGAACGTCGGCGGGAGCCATGTATACGCCCGCGTCCCCACGGGCAAATGACCGTTCACTCAGGATTGTTTCATTTACCACGACACCAGATGTGACGGCTGTACCTGCGAAGAGAAAAGTAACCGCCATTTGAGGGCTTAATCCCATGGAACGCAGCAACGAATACGGGCTTTTTAGGATATTAAATGTGGTCTTCCACTTCGCGGATTCACTCTGAAGGTACTCCACTTTAGCTAGTATCCAGTTCCTCCAAACAATTATCCTTCTATAGGCAGTAATAGGTGAGTATAGGATAGCTTTGGGGGAACGCTTTATGCCTCTACCTATAGCTCGGATAGCCACTATGGGATGCTGGACTAGCAGCAACGCGGCACCTAACACCATCAGAGCTGCGATACCGAAGGCAGAAAACAACACTACCTGGTCACTGTAGAGTCGAGTCAACCACCCTTGCACCACGGACTGCTCTAGGTGCAACACACCGCCCCAGAATGGCTGGATGTGGATGGGAAAGAGGGACGCAATCCACGGCATTGGATTCATGTACAGAACAGCCAGTGTTAATATAGCTAGACTGAGTATTAGAAGGCCGCTTCCTGTCCGCAGCACCTTCCGTAGCACCGGCAACAACGTCCCGATAATTGATTTTACAGTAAATAGTCTACGCATTTTCCACATTTCACACACTACTCAGCCTCTAGAATTTTTAGACTAACCCCCCCTAAAAACCCAAATACACTTCCTATAACCCCAGTCACAATCTCAACCGCTCCCATCTGCATACCTACCCAAGTCCCAAACACACCAAAGACTGTTCCGCAGACGATTGCGAGAAACACTTGTGGCCTCAATTTTCCAATCACAACATCTCCTTCTTATCCTTCTAATACTGCGACCTTGGCGGCCAACTCCTTAACGGCTGCTACTAAGATTGGAACTATCTTTGAGTCATCTAATCCTTGAGGGTCCATGTCTCCATTCGAGTCCACAGCATCTCTTGTCCCAGTTGCAGCTTCTGGGATAATAGCCTGTACTTCATGGGCAAAGAAACCTGACCTTGTAACCGATGGTTTATCTTTCCAATTAAACATAATAGGTCTTAACTGATTTATCTTTGTTAAACCATCCGATATGGCTACGTCATTCTCCTTAAGTCTATAATCAGATATTGTTGCAATGGTAAAGGTCCCCGAAACGTCGTTCCAATTCGACCTACCTCTCTCAGATCCAAGTGCATAATACCTAGTAATATAACCAGTTTCTCCACCACCAGTAATTCTATGAAATGACGCACATGGTATGTCATCCCCTACCACAGTTACCTGTGCTGTACCAAGAATAGAGGTATTAGTAGCATCGGCTGCTAGTACCCATTTGCCTGACCCACGGGTCATGTATCCTCTGAGTGTGCCCTCATCTTGGAACTGAATAGTAGACCCGCTACCAGAAGACCGTCTTCCATTCAGAGCAAACGCGGCACCAACCGCACCTTGTATTAAATTGCTAGAAATTGTTACTGCCGTAGCCCCCAGGGATATCTCATCAGTAGCACCAACGGTTAGCACTGTTGCGCTGGAGCCATGAATGAACTGAGAGGTGTCATTGAACAGTATCTTGTTTGTGCTATTCAACTGTAACCCGCTGCCATCTATGTGTGTCAGCGTTGTGTCCTTATCAGCTCCGAAACCGAGAACAGCAGAGTCAGTTATCAGGTAAAGGTCATCCCCTACATAAGCATCAGCGGCTACGCCGATTCCACCACCGAATATGGCTGATCCTGTTGTAGCACTGGAAGACGCAGTGGTGTTGCTTACATTCAGATACGCTCCATCTTCAATCCGCAAGACCTCTGTTCCATCATATTGCTGTATAACGATGTCATCGCTATCAACCATCGGCTTCATAATGACCACGCCAGCCGTACCGTCTAGGTCAAAGGCAATCTGGTCTGTCCCACCATCCTGGAGTTTGATATCCCCAGTAGTAGAATTGAGGTGCAGTTCCCCTGTCGCATCTATTGAGATGGGGGCGGCTGCAATGGTGAGCCCAGTTGTCCCATCATGGGTAAGCGTAGCGTCATTTCCTGCACCCATATTGAGAACGGCACTATCGGACAGTAGGAACACGTCGTCCCCGAACACCGCATCTTTGACCACAGATAACCCACCATCGGTCTGCAATGAGCCGTCAGTGGTTGATGTCGCATCAGTAACGGCATCAGTTTTGATAACGCCAGATGAGGTGATGGCTCCTGATGCAACTGTACCTAACCCTGATACGTTACCGCTGGTATCAAAGGTGTAGTTGCCATCAGTAAACACCCCGTCTATTGTAAGGTTCCGTATGGTGGCTATGTCTTTGTTAGAATCCAGAACAACAGCCTTAGAAGCTGCGGCTGTGCCTGCGGTGATGCCGTCGAGCATCTCCAGCTCTGCCTCTATTAATACCGCATTAGACCCAAGCGTAAGCGTCCCTGTTACCGTAAGGTTATCTGCCACGGTCACCTCAGAGGTGCTATGGCCCAACGTGATAGCAGTGCCTGAGATGCCCGTACCTATACTCACTGACTCGCTACTGTTTGCCGTATCAACTATGAGGTAGGCATCGGAGCCTTGCTTAATGGTGAAGGCGGTAGCTGAGTTATCGCTGACGGCTACATTGATATCAGTGCCGTCAGCACTAATGCTGTCGAGTGCGATATCTCCTACGTTTGTGATGTTTGCATCTGATACAGCCAGGCTATCAACTGTCGCTGCCCCAAAGTCTACCGCACCTGTGGTTGTAAGGGTTTCATTGCCGAAGTCTAATGCACCGCCAGAGTCCGTAATGCTGCCGTTGGCAAGCGTTAGGTTGCCTATGGTTGAACCAGTCGCTAGAGTTGCAGCAACAGAAAAGGTCGTGGCCTTAGCTACGGTAATAGCTTCAGAACTATTTGTGGTATTGAATGTTATGTATGCGTTGTTTGCTTCTTCTATGATTAATGCACTGGAGTGGTTATCCGGGATCTTGATTGAGTTCTCGCCAGCATTGGTGAACTGCAATGCCCCATCAGCACCACCCGATAGCACCAAATCTCCTGCTATATCAGCCGATGAAGACAGGTCTAAGGTCGCCGCGTCTAGCTCTCCCGATAACGTGATGTCCGTTGCCCCTGTTATTGCTCCGTCAAAAGCAACAGCTCCGTTGATATCTACGGTAGTGTCTGAGGTTATAGTTAGAACACCGTCAGAAGACTGATGAATGAATGTGCCTGTATCTCCAAACGTCAATTTGTTCGTTGAATTTAGAGTCAATCCAGTTCCATCTGTATGCGTTAGGGTTGTGTCGTTATCTGCTCCAAATCCTAAAACAGCTGAGTCGCTATTCAATTTCAAATCATTGCTAACTAAAACTGCGGTAGAAGCATTAAGGTCTATCGTCGCTTCTCCATCAACGGTCATCACGCCATCGGATGACTGATGAATGAAACTTGCGGTATCTCCAAACAGTATCTTCTCGGTACTGTTCATAAGGATCTCATCAGAGAACTTGAAGTAGTCCTCGTCTTCCATCCATGTGATAACACCGTCAGCACTGTCGGCATCGAAGGTAAGGCTGATATCAGTATCAGCACCACTTCCAAAGGAAATAGCATTCTGATTAAAATCTATTGATAGTGCCGCTGAACTGCTTGAAGATATCGTTAGCGCATCTACTATAGAATTACCACTAAGCACTCCCCACGTTACTTGCGCGTCACCACTGTTAGCGGTAGCATCATTTAGCTTTACCGTCATCCGTGCTACTTCTTCAGCATTACCACCCGCATCATCCATGTAGTACCTGATGAACATTTCATCGTTGGCTGCACCAGTACCTCGTAAGCTCCTAAAGTAAGCAACATCGTTATCAGCGTTGTTGGTGAAGTTCGTAAACGTCGCAGCAGGTGTGGTATTTCCTGCGTTGTTGCGGACATCAATCTCTTTCAGGGATATCTGGTCTTGCCAACGTATACGCCGGACAGAACTGCCCTTGGTTATCTCAACATCAAATGGAGCATCCGTTTCTGAAACATCATCAAAGTTCCACAGACCATTCGAGTCGCTCGTAACCGTAGAGCCTTCCTGCGTGGTCGTGCCAGTATCCAGGAGCTTAACGCTGGCTCCACTTACGGCATCACCGGCATCATCAAAGATATAGCCTCTAAAGTTAATAGTCATTTAACCTCCTCCTAACCGTGAGTGATCCCGTGATTGGAGCGCCTCTCGGCAATAATATTTCGGATCGCTAAGTAAGTCATCATCGTCAATAAAGATAAGTGTAATGCCTTGCCCAGCCAGGCTGGCTCTCGCCATGACATCTCTGGCTTTGATTTCGACTCCGAATTCGTAATGGTAGTAGACTCCCTGGATATTGACGGCGAGATTGGGTGGTTCATTGAAGATGAAGTCGATGACGAGTCCGCCTTTCTCCATCCGTCCTCCCATGAGCGGTGACTGGTAGGTAAAGTCCTGCCCAGGCTCCAGCCCGAGTTCAACAAACGTCTGGTACGCCACATACTCTGGAATAGATCCCTGCCAGGTACTTGGAATCTGTAGTTGTTCATTTGTCGTCACTACTTTCCCACATCAGCCATCCATAATCATTAGCCATGATACCTTATCGTTGTTCGTTGCAGCATCCACATATAATATGCTGACAGGGACGCTACCAGCGAACTCTCCAAAATTGAGATCCACCGTATTCCCGGCGCTCAACTCATACCCAAGGCTTGCACTCACGTCACTGACCCCTACATAGGTTAGGCCAGAGTTTGCTGCTAATGCCTTAAACCGCACCCATCGTACTCTATTTGTAGCATTATTTACCTGTACCGCTGTCCCCGCACTGGAGACATTTGTAATTCCTGCATCCAATCTCATAGTATCTCCTATGGTTCAACAAGGGCTAGTGTAGTCGAACCCCGTTCATCATGGCCGGTAAATTCCAGCCCGGCAGCAGAGACTACATCTACATAGTAATTCCTTGTGCCCCCTGAGTCATCTCTGAAGGTGAATTCCACCAGAGATGTACTCTCAATGGCACTAATAATGTTTTTACGGAGATCTATCGGCTCATAGCCTTTGTACTCCGTGGTCAGATCGACATCCACAGTATGTCCCCACTTCGCAGCAAGTTTTTTGCGCCACTCCAGTGTAAGGGATACAACATCCGGGCTCTTGAACTTCTCCAGGCCCGTCGTTGTCGCTGTCGAGCGGTTCAAAGTGAGCTTGAACTTGATCGACCGAAAGGATGTCCCTGCACTGGAACCGAAAGTATAGGTGTGCGTACCGGAAGCAGCACCCATCGTTGAGGAATCCAGTGATGCTACCGCTGTCGTGTAGCTTTCAGCATAGTCTGTGGCATATTCAACCTTCACCTTCTCGGTGGTCGTCAAGTCCTGTGCCTCAATTTTGAGCCGCAGGGCCAGCTTGTCTACCTCAGACTGCCCAGCATTGAACCAGGGTGTCTCATGGGTTCCTGATAGCGCATAGGCAAACTCAGATACCTCTGACGGGTTGATGATGTCTTTCGGTAAATCCATAAAATAGACGATATCATTGTGTCCCCACCAGACCCGGTACTTACTGTACGCATCAGAGACGTGTATGGAATCAAACCCCTTTCCTGACGTGCTTGATTGCCACTTTACTTCCCATCCCATCTCATTGTACCCAAGGATACTGCTGTACCCTGAATCCGTCGCTATCACCGGCGATCCCTGGTGGCTTATCCACTGGTACGGGATGGATGTTGATGAAATCGTGGATGGAGCTGTTCGTGCATCTAGGCCCAGAAGTAGTTCGTTATGTGAACCAGCCGAATACCTGATAGCGCCTCTTCTGTCAGAAGGCAGACCATCGTCCCTGTCAGGGCCTACCACCGTAATGACGGCTGCATTGTTCCCATTGATATACTTATATAGGCCATTCCCTGATGGAATATAGACTGAATCACGCCAACGGATAGTTCCCTTCCCATTGTCCGGGTGGACAGGAAAGTCCATCTGTGTCGCTTCCCACATAGCATTGTCTGCATTATGGGCAAATAAACCGTGTGTCGTAGCGGCATAGATTATCGGAATGCCAAGGGCATTTCGTGCTACGAATAAGGAAGTAATCGCGCCGTCCGGTAGTGGCAGAACAGCATCATTTATCTCAGTGCCTACTATTGTGGCATACCAGAGTTGACCTTCATGGCTGATTCCCCAGAGCCGTTCATCCCATACGGCAAGAAACTTTGTATCTGTGGTATCAGTTGTCCACCCAACTGATACGGTAGCGGCATCGAGGTGGGATGCTCCAGTTGTGCTGTTCCTTGCCCTTGTTACCGTTAGCGTATTACCTGATATAGATCCTATTAACATATGCTCACTATCAACTTTGATCATCTCCCCAGCAACAAGTCCACTAGCATCCGCTACGGGTACTGAGGTAGCACTGGAGTTGAGAGCACCGTCTAATGTGGTTGTGTAGTCTGACTGATGAGTATACGAACTATCATCGGCCCCAGAGTCATAGTTGGCAAAAACAAGATAGGTCACCCCTATCGCATTGGTAAACACCACGCTATCTGTTGTCTGGGCTGTAGCACTCTGTATCTCCAAATCCCACTCATCACCAGTATTATTGTACTTGTAGAGCTTGGGGCTATCCGAAACAGATCCGTTCCAGAAGGCATAGACTTCATCAGAAAGCGTGTTGATCGCGCCTATTGTGGCATCTGCCAAGCTATGTGAAGGGGTGGTAGAGGCCGTAGCCAGCCCCGGCAACACTAAATGGTTCTTATATCTGAGTTGGCAGGTCGAATACCACGCCCGGTTAACTTCCCCTGCTCCATCCATGCGGTTGATCCCAATCCCGCCGCGCCAGTCAGACCAGGCGATAATAGAGGCATAAATCTGGGAATCCTTGGTGGTATCCCCAATGGTTATTTTAGAGGGATACAGGGAAGCGAGGGTGCTTCGCACCGGCCTGCTGACCGGATAATAGTACCCATTCAGGAATATTTCATTCTGCTCAACAACAGCATTTGCCATTAATCAACGGACCTCACATTCACCAGCATAGGAAAACCCCGTCTGGCTCTTTCGGCCTGTTGCGCCCAGTACGCACTAAGCTGCCTTCTGGCATCAGGGTCCGTAGCAGGACCTCCTGATGTAGACAGAAGCACATTAGTGACCGAACTGGCTATGATGTACTCTTCCGGGATCTCGGTTGTGTCAGAGTCACTTGTGAGAAGTGCCGGCTTATCTCCCCCGGTAATCTTGATGAGAGCATACCCCGCTGCACATTGCCCGTCCCGCATTAGCACAAGGTCTCTCGACTCCTTGTCTATCTTCCAATACCGCCTGGCAAGAGACGTCCACTCAGCAGTGTCATTGGCTACTGCTGAGATATCATCTATCCAGACAACACAGGCTCCAAGGTCAGAGTCGTACTCAAGCCCTACGGAGATGATCGCTGTGTCCGTCTCAGGATTAGCCAGAGACATTCTCACGAAGGTCCATGTGTCTGCACTCAAAGCAGGAATACTGAGCGTTTCTATCGGGCTTGCACAAGATGCAGTATCATCTAGCAACAGCTTCAGATTCCCGGAGCTTGTCGCCACCGTGCTCTTCACCCACATCTCGATAGTGTCATAGCCCGAGATATCCTTGCTGGTAATGCTATCAGAGACAAAATCCCCTGCTGATGCCCCGGCTGCTATGGTCAGTTTGAGGCTTTGTGTCCCCTGTTTTCTGTCCTTTGTATCCAGAGCCTGGGTGAAATCCCCATCCGTTGCCTCGTCAAAGGTCGTAGCACAGGCATGAATGCGTGTACTGCTGACCTTATGGCGATACTCGATCTTGGAGATCATGGAGATGTTTGACGGGATATCAAAGCGAGTCTGATAACCATCTCCATGCAATTCAATGTTCTCTATTGGGTCATATACCCAGCCGGTAGCGGACAGGATAGACTGGTTGATGATGTTATCCACGACATCAGGGCTGAATGCCCCTTCCCAGAGCTCATAGGACTCCGAGGCGGTTGCTGATGTAGCGGCAGGCATAAACGTCATCGTAGTGACGTTTGAAGAGATCGAAGAATCAGTTACACGCCGCGTAAGCGTATCATTGCTTCCGCTTGTGAAGCGTATCCATTTCCCAATCTGGTTATCCGCTCCGCCAAGCACAAGGGTATTGTCCAGTAACGTAGTCGTGCTGCCACTGGTTGAGGCGGCAGAGACATATACGCCCCCAAGGACATACCCAATGTGCTGCCTTAACTGTTCACGAGTCCTCCCTTGTATCGATGGCATCGTGGTCTCCCATATTTATATAATTTTAGCGCCGTCGAGCCACCCTCCTCGGAGCAACCCGTGGGGCTGGCCGTCGAGCAGGGGCTGCTGGCCTACCTCTCACAGGTGGCCGTGGTCGTGCCCCTCGTGGAATCGGCCTTCTCATCGGGCCTCCGGGGGCTCCTGGGCCTCCTGGGCCAATTGGAGGGCGACCCATCGGCATACCCCCAGGTGGTCTTCCACGCATAGGCCCGGGGCCTCCGGGCATCCCACCGTTTGCCATAATTCGCTGAACATCCTCTGGACTCAGCGTTGCTGCAATTCTCTCGATCATAGGCATCGCCATTTTAAGAGCCGCCAGCATCGTCGGGTCCGGGCCTCCTCCAGGCCCTCCAGGGCCTAGTGGCCTACCCGGTGGTGGCCCAGGTGGACCAGGTGGTCGCACATTCGGTGGCATCATAACCATAGCTAAACTCCTTTATACTGCCTGTCTTGAACGCAGCTTTGCCTTCTGTTTATCAGAAAGCTTTGGAGGGATAAAACCAGCCATAGCTAGTATCCTCCCTTTTTCTTCTTTGTTATCTTCTTACCGGAACTTTTTGAATAGCGCTTGGCAGCAGCCTTTCCTGCTGCGGTGTACGGAAACTTCTTCTTCCCTACCTTCGGCATGGTTACTTTACTCCTTTCTCGGACTTGCCGTTCTTAGACTGATCGAGTTCTTCCCTGAGTCGATTTACCTGCTCCATTGACTCAGTAACCATCCGCTGTAATGCCTGGTTCTGGACCTGAAGTGTGAACAGTGCGTTCCGCCGCATGACTTCCTGAACATCTTCTGTCTTAATGTCTATCGGTAATTCCATTTCCTCTTCCTAAAAGTAGATTTTCCTGGTCGTGCTTGCCCTTCTTCGCTTCATGTTCCTATTGAACTCGTTCAATGCACGACCAATTTCCTTGCGCTCCTCAAGAGTGGGGGGCCGCTTGTCATGCTTCTCCCGCACTTCCTGCATAAACCTTTCGGCACAATTCCCCATCATCTCTTCAAGGTGCGCCTTACTGGTTGTACCATCGGCAAGAATCTGCACCCTCGTCTTATGCTCAACACCGAACTTATCCTTAGCCTTGAGCATAAAGCGGTGTGTAACAATCTCCCCGCCTGTTTCCATATTCCTGCCAGCGAGGGCTGTCCCTGTGTAGAGAGCCCCCGCTGGAGTCCATAATTCCTGGGTCATATCTCACCTTTTACTACGGGGCTATCGTCAAGTAAACAAACGCATAATCCGTGGCAGCAGATGCAATCAATAGCTGCACCCCAATTACTTGTTCGTTCTCGCCAGACCCATCAAAGTCCATGTCTTCAAAGCCTCCAGCGGTAGAGGCTCCACCTACCCTAATGTGCTGACCAACAACGCCAGCAGCATTAGCTAAGACCGCTGCCTCTCCCCAAGTCTGCACCCAACCATAGTAGTCGGTTGTCAACAAACGAGGCGCAACTCCAACCGCCATGTTTGTTACGGTGGTGGGAGATATGATGACATTGCTGTATGTATTAACAGCAAGACCAGCTAGGTGTGTGCCGTTTGTTAGAGCGGTAACAGTGCCATCTTCTTCATCAAGTGTGAGTACGCAAGTTCCTCCTGAGTCTCCTGCTGCGTTGGACTTGATTTTGTACACATGCCCCTCACCAGTTCCACCATCGTTGATGTAAAGAAACCCATCTTTGTACTGGTTTTTTGTAGACGCTGTTCCGCCAAGAGTGACTGTTACTGAGGTTACCCCTGACGCGGCTGTGGTAATTGCTAAGTCCATATCATGGTTAGCAACTCCTGCTGCCGCCTGTACTATCGCACCAGCAGCAATATCAGCAGCACCTACCTCGACATACCTAAATGCCCGACCATCATCGAACACCATGCGGGTGCCGAGTTTGTGCTTTTGCTCAGAGGTCTGAACCTTTTCCCAACCATATTTACCAAAGATCGAATTTGGGAATGCCATGGCAAACTCCTTTTTCTACAGGGTCAAGCCCTGCGACCGCCGTTGTTAAATTTTTGCGCTAGGCACGGCAATCGTTACACCTAACTTTGCTTAAAGTGAGGACCGAATCGCTTCGATCCCCGCCTCAATGGGGGTCCATTGGATACAGGTGGCGGCCCTGCCACCTCTGCATGAGCCACCACCGCATCCTTGGTTCCCCTTCTCCCTAGGCACCATCTACAAGTACACGCCTCGCTTGGAGGCCATTGTAGCAAGCCTATTCTGGCTTTTTTGCTTACATAGTCTGGATTCCCTGGGACCCCACTGACTGGTGTCCCTACTGATTTCACACCGTTATCACGATGCCAGTAAAGCGTGGTCTTTATAGGCCACTCGTCAATGTATTTCCAAGAATATCCCTGACCAACCAATTCCTGACGGAGATCAGTACGTTCCTTAGTAGTCATTGACATACGTTATCTCCTTACGACGTTGTAGGTGTAGAGGCATCAAGTGTCAAAGCAACACCCTTGCTGTCGTCTAGTTCAAAAACTCCGTAGTCAGCCGTAATAACGACTTCTGTTGCACGGAGCGATGCGTCACGCTGTCGCTCAGTCCGGGTATCAACGGACTTCACAACGGCAAGCGCACTTTTGTCAGCACACACGCCGATTGCATCATCGGAGCTGTCAATGCTGATGTTTCCATCCTCAAAGATCGGAACACCGTTGATTGGTCGGAGCCCGCTGAAGAAATTGCCCAGCAAATCTTCTGACCACCCGTGTGGTACTGGGTAGGTAGCAGATGCTGTAACAGCAGTGTTAGCAACATCCCACACCGCAAATGGATGCTGAACAATGTAAACCTGAGTTCCGAACTTATTGCCCTTGGCATAAGCAACGGTCGCAGAAACATTTGCCAAGCTCATAGAACGGCCTGCTGAACCGATGTCGGTGCCGAAACCGCTATAGAGAGCCAAGACATCCTTGTCCTTCTTCCTCGCCATACCATCACCAAGCTGTCGCCCGATGATCGAGAAGACATTCTCTGCACTCTGCCGTGCGAGTTTGTCAGTGATGATGATCTTTGCCCCAACCTCTGCTGCGGTCAGATCAACAGTCGTCATCCCGATTTCTTCCTCGTCGATAATGTCCTGCCCGTCAACGAGATCGGACATCTCCATCTGTCCTACCTTTGGAACCGTAACCTGCTTTGAACCCTTGGGCAATGTGAATTGCTCAATAAGGTTCATTGCCGGAGCGTTATGCTCCTCTGTGTATCGCGCCGTCGCGATAATGATCCGCTGTGCATTCTCTAAACTACCAGTAGTAGCTGCCTGTGGCATTGAAATCCTCCTTGTCTAGTTCCCAAATGTCAATTTTCTTACTGCTCGTACCGCAGCTTCCGACCTGTCCCCCGCAAGATAGGCATCATAGAGCCTGGCCTGGTTCGTAGTGGCCTCCGCCGATCCCTGACTATTGTCGAAAGTCTGCGGAGGAACTCTACCTTGTTTTAATTGGGCAATTTCTGCCCGCATCGCCCGGTCATTCTTCATACGCACGGCTTCTTTTTCCATCTCTGCCGGGCTATTTGTCTTTTGAAGCGCCGCAAGATCCTCAAGAACTTGCTTACTCGCCAGGCCATGTTTCTTCAGAAAATGAACAGCAGCCATGTTGCGTCCCTGGATATACCCAACCATATTCGCAGCAGCTTCATCCTGCTTACGGAACTTCTGTTCCTGCTGGACGTATCGTCGGGCCTGATCCTTGGCCTGCTCAGGCATATACCCGGCTTCTTCAAGCTGTTTCTGATAGGTTCTTGCTGCTTGCCCAACATTGTTCCGCCAGGTATGCTCCCGTTCCATGATCCTGCGCTGTTGCAACTCTGCAAGAGCGGCTTGGTTAGCCTGCGGAGCAGCCTGCGGTGCCGACTCAACCGGAGCAGCACTCACGGCATTTTCTGGAGAACCACCACCTTCCCGGGCTACTGGCTGTTCGCCAGCTTCCTCTGAAGGGCCACCTTCAACGGTCTCTGCCTCTGCGACAGGAGCGTCTTCTTCTGGCACTTCAGGTTCTACAATTTGTATAGTTTCGTCTATTGCTTCAGGATTCGTAGATGTCACCATACCCTTTTACTCCTTTTCCTTTGTATTCATTAGCCTATTATATACCACATACTGTACAATCCCGCTACCTATTTGCTTTAAGAGCATCCCTGTGAAGACGCCCATACGGTTGTTGCATAATTGTATTCCACTCTCCACTATCTTTAAGCTCATCACGAATGTCTTCATCAATTAAGAATTCATAACTAGCTAACTGCATAGCTAAAAACCATTCAAGTGGTGCTGCATCCATCCATTCTATTTTAATAGACCCTAAGACTCCGGTTTCTGCCAGCCGCTCTTTACGAAGAACATCATCAATTTCTTTGTAGACATCACTGGCTCGCATCTCTTCGCGTCTTCGGCTATTCAAGGCATCCATGTAAGCGTCTACCTGCGATTTTGTCGCACCAGCTTTATTAGCAATATCCTGGCGGACCTCATCAAGTTTCTCAATATCCCAATAGGACAGGCCATAGACCTTCACTGCCCCTGCGTACCGCCCTGCATCTACCATTGTTTGTATTGGTTCAGGATATTCGGCTTCGATAACTCGGATATTCGCTAAAACCATCTCCACTTCCTGGTCATCCTTCAAGCTAGCCCAGAACTCACTAGTGAGTCTCTCGAATTCGTCCCAATCTATGGTGCCATCCTTCTTAGTCGCATTAGGAATGATATTGTAATACCGCCATAGCAGATGCTCTTTCGTACCTAGATCTGGCTCTTCACGTTCCTCATCTCTATCATAGAGGGTTTCATACACACCACCAACAATCCGCCCTTTTTTAGGCCTATATTGGGTACCATACTTAGCCCCGCGATGAGCTGTTGCCGCTCTCTGAAACTCCACCTTTGCCGAAATTGGACTGAAATCTTTATGATAAGGCTCCTGAGATAAATGCGTATCTGAAGCTTTCTGTATAGCCTCCAAGAATGTAGCATCTATATCATCAATCTCTTTGTAGAGGCGTCCCTTGGGCCCTCGATATGCCCGTTCCCCAAGTTCTCTTACCACCAATTTATCGACAATAGGCTTGACGTTATTATCCAAGTCATCGTAGTTCTTGCCAAATTGCGCTTGGGCAATCCCTTCCACTAATTGGGTCCTGCTTAATGGGTAGGCTCGTCCACCAGCAAACTCTACGGCACCTCTTACAAACCGCTCTACCAGTGTTCCGCCCTCAAGAAGAACAGCCTGAGTCCATATGGGCATGAGGTCAGGCAAGATGACCTCCGTTCCTAGTTTACTAAAGTTTTCCCCAACACTCTCGTCATCCCATCCGTCAAAGAAGCCCGTAGGATCTCCTATATAAGTATATCCACTGAAAACATCCCAAGCATCCGACAGGACCGGCGCAAGATTACCACGGGCGAATCTCGTCGCCGGATTATCCATACCCTGCTCCAAGAGGCTCCTAGGGTCTGTAACGCTTTCGGCAGCGAGCTTGATTAAACTCCGCACCTTGGTTCCTGGCCCTACGTTAGAATTCCCAACCTTCCATGTGAAAAACGTCGGACTGGTAGGGTTAATGTGCGCCACTACCGCGCTTACCATACCTTCCTGCGTCGGCTCGTCAGTCTCACGAAGGTATTCCGCAATCGAGAATGCTGCTCCTATAAGTGTGAGTCCCGTAAGAGATTTCCCAAGGGCCCAACGGGCCTCATTGCCTCGTATCCCTCCATCAGCAACGGTATCCCACAGTAAAGCCGCAATCGACCTATTATATCTTGGGGCAAGGAGAAGGTTAGACTCAATAGCTCTCCATCTCGCGGACTGCCCCAGCCTCACAGTGCTTGCTAGGCCACGGATCTCGTTGATAAAAGCGTCTATATCGGCATACTCTGCGGCTGTCTTAGGCTTGAGGGCAGCATCCATACTCTTTGCTAGCTGAATACCGGCATCGTCCACCGCCACCTTGAATGCACGAGCGAATGGATCAAAAGCCTTGGCGACAAGCCTCCAGGGGGCCAATTTAGGCCCTTTCATAAGAAGCCCGCCCCTCTGTACCGCCTCGGTATACTCAGTGCCGCTTTGTGATGTGAGGAGGGCACGATGCCGAGCCCACAGTTCGGAGTTATTAGCTATCAGGCGGGCATGATATCTGGTGTTAAAAAGCGTTCTAGCAAAACCTTCAATTCCTTTCCCCCACGCCTTTAGGCCGCCTCTTGCGCCCGTCATATACAGTAGCTGGATAAGGAATGGGCTTGCGTCTGCGTTCAACTGCATAAACCTGCCGACAGCATTAACCTTCGCCACCCCAGACAACAGCTTATCAATCTCACCTATCATGGGAACTAATTCTTGGCGGAGCAATGCCACAGTCTCATCAGCCTTCGGCCCTTTGAATACTACCCCACTCAAATCAGGAATCATCCTCCCCAAAGCAGCCGACACCTCCCCTTTCCGTGGCCTGAGCCCTTTCCCAAGCACACGAATAGTAGGAGAGTTCTCAAGTAGCCATGCAGCAAATTTCTTTTCCGCTACACGGTTATAAGCAGATTGAACATTCATACTCAGGGCTTCATCTTCAGGAATGTATTCAAAGCCCAGATCAATGCCCTCTTTTTGGGTTCTAAAGAATCGTTTCTTCTCTTGTGCCAGCTTTCTGCCCTTGATTGTTTGTTTGCCTACATAGCGCCAATCTACGAGATTCCCGCTACTATCAAATTGACCCATAAGACGACGGCCAGCATAATGTCCACCCTGTTCAAAGGTCAGTTCCTTTATTGCAATGCCATTAGCTCTAAGGAACACCAGTTTCGCTTCTTCAATGTCCTGAGCGGCCCGTATCCATTTCTTCTGTGGATCGGTAAGCCTTTGCGAAATATATGGCTGCTCCCAGTTCGTTCTTACATCATTTGGGGCAAGTCCCTTCAGGTTCCCCTCGGCGAATAATCCTTGGCTGTCCAACTTCCCAAATGCCCGTTCCTGCGTACCTAATGTCCGCAAGGCAGCCATAGACTGACTTGCCTTCTGTCCCGCCTCAAATTTAAGAATAGCTAGGCCGGTTAGGCCCCGTCCTTCCACAGTATTCCTCACCGCAGACGGGTTAAACCGTTTTTGGATATTTTTTATCAGCGGCCAGTTGGCAATTCTGCGTCCAAGATTGACGCGCGTAGCGATGTCTATCGCCTCACCTATGTCCTGCAACTGAGGCAACCCCGGGGGTATTACTTTAGGCGCACCAGGAACTGCGGGAACGAGGGCTGTGGTGGGGGTGGGGACATCTGGCGCACCAAGCATTCGCGGGGCTTCTTCGGCAACCTCTACCCCTGGCCGTCGGAAACGACTAATAAGTGGCCGTGCCACCGGGCCCGCCGCCCAACCTACTCCTTTTGCGATACCACGCCCTATCGCCTCTTCTAACTCCCATGGAACCTGGAGCAGCCCTCCTGTGCCACGTGCCCCTGCCTCAATACCACGCTCTATAGATGGCGCAGCACGGGGGGCTACTTTGGTAATGGGATCAGCCAATGTTCGTGCCAGCGGTGTTGCAGCCTTCACCAATCCTGCCCCAGCTCTAGCGGCAAGATACGGAGCCAATGCACCCGCAATCATCTCTGAGGCAAACCAATGACCCCATCCTGCCTCTGCTGCATCCTGGGCATCCTCAATGGCTCTCTCCACTCGAGTCCCTATATCGCCTTCTTCGGTAAGCCCTCCCCAGAAAGCCTTAGCTGCTGCGGGATATTTCTCTATTCGCGGGCCCTCAAATGTACGAGGTTCTCCCATAGGCGCTGGCTTCATCAAATATGGTGGATACGCTGGTAGAATAGGCGATGCAGCGAGACCAAGCAATTGCCACCCTAACTCCGCTCCACGCAGAAGAGGAGTTAGGATAGGTCTAGGATCAACACCACCGAGTATGGCTCTCCCATATGGCCCTTGGGCACCTTGTTCCCAGGCCTCCAACCCCTTACCAATAACCCCTAGCACCGGGGCCACCTTGGGCATAGCCTTCTCAGCCCAAGGACTCACCCAGCCTGTAATGTCCTCCCACCATTCAGGGGCCTCTGGTCCCGTGCGCCCAGAAGGTATAGGGACAAGTTCAGCAGGTTCAGGCCGCTTCAGCTTATTAAGCCGTTCCCTATCTATATCACCCATTAGTAGTTAAACAAGAACCTCGTTCTAGGATTTGCTGACATGCCGGTTACGCCTCGTGCCGTTTGTGGTAGACGCCCATAGCGGGCTGTCCACGGGTTTGTCTCAAGGAACTCCTGGAATGATGCGGGTTCCTGCCCTGTGCGCAATGCCGTTCCAATGTTCCCTAGATAGTCACTGAAGACATCCTGGTACGACTGCTGGTAGTACCGGCCTCGGCGCGGGCTCTTCCCGGCAAACCCCAGGCCAGCCGGGGAACTGTAGTACGCCGCCTGCGGCATCTGCGGCAGCAGGAGACTACCCCAGTCACCACCAGCTAACCAGTCTTCGAGTGCATTATTTCCGTTTGCCATACTGCCCTCCCTTTAGCCTGGAAGAAACCCGCCTACGGTAGGTGTGTCTTCTGTCCGTTGTAGATACCAGTCAAGGAAATTCGCCCCGGGGTCTCTCGCCATAAGCTGCCCTTCCAACTCACTCAGTGCGCTGGTAATGGCATCGCCCATAGGCCCACCATAGAGACCGCCGCCTCCACGCTGCAATGCCAAAAGGTTCGCAAGCTGTGCCTGGTTTTCCG
>Ga0114898_1001044_pt1 | contig 17807 bp, 17 predicted proteins | sample Malvired_Geostar_FD_83496 | JGI IMG/M metagenome (GOLD analysis project Ga0114898, IMG submission 83496) | Marine viral communities from the Global Malaspina Expedition - Malaspina viral metaG DeepMed_Geostar | ecosystem: Environmental > Aquatic > Marine > Oceanic | place: Mediterranean Sea... | reverse complement strand
GGCGCTCGAACCGGATGGCGTCCATGAGCCCCTCCGTAAGCGGAGAGACAACGCTATGGCTCAAACCTTTCTAAAACAATACATTCTGGCGCTCATCCACACTCAAGTAGAATTGCGCCATTTAAATCATACTGTAATTTAGCTCGCCCGTACCTCTCCCTGCGAACCGTATGAGTTTTCACAGGTTGTTTGTAGTTTCCGAGAAGTTGCGAATATTGCCCATGAACGCGAATCAATGATGGAACGTCCCCCCAAGGCATTCGCGCATGAGGTCCGTTCTCTAATTGCCTTGACTCTTGTTTCGCCGACATTTTAGGCATTTTTACGTCCTTAGCGCGACGTTTCGTATTGCCCAAATTCGCAATTTAAATCAAGGTCACTCTGTTCCTATAATGTTCTCACCCACTATTCTTTCGTAGCACTTATGGTAGAGCCAAACTGATACTCTCCCCCTACAACCGCCTCATCTTCGGCTCCCCCGCCTCGCCGGAGAGCATGAGTTCGGTCAACGCCCAGACGAGCGCGTCGAGCCGGTCGGGGCTTTTGCCGCCCGGCACCCAGTCGCACATCTGGTCTTCGAGTTTCGCGAAGCCGCCCACATGATGCACCAGCCCGCGCTCGTAAAGCGCGGCGACAGGCTCGGCACGGATGCGCTTCCCCCTTGTCGCCCGCACCAGGCGGATCGGCGCCTCCGGCATTTCCTGCCGCATCACGGTGCCCACCATGTCGCCACCCATATTCGCTTCCGCGACGATCCGGTCCGCCTCATGCGCGCGGTAGCAGCCGGCGACGCGCTTTGCCCAGGCCAGAGGCGAAAGCCTGCCCATCGAGCGGTCATCCAGCACATAGGCATGACCGTCCTGCCCGAGCGCGGCGCAGACAATGCCGCATTCATCCGATTTCGTGCCGCCCGTCGCGGGCGGGTCGACGCCCACCACCACGCGGACAAGCGCCAGCGGCGCGCGTTCGATCCGGCCCCGCTCTATCGTCTCGCGGCTCCAGAGCGCATCCGGGTTGTCCTCGATCAGTTCCGCGTCGAGTTCCTGCCGCCCGAGCCGCGTCCCCTCATAACGCGAGATCACGGCGCGGAAAAATCCGTCGGCCAGGTTCGCGCGGTTCGCATGTGTCGAGGCGCGCGTCACCGCCGTGCGCCGGTCCGCCATCAGCCGCTTCAGCACCGGCACGGGCCGCGGCGTCGTCGTCATCACCTGGCGCGGGTTCTCGCCAAGGCGCAATCCGAATTGCAGCATGTCCCAGGCGGCTTCGGCGTAGCGCCACTTCGCCAGTTCGTCGCCCCAGGCCGCGTCGAATTGCGGCCCGCGCAGGCTTTCGGGCTCACCCGCAGAAAACACATGCGCCACCGCGCCGCTCGGCCAGAGGAGCCGCTTGCGCGTCACTTCGTAGCGCGGCTTTTCATTTTCACGCGCAATGGCGCGCAGCCCCGAGGGCCCGTCGATCATCACCTCGCGCACATCGCCCAGCGTCTCGCCGATCAGCGCGATGCGCCCGGCCCGTCCGGCATCGACCTCGCCCTGCACCCATTCGGCGCCCGCGCGCGTCTTGCCCGCGCCGCGCCCGCCCAGCACCAGCCATGTCGTCCAGTCGCCTTGCGGCGGCAGCTGGTCGTCGCGCGCCCAGAAGCGCCAGTCATTGTCGAGCAGGCGCAGCTCGCGCGGCGTCAGACTTCTGAGGAAGCCTGCCCTTGCCTCCCGCGCCAGCGAGGCGAGCGAGGCGGCTCTCAAGTCCGGCGCGGATGCGCTCGTCTTCCGCGCGCCGCTTTGCCCTGTCGGCCTCGGGGTCGTTTCGTTTGGCAAGACGCGCCGCCTTTTCGATTTCATGGAGCTTGTCGATGGAACGCACCAGCGTCGCAATCCTGCGGGCCTGCCGCTCGCCTTCCGCCTCGTCGCGCGTCGTCTTTCGCTGCCGTTCGATATCGGCGATCTCGCGCGCAATCAGTTTCGTCAGCCGCGCGGCCAGCGCCTCCGCGTCCTGCGGCAGTTCCGTTTCCAGCCGCTTTTCCTGCTCGACCTCGCCGCGCTTCGGCCAGCTCTCCGCCTTTGCGCGGGCGATGATCCGGTTGTAGTGAATGCCGTGCTCGAAGCCGATATCGGAAAGCCGTTTCCTGCCGATCTCGTAATCGGCGCGGATCGTTTCCCAGTCGATATCCTCATCCGCCATCACGCGCGGCGGCACTTCCGCCGCCGGCTTTTTCGCCGCCGCTTTCGTCATGGTCACCCGCACAATTCTGGAGATGGACGTAAGGTAGGGAGCGAGCGTGACGCTGACAATTGGGGATATCTCGGAACTTTCATTTCATCCGACTCCCCTTTCTCCGCGAGTCGCGGCAAACTCCCGCCAGCCGCAGAGGGGGACCATGTTTCAGAGACTTGCAACATCGCTACGCTTTCGCTTCGTCGCGCGCCAGTCGGCGATCGAGCGGCAGGCGGGCGTGATCCCTTATGCGGTCGTCGATGGCAAGGTCGCGGTTCTTCTCATCACATCGCGGCGCACGGGCCGCTGGATATTTCCGAAGGGCGGGCTCATGGAAGGGCTCGATCCGCATGACGCCGCCGCGCAGGAAGCACTCGAAGAAGCGGGCGTCGAAGGCATTGTCGGCGCAGAACCGCTCGGCGCATGGCGCACGATCAAGCGGCGGGGCGTCCGCGTGAAGCCCATCGAGGTCGACATGTATCCCCTGCGCGTCACGCACCAGCATGAGACCTGGGAAGAACAGACACAGCGCCGCCGCCACTGGGCCGGGCTCCGTGAAGCGCGCAAGCTTCTTTACGACCCCTATCTCGCCGACATCGCGTTGAAGCTCAAGGACGAAAAATAGGACCGCCTCAGAAGTCCGACACGGCCTTCATCAGCGCATAAAGCGCGGCGGCAAGCCCGCCCGCGGCAGGCACCGTCACGACCCAGGCGGCCGCTATGCCGAGCACGTGGCGGCGGCGCACGAGGCGGCGCTTCTCGCGCTTGATCTGTTTCCTGACCGCGTCTTCCGGCGTCTTCGACAGCGAGGAAGGTTCGTTGGGCACGGGCTTTGGCGGCTTCGGCCCGTCCGCCTTGAGGCCGAGATTGGCGAGCTGTTCGCGCAGGAAGCCGACACCGAAAACACCGCCAATCGCGATATGCGTGGAAGATACGGGCAGACCGAGCGCCGAGGCGATGAGCACGGTGATGGCAGCAGCCAGCGCAACGCAATAGGCGCGCGGGGCGTCCATCTTCGTGATCTTCGTACCCACCGTGCGAATAAGGCGGGGGCCGAAAAGTGCCAGCCCCAGCGAGATGCCGACCGCGCCGATCGCGAGTACCCATAGGGGCAGCGCGACATTGCCGGATACGGCCGTGCCCGTTTCGGCGGCCGCCACGATGGCGGCGAGCGGCCCGACGGCATTCGCAACATCGTTCGCGCCATGCGCGAAGGAAAGAAGCGCTGCCGCGAAGACCAGTGGCAGCGTAAAGAGCCCGGCCACGTGCTTGCGCCTGTTTTCCATGTCCCGGGCGCGGCGCGCGACCCAGGGCCGGGAAGCGAGCGTGCCGGCAACAAAACTTGCAAGGCCGAGCAGCAAGACCATGCTCGTCGAGGGATGATAGATGTGTTTCAGGCCCTTCAGCGCCAGATACATCGCGAAGACGCCCGCCATCAGGCCGATCAGCACAGGCACCCAGCGTCTCGCCGCCGCCACGCGGTCCGGCTTGAAGAGCACCTGCCATTTCACGAAGCCGAGCAGCGCCGCCGCGATCACGCCACCCATCACCGGCGAGATCACCCAGCTAGCCGCAATCGCGGCCATGGTCGGCCAGGAGACGATGCCGAAACCCGCTGCCGCAATGCCCGCGCCCAGCACGCCGCCCACGATCGAGTGCGTGGTCGAGACGGGTGCATTCAGGAAGGTCGCCAGATGGAGCCACATTCCTGCCGCGAGGAATGACGCCATCATCAGCATCACGAAGTCGCGCACCCCGAAGCTCTGGTGCGGCACGATGATGTTCTTGGAGATCGTGTTCACGACATCGCCGCCCGCGAGGATCGCGCCCGCCGCTTCGCAGACCGCTGCGATCAGGAGCGTGGCGCCGAGTGGCAGCGCGCGGCTGCCGACCGCGGGGCCCATATTGTTCGCAACATCGTTGGCGCCGATGTTCAGCGCCATGTAACCGGCGATGACGCCGCCCGCGATCACGAAGTAGCTCAGCGGTCCCGAAGGGGCGAGCCCGCTCATGACGAGGAAGATGGCGATGAGGAACAGGACTGAGAGGCCGGGGGCCGCGATGGAACGCGACAGATCCTGCGTGGCCTCTTCGAGCTTGCCGACCTTTTTCAGGTCTTTGTCGAGTGCACTTTTGGGCACGGGGGCTCCCCAACGATTCGGCCAAAACCCGGGCATATCTCGCCGCGGGGAGCCTTTAGCACTTCGCCGGGGACAAGCCTACCCTGTGTGACGTTTTTTTGACGTTTCGATGACGGTCAGGCCGCTTTTGCGGCCAGATATCCCCCCAGCGCCGCGAGCGCGGTCAGTGCCGTTCCCCAGGCCATGTCCACCGCCGCCATGCGCCAGGGCCAGCCCTTCAGCGTCGCCAGGTTGGTCATGTCGTAGGTGCCATAGGCCAGCAACCCAAGGAGCGCGCCGCGAAAAACCGCGCCCTTCCAGCTCTCTGCGGGCATCGCGGCAAAAAAGACGATGCCGCCAATATAGAAGAGATAGAAGACGCCCGCCGCGAAGAAGTCCGGCGTATCGCGCATCAGGCTTCCCAGCGAATTTGCGTAAAAATCACGTGCCACGCGGCTCAGCCAGATGTAGTCGAGACCAAGGAACACAATGGCGCTTGCGACATAGGCAAAGAGATAGGTCATGGGATGGGGCCCTCTGTTTTCCATCTCTTACGTCGCAAAAACGCTGCTGGATCACAGCTTTTTCACTCCGGCGGCAAAAGCGGCCAATCGACGATCCGGCCTTCGAGGTCTTCCATGTCCGCCTCGTCCTCATGGAGGAACCGTCCGTGGACAGACATACCTGCCAGCCGCACCGCTTCATACTCGCCGGAGACAAGCGGGTGCCACCAGGGCAGGTCCTTGCCCTCCTTGATGAGCTTGTAGGCGCAGGAGGGCGGCATCCAGTCGATCTCTTCCAGGTTCTTGACCGTCAGCGTCACGCAGTCGGGCACACGGGTCGAACGGTTGGGGTAGTCCGAGCATTGGCAGGTCTCGGCATCAAGCAACCGGCAGGCAATATCGGTATATTCGATCTCGCCCGTGTCCTCGTCCTCCAGCTTCACCAGACAGCACTTCGCACAGCCGTCGCACAGGCTTTCCCACTCCTCGCGGGTCATTTCGTCGAGGCGCTTCGTGCGCCAGAAAGGTTCGGGGCTGCCGGTCATTCCGGGACAAAACATCGCCGCGAAGAATTTGTCAAAGCCTCACCCTGCCGCGCCATCGCCGCGATCCTGCCCTATTCAATGCACAAAGTTCGGCAAGTCTTGTTTTGGTCCAAAGGGAATGGCACGACACTCGCATGAATCGGCTACCCGGCAGACGCCCGGATTGAGTCCAGCGAGGCGGTTAACCTTGAGCGACGACGACGAAATCGATCCGCACTATCCGATGCGCGCACAGATGCGCCGCGCGCAGGTTCAGCGCGAGCAGCCCTCGGAGACGGAAGATCGTGAACCCGTTCGCGAACGCGCCCCGAACAAACGCAGACCCGGTTTCGCTCGCGCGCTCACCATTGCGTCCTTCGGCGTAACGGCCTTGATCGCTGGCTTTATTGCCATCGTCTTCATCACCTTGCCCGATCTGCAGCATGCGCTCGACAGGCCGCAGACGGAAGCCCTCTCGATCACCATCGTCGATGCCAATGGCGATGAGCTTGGCGTGCGCGGGCACCGCACAGCGCCGACAGTGCCGCTCGGCGAAATGCCTCCCTATCTGATAAGGGCTCTACTTGCGACAGAAGATCGTCGCTTCTACGAGCATAACGGCTTCGACCCGCGCGGGATCGCGCGGGCCATGTGGACGAACGTCAAATCCTTCGGCTTCGTCGAGGGTGGCTCGACCATTACGCAGCAGGTCGCGAAGAATCTTTATCTCGACCACAGCCGCACCATCTGGCGCAAGGCCCAGGAAGCGCTCATCACCATGTGGCTGGAGAACAATCTCTCCAAGAACGAGATTCTCACGCTCTATCTGAACCGCATCTATATGGGCGCCGGAAATTACGGTATGGATGCCGCTGCACGCTACTATTTCGGCAAGTCTGTGCGCGATGTGTCGCTTGCCGAGGCCGCGATCCTCGCCGGTCTCCCGAAAGCGCCAAGCCGTTTTTCGCCGGCAAATGATCTTGAACGCGCGAGAGCGCGCGCCAATCAGGTTCTCGACCGGCTGGTCGACGCCGGCAGCCTTCGCGAACAGGATGTTGCCGGTGCACGCGAACACCCCGCCGATGTTCTCACGCGTTCGAAGGAAACAGGCCGCGAATATTTCATCGACTGGACTGCCGAAGAGGTCCGCAGGCTGCTTCCCGATGTGACGGGCCGTGTCATTGTTCACACGACGCTCGATCCGCGCCGTCAGGCCGCGGCGGAAAAAGCGGTGGAAAAGGCGCTGGCCGAGATGGGCGCCGAGAAACATATCTCGCAAGGCGCGCTTGTCGCGCTTGGCCCGGACGGTTCGGTGCGCGCCATGGTGGGCGGGCGCTCCTATGTAGAAAGCCAGTTCAATCGTGCAACGCAGGCAAAGCGGCAGCCTGGTTCCGCCTTCAAGCCGATCGTCTATCTTGCTGCGCTCAGGACCGGTTATACGCCGGAGAGTCCGGTGACGGATGAACCCGTTTCGATGGGCGGCTGGACGCCACAGAACGCATCTGCGCGCGATTGGGGGACGGTAAACCTTGCCACCGCGCTCGCAAATTCGATCAACACCATTTCGGTACAGGTCGGCGAGCGTGTAGGCATGGACCGCATCATCGGGACGGCACGAGACCTCGGCATAGAAAGCCCGCTGCCGCGCAATCTTTCCATTGTGCTCGGTAGCGCCGAAGTATCGCTGCTCGAGCTCACCTCCGCCTACACCGCCTTCGGCAACGCCGGCACCCGTGCCGCGCCCTATGCTGTTGTCTCCGTCGAGGCAGAGAACGGCGACACGCTCTACCGCCATGAAATAACATCGGAGCAAGTCATGACCCGCAATCAGGCGCAGGACATGACCTATATGCTCCATCAGGCCATCGCGAAAGGTACGGGCCGCAACGCCGCACTGTCCGGCCGCCTCGCCGCAGGCAAGACCGGCACCAGCCAGGATTATCGCGATGCGTGGTTCATCGGCTTTACCGGCAACGAGGTCGCGGGGGTCTGGTTTGGTAATGACGACAATTCGCCGACCAAGAGCGCGGCAGGCGGCAACTTCGCCGCTCTCGCCTGGCGCAACTACATGACCGCCGCCGAACAAGGGGTGCCCGCGGCGCCTCTCCCCGGTGCCGTGCGCTACCGCGATGCACCGATGGTGACCGCGACCGCGCCTCGCAGCGGCTTCTTCGCGGAACTTGCGGACCTTTTCAAAGCTGCACCGAAGCTCGAAAGCCGCCCTTCGTCCGAGAGAGCGCCGGACTTCCGCATGGGCGGACGCTAGGCTTTTATCCGGGGCGATTGCGCGGATCCGCGTGATGCGCCATACAGGCGGCCAGTTCAACAGGATTACTCGACTTGGCCGCACCTCTCCTTGCCCTGCGCGATATTCGCGTCGTCTTTGCCGATCAGGTTCTGATAGGCGGAGCGAGCTTCGCGCTCGCGCCGGGCGACCGGCTTTGCCTTGTCGGGCGGAATGGCAGCGGCAAGTCTACCCTGCTGCGCATCGCGGCAGGTCTCATCGAGCCCGATGGCGGCGAGATATTCCGGCAGCCCGGCACCCGCATCGCCTATCTTGAGCAGGTTCCGAATTTCGGCGGTGCTGCTCGTGTCATCGATTACGCGACCGCGGGCGGCGCGGAAGAACACAAGGCAGCGGCCTCGCTCGACGAACTCGGCCTGTCGCCCGAGGCCGATCCGGCGACGCTTTCGGGCGGTGAAGGGCGCAAAGCCGCGCTTGCCCGCGTACTCGCGGAGGAGCCCGACATTCTCCTTCTCGACGAGCCGACGAATCATCTCGACCTTCCCTCCATCGAATGGCTCGAAGAACGGCTCTCGCAATTTCGCGGCGCTTTCGTTCTCATCAGCCATGACCGCGCTTTCCTGCGTCGTCTCGCGGCGGGCTGCCTCTGGCTCGACCGCGGCGCCATCCGCCGCCTCGACAAGGGCTTCACCGCCTTCGAGGAATGGTCGGAAAAAATTCTTGCCGAGGAAGAAGTCACGCAACGCAAGCTCGACAAGCTGATCGAACAGGAAACGCAATGGTCGCGCGAAGGTATTTCAGCGCGGCGAACGCGTAATCAGGGGCGGCTTCGCCGTCTCCATTCCATGCGCTCGGAGCGCGCGCAGCGTGTTCAACAGACGGGCCGCGCCGACCTCGCCGTCGAGACGGGGCAGGCGTCGGGTTCGCTCGTGGTGGAAGCAAAGAACATCACCAAGATATGGCCACAGCCCGACGGCTCGGAGCGTGTCGCCATACGCGATTTTTCGACGCGGATCATGCGCGGCGACAAGATCGGCGTGATCGGTCCCAACGGCGCGGGCAAGACGACCCTTCTCAAAATTCTCACAGGCGTCCTCGCGCCCGATAGCGGCACAATCCGCCTCGGCACGAACCTCACACCCGTCTATGTCGATCAGTCGCGCAGCTCCCTCGACCCGGAAGCAACGCTCTGGGATACGCTTTGCGAAGGCGGCGGCGATCAGGTGATCGTGCGCGGCAAGCCGCGTCATGTCGTTTCCTACCTGCGCGACTTTCTCTTCCGCGAGTCGCAGGCGCGCCAGCCCGTGAAGGCGCTGTCCGGCGGCGAGCAATGCCGCCTGCTTCTCGCCCGTGCGCTGGCGAAGCCCTCAAACCTCCTGATCCTCGACGAGCCGACGAACGATCTCGACATGGAGACGCTCGACCTGCTGCAGGAGATCGTGTCCGACTATGATGGCACCGTCCTTCTCGTCAGCCATGATCGCGACTTCCTCGACCGCATCGTGGCGTCCGTCATCGCGCTTGAAGGCGATGGCAAGGCGCAGGAATATCCGGGCGGCTATTCGGATTATTTCCGCCAGCGAAAAGAAAAGCCGGACGCATCGTCAGCCGCGAAACCCTCTCCTTCCACCTCGCAGAAGCAGGATCGTGCGAAGGCGCAGACAAAGCTCAGCTACAAGGACCAACGCGCGCTGGAAGAGCTTCAGTCGCGCATGCCGCAGCTCGAAAAGGAGATTGCCGCGCTCGAAGCGGCGCTCGCCGATCCTGATCTCTACGCCCGCGATCCCGACAAATTCCACAAGACGACAGAACGCCACGACGCGCTGAAGGCGGAACTGGAAAAATCGGAAGAAAGCTGGCTGGAACTGGAGATGAAGCGCGAAGAACTCTCCGGAAACTAGACGCTTCACCGCTTCCCGCGCGTCGGTTAACTACCCGCGCATTATACCTTTGACTGTTCCTATTTCAGACGGTTGGATGGGCCATATCGATTCGCGCATGGGGGTGTCGCGAAACAGCATTGTCGAAAACCCGGGGCCCGGCTGGGCTCCAGCGGGGAAAAACTCTTGAAGCTGGCCCTGAAGCTGGTTGCGGTCGTTATCGTCGCGCTGATTATCGGTGCGGGGTCCGCGCTGCTTTTCATTCGAGGCGCAGGCCTCGGCGGCGATGTCGCTGTCGGCCCCTGGCAGACGAGCCTTGTCATCGGCAGTTCGGAAGCAGACCCCTATACACGCGCGCAGATCGCTGTCGCAGGGCTTCTCGCGCTCAATCGCGCGGAAACCGTCTACTTCACGGCATCGCATGACGATGCGGGCGACAAACTTCGTTCGGATTGCACCTACATGGTGGCGGGTTCCGATCCGCCCGCGCGCTGGTGGAGCGTGACGCTTTACGGCGCGGACCACTATCTCGTTCCCAATCCGCTCGACCGTTACTCCTATGGCGGCGACACCGTCGCCCGTGAAGCGGATGGGAGCTTCGTCATCGCTGTCGGCCCCGAAGAAACGAATGGAAACTGGATTCCGACCGGCGGCCAAACGGGTGACACATTTTCTCTTACCTTGCGGCTCTACAATCCAGAGCCGGAAGCGGCACGCGACCCTTCCGGGGTCGTGCTCCCGCATATCGCCAAGGAGGCATGTCGCACATGAAAACCTGGCCCATGTGGGCGGCGGGCACCATTGCCCTCATCGCCGTTTTCCACATCCTGACGGTATTCGGCCTGCCCTACGGCATCATGAACAGGGCGATGGCGGGCATCGCTTCGCAGGCGGGCGGGGTCAACAAACCCGTCTATCCCGATCGCCCCACAGCCGAGGCGCGGGGGATCGTGCGGCCAAGCCCGGACCTCCTCTATACGGCCTGCGTCTACGACGTCAGCGCACGGCCTGTGAAACTCACCTCGCCGGTACCCGACACCTATTGGTCCCTCTCAACCTTCGCTTCCAACACAGACAATTTCTTTGTCGTCAACGACCGGCAGGTAAAGACGGACCGTATCGAGATTATTCTCGCCTCAAGCGAAGATGCGGGCGGCAACAAGGGCATTCCCGTGATTGTCGCGCCGAGCAGCAAGGGCATTGTTCTCTTCCGCTCGCTCGTACCTTCCGAAGACCTCCGTGCCGAGATCGACACGAAGCGCCGGCAGGCGCATTGCGAGCCGCTTTGAGGCCCATTCGGTAGAAGACCGGCAGTAGCCCGCGGCTCTGCTCGCTGCTACCATCCCCCCGGTTTCGCGCTAACCGCGCCTTCCCCGGAGAGAACTCCATGAACCGCAATATCATTCTCGGCCTGCTGGGCGCCGCTGTCGCGGTCGCCATCGCGATCGTCCTCGTGATCCAGCCCGGCCGTGAAACGGAAGGGGATCTTGTTCGCGTAACCTTCGCAACGGACTGGAAGGCGCAGGCCGAGCATGGCGGCTTCTATCAGGCGCTCGCCAAGGGCTATTACGAAGAAGCAGGCCTTGATGTCGAAATTCTTCAAGGAGGCCCCGGCGTCAACGTGCCGCAACTCCTCGCCGCGCACTCCGTCGATTTCGGCCTTGGCTCCAACAGCTTCATCCCGCTCAACATGGCCGCCGCCGATGCAGGCGCAAAGGCCGTCATGGCCTCGTTCCAGAAAGACCCGCAGGTCTTCATCACCCATCCGCGCGACGACGTGAAATCCATCACCGACATGAAGGGCAAGCCCATCATGGTCTCCGACGCGACGGTGAGTGCCTTCTGGCAGTGGCTGAAATCAAAATATGGTTTCGAGGATACGCAGATCCGCAAATACACGTTCAACCCCGCGCCCTTCCTCACCGACGAACAGGCAATCCAGCAGGGTTATCTCTCTTCCGAGCCCTACATGATCCGCCAGCAGGGCGTGGAACCGCAGGTCTTCCTTCTCTCCGACTATGGCTATCCGGGATATGCAGCGTTCATTCTCGCCAGCGACCGCATGATCGCCGAACGGCCTGAAATCGTGCAGGCTTTTGTCGATGCTAGCATCAGGGGCTGGGTCGACTATGTCTATGGCGACGCCTCGCCCGCGAACGAGCTCATCAAGCGCGACAATCCGGACATGACGGATGACATCCTCGCGAATGCGATCCGGCTGATGAAGGAGAACGGCATCGTCGATTCCGGCGAGACGCTCACTCTCGGCGTCGGAGCGATGACGAATGAGCGCTGGCAGAAATTCCATGACGAGATGGTGACCGCTGGCGTTTATGACAGCGATCTCAGCGTCCACAGCGCCTATACGCTGGAATTCGTGAACCAGGGCGTCGGCCTCGACCTCAAGAAGGAATTGACCGGAGAATGAGGGAGGCGGCGCGCCTGATTGAGCTTGCCGGCATCGGCAAGACCTATGGCAGCGGCACGGTCGCGCTCAGCGATGTCGATGCTTCGGTGCGCGAGGGCGGGTTCGTTTCGCTTGTCGGCCCGTCGGGCTGCGGAAAGAGCACGCTGCTCCGTATCATTGCCGGGCTTATTGCGCCCGATCACGGGCAGCTTTCCTGGCCGGCATCGGGCGCGCGGCCTTCCGATATCGGTTTCGTCTTTCAGGATGCGACGCTCATGCCCTGGGCGCGGGTCGCGGAAAATGTCTATCTGCCGCTAAAGCTCAAAGGCGTTGCTGAAAACGAAGCAATGCCGCGCGTGCATGATGCGCTCGCGCGTGTCGGGCTGACGGATTTCGCGAATGCGTTCCCGCGCGAGCTTTCGGGCGGCATGAAAATGCGTGTCTCGATCGCGCGCGCGCTCGTGACGGAGCCGCCGGTTCTCCTCATGGACGAGCCATTCGCCGCGCTCGACGAATTCACACGGGAGAATCTCGATGACGATCTCGTCACACTCTGGCGCGAGCAGCGATTCACCACCATTTTCGTCACGCACAGCATCTATGAATCCGTCTATCTGTCGGAGCGCGTTCTCGTGATGGGGGCGCGGCCGGGCCGCATCCTTGCCGACATCGCCATCGACGCACCCTATCCGCGCGGCCGAGCCTTCCGCGAGTCCGCGAGCTATATCGAAACCTGCGCGCGGGTCAGCGCCGCCCTTCGCGAAGGCGTAGCGGCATGAATGACGAACGCTATTCGCGCCTCACCCGCATTCTCGTGCCGCTTCTCGTCGGCATTGCCTTTCTTCTCCTGTGGGAAGGGCTGGTGCGGGTGAGCGGCATCAAGCCTTTCGTGCTGCCCGCGCCCTCCGCCATCGCGGAGAGCCTCGTTCTGAATTTCGGTTCGCTCATGGGCTCGCTCTGGGTGACGCTTCGCGTGACGCTCGCCGCCTTTCTGCTCGCCGTGGTGGGCGGCGTCGGTCTTGCCATTGTCTTCTCGCAGAATCGCCTGATCGAAACGGCGCTCTTTCCCTATGCGGTGGCGTTGCAGGTCACGCCTGTCGTCTCCATCGCCCCCCTCATCATCATCTGGGTCGGCTATGACCGGGTTGAGGTCGCCGTGCTGATCCTTGCCTGGATCGTCGCCTTCTTCCCGATCCTCTCCAATACGGCGCTGGGGCTCCGCTCGACGGACCACAATCTGCGCGATCTCTTCCGGCTATATGGCGCCAGCCGCTGGCAGGTGCTGAGCGAGCTCCAGCTTCCCTCCGCGCTGCCCTACATTCTCGCCGGCATGAAGATTTCGGGCGGCCTCGCTCTTATCGGCGCTGTGGTGGCCGAATTCGTCGCGGGCTCCGGTGCCGCCACGGGTCTCGCCTGGCGCATCGTGGAGGCGGGCAACCGGCTCGACATTCCGCGCATGTTCGCCGCCCTCTTCCTGCTTTCCACACTCGGGATATGCATTTTCTTCTGTCTCACGCTCATCGAGCAACGGCTGCTCCGGCATTGGCACGAAAGCGCCATCCGCCATGAGATATGAGAGCAAATCGCCGAAAACCGCTGAATCTTCCTATTTGAACAAAATTTATTTGTTAAATATATTATTTTACACAACTATTGACGATCTTTATGAAAAAACCCATCTTGTCTGGCAAATAGCCCGGCTGGTTTTCGGCGGGTGCGCAGCTCGCTTTGCCCGTAAAAGGGCTGTATGACCGGGCATATCACGCAATTCGAGGACAGTTTCGCATGGCTCAGCACACCCGGAAGGGCGCCCAGTTCCAGGCTCTCACGGCCAATCGGCTCAGCGATGGCATCGTTGTCTATCTGACGGCGGATCAGCGCTGGTCGGAAACACTACAGGAAGCCGGCGTTGCGGAAGGCAAGGAGGCGGCAGACGCCCTCCTCGTTCGCGCAATGCCGTTCGTGGAGCAGAACACCGTCGTGGAGCCCTATCTTTTCGAGGTGGTACCCGAAAATGACGGCATCCGGGCGGTTAGCGTACGCGAGACGATCCGCCAGGCAGGCCCGACCGTCCGTCGCGATCTCGGCAAGCAGGCGGAACTGCCCGGCGTTCACCAGTAAATTCACGAACGCTGGAAACAGGTAAAGGCACAGTCTCATGTATCGCTACGACGAATTCGATCAGCAGCTCGTGAATGAGCGCGTCGACCAGTTCCGCGGACAGGTCGCGCGACGGCTTGCCGGCGAGATCACGGAAGACGAGTTCAAGCCGCTCCGCTTGATGAACGGCGTCTATCTCCAGCTTCATGCCTATATGCTCCGCATCGCCGTTCCCTATGGCACGCTGTCGTCAAAGCAGCTTCGGATGCTCGCACAGATCGGCCGCAAATATGACCGCGGCTACGGTCACTTTACGACGCGCCAGAACCTCCAGTTCAACTGGCCTGCGCTGAAGGACGTCCCGGATATCCTGAAGGATCTCGCCTCGGTCGAGATGCATTGCATCCAGACTTCGGGCAACTGCATCCGCAACGTCACCTCGGACCAGTATGCGGGCGCCGCAAAAGGCGAACTCGAAGACCCGCGTATCGTCTCGGAAATCATCCGGCAGTGGTCGACGTTCCATCCGGAGTTCTCCTACCTGCCGCGAAAGTTCAAGATCGCCGTCTCCGGTACGCCGGATGATCGCGCCGCGATCCGCGTGCACGATATCGGCATCCAGATCGTCCAGAACGGCAAGGGCGAAATCGGCTATGAAATCTATGTCGGGGGCGGTCTCGGCCGCACACCGATGGTCGCCAAGAAAATTTCCGACTTCGTGCCGAAGGAAGACCTGCTCGCTTACCTCGAAGCGATCCTGCGCGTCTACAACATGTATGGACGCCGCGACAATATCTACAAGGCACGCATCAAGATCCTCGTCCACGAGATCGGCGTCGAGGAAATGCGGCGACAAGTCGAGGCGGAATTCGCCGAAATCCAGAAGGGCGGCGCGTTGCATCTCCCACAGGAGGAGGTCGCGCGCATCGAAGCCTATTTCCAGCCGCCCGCCTACGAAGAGCTGCCGGACGAGAGCACCGAGCTCAACAAGGCGATCCTTGCGGACACGAACTTCGCCCACTGGGTGAAGTCGAATGTCGCGCAGCACAAGGTGCCGGGCTACGGCATCGTCAATATCTCGCTGAAGCCCATTGGCGGCGTACCGGGCGATTGCACGTCCGGCCAGATGGACGCCATCGCGGACATTGCCGAGAAATTCAGCTTCGACGAATTGCGCGTCACGCATGAGCAAAACCTCACGCTTGCGCATGTCCGCAAGCTGGATCTTTACGCGGTTTATGAGGCGCTCAAGGCACATGATCTCGCGACAGCGAATATCGGCCTCATCACCGACCAGATCGCCTGCCCCGGCCTCGACTATTGTGCGCTGGCCAATGCGCGCTCGATCCCGCTCGCGCAGCAGATTTCGGAACGCTTCGCCGATATCGGGCGCCAGCACGAGATTGGCGAGCTGAAGATCAACACATCGGGCTGTATCAATGCCTGCGGCCATCATCATGTCGGCCATATCGGCATTCTGGGCGTCGACAAGAAGGGCGTCGAATATTACCAGGTGACGCTTGGCGGAGCGGCGGACGAGAAGACCGCCATCGGCGATATCGTGGGCCGCGCCTTTACCGAAGGCGAAGTCGTGGACGCGATCGAGACAATCGTCACCACCTATATCGGCGTCCGCACGGATGGCGAGCGCTTCATCGACACCTATCGCCGCGTCGGTATCGATCTGTTCAAGGAGAGCCTCTATGAAACTCATTAAGAACGGCGAGTTCGTCGAGGACAGGTTTGTCACCGTTGGCGACGACGATGCGCTGCCGGACGGTCCGGCCATTGTCAGCCTCGAACGCTGGCAGGCGGAACGCGAGACGTTGCGCGCACGCAATTCACCCATCGGGGTGAAGCTCCAGAGCGGTCAGGAACCCGATGCCATTGCCGGCGATCTCGATCATATCGATGTCGTTGCGCTCGACTTCCCGAGCTACCGCAATGGCCGCGCCTATTCCTATGCACGCCTGCTGCGCGAACGCCACGGCTTCAAGGGCGAGATCCGCGCGGTCGGCAATGTGTTGCGCGACCAGTTCCAGTACATGATCCGCTGCGGTTTCGACGCGCTCGAAGTCGCCGACAACATCACCCCGGAAATCTTCGCCGAGAATGCCGGAGTTTTCAGCCTCTTCTATCAGCCAGCGGCCGACGGGAAGAAAACCGTTCTCTCGTTGCGCCAGCGTCTCGCGGCGCGCACGCAGGAAAAGGCTTCCGCCTGACACCCGGTCCATGACATCCCGTCATGCACCTCGATCCTGCGAGGCAACAGCAAAAAGCCCGGCCCCTCGAAAGAGGGCTGGGCTTTTCAATACGCAACGCAACTACTCAACAGACAACCGCAACATGCGGCTGGGGGAGCCCCACGCAATTACGCTGCGCGGAGTTTCTCGAAAGCTTCCGTGAACTTCGCCGTGTAGGGGCCGACGGCATCGCGCATGCTCGATACGGTGAGCTCGTTCAGCTCGCGGGCCGCGTCGATATTGCGCTTCAGGGTCGAGCGCACATATTCGCTCTGGAGTTCCACCGCCGATTTGACACTGCCGGACTGGAGTACGGCACGGGCGGTCTCGACGCCTTCCTCGAAATTGGTGCGAGCGAGCGTCGTCACGATGCCCGACACCGTTTCGATGGCATTCTTCGGATCGGCCTTCGGGGCCGACTTCGGAGCCGATTTGGGGGCGGCTTTCGCTGTGGTGGCCTTCGCCGTCGCCTTCTTGGCGCGCGGCTTCGTGGTTTTCTTGGGGGCTGCTTCAGCCATTTTCTGTCTCCTGTATCGCGTGGTCGCTCACTTGGGTGGGAGCGGTTCCCCGCACATACCGGCGCGCCGGATTTGTGCGCTGCACAATGAAATAATTAACCCCTACTCCAGCGTCAAGTATTTTTTTGTGCGTTGCACAAAAACTCACCCCGCTCGGCTGGCATAAAATCAAAATCTGCTGATATAGAAAGGACCTAGGTCAAGTTGCAGCGCACCGCCGCAGATCAGGTCCGCGACCACCGCAGCGCTACCGGCGCCAAGCGTCCAGCCCAGCGTTCCGTGCCCGCTATTCATGAAAAGGTTGCAGAACCGCGGCACCGCGCCCAGTACCGGACTGCCATCGGGCGTCATTGGCCTGAGCCCGCACCAGTATTCGGCGGCCCCGCGCGAGGAGCCGGTCTGGGGAAAGAGGCTTTCCAGCGAATCCATCACCGACTTCGCCCGACCCTGCTCCAGCGTCAGGTCGTAGCCGCCCACTTCCGCCTGCCCTGCCGCGCGGAGCCGACCGCCCAGATGGCTGACAACGATCTTTCGTGCTTCATCGGTGATGCTCACTTCCGGCGCATTGCCTTCCGGCGCGGGTAGCGTCACCGAATAGCCTTTCACCGGATAGATATAGCTGCGCAGCCCGAGCGGGCGCAGCAGCGCCTGGCTGCCCGCCCCCGCCGCAAGCACCACAGCATCCGCTTCCATCAGCCCTTCGGAGGTTTCCACGCCTCTTATGCGCGCACCGTCCGTCACGAGGCGCCGCACATCCGCATTGGCGAGAAAGGCCGCGCCCCGCCGCTTCGCGCCCTCGGCAAGCGCAAGCGAATAGAGATGTGCATCGCCGCTCCCATCTGATGCTGCGTAAAGCCCGCCCGCTATATCGCCGCGCTGCATGGCGGGCGCGAGCGCCGGTTCCAGGGCAATACACTCGGCAGGCGTCAGCCGCTCCTGCCCGACGCCCATTCGCGCGAGCGGCGCAGCCTCGCGTTCGGCTTCGCCCAGTTCATGCGCGTCTCGGAAGATGCGGAGAATGCCCCTCTCCTTGCGCTGATAGTCGAGCGCCGCGCC
>Ga0114898_1001042_pt1 | contig 17815 bp, 18 predicted proteins | sample Malvired_Geostar_FD_83496 | JGI IMG/M metagenome (GOLD analysis project Ga0114898, IMG submission 83496) | Marine viral communities from the Global Malaspina Expedition - Malaspina viral metaG DeepMed_Geostar | ecosystem: Environmental > Aquatic > Marine > Oceanic | place: Mediterranean Sea... | reverse complement strand
CGAGAAGCCGTGCCAGAGGCCGTGCTGTGAGGCTCTGCAACAGCACGGTCGTGACGATGACCGTGAAGGTGAGTGAAACGAGCAACTGCGCGCCTTCGACATTGGCCTGATCGAGCTGGATCGCGAAAAGGCCGGAGACCGCAGCCGCCACGATGCCGCGTGGTGCAATCCATGAAAGGATGGCGCGTTCGCGCCACGGCAGCGGGGTCCACATGGTGGAGATGAGGACCGAAAGGGGGCGCGCAATGAAGAGCATGATGCCCATCAGCGCCGCGACCTTGGCCCCGTTGGCGGTGAAGGCCTCGGTCGGCAGGCGCGCCGCAAGCACGATGAAGAGAATCGAGGTCAGAAGAACCGTAAGGCTTTCCTTGAAATCCAGAATATCCTCGACATCGACGTCGCGCATGTTTGCGAGAAATATCCCCATGACAGTCACGGCGAGAAGGCCGGATTCATGCGCAAGCTCGTTCGATGCGACGAAGACGGCGAGCACGAGTGCAAGCGCGCCGACATTGTGCAGATAGTCGGGCAGCATGTGGCGCCGAAGCAGCCAGCCGAATGCATAGCCGGCGCCCGCACCGAGCGCGATGCCAGCGGCGAAGATTTCGAGGATAAGAAGAAGGTTCTCCGGGTCCGCAGTGTCGATCGCCACAAACTGGAAGATAACGACGGCCGCCAATGCGCCGAGCGGGTCGATGATGATGCCTTCCCAGCGCAGAATATTGGCGGCGTTTTTCGTAAGCCCGACCGACCGCAGGATCGGCAGGATCACGGTTGGTCCTGTGACGGAAACGAGAGCACCGAAAAGCAGGGCTACTTCCCAGCTCAGCAGGCCCAGGCCCCAGGCGCCGAGCGCTGCGACGATGATGGTGGTTGCCGCGCCAAAGGTGACAAGCCGCGTCACGGTCTGGCCGTGACCGCGAATTTCCTCGAACTTCAGGGTGAGGCTTCCCTCGAACAGGATCACGGCGACACCCAGGGAAACGAATGGAAAGAGGAGGTCGCCGAACATGTCGTCCGGGCTGAACAAATGGAACCCCGGCCCGATGGCAAGTCCCGCGATCAGGAGCAGCAGGATCGCCGGAAGTTTCATCCACCAGGAAAGCCATTGTGCGGCCGTTCCGAGGAGGATGATCAGCGCAGCGGCCAGCGCGGGATTGTCATTCATATGAGGAAACTTTGCCTGACAAGGGTGATGCAGGGAGGCAGCATACACGTTCTCTCGAAAACGGGGATTATCGAGGAGCCTCGATCTTCCAGAGCGGCGTGAAAAAGAAAATCGCTGCCCACAGGAACAGCATCAGCCCTGACGGAATGAGCACGGCGTTAAGCGGTCCGATGCGGCCGATCAGGATGCCGACGAGGAGTGAGCCGATGGGACCGCCGCCCATGGTGCCGAGGTTGAAGCCCGCCAGCATCCGCGCCCTCAGCGCATCTGTCGCGCTTTCCTGGACGATGGCGCGCGATTGGCTCATCGATATACCCGCAGCGAGGCCCCAGCCATGCGCGAGCAGAAAGACGCCCCAGATCGGTGGGTTGAAATGCACGAGTACCATGACGGCCGAACCGGTACACATGGCGAGCATGATCGCACGGCCTTGCCTGCGGATCGGCCGGAAGCGGCTGAGTGCAAGGGAGGAAACACCGATGCCGCCGAAGAATGACATGAAAACGAAGCCGATCTCGCGCGAACTGCCGTGATAGACGTCGCGAATGAGGATCGGGAACAGCACCATGAAGACTCCCGTGAACAGGATGCCTGAAAAGAACATCATGAGCAGGACAGGACGAATGCGCTCGTCACGCCAAACCGCGAGCAACCCTTCCTTCACGTCTCGCAGCGGCGAGCGGCGCTGGCTCGCCCGCGGTTCGGGGGGCGAAGCGGCGAGGCGCGAGGTGGTGAATGCGGCGAAGCCGAGCAAGGCGCTTTGCAGGATGAGGAGCGGCCACGCGCCGATATATTCCGCCGGACTGCCGAGAAGGTAGCCGCCGACCTGTCCGAGAAACTGCCCGCTCATGGCCAGCGCGACCGCGCGCTGGATATTCCCGTCCAGGCTCGTCGCGGCGACACGCGACAGCATGGAATCGCGAGCTGGCATCACATATCCGCCGATGGTCGAGAGCGCCAGCACGTAGAGGATCATGATATTGTAGCTGACTATGCCGTTATATATCAGGCCCGCGAGGATAAGCGGCGGCAGCATGGCGACCGACTGAAGGCGCATCAGGTGACGGCGAAGCTCCACGCGATCCGCCATCGCGCCCCCGAAAAGGCCGAGCAGGAGCATCGGCAGCATCGAAAACATCTGCGCGATACCCACGCGCTCCGAGCTTTCATGCAGGACAAAGGCGATAATCCACGGATAAAGGACGCCCTGAATGCCAGCGGCCAGGAAATAGCCCCACAACCCCGCCATGTACCAGCGGTGGTCGGCCCTGTGATCGCGCGCTGGCGTGGTCATCCCCCCCGAATCCCTCAAAAGAGTTAGTTCGGAAACCTTACTACACTCAGGTTTCGGTCCCGTCCCCCTCGATGTTTTCTATAGGGGCTTGTTCAGCCCTGTGCAGGCAACTTGAAGGGCAGTGTGCTGCTACTTACCTTATTGTAAATTAGATGGTGCATTCCGCGCTACTTCCAGATAGGAATCCGGGATCGGAAATCTGTGTGTCCCTACGTCAATCTGGAGCTCGGTTGATCCATGACAGTTGAACATTTCGACGTACTCATCGTCGGCGCCGGCCTTTCGGGGATAGGCGCAGGCTATCACCTTCAGCAGAACTGTCCCGGCAAGAGCTATGTCATTCTTGAGGGCCGTGAAGCCATTGGCGGCACATGGGATCTCTTTCGCTATCCCGGTATCCGCTCCGATTCCGATATGTACACGCTCGGCTACTCCTTCAAACCGTGGACGGAGGCCAAGGCGATCGCCGATGGTCCCGCGATCCTGAACTATGTTCGCGAGACGGCGCGCGAAAATGGCATCGACCGCCACATTCGTTTCAACCACATGGTGAAGGACGCCTCCTGGTCGAGTGAGGATGCCAGATGGACCGTGGAAGCGGAGCAGGGGCCCGGCAAGGACCGTGTTCGCTATACCTGCAATTTCCTTTTCATGTGCAGCGGCTACTACGATTACGACAAAGGTTATACGCCCGAGTTCAGCGGCATGGACCGCTTTCAGGGCAGCATCGTGCATCCGCAGAAATGGCCGGAAGATCTCGACTATGCCGGCAAGCGCGTCATCGTGATCGGCAGCGGCGCTACGGCTGTGACGCTCGTGCCTGAAATGGCAAAAGACGCCTCGCATGTCACCATGCTGCAGCGCTCGCCGACCTATGTCGTTTCGCGGCCCGCCGAAGACGATCTCGCGAATATGCTGCGCCGGAACCTTCCTGCGAAGCTCGCCTATGGCGTCACGCGCTGGAAGAACGTGCTGCTTGGCATGGCATTCTTCAGATACTGCCGTGCAAAGCCTGAAAAAGCCAAGCAGATGATCCTGAGCGGTGTGCGCGAACAACTGGGGTCCGAGTTCGTGAAGAAGCACTTCACGCCAACCTACAATCCCTGGGATCAGCGCCTCTGCCTCGTGCCGAACGGTGACCTTTTCGATTCTATCAAGGGTGGCAACGCCTCGGTCGTGACCGACCACATCGAGACCTTCACCGAAAAGGGCATCCTGCTGAAATCGGGTGAAGAGCTTGAGGCGGATGTCATCGTGACGGCGACGGGCCTCAACCTCAAGGTGCTGGGTGGTCTCGACCTCACGGTCGACGGGCGTCACGTCGATTTCCCGCAGACCATGAGCTACAAGGGCATGATGTATTCGGATGTGCCGAACTTCGCTTCGGCCTTCGGCTACACCAATGCGTCATGGACGCTGAAATGCGACCTCACCTGCGAATATGTCTGCCGTCTCATCAATCACATGGACGACAAGGGCATGAAGCAGGCGACGCCGCGCCTGCGCGACGGTTCGGTTGAAGAGGAGCCCTGGCTCGATTTTGCATCGGGCTATGTGCAGCGTTCGGTCGACAAGTTCCCGAAGCAGGGATCGAAGAAGCCCTGGAAGCTCTATCAGAACTATGCCCTCGACATCATGGCGATGAAGTTCGGCAAGGTCGACGATGGCGTGATGGAATTCGCAAAACCGCCCGCCAAAGCCCAACGCGAGCCGGAGCGTCTCGCCAGCTGACTTGAACGAGCGGGCTGGCGCCTGATGTCAGCCCGCTTCGTCGGCGCGATATCCCCAGATCGGCGAGAAAAAGTAAAGCATCGCCAGAATGCCGATCATGATGGTGGCGGGAATAAGCACGGCGTCGAAAATGCCGAGCCATCCGACAAGCAATCCCATCGTCAGTGCGCCGAGCGGTGCCCCCCCTGAAAACCCGAGCTGATAGGCGGCGAGCACCCTGGCGCGATGGCTTTCCGAGGCGGCGATCTGCACGATGGTGCGGCCCATCGTCATGGTCGAGCCCGCTCCCATGCCCCACCAAAGGATGAGCAGGCAGAGCAGCCAGAACGGCATGTGGAAGTGGAAGAGCGCGAGGATGATGAGGCCGCTCGTGAGCGAAGCCATCATGATCCGTCCCTGGTGGCGGATATGCCCGACACGGAAAAGCGTGAGATTTGCGATGATCGTGCCACCCCAGAAACAGATATTGATGATGGCGAAATCGCGCGTGAACTGGGCGTCGTTGCTCTGGTAGATATCGCGAAGCATCAGGGGCAGGATCACCAGGAAACTGCCGACATAGAACAGGCCAACAGCGAAATTGAGCGCAATAACCGTGGCTACGATGGGCGTCGCGGCCGCCGATTTTATGCCATCCGCGATCTGCACGAAGCGGTTGGCTGCCGAGGCCGTGTTTGTCGGCGGTAGCGGTTCGAGCCTCGTCGAGGTCCAGAACCCCGCAAACATCACAACAGCCTGAAAGATAAGCAGCGCAGGGGTGCCCGTGAAGGCCGCGAGGCCGGCGCAAAGCATGCCAATGAGCTGCGAGCCCATCTGCACCCCCATCGCAAGCGTTACAGCCTGTTGGATATTTGTGCCGGCGACGCGCGTCAGCGCGCTGTCGCGCGCGGGGATGGCGAAGGCACCGAGCGTCCCCATGGTCAGGGCATAGACGATCAGCGAGCCATAGCTGAGGTTGTCCGTGAGGAAGACAAGCGCAAGAACGAGCGGCGGCACGGTCGCAAAAAGATGGACGCGAATGAGAATACGCCGGGCGTCGCTGTGATCGGCGATCGTTCCCCCGAGCAGCATGAAAAGGAGCGACGGGATCATCAGTGACATCTGTGCGATGCCGACACGAGCAGCCGGTTCGTGAAGCACCTGCGTCACGAGGAACGGGAAGATGACAAACTGGATACCGAGGCTGATGAACCAGCTGGCCTGTCCGCCGAGATAAAGCCGCAGCCGCAATTGGCGTGCGGCGTTGCTGGAATTGTCCGGCTGCGGTGCGGCCGGTCCCGGCCCGTTCACGCGCTGCGCTCCGTTGACCCGATAGTGAAATTTTCGCTGAAAACGGCCATTGCCGCTCCCTCCCCAGTCAATTCATTTTTGGAACCTTACCACAGGCGCCGCGATTTACCGGCCTGTATATTGGCGGATGGCGTCATAGGCGTGGATAAGGACGCCTTTTTCCTGGCCATGCGCGGCCCCTAGCATGCCATCTGCAATCGTCTCCGCAGGGATCGAGCGGTATGGCCGGGCAGGGCCCAGCATCAGCGGGTTGAGAAAGGGCGCGAGGCTCATGCCGATGGCTTCGAGCGGGCGCCTTTCCGAGCGGTCTCCGAGGATAAGACCGGGGCGGAATATATGCAGCGTCTCGAACCCGAGAGCCGCAACGTCACGCTCCGTTTCCCCCTTCACCCGCGAGTAGAAGATGGAGGAGGCCGGGTCCGCGCCCATGGCGGAGACGAGCAGGAAGCGCCGGACCCCGGCTGCCTTTGCCGCGTGTGCGAAACTCACGATGTAGTCGTGATCGACCCTGGCGAAGGCAGGCTGGCTCCCCGCCTTTTTGATTGTTGTGCCGAGGGCGCAAAAAGCGTCCTCCGCCGCGATATCCGGCAGGACGTCGTCGAGCGCATCGAAATCCGCAATAGATGGTTTGAAGCTTCGGCGATGTGACGCCGTCCAGCGGGCGCCGCGTCAGCACGATGATTTTCGCATAGGCGGGATCCTCGATCAGTTGACGGACGAGATGCCCTCCAACGAGACCCGTCGCGCCTGCGACAAGCGCGCTTCTTCCTTCCGTCATGATTTTTCTCCCCGCCCTGTTGTGTGACATTTTCATGAAATCTGCAGGGGAACGCCTTGGTTTTCAGCCTCCGTTAAGCGCCGCGCGAGGATAAGTGAAGCCGCCACTTCGGCGCCCTGTCAGTTCTGGTACATGCATGACACCGCCTACCGCCCGCGACCTCGCAATCCAGGTAATGCCAGTATCGCCAGAGGCGACCTGCGCCGCCGTTTTCAACCGGCTCCTCTCGGACCCGGAAACGCGCCACATCCCCGTCGTTTGGAATGGCAGGCCCATTGGTCTTATCAGCCGGAAGAACTTTCTCCTTACCTATGTCCGCATGTATGGCGCGGAGCTCTATGGACGGCGCCCGGTGGAAGAACTGATGGAGCGGGATATCCTCATCGTCGATGCGAAAACGAGCTGCGAGGCAATCAATGCGCGCGCGAGGAACGCATTCGGCGACGGACGCATGCGCCCTTTCGTGGTGACGGACGGGGGTATCTATGCGGGTATCGGCAATGCCGAAAAGCTGATGATGGTGATGGCGGATCTTGCGACGGCCCGCGCTGCGGCCCTTGAAGAACAGACGCGCCGCGCCGAGGCCGCGAATGCCAGCAAGACGCAATTCCTTGCCAGCATGAGCCATGAATTGAGGACACCGCTAAACGCGATTATCGGCTTTGCCGACCTCATGCGGCTGAAGACCATGGGGGAGATGCACCCCCCGCGCTATGGCGAATATATCGAGGACATACATCGCAGCGGCGTCCATCTTCTCAACATGATCAATGAGTTGCTGGACATGGCGAAGATCGAATCCGGCCATGTGGAGCTGTGCGAAACCATCTTTCATCCCATGGATGTGGGCCTTGAGGTGGTGCGGATGCTTCGTCAGTCGATCGCGAATGCGAAGCTGCAATTGCACATTGATGTGGTGGATGGCCTGCCGCCCATCCATGCCGATCAGCAGCAAATTCGCCGTGTTCTGATCAACCTTCTCTCGAACGCGATCAAATATACGCCGGCGGGCGGCACCGTGACGCTGGCGGTCTGCGTTTGCGCGGAGGACGAGGGATGCGGTGTCGAAGGCATGCTGCTGACCGTCGAGGATACGGGTATCGGAATACCGGCGGAAAAGATCGAGAAAGTGCTTGAGCCTTTCGAGCAGGTGGAAAACTCCTTCACCCGGACAAGGGCGGGGACGGGGCTCGGCCTTGCGCTGACCAAGGCTATGGTCGAGGCGCATGGCGGCAGGTTCTGGCTCGAAAGCGAACTCGGCAAGGGCACGAAGGCGCATGCTCTGCTGCCGGTGTCACGCATTGTGCATGACGCGGAAGTGCCGCGGAAACGCGTGGTTTAGCGCGGTGCCTCGCCCGTATAGCGAGCCCTGGGGCGGATCATCAGGCCCGTGCGGTACTGCTCCATCGCGTGACCGATCCAGCCTGCCGTGCGGCCAAGCACGAACATGCTGAGCCCCGCGCCGCGCGGCAGGTGCAGGACGACCCCCACGGTGGCGATGGCAAAGTCGATATTCGGCTTGAGCCCGCCAGCCTCCGCCATGACGCGAACGATGCGCTGCACACGGAGGAAATTCGCGTCGTCGCCATACTTGTCCCCGACCATGGCAATGAGCGCCGCCGCGCGCGGATCGCCATCGGGATAGAGCGGATGGCCGAAGCCCGGCACCGGGTCATTGTCCTTAAGTCGTTGAATCACCGCATCTTCTACGTCCTGCCTGTTCGACATATCGAGCAGGAAACCTTCGACGCGGCCGGACAATCCGCCGTGACGCGGGCCCTGTGCGGCGCATATGCCTGCCTGGACGGCGCCGTAAAGCGTGGCCCCCGTGCCCGCGACGCAGCGCACCGTGAAGGCCGAAGCATTGAGCTCATGATCGGCGGAGAGGACGAGGGCCGCGCGGATGAGATCGGCGGCGGGCTTCTCGCCCTGCGTGAGGGCGCGGGTCAGAACCTCATGGACCGGCTTGTCGCTTGGTGTCTCGCCGGCGATGACGGCGGCGACATAGCGCAGCAGCCGCGCGCCCGTGGCGGCGAGCCCGCGATCCGTCATGTTGTAGACGGCGGCATCCTCCAACGCTGCTTGTGGTAGCAGCGAGAGGCAACGCTCGATCCGGGGCACACGCGAAAGCGAGGCGGCGAGTGCGGCCAGACGCTCGGAAGGGCGGAAAACGGCGTCTTTCGTAAAGGGTTGAACGTCCCGGCAGCCCCAGAGAAGGGCGGCGACCTGCTCGAGGCTCGAATTGCGGGCGAGCGCCGTGGCGTCGGAGCCGCGATAGTGAAGGCGGCCATCGGCGATCAGCGTGATGGCGGAGTCGAGTACCGGCTGGCCGAAGGAGAGCGTCCCCGGCGCGCCGCCAACCTCTTGATTTTCCTGTGATCTTCGCCGCTTCAGCGCACGCACATCCTCCGCCCGGTAGCGCTTCGCCCGGCTGTCGGGCACAGGCTCGGAGCGGATCAGGTCGCGGCTGACATAGGCGTAAAGCGTGGGAAGCGAGATACCGAGTTCAGCAGCGGCCTCGCGCGCGGAAAGGTAGAGATTCTCCGGTTTTTCAGCCATGACGCTCTCTTTTTAATATATTGAATAGCTTAATCAAGATTGACCATCAATCAACCTGTCTCCAGCTTCAAGGGCGAGAAGGCTCGCCGCATCGCGCGGGCCGGCCCCGGAGGCAAGCTACCAAACCATTGGAAGCGCTTGCTTTTCCGAACGCGACAAGAAGGAGACGAGAAATGTCAGGCAACGTGACGCTGAAGAGCGAGATGCCCGCCGTGACCGCCAGCGGCCTCGATAATGTGGTGGCCGCCGAAACGGCGCTAAGTCATGTCGATGGCGAGGCAGGACGCCTGATCGTCGCGGGCTATGATGTGGAAGAGCTTGTAAAGGCTCATGATTTCGAGGGCGCGGTGGCCGCGCTCTGGGCAGCGGCAGGGCTGGAACCGGCCCCCTCGGCGGCAGAGATACGCAATGCCCTCGGACGGGCGCGCGAGGCGGCATTCGGGTATATCCCGGCGCTACTGTCATCAAAACGTCACGAAACCGTCACAGAAGGCCTCCGCACCGGATTGTCGATGCTGGCGGACGAGCCGGGCGAGGATGCGGCGGACCGGGATATCCCCGCCCATATCCGCGCGCCGGTAAGTGCCCTGGGCGCGGCGGCGGTCATAACCGCGGCGCTGGTCCGGGCGGAAGCGGGGAAATCTCCCGTGGCGCCCAACCGGCACAGGGGTCATGCGGAAGATTTCATCCGTATGCTGAGGGGTGAGGCGCCCGCCGCTGCCGAGGTGGAGGCACTCAATGCCTATATGGTGACGGTGGCCGACCACGGCATGAATGCCTCCACCTTTACGGCGCGGGTCATCGCCTCCACGAAAGCGGGGACAATTTCGGCGGTCGTCGGCGCGCTCTGCGCCTTGAAGGGCCCGCTTCATGGCGGCGCGCCCGGCCCGGTGCTCGACATGCTGGACGAGATCGGGACGCGCGAGAACATCGAGCCCTGGCTTGAGAGAAAAATCGCGGGCGGCGCGCGGCTGATGGGCTTCGGCCACAGGGTCTACCGCGTGCGCGACCCGAGAGCGGATGTCTTCAACAAGGCCGTGACGATCCTGACCAATGGCAATGAGCGCGTGCGCTTTGCGCGCGAGGTGGAGCTGGCGGCGCTGAAGGCGCTGCGGGCGGCGAAGCCCGGCCACCGTATCGACACCAACATGGAATATTACACGGCGGTGCTGCTGGAAGCGCTAGGCATTCCGCGCGACGCGGTGACGAGCGTCTTTGCGATGGCGCGCATTGCGGGCTGGACGGCGCATGTGATGGAGCAGGAACGCGTCGGACGGCTGATCCGCCCGCAGTCGCGCTATGTCGGTCACTGGCCGGAAGGCGAGGCGGCGGCTTGAGCGAGCCTGTCCAACGATTTGACGCGTCATTGCGAGCGAAGCGAAGCAATCCAGAGCGTTGGAGACGGAGCAAGCGGCCCCTGGATTGCTTCGTCGCTGTGCTCCTCGCAATGAGGTGAGGGAAAGGTTCACACCTTCAGACGATACCCGGTGCGGAAGATGTACCAAATGCCTGCGGTGCAGAGCGCGAGGAAGCCGAAAATGGCGAGAAGGCTCAGTTCCACGCCGACATCGGACGAGCCGTAAAAGCTCCAGCGGAAACCCGACACCAGATAGACCACCGGATTGAACAGCGTCACCGTCTGCCAGAAGGGCGGGAGCATGCTGATCGAGTAGAAGCTGCCGCCGAGAAAGGTGAGCGGCATGACGATCAGCATGGGCACGATCTGCAACCGTTCGAAGCTGTCGGCCCAGATGCCGAGAATGAAACCGAACATGGAAAAGGTGAGCGCGGTGAGGACGAGGAAGGCCGTCATCCAGAAAGGATGCTGGATCTCGTAATCGACGAAGAAGCGCGCGGTGATGAGGATGAGAACGCCGAGGATGAGCGACTTTGTCGCCGCCGCACCGACATAACCGATCACCGTTTCGACGCCGGAAATGGGCGCGGAGAGAATTTCGAAGATGGTGCCCGAATATTTCGGCATGTAGATGCCGAAGGAGGCATTGGAAATGCTCTCGGTGAGAAGCGAGAGCATGATGAGGCCGGGAATGATGAAGGCGCCATAGGAGATGCCGTCGACTTCCTGGATACGCGAACCGATGGCCGCGCCGAAGACCACGAAATAAAGCGAGGTCGAAATGACGGGAGAGGCGATGCTCTGCATCAGTGTGCGGAAGGTGCGCGCCATTTCGTAAACATATATGGCGCGAATGGCATGAAAGTTCAGCGTCATCAGCGCGCCCTCACCAGGTTGACGAAGATTTCCTCAAGCGACGTTTCATGCGTGCGAAGATCGCGGAAGTCGATGCCGAGATCGTCGAGCGTTTTCAGAAGTTCGGGAATGCCGGTCTCGTCGGCCTGCGCATCGAAACTGTAGACGAGCGTGTGGCCATCATCGGCAAGTTCGACGGGGTGGCTGGACAGGGCATCGGGCAGGGTGGCAAGGGGTGCGCGCAGGTGAACCGCGAGCTGCTTCTTGCCGAGCTTCTTCATCAGCTCGTTCTTTTCCTCGACCAGCACGATCTCACCATTATTGATGACGCCGACACGGTCGGCCATCTCCTCGGCTTCCTCGATGTAATGCGTGGTCAGGATGATGGTGACGCCACGCGCGCGAAGGGCACGCACCATCTCCCACATGTCGCGGCGAAGCTCCACATCGACGCCGGCGGTTGGCTCGTCGAGGAAGAGAATATCCGGCTCGTGGGAGAGCGCCTTGGCGATCATCACGCGGCGCTTCATGCCGCCGGAGAGTTCCATCACGCGATTGTCGCGCTTGTCCCAGAGCGAAAGGTCACGCAGCACCTTCTCGACATAGTCGGGGTTCGGCGCCTTGCCGAACAGGCCGCGGCTGAATTTCACCGTGTCGATGACGCTTTCGAAATGCTCGATGGTGAGTTCCTGCGGCACGAGACCGATGATCGTGCGCGCGGCACGAAACTCGCGGATGATGTCATGCCCGCCTGCGAGCACGGTGCCGGAACTCGGATTGACGATGCCGCAGATGATGCTGATGAGCGTCGTCTTGCCCGCACCATTGGGCCCGAGCAGCGCGAAGATCTCGCCCTTGCGAATGTCGAGGTCGACATTCTTCAGGGCCTGGAAACCGCCGGGATAGATTTTCGACAGGCCGGTAATCTGGATGGCTGGCTGCATGGGGGCCGCGCGTTTTGGGGGATATGAAGACGGGAAGACCCTGCGGGAAACGCGGGCCCTGACGCATATTGTGAATCTTTGGCCGGGTTGCAATGCCGGAAATTAACGCTAAGCCACGGAAACGGGCCCGCAACAGCCTCAACGGCAGGCTGCACATTGCGAAGGGGCCGCCCGCTCCGTAACAATGGCTTGTTGCAGAGAGGCCGGACATCCGATCGGGCAGATCGACGGTGCGGCAAAGCCCGGCTATCAGCTTCCCTCCGCGATTGCGGGTGCTGCGCTGGTGGAGGATATCCCCGGCGTGACATGGCGCGAGATCGTCGAGCGCGCGGAAGAAACGGCGGATGAGGACGGCCGCCCCGTGGCCGTCACCGCGCCGCCCCAGGGCGAGCCGGAAAGCGTCTAAAGGCGATCCGTTAACGGATTATTCCGGGTCGTCTGTCCAGTTTTCCCAGAGCTTGTCCACGCATTCGCGCGCCGTCATCTGGCTCGTGACCAGGCGCATAGAACTCACCATCGCGGGCGGCACCTCGTCCGGGTCGTTGCCGACAAGCTCGGCGAGCGGGCCATAGGCCTCATGCGCCATATCGACGGCAAGCATGCGGCAGGGATCGGTCTCGCCGTAATAGATGACGGGGATCGCGATGGCGATGACGGCGAGCAGGATCAGTCCAAGGATGATGCGCATGCGGGTTTCCTGTGCGGGGGTTAGTGAACGCCGGTGCCGCGTTCACTTGTGCCGGGCATGCCCATGGACCCGGAATGATCGCGGATCGTGCATGCGCTGTATCCGGCCTTCCAGCCGGCGCGGTAGGCTTCGCTCTGCTTCCAGGCCTCGTCATTGCGCGTGATGGTGGAAGGATCGCCGGGCACCTGCGAGGTGGCGCTCCAGCAGCCATCGGAATGGCCGGCCTTGTAGTCGGGCGTATCCGCATATTCGCTGCGGCCTAGGCTGCAACCAGCCAGGGCGAGCGAGAGAAGGAGGGTGAGCGCGAGGCGCATGGGCGGGCTCCGGTGGCGTTGCGAATGGGCGCAAAGGATAGGGCGGGTGCCCCGGAACCGCAAATCGGGCGCGAAGGCCCTCCACATGCTTTACGCGCCGTTAACGGCGGGGATGCTCTGATAGGGACGGACAAAACCAGCCGGACGGATGAGATGGCGCTCGAGAGCTACAGAATGGCGGAGGGTGAGGCCCTGAGCACGCGTGCCAAAAATGTGCAGGCGGGGGACGCGCTGCTGCGCCGCCTTGCCGACCTCGCGCTGCTGCCCGCCTCGCTCATTTCGCCACAGGAACGCAGCATCCTCGACTCCATGCTGGCGACGCTGGCCGCCCGGCTCGATCCGCAGATGCGGGTACGCCTTGCCGAACGGCTTTCGCAGCATGTGGACGCGCCAAGGGAACTCGCGCTGGCGCTCGCGCTCGACAACGACATCGAAATCGCGCGACCGCTTCTCTCGGAGGGGCAGACACTGAAGAGCGGCGACCTCATCCATATCGCGCGCGAAGGCAGCGCGACGCATCGCGAGATGCTGGCGGCCCGCAAGGACTTGCCGAGCGCGGTGGCCGACGTGCTGATCGAAACGGGCGATATGGCGCTGGCGAGCCGCTTGCTCAAAAACGGCACGGCGCGGCTTTCCTACCGGGCCATCGAGATACTGGCGCGGCGCAGCGCCGCCGAGCCCGAGTTGCAGACGCCAGTGCTGGCGCGGCCGGAGCTGACCGTGCGCCTCGGCCAGCTGATGTTCTGGTGGGTGGCGGCCGATCTGCGCCTCGAAATCCTGAACCGCTTCACGGTCGAACGCCGCCACATCCATTCCGCGATGGAAGATGTGCTTCAGGCGGCGGGGACGGGCGACGCCGCTCTCGATGCGGCACTGTCGCAGGTGAGGAAGCCTGTGCCTGTCGACAAGCAGCGCCTCGCCAGACTCCTGGCCGACAAGGGACCGGACAGGGCGGAATTGCTTGTGGGCGGGCTGGCCGCGCAGGCGCATGTGCGGCCTGAAACGATGTTTCGTATCCTGAACGATCATGGCGGCGAACCGATCGCCGTTTTCGCCAAGGCGGTTTCGATGAACCGCAAGGAATTCGGCGACCTGATCGTCGCGGCGGTGGATCTGCGCCAGGGCGGGCTGCCGGACAAGAAAGATCTGGAGCGGATCGGCGAACTCTTCGACACGATCTCGACGGACCGCGCGGACCTCGCGCTTCGGGCATGGGATGCGGCGCTGGCGAATGAAGTGCTGCCTGCGGACATCGGTGCCGCCGGGGCTTGACGGTTTATTCCGCTGCGCTTTGCGGCGTCCAGCGGACCTCTTCTTCCTGTTCGATACGAGGCGGTGGCGCCGTGAAGCGGAAGCCCGGCCCCGAGACGATTTCTTCAAGTTCGCGGCGCGCCTGACGCGCGGTGCCGATAATGTCGCCTTCCGCGCGGTCGACAAGATCGAGAATGGCGCGCGCGCCTTCGAGAATATCGCCGAGCCAGTCTTCCGCGTGAGGTTCCTGCGCCTTGAGCGTCACGGCATCGCTGACAAGCGTCGTGACCGTGCGGCGAACCGCGCCGGTGTCGAAGGAGGAGGGCCCGGTGACGAGCGCGACGACCTTGCGGATCTGCGCACGGATACCGTCGGCCAGTGCGGCGCGCTCGCGGGCGCGGCGATCTTCCTCGCCGGCGGGCGGGGCAAGATCGTCGAGCGAGACGGAAAGAACGGACGCAATCGCCGCCATGGTGCGGAAGGTGCCGTCCTTCTTGCCGGTCTCGATTTCGGAGAGATAGGGCGCGCTCATCGCTGCCGCGCGGGCAAGCTCGATCGCCTTGAGGCCGCGATATTCACGCCAGACCCGGACGGGATTTTCGCCATCGGCAATGCGATGCGCGACGATGGCGGGAACGGGCGGCGGCCCTTCGGAGCCGAGCGCGAGCGTTGCGCCTGCCGCGCGCAGATCCTCGATGTCGTCGGCGGCGCGGCACAGCGCGTCATAATCGGCGGCGGGCACGAGCACGAAAAGGGTCTCGCCATCGCTCCCGAGGATTTTCTGATGATCGCGCTTGTGCGAGGTCATGCCCCCCTCCAGCCGGTGAGGGCGAGAACGGAGGCGGTGTCGGCCTTGCGGCTGAAGACGACGCGAAGGCCGGGACCTGCATCGGAACTGAAAATGCCGGGCGCGATTTCGCGCGTTCCCTCGGCACGGGCTGCCAGACCGATCAGGCGCCGCGTATCGGCATCGAGTTTCAGGAAGATATCGTAGGCGGCGCGAGAAAACTCGATATCGCCAAGGGGCTCGCCCGCAGGCGTCATGTGCCGTTCGAGAGTTTCTTCCTGCATGCCCGCAAACCTGAATATCGCAGCCCGGTAATTTAACAGGGCGCGTCGCCTTCGCCGCTTGCCAGCATCGTTCCCGAACGAGCATCGCGAAGCGCGAATCGATGTGTGAATCAAATCACAGGGAGGAATGAATGTCCAAAGAGGGCAAGGGCATGGAGGTCGCCGTTTGAAGGAACTGATCCGGGCGCGCTGGCATGTTTTCTGCCAGCACTTGCCGTAGAGGGAGCGCGCAATAGAACGGCTCGGCAGCTATTTTTCGCGACGTTGAACAGCTGCACAAAGAGGTGCGGCTATTTGAAATTCGTCATGCACTTCGTCGTGATCAAAGAAGAGGAGAAAACGAAGGGTTCCCCGACGACTTCCTTTTTACTCAAGCGCAGGTAGTCGGCTCCGGATTTATCTGTCCTGCGATGAATTTATCCACATGCAGAACAGTTTTTTCATTGTGACATTGCGAAAAAAGGTCGCGACAACCCGATCCCTGATTGTTAAACAGCAGGAGAGTTATAGGATTGGGAGAATATTGGTTCCTTTTCTGACTTGATTGTTTGTGTGACGGCGGAATTTTTAGGCCGGGTAAACGAGGTCATGGTGACAGACAAGGCGGATTTGATTGATATGACGGCCGATATCGTGTCGGCCTATGTCGGACACAATACGGTTGCACCGGACGAACTGCCGGGCATCATCAATAGAATTTACGCCGCGCTGACAAATGCCGCCACGAGCGGAGCTGACGGGGCAGGGGCCCCGAAGGAAGAACCCGCTGTGCCCGTCCGCAAGTCGATCACGCCGGATTTTCTGATCTGTCTCGAAGACGGCAAGAAATTCAAATCGCTGAAGAGACATCTTCGCAGCCATTACAATCTGAGCCCGGAAGAATATCGCGAGAAATGGGGCCTGCCGCGCGACTATCCCATGGTCGCGCCGAACTACGCGCAGGCGCGCTCGCGGCTCGCGAAAAAGATGGGCCTTGGCCAGGGCGGACAGAAGAAGCGCCGCGCTTCGGCGAAATAGCCCCTTACCGCCCGTCACTCCTTACGAATGCCCGCAATCTCCTTGCATCGCAACGCACACACGCCCAGAATTTTTTGCGTTGATTCGCAACCTAGCGGCTTGCCGCCCTTGCCGAGGATGATCCGCTGACCAGCGCAGACCAGGCCATACGAGCGCAACTTATCGTACCCGAGCAGCGTGACGTCTTTGACTACTGGCGAGCCAAGGCTCCGGAAGGCGGATATCCGACGCGCGCGGACATTCAGCCTGCTGAACTGCGCCGCAGTCTTCCCTCGCTGAGCCTGATCGACGTAATCGAAGATGATGAGCCGCGCCTTCGTGTGCGGCTTGCGGGAACGCGGCTGCGCGATTATTTCGGCGTGGAAATGACGGGGCGGTATCTCGACGAATTCGATTTCGGCGATCAGATGGACTATTGGGACGCCGCCTATCACGAGGTCGTGCGCGGCGGCCGTCCGGCGCAAGGCGTGGTTCCGCTCACGCCCTGGAACCAGCCTGATGTCTTCCAGTTCTGGCTGCGATTGCCGCTTGCGAACGACGACGGGCGCATCGTCATGGTGCTCGGGCACGATGCCTTTCTACTTTCCGAGAAAGCGCACGCGCTGGCAAACAAGGCCAATCTGCGCATCGCCTGATCTTCTTCATGTTCCGCTCCAAGGTGTTCGGCCATTGATCCCTTGCCTGCGTCCGGTCCAAACTGTTGCCCGGGGGCAGAGAGGGAGATAGCAATGCCGGGTCTTGAATTTGTGCGGGCTTTACGCGTGTCTGCGGCCTTTGTCTGCGGGGTGCTTACCTTGGCCATGCTTGCCGCCGGGGCGGCGCCCGCCAATGCAGAAACCGCAACGCTCAACGGAGGGACGGTTACGCTCACGGAGGGCGAGAGCGCGACCTTTTCGATCAGCGGCGGCGATAACGGTCCCGCAAATCTCAGCGCGCAGTGCGAAATCAGCGAGGTGAGCGGCTCCGCCAGCATCACCTTCGACGGTGAATATTATGTCCCGCTGTCCGAGCCTGCGGTCGGCGATGTCATCACGCTTTCGCGCGGCGATACGCGCAGCTATCAGCTTGCCGGCGTGGTCGATTCCAAGGGGCAGGACGCCTATATCGCCTTCCGCTTCGGCGGCGCGGCAGCCGCCATGTGCTTTCCCGGTATGGATTGCAGCGGCGCGGAAGGCCAGTCGGGCAGCGTAACCGTCAGTTGCCGGAACGCATCCTGACATTTGAAGCCGCGTTTATCTTTCCTGCCTATGTCTTGAGCGGCGGATAGTTCCTGAGCAGGGTGACAACAGGCGCAACCCATCGGGGCGCCGAGACGTTGCACGGGTGCGCGCCGTCTTCCGGCGGCAGCAGCAGGCAGCCGTCCATGCCAAGCGTGACCAGCCGGCCGAAGAAAAGATCGTCTTTTTCACTGGCGGCGAAACAGTCGCGCCCGAGGGCGGCGGCGGCCTGCGCCACTGGCAGGCAATCGGCAACCAGCAGATCCCCCCGCATATAAGGT
>Ga0114898_1001041_pt1 | contig 17842 bp, 16 predicted proteins | sample Malvired_Geostar_FD_83496 | JGI IMG/M metagenome (GOLD analysis project Ga0114898, IMG submission 83496) | Marine viral communities from the Global Malaspina Expedition - Malaspina viral metaG DeepMed_Geostar | ecosystem: Environmental > Aquatic > Marine > Oceanic | place: Mediterranean Sea... | reverse complement strand
GCTCCAGCACGGCGGGCTCGAACAGCGTATCGCCGTTCAGAATGATGCCCCCGCCGCGCAGTTCGTCCCGAACGATGTAAAGGATCGCAAGGTTGTCGGCGACGGCGAAAAACGGATTGAACAATGTGCGGACGGTCAGGCCCGGCAAATCCAGTTGCGCGGTAAATGCTTCGACGGCTTGCGTCTGGAAGCCGGTCACGACAACGGCCTCGGTCACGCCCTGCTCTCTCAGGCACCGGAGCTGCCACTCGACGATCGGCTGTCCTTCGACGGGAACCAGGCACTTTGGCCGATCCTCCGTATAGGGCAAGAGACGACGCCCTTGCCCCGCACTCAAAATAACGGCTTTCATGCCCCGGATTTCCTTTCAGACATCACAGACATTCATCACACGATATCGCCCTCGCCCCATGCTGCTAACATGCGCTCCGCCGCCCTGGACAGCAATTGCACGAAAGAGAGTTCGGACGTTCCCCCGGGTATCGCTCCAAGTCTGCCTACTCTCTCCGGCGGAGGCAAAACACGCAAGCACACAATCATAAGGGCACCTCGAAATTCTCGCGTCCTGACCATGTCCGGCTAGACTCTCCGCCATCGGTGGCGAGGCTGGGGATTGCTGATGGGTCAGAAGGGCTTGCTCGACGTTGAGACCCGCTACGTGAAGTGAACCGCCCCGGGATTGCCGGAGGCCCTAACTCCTGAGAGGAAGGGTCTACGATGAGCAAGACGACGACAAGTTTGCGCCGGAGGTTCGTGATCGGGCAGTCCGCATGGTGCTGGATCACGAGAACGATCATCCATCTCGCTGGACGGCGGTTACGTCCATAGCTGCCAGGATTGGCTGCTCAGGGCACACGCTGCTGGAGTGGGTGAAGAAGGCTGAGGTCTACTGCGGCAAGCGTGCTGGCGTTCCCACCGGGTTGGCAGACCGCCTCAAGGCGCTGGAACGCGAGAACCGGGAGCTTCGCCAGGCCAACGAGATCCTTGCGCAAGGCTTCCGCATATTTTGCCCAGGAGGAGCCCGACCGCCCGTTCAAGCGATGACCAGCTTCATTGATGAGCATCGGGGTGAGTATGGGGTCGAGCCGATCTGCCGGGTTCTGCCGATCGCCCCATCCACCTACCACGAGCATGGGGCGCAGCGCCCCGATCTGTCGCGCCTGTCGGCACGCGCCCAGTGCGACGAGGCGATGAAGCCAGAGGTTCGACGCGTGTTTGATGCCAATCTCAAGGTCTATGGCGTGCGCAAGGTGTGGCGGCAGATGCAGCGAGAAGGCTTCGATATCGCCCGCGGCACGGTGGAACGGCTGGAAAAACTGGTGAGAGGCCGCAACACGGCTCAGAAGGTAGTGTGGCGGGCTCGGATTGTGATGCTGGCTGGCGAGGGCAGAAGGGCGGGCGAGATCGCGCACAGAGTGGGCAAGAGTGTGCTCACGATGCGGCGCTGGCGGCGGTGCTATGCGACGAAGGGCGTGGACGGGCTTCTGAAAGACGCGACCCGCCTGACAAGGCGCTGGTCCTCTCGGTTGACGAGAAGAGCCAAATCCAGGCGCTTGACCGCACCGAGCCCGGATTACCGCTGAAGAAAGGCCGCTGCGGAACGATGACGCACGATTACAAGCGCAACGGCACGACCACGTTGTTCGCAGCCCTCAACATGCTCGACGGGACGGTCATCGGCAAATGCCTGCCACGTCATCGGCACCGCGAATTCCTAGGCTTCCTCAAGACGATCGATCAGCAGACAGCGTCCCATCTGGATCTGCATCTGATCGTCGATAACTACGCTACCCACAAAACGCCTGCCGTCAAACGTTGGCTCAAACGTCACCCGCGGTTCCACCTGCACTTCACGCCCACCTCGGGGTCATGGCTCAACATGGTCGAGCGTTTCTTCGGCGAGATCAGCCGAAAGCGCATCCGCCGCGGTGTCTTCAAAAGCGTCACACAACTGGAGCAAGCTGACCTGCGCCCCAAGTTTCATCCAGTTGGAAGTAGAGTCCTTTGACCATTTGAGCCTGTTGGGCTTGGTGATGCAACGGGACGGGGCGTGGAGCCCCCGCAGAGCTCAGACGTCCCGTCCCGTTGCATCGCGGGGACGTCGAGCATGGCGTAGATGGCGGGTGGCAGATTGCCGAGCGCGCTGTGTGGCCTGACGGTGTTGTAATCGTCCTTCCAGAGAGCAAGCGCCTCACGCGCGTGGTCGAGCGAGCGGAACAGGGTCTCGTTCAGCAACTCGTCCCTGAGCCTGCCGTTGAAGCTCTCGATGAAGGCATTCTGGGTCGGCTTGCCGGGTGCGATGTAATGCCACTCGATTTGAGCCCCTTGAGACCAGCCCAGGATCGCCATGCTGGTGAACTCCGTTCCGTTATCGCTGACGATGATCGCCGGATGGCCCCGCAAGCCGGCGAGCGTGCCGAGTTCGCGGGCCACACGAGCGCCCGAGAGCGAGGTGTCGGCGACAAGGCAGAGACACTCGCGGGTGAAGTCGTCAACGACCGCCAGGATGCGGAAGCGCCGGCTGTCGGCCAGCGTGTCGCTCAGGAAGTCGAGCGACCAGTGCTGGTTCGGTCCCTGCGGCATCGTCATCGGTGCCCGTGTCCCAAGGGCTCGTTTGCGGCCACCGCGACGGCGAACCTGCAGGCGCTCCTCCCGGTAGAGCCGTCTCAGCTTCTTGTGGTTCAGATGGACACCTTCCCGGCCGAGCAGGATATGAAGCCGGCGATAGCCGAAGCGCCGGCGCTCGGCGGCCATCTCCCGCAACCGATCCCGGATCGCCCGGTCGTCGGGGCGCACACTTCGATAGCGCATCGAAGTCCGGTCCGCTCCGACCGTCGAGCACGCCCGGCGCTGGCTCACCCCATGCGTATCGCAGAGGTGAGCCACGGCCTCCCGTCGTCCCGTCGCGTGGATTCATTGGCTCGGCGACCGGTAGTTCGGCCGAGAAAGTTCATGCTAAAGAGTATTTTCCCCACGGTGTCCACGACGTGGGATGAATGTTGTAGCCGTACGAATTCTCGGACACGGGAATTTCCTGAACAGAGACCGCGTACAGAGCTCTATCCATGCTTTAGTCGCACTGCTCTCCTTCCGTGGCGTATCTTCCAATCATAGTCACAATGTCGTCTTCATCGCCGATTTCACCGAACAGATGTTCGGCAAGCGACGATACCCAGTCGTCAAGCTCGCGAATAAGGCGTCCGCCGGCATATCCTCACGCAGTAATTATTGCCTCAGCAATTGATTAACGGCCGGGTAGCATGCCTTCCATCGCTGGAAGCGAGTTCCCTGCCCTCCGCAGAAACGTGATGCTTCATAAACGAAGCTTGCGGGTAATGCTGGCGTTGGCACCAAAGCCCTGTCATTTCGCCCTGCCTTCCGCATAAGCGCTCTGTTTTTTGCCTCAACTGACAGCATGACTGCTTTTCGAAATGCTTCGGAAGCATTTCGAAATCACGCCGCGCCTTTTTTCCAGTATCAGTCAAATCATATCAAAGAGGTACCGCGAGCGCCGCGCGACCAGCTTCCTGATCAGGTTGGCGGCGCCGCACTGGAAAGAGGCATGCCCCGTAGAAAACTTCACCGTTTTTCCGATTTCCTGTATTTATCAAAAAAATAGAAAGTTGTTTTTCCTTTTTTACTTTACTTCCTTCGATTTTGACTCGTGTCCATCATATGATTATGGTTTTGTCGATATTGATACTTGCATTGAACAAGGATGTAGGAGGTCACGTGTTTGAAGATGATGCGCTGCGATACGCGGTAAGGATCGATGAGTTTGGCCCTGAGGGAGCCCGCCCCGTCATCACGGGGCGGCGCGATATCCCTACGTCCAAGGTCATGACGCGATTTGGCCAGTACGTGGATTGCGAACATAACGTCGAGCGCGATTTCGTGCGCGTCATCGACTTCGACCCCCGCTTCAGGCGCATTCAGCACCAGCCGCACCGGCTCTTTTACGTGTCGTCAGGCGAGCGGGTGCAGTACGTACCGGATTTCAAGTTGGAGCTTACGTCCGGCAACTACATCGTCGAGGTAAAGACACGGCGAGAGTATCAGCGCAAAGAGCGCGTACGAGAGCGTCTCTCTCAAATCCACCGAGTGTATGAAAGCCTTGGTATGTCGTTCATCATCGCGTTCGACGACGTCATTCGGATTGAGCCCAGGTTCTCGAACATTGTCGAACTTCGGCGCTACCGGAGCTTGGAGGTACTGGATGATGACCGAAAGGCCGTGATCGAGCACCTGAAAGGATGCGGATCCGACACCCTGACCAACTGCGCCTCGCTTGTGAAAGCTGAGCACGGACCATCTGTCATCCGGTCACTCGCGGCAAACCATCAGGTGGAGCTGGACTTCAGCAGCCGGATCTCCATGAACACGCTCTGCAAAATCCCTTCAACTTCGGAGAATGAGACCCGTGAATAAGTCTCCTATTCCGAGCCCCGGTCATAACGCCAATCTGTTTCTAAGAATTCGCCGAGGCGAAATCGTCCTCATCGAGGGTACACGTCTTCGGTTTGAACGACGACACGCGTCCGGCCGTCATGAGTTCCTGAATCTCGAAAGCGAAGAGCCCTACCTTATCGAGGCAGAAGAGCTTTTCCGCAAGTACGCCGAACACAAATTCGTTTTTCTCGGGAACGGTGAGATGCATCCTGTGGACGAGAAGCGGATCGCCGTCCCTCTCGACCAACTGACTGAGAAAGAAACTCAGGACATTGCGCGCTGGCAACCATATGTCAATGCAGCCTATGCGGTCGGCGCCAAAAAAACTGCACGTGGCCTTGATCCCATTATTCAGGCCGTCGCGAAGAAAATTCAGGACGAGAAACCTCCGTCCTGGCAAACTCTCGTTGGTAAGATTCGTCTCTTCGAACGTGTTGGCAAAGACACTCGGGCTTTTATTCGCCTGAACCGCAACAAAGGGAACCCGTATCAATCTCGTCTGTCCTGCCTGCAGAATGAATTTTTCAATGACGCGATTTTGTCCGTTCGCCTCACCCCGGGCCAGTACAGCAAACAGGCAGTCGTTGATCGAGTTACAGCGAACATTGCCAAAGCAAACAGGGAGCTTGGTTCGGCAGGGCCCCATATTCCAACCCCTCACAGATCAACCATCTATCGCCACCTGAAATGGATGGATGAATATCTTGAACTCGCTGCCCGCGAAGGAAAGGAGGCTGCGGATCGTAAGTTCAAACCAGCCTTTGCCGGCCGACCTGCCACTCGAATTGGCGAGGTCTACGAAATCGACCATCACCTCTGCGACGTTTTCCTGTACGACAAAGACAGTATGCTGATGCTTGGACGACCATGGCTGACACTGGTGATTGACAGATACAGCCGCATGATCATGGGATTCTATCTCACGTTTGGCGCGCCATCGTGGCACTCAACCGCACAAGCCCTGAAGATGGCGATTGCTCCGAAAGAGACGCTGGTAACAATCGACGGACAAGAACAACGCGTATGGATGCCCTTCGGGGTGCCAGAAACTATTGTTACGGACAACGGGCCGGAGCTTAAAAGTGTCCATTTCGTAACCGCGTGCGAAAAGCTTGGTATCTCGGAAATTGTCTGGGCCGCGCGGTACAAGCCTAATTACAAAGGCATCGTCGAGCGGTTCTTTCGAAAGATGGAACAGAGCTTTGGCGGAAGCATGCCGAATGCGATCCGGGAGAAGGCCGGGACTCTGCCCTCCCAAAAAAGAAAAGCGCCAAAGTACGCCGTCTCTTTGGATGTCTACCAAGAGAAATTCGTTGATTGGGTACTCGGTGTTTACAGTCACACTCCCCATACAGCTACCAAGAGGACTCCAGCGGCAATGTGGCGTGAAGGTGTGAAACTGCACCCTCCCAAGTTACCCCGTGCGGTGAACGATCTGAACGTCCTGGTGATGCACGTTAAAAATCGAACTCTTCATCAATACGGGATTGAACTGAACAACCTCAAATATAACAGCCATGATGTCGCGCGCATACGCGCTGAATGCGGTGGATCGATTAAACTTCCAGTCCGGTTTGATCCGTCAGACATCGGCTATGTCTATGTTACGCATCCGAAGACCCATCAAATATACCAGATACCCTGCACGAAGCTCGACTATGCCGATGGTCTTTCTTCCGCTGTACATCGTGCAATCTGGTCCCAATTGCAGGCGGAAGGCCGTTCGTCCGTGAACGATACAGATCTCGCGACGCTCCGAGATAACATCATTCTCAATGCTCAAAAGGCCACTCGCGATCGGCACATGACCGAGCGTCGACGCAGTCAAATACTTCTGTCACGTGACGGTGATGGCTATCGGCTTGGAAAAGCGGTCATAAACAAGATCGAAAGTGAGATGAATGCGTTCGATCAGTTTGTTGCTGACGAGGATAACGTCGCACCGGCGACGCACACAATCGCCTCCTCTTCCCCGGATGAATCTAACACTCATATGTCAACCGAGGCATCTCCGCTCAAGACCATCCGGGCGCAGAAACCGAAGCCGAAGAAACGTGAATTCGGATCATCTCCCGCGCGCATTCGGCTTGAGGACGATTCCGAAAAGCAACATCCCTTCTCTGCACCTGCCGCTGAACCCATATTCCGGGCCGAGCCGGACTACTCGTCCCGCGTAACCACCGGCAAAACCGGCGTTCGCATAGCTCGGCTCGATTACTCCCGGAACGGCAATGCAAATGATGAGGACCACGGAAATGAATGATGACATTGAAGACGTCGAGAGCAAGGTACGGGAAAGGGTCCGCAAAATCCGGGAAGCCGTCCTTCTATTTCCTCGCGTGGCTCATGCGGTCAGCGAAATTCGCAACCTGCATAATATGGGCGTTACCAGCCATCGCTCCGAATGCATCGTTCTGTATGGTCAGTCCGGGGCCGGAAAGACACATCTCCTGAATTTCTATCGCAGCGAGTATCCGCATCGTCGTGTACGCATAGAAGATCCTAGTGAGCCGGCGACATCCGGCACCCGCATTCAGGACGACGTCATATTCGTCGAAACGCCCTCGCCCGCCACACGCAAGGGACTTATCGATCGCATTCAAGCTGCGATGGAACCGGAGCCGCTTCCAATTCGCTTGACGCTTGTCGAGCGTCGGGAGCGGCTCATCACCATGCTCCGCAACTCAGGGATCAGCTTGCTCATTGTTGATGAGTTCCAACATCTGATCGACCGGAGGAGTCGACGTGTGGTCCAGGAGGCGAGCGATCTCATCAAGTCGCTTTTGAACGCCGCCATATGCCCGATAGTGTTATCCGGCACACCGGAAATTCTGGAGATTCTTCGGGAGGACAGCCAGCTCAAGAGTCGTGTCTATTCCAACCCGTCCTTGTCGCCGTTTGAATGGGACTATCTAGATGATCGGGAGCAGTTCTTCGCCTATCTCACTGAGATCGAGGAAAGCCTGAACTTTGAGGAAGCCTCAAATCTCGCCGAGCCTCATTGTGCGCAACGGATTCATTTTGCCTCCAGAGGACTAATTGGCGAGACGGCTCGGCTCCTCAGCAAGTCGGCTGACATCGCGACTCGGGCTGGGCTATCTCGTATTTCGATCGACTGTCTGGCGCAAGCATTCGACTATGCCTGGATTCTAAGTGACGCCGTTCCGAAGAATCCATTCCGCGAAGCGAAACTGCCCACCCGGCAAATCGATTACAGGTGACGTGCAAATGTTCAAGTTGCGATCACAGCTGGATGCAATAGTCGGTGAGAGCCTCCTAAGCCACATCATGCGAACGGCGAAAGAGAATTACCTCAAGCCGGACCACATGGCTCAACTGGCCGGCGCACGTATAGGTGGTATTGTTCCGTTTCTCTTTGACCGGAACATGGCCCAAGCTCTCCCCGATCTGCTTGGTGTTTCGCTGGATGAGATCGAGCGAAAAATGTATCTGCCTGTGTACGAGGCAAGGCGGCCGGCGGCTGCGGCAAAGATTCCTTCTGCCCCGTTCCCTTTCGGGACCGGCGAGCTGAAACTTCAGGCAGAGAAAGAGGTCAACAATTTCTATGGAACGGAGATCAACCGGGATCACCTTCATCTTGCGAGACGTCGGTTTGCACCGGATGCACTTTCGATCGGAGGTTATCATCGGCCAGAGTGGGACGTTGGCTTCATTTTCTCAAACCACGAAACCGGTGAATTGCTTCATTCGAAATGCCGGTTCTGCGAGAAGAAGTTCGGTTGGAGAACAAGGGGCCTGACCGAATGTTTTTGCAAATATGATCTTCGAGATCACAAAGCAAAACCGATCCCGTCGGAACTCCTGGAACTATCTGCCTTTCTCCATGACCTTATTAATCCCTGCCCCCTCCGACAAGAACAAGCGCGGTCACGTCTTCCTTCCTCCCTTCAGGCTGTCGGAGTATCCACACTGGTTGACCTGATGATTACCGTGGGACGTCTTGCAGTTGGATACTATCCGGGAGCGAACGACATCTGCCGTGGACTTCCAGTCGATCGCGAGATCAAATTGATGTTTCTCGGTTTCACATACCTGCCTGAATGGCCTGCGAGTGTTGTACCGGCTGTTGAATCTGCGCTCTGGAACAGCCTGAATGGAAGGATGGAAGAGCATGTTTCCTTCAGCCGCATTTTCTCGGTAGTTGATCGTGCTTCTCTTCCGGAGACGCGCGGCATTCTCACGCAGGTTGCCCTGAGTGTTTGGTCCGACAAAGGCTTGTCCCGCGTTCCCAGCTAACCAAGATTGAATCGGCCGAATTGTGGGCTACTTCTCCCGACTCGGTGCCTCGTCCGTTTGGTTCGCTCGTCTAACAATACGGTTCACGCGACCCTAGCTGCACATCGGGACTGCTCTTCATAGCGAGGGAAGGGAATTTCCAACCAGAAGATTGCGCCTTCACCTGGCTTTCCTTGTGCGCCAATCCTGCCACCCATCAGCTGCACGAGCTTCGCGCAGATGGCTAACCCAAGACCTGTGCCACCGAAGTTCTTGGCGATCGTGCTATCTGCCTGCGTAAAAGGCTGGAACAATCGGGCCGCTACTTCATCTGAAAATCCGATCCCGCTGTCCCTCACTTCAAATCTAACGCCAATAGCGCCTAACTCGCGAGGGATGTGCTCGACATGCAGTTCGACACGGCCGCCTTCCGGCGTAAACTTCATCGCATTCGAAATCAGATTTGAGAGGATTTGTCTCAACCTCCCCTCATCAGCCAGCACTGTGTCTCGCGAAGTTGTGTTGTCGACAATCTCGAATGTTATGTTCTTCTCAATCGCCTTCCCGCGCCAGAAGGTCATCGATTGGATCAGATCAGGCAGAACAAGTGGGGCCTGCTCCAATTCCACCTTGTCGGCTTCGATCTTTGAAAAATCCAGAATATCGTTCAGCAGCGTCAGAAGGCTTTGCGACGCGTCATGGATATAGCCACCATATTCCTTCGCCTTTTCGTCTTTGGATGTGATGGCCAGAATGTCAGAGAATCCGACGACGGCGTTCATCGGCGTTCGAATTTCGTGGCTCATCATGGCAAAGAAGGCTGATTTGACACGATTGGCCTCTTCAGCACGCGCGCTTTGCATTTCCGCCTGCACTCGCGCTCGATCACGCTCGAGCAGCAATACCTTTTGACGTTCTACCAATTCCTCGTTCTCAAGCTCCCCGCGAAACCTGCTTTGGTCCGCTTGTATATGGACATAGACGATCAGAAGAACTCCGATGGCAAGTGCCCCAATCAGAAGAATATCCACATCCGTCAACGGATGATTGCTTGCCAATATCGGAAAGATAAACCCGAGCAAGGCGACTGCGATTGATGGAAAGACATAGGTTAGTTTGGGCGCCGGCGAGGCAGTCAGAATCGCCAGATGCGTTGCGGCCATGCATTGAATGAGTAGCGGATGATCAAAAGCGGGAGCGAAGCTCGCTGCCGCTAGAGGCAGTAGGTATGCCGCATAAACGCCTGGAACGTAGAGGATGAGTTCGAGGGCGCATCGATTGACATCAACTGTCCCGATATTCGCCCTGACGCGCCGGCGCCACTGCCAGCAAAGCATGTCCGCCAATGTAGGCAACGCCGCCGAGGCTATTGCAATCCATATGGACTGCCACGCCGACCACCCCACATATCCCAATCCAAGCTGGAAGAAAGGCGCCCGGAGTTTGAATAACCAATCCTGCGTTCTGATCCAGTTCTCGAGTGAACGCCGGTTTACGTTTTCAGACGTTATGGCCATAAGTCCCTCACCCGCCCCAGGACATCGGTTATGGCAGCGCCGATTTAAGATGAAATGCGCGTTTCGGATTCGATTTGATTAAAATCTTATGCTTCGAGCTCACGCGGCCGTAGAAATACATTTAACCCATTGAAAACAAAGGATTTGTCCCACAAATCTTGAATTTCCATCAATTGTGGGACAAATCCAGCAATATCAATCGGTTAGCGAGTTCGGGGGGTAAAGGCGGCACCCAAGAGTGGAATAACCAAGAAGCGTCCAATTAAAGGCCCTGCCAGCCTTAGGTCGCCACCTCAAGCCTTGAGACCTTTATCGACCCGACCTATCCTGGCAATTGAGACGCGACCAGAGAAATTTGGTTGCCCTCGTTCCGAGGCCCACGCGAAAGCGTGGGCTTTCGCGTTTCCGTATTATCTCTTCTCGTCTCCATACGGTCGTACGACCCAGTGGCGGCCGACCCACAGCGTTCGAGGCAGGACACCAAACTATATTTTTGGGTCTTTCTGTCAAACCAGCTGAATTTTGCTTAGAACAGCAGGTGTGGAAAGCTCTCTTGATTTTTATATGACCTGGTAGTATATATGGCCATCAGAGTTTTGAAGAACAAACAATTTGCTCGCTGGGCACGAAGCGAGCGGCTGACGGACAAGAAGCTTTGCGCCGCGGTTCACGAAATTGAAAGCGGACTTGTGGATGCGAGGTTGGGTGGCTTTCTAATCAAGAAGCGTGAAGTAGCTTTCGTGCCCAAGGCAACCGAATGCTTCGAGATTTATGCGGGTCAGGTCTTTAATTTGCGGACTTCGATATTTCGTCCCGTCGAGGACACGGTGATTTCAAAATGATCCGCCTGCGCAATGTCGGCAATGTTGCGCGGTCGATGCGTGACCACATTGACGCCTGCGCGGCGCCGCAGACTGTCGTAAAGAATGCCTGCGCCGCCGGACGCGCGAACCGCCTCACCGAATTTCTGTGCCTCGGCATAGCTGTCGCTTGAATAGAGATCAGGCCGGACTGATTGTTGCCCCCTGATGTCGAGATACTCGCCTTGCAGCGTTGCCGTATAGGCGCGGTAAATGCGGGTCATTCCCGCCACGCTGCGGGCAGCCGCTTCGCGGCGCAGATGATGCCCCACTTCCGCAGCCGCGGTGCGGATGTCGCCGGCGGCATACCATGCGCCGAGATTCGGGCCGTTGAAGCGCATTCCGCCAGGGGCGGCATGAAGAAAGGCGGCCATGACCACGCTCGCATTCGGCACGCCATAGACCCATTCGTCCCTGGGCAAACGATCGATGCGTTCGGCGACAAGCCGGTCATTGGTCCAGCCGGCTAGTTCCATCACGGCTTCGAGATCGGCCGCCGTCGCAACCGTGTCGAACAGTCCGACGGGCGGAAATTTCGAAGGGATTAGTCGATACGAGGGTTGCGGTGCAGCGGCATAGGCGTCCGTCACTGGAAAACGAGCTCATCGTCGGTATAGGGCTCGAACGCTTCGTCGATACTGCCAGGCGGCATATAGAGTCCGCCGCGGGCGCCATCGAGAAAACGGCGCACGCTCAGCAATCCGTCCTGGGAGCCGCTAGTGAGGAGAGCGAGCGGCGGCCTGCCGCCGAACGGAAGTGCGCCGTGTGGCGTCGTCAGCCACTCGACGCCGGAGCGCTCATCGGGAAAAAGAATGACGAGCGCCTGGTGGATGCCCAGAACCGCGGAAATCCGCAACAGCACGTCCACATCGAGCGTGATGGCCTCATGCTCGCGCACTCGCTTGCACCAGTTGTGATAGGTGGATCGGGCCGGAAGGCCCAGGACCAGAAGGCGCTGTTCTTCCGTCAGGCTCCAGAGGTCCGCGATCGTCAGGAAGGTCCGCAGAGCAGGCGCGCTGAGACGGCGACGGTTGGCCGGTGCGAACCGGGACACGTCGAGCCGCTCGTTATTCCCTTCGTTGGCAGCTCGCTTCTTCTGGTGAGCCATTTTCGCCTCTAATCCAAACATAGATATAATCCATATTTGGACAAATCACAACTATGCTGAACGGCGGGCAGTCTGCCATTGGCGCATAGCAGACATGATTGCGGTTAATTCATTGCGATCCTGTACCTTGAACGCCGTCAAGTGGCATAGCTGCGGAATTCAGTATTCACGAGCAGCTAGGGGCGCCGCCGGCAACCCTGTGCGGCCCTGCTCCTCGGCGCACGGCGCGGCCTGGCAGTCCACTAAGTCTCTATTTTTATCGGAATTATCCGGCTGCCAGCGAGGTGGCGGTAGGCGCGGAAGATTAGCGCAGGCGGTTCTCCCAGATAGTCCGAGCAGCCGCTGAATCTTCAAAAAAATTGTGGATAACCCCGTGAGACTCGGGATATCGCCCGCGCCTTTGTTCTTGTTGTGTTCTTTTGTGGCTAATAGCCTGCCTCCGACAATTCAAGGAGGATGGAATGGTCATCTACGTAGGACGAGAGGGTGTTCAGCGACCCGATTATCTGCATGAAGAACTGACCCGGCTAAAGGCGCTCTGTATCGATCTCGAATGGCTGAAGGTAGGTGCTTTGCCGTCGTTCGATGAACTCGAGAGCGCTCCTTTCATTGACGATTACACATTCGTTCAACGTGGCGTGACGTCTCTTGCCGGAGAAATTTCGGGTCATCCGCTTCTCGGAATAACTACCGCCGTGACGTCGGATCTCTGCGTGTTCGCCCCCGATCTCGGCTGGGCGCGGACATTCTCTCGTTACTACCGGCTCGGCTCACCGTCCCACAAGATCGACAGGTGGTTCACATGATGTGAGATCTCCTGATCGCTCCGTCGGAACACCTTTGCACCAGGGTTCGAAAACCGACATGACGCTTGAACTCATACGAGATGCGGCGAACGCCCCAGCTGTTCGGGTAAGATTGCCACCCGCTGATTGCGTGCGTTCGTCAGCATCGCTTGTATTTGAGAAAATCATCCGACGCGGGCTTTGTGAATTCCCCGCGTTGGAACGACCCTCATTTCGAAATGCCATTCACCTTGTTTTTGTCCGTTTGGAATTCACATCCACTTGGTGCGGGGCAGCACGTACCAAGTTTCGGATACGTCGAGCTCAGCTTTCTTCAGGTCACCCAATTTGAAAGTAAACTGTCATGTCCTGCGAAATTGCACCCAAAGCTGTCTTTCATTCAGCGCTACAAATGATCTCCGCCCGTCACGGGCCCGAAGCGCTACAAATGATCGATAGGCTCGACATACAGCGCATCGACGTTCTGCTTCACGATCCCGCTGGCAACTATTTTGGTCATCCCACGCTTTCTATGGCGCGGGACCGCTTGAACAATACGTGGCTCGTGATCGCCTGTTTGATTCCTGCATGTGGTCGGCAGTTGCGGCCGTCGGGTATGAGCGTGAGGTACCAATTCTTGGACAGCGCAGTCCCACGAGAAAATATCGCGAGAGCCTCCAGCCGGTGGCGCCAGCTTTCGGTACCGACGCCTGACGAGGATGTCTCTTTCGCTACAGAGTTACTGTCACACGTTCAGGAAGGAGGCCGGAGGTACTGCTTGACCTCGATTGCTCCAACGCATCCCGCCTCGCCTTATCGAGAACCCGCCATACGAGCTAAGCGGCGCATTTGTCGCCGAACGGGTTTCAGCCGGCCGCAAAACAGGCGACGCAAGTCGATGCTGCTTGGCTCTGTTTCCACGAATGCGGCGTGCAGGACACGAAGAATCGACAGGAACGATCTCTACTAAATCGGAGTGTACGATCAAGGCAGATCCGCACGCTCTCTCTCACTTGGCTCAACCTACACTCGACGAAGTTGCTGGTGTGATCCTGATCCATGAGGGTCAACGCCGAACGCAGACGTATCCTTGATGCTTAGCATCGATATGTGAACCTGAGGATCGCTCTAAAATCCATAGAGCGCCTTTCGTTGTTGCTGTGTTTCTGGCTTTTCAAATAGCGTTCCAACTCGGAGCACGGCCATCGCCGATTTGGCATAAGCCGAAGCTGAGCCGCACCGAGCACCACGCACCCTTGCTCTGTCCGTGAGCCGCGAACCGCGCCACGAAGAGCTTTCCATTTAAAGAATCTCTCCTATCCATCCTCGCTCGCCGCCGCAGTTCTACCTGCTGGCGGGGCGCAGGCTTTTCTGCTATTATATAAATAGGTTCTGCTTCCTATTCAGTTTCAGCACTGTAGGAAGACTCTGTTTCTATGCAGCCGAACCATGGTTGATTCGTTTATTGTGCGAATTGATTCGCTTTTTGCGCACTTCCTACCTCAATGAAATCAACCTGTTAGCGGCGCGCCGGATTCTCATTCCGCGCGAACCTATAGCTTTCGCGGCGCGCCCAGTCCACCATCACATTAACCTGCAGGCTCTCCAGCAACTCGTGAGCGATCAGCTTGAGGGCATCATTTCCCATAGCCTCGACGGCGCTCTCGTTCTCAGCGAGAGCGTCATAGAAGGCAATTTCGTCATGTGTGAGCCCCTCCTCCGCGCCGCGCTGGAGGGAATCGCACTCTCTTCATGACCATGAGAATTGGGATGCGCCTCCTCCGGGAAAATTGGCCTTCCACGTGAATTAAATCGGCTCCAGTTGCCTGAGCCGCCCTGCTGCGTCTTATAGTACCCGCTAGAGCTAGGAGGACCACCTTCTCCGGCGGGAGGAACCCAGCGACACACAGGTCGCGGCCCTCCTCCCGAAGGCTTAGGCCCGAACCATGTTCCGGGTCGCTGTCCAGCCCCAGCAGGTGTCCAAGGCCCTCCGGGAATTTCAGGCTCTTTCCGGCAGCACCGTGCGCTTGGCCGCATCTTTCCGATTGCGGAGCGTGCGGAATATCCAGAGACCAAATCCATCCTGCTTTCTATAGCAATGGAAGTCTGGGCAGGCTCGCTCGAACCTTAAGCTCTAGCGAGTTAGGCTTTCGCTACCATCGCTTGGGTGGCGGTAGCTGTCTGCTCTGGGAGTCCGTATTCTCAAGATATGGGTCGCGAGTAGCTTCCGTGCGGGCAACAACATTCAGGAAATCAGGGTTGTGCTAAAGCGGTCCTAGATGATGGATGTGCCGACCTCCGTGGCCACCGGCAGCAGGATCACAACAAAAATGGTAATGGCATCGCCCAGTCCGCCCCATAGGCTGTAGAAAACTCCCACCGCCAGCAGCAGGATCGTGGGTTCTCAGATTTCCTCGGCGGCGATCGTCCAGAAGCGCACCGGGGCCGGGACGAACAACTGGTTCGGACCGAACCTGACAAGCCGCTCCTTGACCTGGGTTTTGTTCAGACCGGAAGGCCTAGTTAACTTTGTTTGCATGCCCACACTTGTTCACGCCATCGCGGCGATTGTCTTGCGGAACCGCGCAAGCGCGAGGCCGAACAGCGCGGCCCCGATCGCAGCTATGGCGATGAACTGCGGCCACACGACAGCCAAACCCGCGCCGCGATAGAGGATCGCCTGGGCCAGCATGACGAAGTGCGTGTTGGGCGCGGCCAGCATGATGTACTGGACGATCTCCGGCATGCTCTCGCGCGGCGTCGAGCCACCGGAGAGCATCTGGAGCGGCAGCAGAATCAGCATCAGCAGCAGCCCGAACTGCGGCATGGAGCGGGCGAGCGTGCCGAGAAAGATGCCCATGGAGGTCGTGGCGAACAGATGCATGGCGGTGCCGGCCAGAAACAGCGTGATCGATCCTTCGATCGGAACGGAAAGTAGCCCCTGCACCATGAAGACGAGGGCGAAGGCGGATGCCGCGAGCACCACGAGGCCCATTGCCCAGACCTTGCTGGTCATGATCTCGAAGGGAGTGACGGGCATCACCAGCAGGTGTTCGACCGTGCCGTGCTCGCGCTCGCGGATCAGCGCCGCGCCGGTCAGCACGATCGAGAGCATGGTTACGTTGTTGATGACCTGCATGATGGCGCCGAACCAGGATTTGTTGAGTTGCGGATTGAAGCGCACCCGCAGCGCCAAGCCTACCGGCGGCTCGGCAATGTCGCGATAGCGTTGCGCGAAGGCGCGCACCTCGTCGGCAACGATAGTCTGGATATAGCCGCTGCCGGTAAAGGCCTGGCTCATGCGCGTCGCATCGACGTTGAGCTGGATCGTTGGCCTACGTCCCGCCAGCAGGTCGCGCTGGAAGTCAGGCGGAATGTCGAGGGCGAAGGTGTCGAGTCCGGCATCCATGCGGGCGTCCATCTCGGCCTGGTCGATCACGTCGGGTGGAACAAAGTACGGCGGATAAAAGGCGCTAACGATGCGCCATGACAGCGGCGAGCGATCCTCGTTCACAACCGCGATCGGTGCCTTGTTGAGGGTCTCCGGCATGGCCGTGGCCGCCGTATAGATCGAAACGGTGAAGGCGTAGACGATAAGCACCAGCATGATCGGGTCGCGGACGAGGCTGCGCAACTCCTTGACGCCAAGATGCAGGATGTTGGCGGCACGCATGGCTCAGTTCTCCTGCTTCTTCAGCAGGACGGCGGACAGTCCAAGCAACACCGGCACGGCCAGCGCCAGCGGGATGAAGGTGGCATACAGATCGGAAAAATTCAGGGCCTTGGAGAAGGTGCCGCGCGCGATGGTCAGAAAATGCGTGGTCGGATAAATCTCGCCGATCAGCCTGCCCACCCCTTGGAGCGACGAGACCGGGTCGATCATGCCCGAAAAGCTCGCCGCTGGCAGGATGGTGAGCACCGCAGTGCCGAAGAGGGCGGCGATCTGGCTGCGCATGAAGGTGGAAATCAGGAGGCCAAGGGCGGTGGCGGCTCCGACATAGAGCAGCGCACCGGCCGTTAGTGTCAGAAAACTGCCCTTCAAAGGCACGCCGAATACGGTCACCGCAAGCAGGGTGAGCAACAGGAAGCTCAGCGCGGACAGCACGACATAGGGGAGTTGCTTGCCGAGCAGGAACTCGAGCCGTGTCGTGGGCGTCACGTAGAAGTTGGTGATCGAGCCGAGTTCCTTCTCCCGCACCACGCTGAGTGCGGCGAGCATGGCCGGAATCAGCATGAGCAGCAGCGGGATCACCGCCGGCACCATCGCCACCAGGCTCTTGACGTCGGGGTTGTAGCGGAAGCGGGTTTCCAGATTCGCCAGACCCGCCAGCGCGTCCCCATGGCCGGCTTCGCGGGCGTTGGTCGCGAGCCAGTGGGCATGCATCCCTTGCACATAGCCGCGAACGGTCTCGGCGCGCGTCGGCATGGCGCCGTCGATCCAGGCACCGATCTCCACCGCCCGTCCGCGGGCGATATCGCGGGCAAAGCCTGATGGGATCTCGATGGCCAGGCTGAATTTTCCCGCACGCATCCGCCGATCGAGATCGTCATAATCGGTGATCGGTGGTTGTTCGACGAAATAGCGGGAGCCGGCGATGTTGAGCGTATAGTCGCGGCTGACGGTGGTCTGATCGCGGTCGAGAACCGCGAAGGTGAGATCCTCGACATCAAGGCTGATCCCATATCCCATCACGAACATCAGGATGACGCTACCGACCAGCGCCAACGTCAGCCGGATGGGATCGCGGCGCAGCTCCAGGGCTTCGCGCCGTGCATAGCTGACCATGCGGCGGGGATCGAAGAAACGCCGCCATCCGCGGAGCCCGCCTTCGGTAGCCGTCGCTTGAGCCGGCGTGGGCGCGGATGTCAGGTCGGACTTCAGGGGGG
>Ga0114898_1001040_pt1 | contig 17844 bp, 32 predicted proteins | sample Malvired_Geostar_FD_83496 | JGI IMG/M metagenome (GOLD analysis project Ga0114898, IMG submission 83496) | Marine viral communities from the Global Malaspina Expedition - Malaspina viral metaG DeepMed_Geostar | ecosystem: Environmental > Aquatic > Marine > Oceanic | place: Mediterranean Sea... | reverse complement strand
TGACGACCTATTGAATAAATTAAAAACATATAACAAATTCTTCAAGTCCATCCACCAGGCTAAGAACTACTTTGATGAGATGGCAGCAAAAGGAAGGATCCTTCTAAATGAGGATGGGAGTTATAGACTTGCAAAATTATAGTATCACAAAATCAAAAAATCATGATACTAAGGTATATATCATGCACAAACTATTACTACCTATGAGTCAAATAAACGAATCATTCCCAAGACTAGAAATGGCTTGGAAGCTTGTCCAAGAAAGAGGTGTTTTTGTTGATCCCACTAATACTTTCAAGGCAACAGTAAGAGGTAGTGGCAGTATGTCATACCAAGTAAACCTGGCATTAGGAACTTGTCAATGCAAGGACCATCAATTCAATCCAGAGTTTTTCTGTAAGCATTTACACGCACTGGATATCATGGAAAAGATGAGAATCGGTGAAATAGAGGTAGAGAACTAATGAAGCTTTGTAAGTCTTGCAAACAGATGCAGAAAACAGGCCAAGTCCTATTTGATAAGAATTGTGTTTGTGAGCATATAGAAGAGGTAGAGGCAAATGAGTATAAGAATTAAAATTATGGAATGGTTTTTGAAACCATACTATTGTGAGTTATGTGGGAATTATTCATTTCCAAATAAGCTTATTGAATTTAGATGGGATTTAGGTTCTAAAAAAACATATCCAATATGCTTAAAATGTTACCAAGTAGAATCACAATATGGTGTTGCAAAATGATTAAGAATAAGATATTCAAAGAAGTCTTACTTGAATCAAAACCAAAGTGTGAATATGGTGAATGTGAGCATGGCCCAAAAGACCATGAAGCCGGAGTTTGTTGGCATATAGTAAATGACAAACTAATAGATGTACCTAATGAAACAAAGTTTTGTTCATGCAAGTCTACACCTGAACTCACACATGGTTGGGATATTCTTAAAAGACGTAATCCCATCAATGGTGAAGGTTGGCAAGATCCAGGTAAGAAAGTCACTATTATAAGAGATCCATTGACAAAACAAATTAGAAAGAAGATAGTAGAATATGAGAATGTGATGATCACAAAGAAATGTCTGTCTTGTGGTAAAATAGCCTTACTAGGAGTAGAAGAGAATAGTTGTCTTAATTGCCTAGGTGTATCAATGTGTAATAATGATTTCTGGTGTTGTTAGGTGTATCAAAGGGTTTATAAAGCTCGTATTTATATAAGCTATTGTGGTAGAGTTAGAGGATCTTGTTGCTAGACGAGATTATAGACTTAAACCTTCCTTAAAAAAGAGTTGTGTATGTGGTAGTTTATTAGGTCTACTTCAAACTAAAGGAACAATCAAGCAAATGTGCAACAATAATCATTGTAGAAAGATATATCCTATTACAAGAGAATGTAGTTATTGCCATACAATTTATGACTATGATGATGTGGAATGTTGGGTTTGTGATACAGAATTAACCAAATTAACAGATGCAGAAATAACAATAGAAGATAATCAAAGACTAATTAGAAGGTCCAAAAGGAAAATGAAAGAGAACAAACTAACAGAAAAAGAATATAATGATATAGTTATAAAAGCACAAGCGTGGATTAAGATATGCGAAGAAAGAGCAAGAAAAATAAAGGAAAAACGTCAAATAGGATAGTCTTTAGGGATTCAAACGCAAAGGCAATAGCCTGGTTGCATAAGCGTGGATTCAAGCAGATCCTATTACGAACTCATTGTAGGCATAAGGATTTTGTATATGCTACCAAATTCCACAAATACCTTTCAACAGACTATTGGAATCGATGGGATGGCATGGGTTTTGATCCTAGTGGTTACTTATGGTTCATACAAATAAAGACTTCTGGCTTTCCCAAGGATTCTGACATACTTGATTGGTTGGATGGGAAGAAAGGCATAAGAGCATTATCCATACATTTTAAGCCTAAAATAGATACACGATTCTATTATAATCTTTAAATACAAAAAGAGAGTAATTAATGTATGGCATATTTCCAATTTTCCAAAGTAAAGGAAGTCTTAGGGGCCACAGGAACACAAGATGATAAGAAGATCCAGCATTATGGTGAGATGGCTGATGCCTTAATAAACTCATATCTAACAGATGTGAGGGATAAGAAAGGCGTAACTACATATATCACAGTTCCTGTTTCAGCATCTGATTTCGTATCAACCGCAGAGTTTAACATTCTTGTGGATATTGCTAACCAATTATCTGTAGGATATTTCTATAAATTCGAGTCCGGTGATACCAGCACAGCTGATCAGGCTGAATCTGTATGGGTAAGATTCTTCCAATCTAAATGGCAAAGGCCTAAGTTTGCAGTCAAGGGTGCAGAATATTGAACTATGAAATATGGATGGCAGGTAATGGTGGAGATGTATCCGATTCCAAACTATTTACAATATTTTTAGAGGAATGGGCCAGACCAACCAAGGGCCAACAACTAACAATAAAAGGAACTCTAATGGAAGTATTGAGAACAGATCCATCTGACAATCCAGCAGGTCAAATGGTTAAGATATATGTTCAACCATATAACCCTAATAAACCTTTTGCAAAAAGCATGAAGATTAATAGACGTATGCGTGATGCGGTGCGATATTAGAAGTATTTATATTGCTAAAGAGTGTTGATTAATTGTGCCAAAACTAAACAAGTATGGTAATTATAAACGTCAATTAAAGATTGATGAGATAAAGCAACGTTTTCATCTACATCAAAAATTGCATGATTTTGAGGTAGACGAACTATTCAAAAGTATAAGGCATAGAAAATTTAATAACATACAATACAGATACTTGGAAAAGGGGATACGATACCAGGGAGTAATTGATATTGAAACATCTGACTTTAATCCATATCGAAATTTTATAATAGGTTATGTTATGGTTATACGAGATCTAGTTACAGGTAAAGAGGTATTATACAAGGATAATATAGAAAAGAAAGATATTGCCATCGCTGTGAAGAATGACACTTTTGATTTTGACAAAAGATTATTATCACAACTTGGAAAATACCTAGCTGAATGTGATCATCTTGTGGGCCATTATTCAAGCAAGTTTGATATACCATATATTAGATCTCGATTATTATTGACAGATCAACAAGAAGCAATACCACAATATGGCCAAATAAGGTATGGTGATACCTGGAGAATGATGAAAAATAGCATCAAAGCACCAAGAAATACACTAAAGAACTTGGCAATCTATACGCATACCAAAGATCAAAAGACTCATGTAGACTATGAACATTGGCAAAGAATATGGTTTAAGGACAGTCCAGAGTGGGATAGATCTATGCATTACATAATGGACCATTGTGTCAAGGATGTGAAAATGACTGTAAGAGCATTAAAGAAGATAGAAACTTTCAATGGAATACCAATGGCGTTGGTCTAATGTTATCTGATAGAGAGAAGTTCGTGGCATTTTATTCTATGTTTTTAACCACACACGCTAGTCTTGGTGTATCTCCATCAGACCTGGAACAAGATGGAATGGAGTATATATTTAATGCGGTGCTAGAAACTATTAGGAAGTCTAATTGCCCAACATTAACAAATGAAGAAGCAAAGGAAATAACGAAAGATTTTAATATCGAGATGTATAAAATAAAGACTGTGGTAGATGAAGCTATACAAAGTCAGAAATTAGGAGAGAAGGTTTGATCCTATCAAAAGATGATATAGAAGAAATGCGATGGAATTGTGAAATGGCCAGACTATGGTTAGAAAATCATTGGAAACACCTAGGGAAGGGATATAATCTTCCATATTATAAGAGAAGGAAAGAAGCTGAATGGCATATTGACTTTGCAATATTAGTATTTGATGAGGCAGTAAAGAGGCAAAAACTTGCCAATCGTTAAAGTTCAACGAATGTTCCCTAATTGCGAGAAATATAAGAAATGTTGCTCAGATTCAAATATGGAAGAATTAATGACTAGAGCTAAAAAAGAGCTTGATGATGGGCTAATTCAAGACATACTTAAAAATGCCAAAACAACCAAAACTTAAATTCCAGGAAAGTATAGGTATTATAGAATGAACGCAGAATTATTAGGAATGGCTATGGTAGTAATTATCTTATTAGCTATAGGTGCGATATATTTAGTCGAAAATAATGATATTCAAATAATACCTGAAATAGAGGAACAGGTTATTGAAACCTACATACCACCAACTGAATGGATAGCTTGTTACCCATACATGGTCGATTATCCTAATTGTAGGTAGGTTTTTCTATGGGCCTCACCGTAGACTTCAAATGTCGAGGCGATGAGAATAGAGGCATATATTATGAAGAAACCAAAAGATGTTTGATCTTCTTATCCATGCATGAAACATTGGAAGATGTTTATCGAACCATAACCCATGAAGTGATACACCATTGTTTTACCATACTTGATGAAACTGATAACATGGATGAAGAGATGGAAGAGGCATTAATTTTTAACATACAATGGTCCGATATAGCTTTATAGAATGGTTTATATTTGTGACACACTTACTATTAACATGAAAGAAGAAAAAATTATAGAAGATCCAATAGAAAGAACTCCTGATGAGATAATGGGAGAAGTATTGGATAAAGGTTTTGATAGTTTTTATGTTGGCTATTCTGGTGGCAAAGATAGTGGAATAGCTTTAGACTTTATAGCAAAGAACTATCCCAAACAATTCAAAGGCGTACTCTATTGTGATACAGGTATTGGCACAAAAGCTACCATAGACTTTGTAAAGAGTTGGTGTAAGGACCATAACTATCCACTTCACATTCTAGTAGCAACAGATGTAAAGAGGGTTAGGGAAAGCAAGTATGGTGAGATTGGAGATCCCTTTGGGTATGAGGCTATGGTTTTGAACTTTGGATTTCCAGGTGTTGCCAACCATAATATTACAATGGCCCAACTTAAAATGTATTCAATAAAGAAATTTTGTACCGCTAAGAAGAAAGCTGGAGAGAAGCCAATAGTCATAAGTGGTGTAAGAAGGAAGGAATCTACTAGAAGAAGCCGTAGAAAATCATATCAAAACTACATTAATGCTGACGGTAGTACTTGGTTTTGTTGCCCATTATACTTCAAGTCAAACGATTGGGTTATGGAATATTGGATCACAGCTGATATCAAAAGGAGTCCAGTGTACGAAACAATGCATATCTCAGGCGATTGCTTATGTGGCTGCTTTGCCAAAGAAGAAGAGTTGGGATTATTAAAGATGTTCCATCCTGAAGTTTATGAAGAGATTAAAAGAATAGAGAAACTAATCCCACAAAAAGGAAGTGATGTTGCCAAGAAGTATAGCACTTGGGGTAATCATAACCAAACTACCCTCAACGTAGAGGCTAAAGATGATGCAGAAGCTATGGTTTGTGCAGAGTGTTTCTATGATAGTGACAAGGATAAGTCAAAGGCACAAGATACATCATATCTTAGAGAGCAACCCAATACTAATATTACTAAAGAGGAAGCCGAAATAAGAAAGAAGAAAAGGGAAGCAATTAACAAAGCCTTCAAGGAAAGCCAAGAATCCTAATATTCTACCAAATTAACTATATAACGTGGGTAGTGTGAGCTTGCACAACTCGAAAGGGTAGACTGGAGTAGCGAACCAGCCCACAAATACCAGGATTTATATAGAGTATTAGTATTACTAAAAATACTAATAGGCGTGTCCGAATAATCGACTAGGGAAATGCAGGGTGGAATTCGATTTGATACCTCGTTGCAAGAACCTATTAGACATTGGCTAGGTATTACGTTGGAGTGATCACTCAATATCTAGCCAGTGTTTTATTACCGGCTAGGAATGTAGGCATACTTTGGTGACAGATGGGTAGGGATCACAACTTTCAATTACTTAAATAGGTAATACGCTAATATTACTTATGCCTACTAAAATAGACATTAATAGACAAAAAAGAGGCAGGCCAACCAAGGCGAAACAATCAAAGAATAGGAAGAAATGCCAAGAAGCTTATGAAAACTATTACTCGGCCGGTGGTGCTGCAAACCTATTGGATCTAAACCGTCATACTGTAGAGAAATACTTTAGAGAGTTTCAAGAGGCTGAGATAGAAGAAACTAACTATGACTTTATACTAAGACAAAGATCAGCCAAGAATCGTGTATTGACTAAACTAGATGGCATACTAGAGGAATTATATGGACAATTATTAGATATTAAGAATGTAATAACTGATGATAAGCATGGTGAACACCATGACATAGGCAAGTATGAGTATATGCGTACACAAATACTAAGCAAGTTATCTGACATATTGCAACAAAAGGCTAGTGTGGAGATAACACCAACACTTGATATTACAATAGACAAATACTTAGAGGAAAGATATGGACAGCTTATTAAAAAAGAAGTATGATCTAAACAATAGAGAATTTCAGAAGATAACTACCCAAGTAGAATTAGAGATTCCAACCCAAAATTTTAATATTCCAAAAGGTTTTAAGGAGTTTAATGAGATGATAGGCCTACCTGTTCACCCTGGAACTGGCAAAGAAACTAAAGTGTTCGACTATCAAGTAGACTATTTTGATGCATGGCAAACCCATCATAAGTTGATCCTTAACAAGTCCAGGAAGATAGGTGCAACCGAGACAGCATTGAGGATTATAGCATATAATTGCCTTATTGGTAACTATTCGGGCCATCGAGTTATGATAGTAGCAGGCAACAAGCAAGATGTTGCCAATAGGTTCATTCAACGTTTCAAGAGCTTGTTTTATAAGGGATTAACCGACCTGGATAATAAGAGGTTTGAGTATGAGGATATAGTGGTCCAAGAGGATAGTAAATCATGTATGATAAATGGAACATATATCCAAGCTTATCCTGCTAACGAGTCTGTGAGGGGAGAAGAGAATGTGGTGTGCGTATTTATGAGTGAGTGTGCCTTTATAAACCTCATTGATGATTCCAAAGTATACAACGCACTCCATCCAAACGTGGCCAATATCAAGGAAGCCGACTTTGTAATGGAAAGCACTCCAAACGGCAAGAGAGGCTTCTTTTGGGCCAACTATGATGCCAACTCTGAATACCACAAACTAGAGCAAGATTATACTGTTAGTTTGGGCCAACTCTTAGATGATGACTTTATAAAGGCAGAACAAGCTAATCCCAGGATAGATTTCCAACAGGAATATGGTTGTAAGTTTACCACATCCCTATCAGCCGCATTTAAGGAAGATGAGATCATATTTGAAGAGAAAGAAATAAATATGTATGAGGACTTATAATATCATGGTATGTAAAGGAATATGTCATCTTATATCAGGTAAATTTGGAATTATTAAAGGATCAAGCCCGTATTTACATCATTCATTTTGTGTTGTATGTAATACCTGGTTTAACAAAAGCAAAATATCACTTGATACCGATATGGGTACTTATGTGAAAAAGATATGTCCATGTTGTAATTACAGGTTAAGAAATAGAACACATCATAAAGATGGTGGTCATTTGGCCAAAAATAGAAAGGTATATGTTTAATGGATTCATGTATATGCACTACTTGTTTTAGACAAGCGGACCTCAATGAAATAAAACAATGGGATAACAAACAAGTATGTTATAGGTGTTACTTCAAATATGTTAAATACTCTAAACTTGATACTAATCTAACTACTGATGAACGGAAGAAAATAATAGAACAACTTTATGATATAATGGACAAAAAGGAGTAATAATGGGAACGTTTTGTAAGGGAAACTGTGCCTTGGTGCATTATCCCAAACCATATTTGGGTCATGGTTCTTATCCATATCACACACATGGATATTGTAGGATGTGTAAGTTATGGATACCATTGAGGAAAGGTATTGGCCCATTCAAAAATAGATGCCCATGTTGCAATACGCTTTATTCCATACGCCCAAGAACGAAAGCTTGCAATAGAGAGCGATATATTAAACTTTTTAAGTGATAATACTACAATAATAACTATGGCATCCTACAAAGATTGGATCGTTAATCACCCAAAGAAAGGTAGAACACCCTTGGGTAAACTGTCACATAATGATGTATGCAGATATTGTTTTGAGCTTTATATTGAGAACCAAGCATTATCAGATAAGCTCAAGAGTTTCATTAATACTGTTAATGATATTGAAGAGAGGGCTCGAAAAAATGCTAAAAAAGACTAACGCTAATATTTGCGAGAGGTGTGGTGAAGAGATGGAAGATATACAAGTATGCCATCAACGATGCCCTAATTGTGGTAATGAACTAACTTGTAGTGATTAATATGGAAACTGATGTTTTTATGTGGTTCTTATGTGGGTGTTATTTCATAGGTGGTTTGGGCATAGGTTATCTTTATAATGAATGGAAACATAGGAAGAAAGGATTTAAAACAGGCATGGGTCGATGGGATTATAAGGATAGACATCTTGGCGATGGGTTTAACTAATTTTATCCTTAAATAATATAAAACTACTTATATAGCATGGGTAGTGCTAGGATTAATGCAGTTAGACAAAGGATAGCAGTAAAACGAAGTAAATTACCTAGTATTGGAGAAGCTTGGGATACATTAAATATTGGAACAAGAGAACGAGTTTTAAATCATTCAGGTGAAGGTGGTGGTGGTATTCCATATAAAAGATTAATGGATAAAGATCCATATCGTGATCCACATGGTGGGAAAGATGATTTTACAAGAATAAGGTATGTGGTAGGCGATCCAAAAAAGATAGAAGTGGAAGATATTAATGTAAAGAAAGGAGTTGATTATCATTATAGAGATGGACCATATTTCGCAGAATATGAAAAGAGATTTCAAAAAGCCATTAATACACCTTTCAATAAACAATCATCGTATTTGAAAGAGGCTATAGAACGTGGTTTAAGAGAACAAGGAATTAATCATAGAAGTGAAATAAGACCAGATGCACCACCAATTAATCTACCTTATGGAGATTATGGAGAACATGAAACAGCAGGTATGAAACGTGATAGACAAAGATTTACCAAACTCAAACAAAGACTAGGCGTAACTGGTATGCCAAAAGACTTTGGTAAGAAACGTAAAAGGTTCAAAGAAGATAAGGATATTGACAAATTAGTAGATGATATAACAGATATAGTAATGAAAGAACGTAGACAGAATTTAAAAGATAGTTCAAAACATGGAAGGCCAGAAGGTATGAGAAAAGATCTTAGTACACCATTAATAAAAGAAGTGCCATTTGGACCAGAGAAATATCCACTTGGAGCACCAGACTTTGGTGATCTAGAGGCCTATGAACATATAGATCATAGACCATTTACCGATCTAACATTTGAAGAAGCTGAAGCAAAGGCCAAAGAAATGGGTTTACCAGAATTTGAAGAACAAATTGGTATTCCCAAAGAATTACGAGATAAGTCCAAAGCATTTCATGTAATACCTCATGGTGGTATATCTATACCAAAAGAACAAAAACGTAAGCAATTACCCATTGAGAAAAGAAATTGGGATAAGAATAAAAGATTGATAACAAGAGGAAATATGCAAGATAAAAGAAGGCAAGATGCAGAAGAAATAGCATTAGATATAATGAATGATGAAAAACCTAGTAGATTGGTTAATAGAAGAACAAAGAAGATTAGGCCACCTAAACCTGTTAGAAGCGACTTTGCAGAAATCATTACGGCCAAACAAAAGTCTGCAAGAGTAGAAGCACTTAGGCAACGAATGGCATTAAATGAAGAACCATTCATAGTTGATAAAACATCTAATAGACCGAGTTTCTTAACTCCAAATGGTAATTATATTGGAAGAAACATTAGAACAAAAGAACAACTATATTCAGATTCAAATACCCATAGTGGTTTAATTGAAGGTTTTGGTGATAAAAACCCAAACGAAATATATGATTATGGCGACTATACAGACAATCCTAGAATATTAGATTTTATGGATAGGGAAAATATGATTAGAGTAAGTGATCACCCTACACAGAATAGTTTTGAAATTCTTAACGAACCAACTAGACAACAATTAAGATCTATAAACAAAGAATTTAAAGAAGATGATTTATTAGGAAGAGATACAGTTATAGACGTCTGGGGTTTAGATAAAGATGGATCGTTTGGTCCAACAGCAGTTGAAAATAGAAGAGATTTCAATAAACTAATGAAAACAAATGTTTGGAAGAATAACCTAGATAAAACCATGCAAGAACAAATCAAACCACAATGGTTACCTGAAAAAGCAGGTAAAAGACCTGGTGCGTATAATAGAAGGCGATACCATTTTAACCTTTCAGATGTGTCAAAAAAGGCCAAACAAAAGTCAGCCAGAGTAGAAACACTTAGACAAAGGTTAGGAATCAGAGATTACATTCAAAAACATAAATTGGCTAAAGAAGGAGATTATGGACCATCAGGTGTAAAGGGGGGCACAACACCAGGAAAGAGGTTTCCACCATTAAAATTAACACCCGATGATTGGAATAAAGTGATTGATAGAGCTTCTAAAGTTAAAGATTCAAATATATGGAGAGAACAATATGATGCAGCAGAAGGGGGTAATACGATGGGTTTTATCACAACAGATGGAATATTATATGAATCTGTTGGTTATGATGCAAATCACATAGGTGCGGTAAGAGAGATTATGGAAAAAGGAAAAGTAGATCCATATATTTATGATAAATTTGCAGGTAATATGGGGCCTGAATCTTGGATGGCTGAGAGTCAAGTAGTTCGTTTTTTCGATACAGGTAAAATGTCAATGGGTGGTGGTTTTGATGAGGATTACACAAACGAACATAGACAATTAAATTTTCAAAACATAGAAGGTCAAGGACCTCATGGCACTCCAACATCAGCTCAAATGGAAACAATAGGTTCGATTAATGGTACATCTGGTCTACAACCTTCTCAAATAGTGACAGAATTAGGAGATTATGGTTATGATAGGTTCGTTAGACGAAGATTACAATTACACAAATATCCAAATGGTGATCCAGGTGCTTTCGGATCTGGATTCTTGGGCAGCAAACAAAGAATAGCAATTAAGCCAGATGGTCGTAGGATTAATGCAGTTAGGCAGAGGATAGCCAATGGTCGAATATTTCCAACCTCTTTTATTGAGGATAAGCGAAGGAAAAAGAAAATAACACCACGATCTATTCCAAAGGATAGACAAGAAGTGCCAGATATAGATTTAACAGGTGAAGGAAAATATATTAGAAGATTTGATAACCCTCTTCAAAAACAAATGTTTAGAAGACAAAAAGTAAGAAGAAAAAAGGCATTAAACGATGCAATACAACATGGAATTGGAGCAGCAGAGCATGACCCAGAAATGAAAAAAATGCTCTCAGAATATATAGAATCGATTAAACATGATTTTGCACATAACCCAGCAGACTATGCCTTTATTTCACCAAGAGTTGGATCACCTGTTCATTCAGATATAACTGCTCCAGAAAAAAAATACTATACAAAAACACCACTCGAACATTCAAAACCAGCCTACTATACTAAAAAGACATTACAGAAATTCACAAAGTTAAACAAGTCAGCAAGAATACAAATGGCTAGGGAAAGGCTTGGTGGAGTTATAAGGGATATAGAAAAATCACATGAAGGACCTGTTACTGATAGAGAAGCAGATAAGGCAATTAAGAAATTTTATAAGGATAAAGATGCTTTTGGAAAAGATGAATTTGAATATAGAGAATTAGAAGGTGGTTTTGAAGTTGGTGAAAAAAGATTACCACTACAAAAGGTTAATCAACCATTCCATAGTAAAAAACCATTCTTGAGATCATTTACAGTAGAAAACGCTAGAAAACTAGCAAAGAGGAAACGTAATGTCTAAAGAACCAGATAGAAAAAACCCACGATGGGATATGGTAAACGAACTCTATGATTACATAGATGAGGGCATTGTAAAGATTAGTGAAAAGAATAAGATGAACTTTATTGAGATTAGTATGGCCCTTCAAATGATAAACCAGAAGGTAGATTATGAGCAGTTTAAAGCTATGTTCGACTTTAATATAGAATCTTTGGCCAATCAAGCAGATGTGGATCAACCAGATGGAATGTATAGATGAGGTGCAGAAACTGTTTGAAGGAGAATGTTAAACTTGTTAAGAAATGGTATGTATGTCCAGACTGTAAATATGAGTGGGAGAATAGGAAATGACTAATATTAATAAGTTAAGATATAGATTAGCAGCTATTAGAAGAAACACAGGATATATGGGAGATAGAAGAGTTCGTATACCAGGTGTAAATGAAGCTATTGAACATATAACTACTGGCCCAACACCTAAAGGTAATGAAATACCAATAAAGTTTAGAGATTTGGCTACATTTCATATAAGAAGGCAATTTGATATAGCTAAGCATAAAGCAGATCCTAGTTATCCTTTTCCTAAAGTAATGAACTTAGGCACACAAATATGGGGTTCAGATGCAGGTGTTGAGGCTGTAGTACAATCTGCTCACGATGCAGAACAGAAATTTGTAGAAGAATTAGGATTTGAAGGTTATAACAAAGAAATGGACAAACAAATTGAACATTTAATAAAAATATATGGGAAAGATCCATACACATATCCAGACTATTTGGAAGATTTTAGCTGGGTTGGTAGACGACATGGTGTAAGAGAAGAGGAGATACCAGGCTTTAAACAACATAGAATGGATTTATATAATCAAGAGAGAGGCACAACTGGCTTAGATCCAGATATAGAACACGTTATAGACCAAGCAATAGAACAAGAAACATCAGTAGATGATTTACGAAATATGAATGTGCCAGATGATGTAATTAAGAGAATTGAAGAGGAAACAGAAAGATGAATCAAATTGACGTATTAAGGCAACGATTATCCAAAGTAAGACAAGGAATAATTGTAGACGAAAAAAAATATAAGGACTTTAAAGAATTTAAAGAAGTACAAGATACAACTAATTGGGAAGGAATGTCAGATCAAGAACAAGCAGATGCCGATGTAATTTATAGGCAATTAACAGATAGCAAACCACCAGCTTCACACACTTCATCAAATCCTTTCTCATTCGGAATACGAAGTCCAAATAAGAAAAAAATAGTTCAATCGGGTGTGGCTATAGACCATCAAGGTCTTTCTATTCATGGTGATTCATATAAAAAACAGAAAGGTCCAAGTAAAAAACCAATATATGATTTTAGAAAAGGTGGTGGATACCCAAAAGATTTTCAACATACAATACACACAATATCTGATGCAGATATATCTTCTTCAGATCCTCATAAGGCAACTAGAGGTTTAAGATATAATGCAGATACAGATTCATGGACAAAAAATCATAATAAGAAAGCCAAACTAAAAAAAAGGTTAGCGAGGATATATGAATCCTAAGTTTGGTGGATTAGACCTGGCACAGAGGGTAGATAATTCAGCCCTGGTTGTATTGGAATTAGAGAATGGTGTATTAAATCAAGTAGGGCAAAAGGTATGGCCCCATATAGATTATGAAAAGATATTTCAAAGTCTTACCAAGATTAATGAGATTGAGAAGTTTAACAAAATATCTTATGATAGAACTGGTGTTGGTGATGCAGTGGCCAAACTAATAAACCCACGCATGAGGAAAATATGTAGGCCTGTTGTATTAACAATCAAGAAGAAGTTTGAGCTAATAACCCTGGTAAAGGGATTATTCAACGAGAAGAAGCTAAAGATACACGATAGGGATCTATTTAGGGAGATAACGGAACAAGAGGTTGTGACTAGCGATGCAGGTAATTTACTATATAGACATCCAGAGGGATTCCATGATGATAGGTTTTGGGGATTGGCTTTGGCATGTGATGCTGGATCATACGCAATAAGAGGTATTAGTAGACCTGCAGCAATAGCAGCATCGCCAAGAGAAACGGATCTAAATAGCTTAATCGCCCAGGAACTTAATCGTATATAAGGTTAATAAAGGAGAAGAGGTAACTATAAATATGGCAAAATCTAGAGTAAAAAAAGCCAAATCTGATAAAGCTATGCCAAGAGTGGCTGCTGTTAGATCAACGGCAGGTAGAAACTTCGAGAGAAACTTTTGGCGTAAGATGAATGGTGATGTTGGTCAATATCAAGGACTTCAAGTATGGGCACCGCTAGATCCATATCTAGGTCAGCAAAGAAAAGAGTTTAAATCGGCCATGACTAATCCTTATGTATATAGGGCATCTAGGATACAAACTACATATGTTGTGGGCCAAGGATATACTACTGAGATTGTTCCTCGAAGAGAGGAAGATATACCAGATGAACAACTAGATGATTGGCAAAGAACCACTACTTATGATGTACCATACTTTAATAAAAAAATGACAGCAGAGCAAATTAAAGATAAAGTAGATAAAATGGCATTAGACTTGGACTTAGCAACCAACATATTCAATGGATATATGACAACCTTGGAACAGGGTAGATGTGTATTAGCACTAACACCATTAGATCCAGACGAGGATGGTAATTGGCAACTACCACAACAAATTAGACTAATTAGGCCAGAATACACAGAGAGACCAGTATTGGATGATAACACTGGAGAGTTGATTGGTGTTAGGATTATAGGTGTTAGAAGTCAGATTAGGGATAATATCATACCAAGTGAGAGATTTATCTATATGATGCATGGTTGGAACAATGAGTTATTTAGTGATTATTATGGGGATTCCAAAGTAAGCAGAATAGCTGATGAGGCAAACACATTAAACATTATATTAAACCAGGATTATGAGAGAGCAGCCGAAAGTGCGTGGTATAAACCACCTGTATTTTCAGTGCCAATACCCCCACAGGAAGCTGGTAATGAGGAAGATGTATTAACACAATTTATTCAAAGGGTAAATGATGCAAAAGGCCAAGCTATTGCGGTAACAGGTCCAAGCAATCCTGAAGAAACAGGAGTAAACGTACTAACAACCCCACCTCATGCAGACATAGGTGGATTGGAAATAGTTAGAACTGGATTGATTAAAGCTATTATTACAGCGTATGGATTGCCAGGATTCATGCTATCAGAGGGTGATATGGGCAAACTTGGTGGTAATGCAAACATAGAAGAGGTAGATGCCTATCTAAACCAAGAGATCGTACCAGAGTGTAGGATACTTGAAGCAACAATAGAGGAACAATTCTTTGATAGGGTACTATGCATATTATTCCAAGAAACAGATGCAAGGAAACTACCATGCAAGATCAAGTTTAAGTTTAACAAGCCAAAATTAGTTACATTATTAACACCAGAAATGTTCCAGGTTTTAATGCAAATGGCACAACTAGGATTCATAGACGAATCAGGTATTAGGGAGATGTTAGGATTGCAAGAATATGACAAAGACACAATGAGTAAGGGATCACAAGGTGGGCCAAACCCAACGTTTAATAGGTTGGATAATTGGAAGCAACCAGTCCAAATCAACCTATGGCAAGATGGAATGGGTAAGATGAACATAACTGCAGCCGACTGGGTTAAGACAGATCAATGGAATAAGATGGAAGCCCATAATAAAGATAAAGCTTCAGAAAAGAAATGGACCAAGGCAAGACAACTAAAGAAATGGCAAGAGGATACAAGAGGTTGATCAACTATACACAATGCGATGGTAGCTCACTATATTCATTATACTTGTTAATATCTGAATCATTACCCTACTTAGTAGAAAAAAAAGAATCACAACATGAGGTAGAAAGCCGTATAACGTTTAGTATTAATGGCTTTGAACCACACATGAACAAACTACCTTGGTGGCATGAAGATGATTGATGAGTTATTTGCTCAGAGAGTCTTTGAAAGAATAGATAAGTTTGACGAGAAGATTGATGATCTATGTGATAGGATGTTAAAAGTAGAGATAGATATAACCAATCATTTAAATACAGTTACACAAAATGCAGAAAAAAAAGAGAAGAAGTTTTATATAATAATTGCAACGTTGGGCACACTCTTTGCAGCGGTGTCCTTTGTGCAAGCCTTATGATCTATGTATTTAGCGGTTAACATCTCCACGATGTAATCATACTCTTGATAGAACCCTTGGTCACTTGAACCATTATATTCAACATATTTGTTTGCCTGTCTAATCCATGTTATATTTTCCTGGATTGTTAAAATAGAAGAAAGCATACAACCATTTAGCGATGATAAGATAAAAGCCTTATGCTAAGAAAATAATCCTATGGTATTATTATGTAATCATACTTGACACGATCACTCCACCCACCAAACCCATCTGGTCCGTGCAAGAATAATATTGCTTCAATGTCCTCATCTGTTATAAACCTATCTTCATTTGGGCCATTGGTACTCATGTGTTGGTTCATAATACTTGTAGAGTTGATTCCCTTCATTGTTCCAAACTGATGTCCAAGGCCAATAACATGACCAAACTCATGCTGGGCTATCTTGGCAATATTATGAGTGGGTATGTCTATAATCTTTGGGCTGATTGTTGATGTTCCACTTGTTTCACCAAAATGTATTGTTATCTTATTACCTACTTCAACCTGGGACCATATAGTCATAATGGTATAACCTCGTATTGATTTACTATAGTCAAACATAACCTCACCTAACTTGTTATCAGATGATATTTTCTCAAATAGAATAAATATATCACAACTATTAAAAAGTGGATCTTCTACAGATTTATCTATATGTTCATATAACATGAAGAATTTATAATTAAACTCCCAATTATGCAAACTATCTGACTTTTCATATAATTTATACTTCCATTCTAACATGGCATTAGTAGTAATACCAAACCAATCTTCGGTCCAAAACCTATCCCTCACAGACTTATCCTCTGGTTCAAAATAACATATAGTTGAATTAATCTTATCTAGTTTAAAACCAATAGTTTCATAATAATACCTAAAATCATTAGGAAGAGGTAGTTCATCAACTCCTGTGGCAGCAAATACAATTTGTAAGTATACGCCTAGTAATACCAATAATAAGAAAAAACCTAAGAATATACCCAAATATATGCTTGACATGAAGTTATTTACGAATGATAAGGTATAAAGGTTTAAATCTAATAAGGGTATATGACTAATATGGTAGAAGCATTAGCATTAGTAGCAGGTGCAGCGGCAGTTGGAGCAGTCCTGAATACTCTAAGAGGGTATTTACATGACACAGATAAAGGATATTCGGCAAGGAAACTAGCAGGATCAATAATCATAGCAGTATTAGGTGGTTTGGCTTTGGCCCAAACAGCCGTAATAGATGGGTTATCTGAAACAGCTATAGTCTTAGTAGGATTGACAACAGGATTTGCAGCAGACTTCGCTATTACAAGAGCAAAGAAAGATTAGCTCGGTTGAACCCAAGTTTTAGGAAGTAGTATGCCCAGAGTTAATCCAAGAAAAGATGCCTATAATAATCTTATAGCAAACCCCTCATGCATAGCATTAGCCCAAGAGTATGGTGTTGAGTTTGAAGCTAACGAACAAAAGGAATGGTATCATAAATGGGATAAGAAAATCTTGTATTATGCCATAGACTATAATAACGATTGTCCATTAATACCCATGAAGAAGATGAAAAGAGCAGTGAACATAGCCATGTCTACATGGAATTTTGAAATACCAATCAAACTTAAATCTTCATATACAATTTGGAAGAAAGCAGATATTATAATTAGTTTCAGGAAGGCTGAAGACGATCAATTATTTAGCGAGAGACCTGGTGTATTAGCATACGCATACTTCCCAGGAACATCCAAGGAAGGGGAGATTGTATTCAATACAGACTATGTTTGGGCAACACACTCACGAGGTATATTAGGCTCAGATGCTGTTAGATTGGGGGTTTTAG
>Ga0114898_1001039_pt1 | contig 17862 bp, 20 predicted proteins | sample Malvired_Geostar_FD_83496 | JGI IMG/M metagenome (GOLD analysis project Ga0114898, IMG submission 83496) | Marine viral communities from the Global Malaspina Expedition - Malaspina viral metaG DeepMed_Geostar | ecosystem: Environmental > Aquatic > Marine > Oceanic | place: Mediterranean Sea... | reverse complement strand
GGCGAATATCGCGGCGAACCGGGGCCGACGGGTCGGGGGCGCCCTGGGGAGGCGTCACTTCGCCGCGTCCCGGCCAGGTCAGGTAGCGGGGCGCAGACTGGGCCGAGGCGGCGTCGGCCAGCAGCAGGCCGCCGGCGGCGGCGAGAACGGCGGCAAGGGTCGAGGCGCGGCGCAAGGGCGGGCTCCGGGCGCGGGAACTGGGACGCCACGGTAGCCGGGCGGGGCTTAACCCGCCGCTAACGGGAGACGACGGTTCAGACCAGCCGGCGGCGGACGGCGCGCTCGGCGACTCCCACCACGGCGTTGAGCGCCACGCCCATGATCATCAGACAGAGCAGGGCCGCGAGCATATCGGCGGTGCGCAGGCGGTTGCCCGCTTCCAGCAGGCGCCAGGCAAGGCCCTGGGTGGCGCCGGAGCCGGAGACGAACTCGGCGACCACAGCGCCGATGACCGCGAGGCCGGCCGCGACCCTGAGGCCCTCGAGGATGAAGGGCAGGGCCGAGGGCAGGCGCAGTCGGATCAGCCGCTGGATCCGCGACGCGCCATAGAGATCGAACAGCCGCTCGAGGTCCGGGTCGGCCGACTTGAGGCCGGTCAGAACGCCGGAGAACAAGGGGAAGAAGGCGACCGCGGCGGCGAGGGCGACCACGGCGCGGTCGGCATGGTCCAGTCCAGCCCAGATCAGGACCAGCGGCGCGATGGCCACGACCGGCGTGACCTGCAGGGCGACGGCGAGCGGCCGCACGGCCTGTTCCGCCGGTCGGCTGAGCGAAACGGCCACGGCCAGTCCGCCGCCGAGAAGGGAGGCGACGACCAGCGCCTGGAAAGCCATCCAGAAGGTCACCGCCGCCGACGACAGCAGCACGGGCGCGCGGGTGACCAGCGACCCGGCGACGGCGCTGGGCGGCGGCAGGAGGTAGGGCGGGACGTCGAGCAGGCGGCAGGCGATCTCCCACGCCGCGAGCAGGACGGTTGTGAGCAGAAGGGGTGGCAGAAGGCGGGTCATGCCGGCTGCTTTCGCTCTGCGGCTCCGAAAGGCGCCATGCTCCCGGCCAGTTCGGTCGCCAGCCGCTCGACGGTCTCGCGATAGCCGGCGTCGATCCGCCAGCCCTCCGGCCTCGGCAGGGGGCCGGGAAAGGGCAGTTCCGCAGCCACCCGACCCGTCGCTCCGTCGAGCACGACGGCCCGATGCGCCAGATAGACGGCTTCCTCGACGTCGTGGGTGACGAAGACCATGGCGGGACGGGGCGAGCGGCCGGCCCAGAGACGGTGCATATCCTCGATCAGGCGGCGGCGGGTGATGCTGTCGAGGGCGGCGAAGGGCTCGTCGAGCAGCAGCAGGTCAGGGCCAGTGACCAGCGCCCTGGCCAGCGAGGCGCGCATGGCCATGCCGCCGGACAACTGCCGCGGACGGGCCGTCAGGCGATCGCCGAGGCCGACGGCCGCAAGGCCCTCCGCCGCGCGCCTGCGGGCCTCCCCGCGGGGCGTGCCCGCCAATTCGAGCGGCAGGGCGACATTGGCCTGGATGTCGGCCCAGGGCATCAGTGTGGCGTTCTGGAAGACGAAGCCGGTGCGGCCGGGTCCGGCGCTTCCGGTCGCCGCGCCCTCCGACGGCGTTTCGAGACCGGCCAATAGCCGCAGGATGGTGGACTTGCCGGCCCCGGACGCGCCGACGAGGGCGAGGATTTCGCCGGGCGCGACGGTCAGGTCGAAGGGGCCGAGGGACGAACGGCCCGGATAGCGAACGACGACGTCCCGCAGGGCCGCCGCCGGACCGGGATCAGCCACGGCCGGGCAGGTACTGGGTCGTGAAGGCCTGACGCCAGTCCAGGTTGGGCGGATAGACGCCAGCCTCCGACGTGACATCGAAAAACGCCTGCCAGCGTTCGGCGGTCATGGCGCCGAGGCCGTAGAGGGCCGCATCGCCGCCGTCGACGATGCCGTTGGCCTTCAGCTTGGCGCGGGCCTGATCGAGCACGTCCTGGGTCATGTCGGGATTGGCGCGGCGGATCAGGGCGTCGGCGGCCTTGCCGTCACCCTGGATGTAGTCGCGCCAGCCTTCGACCGAGGCGGCGATGAAGCTGCGCAGGGCGGCGCCGTTGTCGCGGGCGAAGGCGTTCGGGGCCAGCACCATGGTGGCGTAGGAGGGGTAGCCCTCGTCGGCCAGCAGGAAGACTTTGGGGGTGAAGCCGGCGACCTTCTCGATCGTATAGGGCTCGCTGGTCAGATAGCCCTGCTGCACCGCGCGCTCGTCGGCGAGGAAAGGAGCGAGGTTGAAGGTGTATTTGCGGACCTGATCGTCGGTGAAGGCATATTTCGCCTTCAACCAGACCCAGAAGGCGCTGACCGAGGCGTCGGCGAGCAGGATCGGGCGGCCGGTGAGGTCGGCGATGGAGTTCAGGGATGGGTCGGGGTGGGCGATCAGGACTTGAGGGTCCTTCTGGAAGAAGGCGGCCACGGCCTTCACCGGCGCGCCCTCGGCCACAAGGTTCATGGCGATGAAGCTGTTCGAACCCATGCCCAGTTCGACGGCGCCGGAGGCCAGCAGCTGGGGCACGTTGACCGTCGGACCGCCCTGGATGATCTGGACGTTCAGCCCGCGCTTCTCATAGGCCCCTGAGGCGAGCGCCTGGTAGAAGCCGCCGTGCTCGGCCTGGGCGCGCCAGTCGGTGGCGAAGCGCAGCCGGACGCGGCCGTCGTCGTCGACGGGGGCCTCCGACCGTCCGCAGGCTGTGAGGCTCGTCGCCGCCAGCGCGCCGGCGCCGGCGAGGAGGGCGCGGCGATCAGGCGACAAGAGACGATTCCCGCGACGGTTCATGGCCTTGGTTTACGGCTCAGGCCGGGGGAAGGAAAGGGAGGGTTTCAGCGCCCGCCAACGGCGAACCGGACGCCGGAATTGAGCGAGGGGACGAAGGTCCCCGCAAGCGGTTCTCCTCGTCCCCTCGCCAAGTCCGGGTTGGACTTGGCCATTGAGGTTCAGAACCCTGGCCTCAGCATCAGCGAGGCGAACCCCGGTGATGGTCGGCTGTATCCTGTCGCGCTCCTGGTCTCCGGCGTTCCACGAGGTCGAGCCCCGCGCCGTCCATCGATCCTGATCCGGTTCCCGCCGGTCTTCTGGGGCCGAAGCCTTCGAAGGGTCCTTTGGGCCTTGATCCTGCCCCCCGTCCGTTAAGGTCGAAACCCCCCGGTGCGTCAGGTCAGAGAGCCGGGCCGGTCCGCTTTGAGCCCCGGGTCTCCCCGGATTTCCGCGCCGCCGTGTCCCTCGGCCTGTTGACGTTCGCGCCAAATCGGTTAGACGGCAAGCGCCCGAATCCGGCCGGCTGTGCGGAACCGCCCGGCCCCGGTGGATAACCCTGTGCATATCTGTGAGCGGAGCGAATTCGGGTTCGCAAATCAGCGGTTTGTGTTTTCCACAGAAAGCGGGCCGTTCCCAAGCCGGGCGGCGATCCAGTCACGGACGAAGGCCTGCGCGAGCGCCGCCGTGGGCGCGCCGAAGTGCTGAAAGCCATGCGGGGCCTCCGGCACATCCAGCCGGGTCGCCGGCGCGACCTCCGCCCATCGGTCCGCCATCAGGCGACTGTCATCCTGAAACGGGTCTATCTCGCCGAGCACGAACAGGGCGGGCGGCATGCCAGCGAGGTCGGCATGGAGTGGTGAGATGTCGGGATGCTTGCGGGCCGCCTCGTCTCGCCCTGGCGTGAGCCGCGCGAGGTCACGTTCAAGATTGGGCCCGTCAAAGAGGAGGGCTTCCGGTCCGGCCGATCTGGCTGACGGCGTGCCGGACAGATCGAAGACCCCCTGAACGAAGATGCACCCCGCAGGCAGACGACCGGCGCCTTCGTCCCGCAACGCCAGCAAGGCCAGCGCCGCAAGATGCGCGCCTGCGGACTCGCCGATCACGAAGACCCGGTCCGTTCCGAACCGGCGCGCTCCCTCACCAAGCGCCCAACGCAGCGCAGCGACGCAGTCAGCCACGGCGTCCGGCATCCACACGCCGCGCGCTTCGTCCAGCAGGCGGTAGTCGATCGAGGCGACGGCGAACCCGGCCCCAGCGAAATGGCCAGTCAAACGGTCGTTCAGGGCGGCGCTGCCGACCACCCAGCCCCCGCCGTGCAGATCCACGATAAGGGCGCGCGCAGGACCCGGGGGCTCGAGCAGTCGCACCCCGAGTGCGCCATCTGGCCCCGATATCGTCATGGTCGAAAGTCTGACACCCTGTCGCTTCAGGGCCGCTTCGGTAATCGCGCCAGCGGCGCGGCTGACGGCGCTGTTAAGTCGTTGTCCGAGGACCAGCCGCCAACCGGCGGGCTTGAGCCGGGGGGCCAGGGCAAGGGCCGCGTTTACCCGCCGGCCTACGCGAGTCTGGGCGGTGGTGAGCGACAGGGCATGGACGGCCAAGGTCATATCCAGAACCTAGGCGAGAGTCCGGAGAGCACCCATGCGTCAGGTCAGCCCGACAGCGCTTCCCGCTTCGCCTCCAACTCCAGCCACTCCTCCTCGGCGGCGGCGAGCAGGGTGCGGGCGCGGTCGGCGTTGGCGGTGGCGCGGTCAAAGGCCTTGCGGTCGCGGGCGTAGAGATCGGGGTCGGCGAGCGTGGCCTCGTGCCGGGCGATGTCGGCGGGAAGGGTCTCGAGGAGGCCCTCGAGCTCCTTGAGCCGGTGGGCGTCCTTGAAGCTGAGTTTGGCGGGCTTCTTCGGCGATGTCGGCGGGGCGGCGGCGGGCGCCGGATTGTCGGCGGCGCGACGGGCGGCCTCCTTGTCCTGCGGGCGCGGGTTGGCGCCGGGCTGGAGGAAGCCGGGGTTCTGGCGGATGAAGTCGGTCCAGCCGCCGGGCGTCTCGACGATGTCGCCGCGGCCGTTCATGGCGATGGTCGAGGTGGCGAGCCGGTCGACGAAATCGCGGTCGTGGCTGACCAGGATCAGGGTGCCGTCATAGGACTCGAGCAGTTCCTCGAGCTTGTCGAGGGTGTCCATGTCGAGGTCGTTGGTCGGCTCGTCGAGGACCAGCATGTTGGCCGGTTTGGCGAGCGCCCGGGCGAGAAGCAGGCGGTTGCGCTCGCCGCCGGAGAGGGTCGAGATCGGCTGGCGCAGCTGGCCTTCCTGGAACAGGAAGTCCTTGGCGTAGGCGGCGACATGTTTCGAGACGCCGCGCACGAGGATGGAGTCGCCGCCGCCGGGGGTGAGGGCGTCCCACAGGGTCATGTCGCTTCGCAGGCCCTCGCGCGACTGGTCGAGGTAGACCGGGTCGAGGTTGGCGCCGAGGCGGACCGTGCCGCCGTCGGGTTCGAGCTCGCCAAGCAGGATCTTGACCAGGGTGGTCTTGCCGGCGCCGTTGGGGCCGACGATGGCGAGGCGATCGCCGCGGATGACGCGGGTGGTGAACGGCTTGATGACGGTACGATCGCCGAAAGACCTGGTGACGCCCTTGAGCTCGGCGACCAGCTTGCCGGAGGCGACGCCGGAGTCGACGCCGAGGTTGAGCTCGCGCGGCAGGTCACGGACCCGCTCGGCGCGGTCGGCGCGCATGGCCTGAAGGGCGCGGGCGCGGCCCTCGTTGCGGGTCCGCTGGGCGGTGATGGAGCGGTAGAAGGTGTAGGTCTCGCGCTCGATGGCCTTGTTCAGGCGGCGCAGGGACTCGGCTTCCTCGTCCATGACCTTGGCGGCCCATTCGTCGAAGGCGGCGAAGCCCTTGTTCAGGGTGCGGACGCGGCGTCCTTCCAGCCAGTGGCAGGACTGGGTGACGCGGTTGAGGAAGGCGCGGTCGTGGCTGACCACCAGCACGGCGAAGCGCGCGCTGAGCAGTTCGTTCTCGAGCAGTTCGATGGCCAGGATGTCGAGGTGGTTGGTCGGCTCGTCGAGGAGCAGCAGATCGGGCTCTTCCGCGAAGGCCTTGGCCAGGGCGGCGCGGCGGATCTCGCCGCCCGACAGGTTGACCGCCGGCTTGGCCGGGTCGAGGCCGAAGGTGGTCAGCCAGGCCTCGGCGGTCCACGGCTGGGCCTCGCCGGAGACGGCGTAGTCGAGCAGGGTCTCGCCGGTGATGACCGGCTCCTGCGGCACATAGGCGAAGCGGGTGCCCGCCTGCACCGAACGGTCGCCGTCGTCGGGTTCTATGAGACCCATGACCAGCTTCATCAGCGTCGACTTGCCGGCGCCGTTGCGGCCGACGAGGGCGGCGCGGGTGCGCGGCTCGACGGCGATGTCCACCCCGTCGAACAGCGGGCGCGGCCCGTCCTGCAGGCGGACGTCCTTGAGCGCGACGAGAGGGGGTCTTCCGGAGGACTTGGCGGCCATGAGGCGGGGGCTATAGACCGGGCCGGGCGGGTCCGCCACCCGGGTGACGGACGCGGCGGGCGACATCGCCGGACGATCGGCGTATGAGGCCGCCGATGGAACGACCCTTCTGGCAGACCAAACGCCTCGAGCAGATGACGCGCCCGGAGTGGGAGAGCCTGTGCGACGGCTGCGGCCTGTGCTGTCTGGTGCGGTTCGAGGACGAGGATACCGGCAAGGTCGTACCGACGCGGGTGCACTGCAAGCTGTTCGATCCGGCGCGCTGCACCTGCACCGACTACGCCAACCGCCGCGAGCAGGTGCCCGACTGCATCAAGCTGACGCCGTGGAACATCGAGGCGCTGGGGTGGATGCCGAAATCCTGCGCCTACCGCCGCATCCACGAGGGCCGGGGCCTCGCCGACTGGCATCCGCTGGTCTCCGGAGATCCGGAGAGCGTGCACGAGGCGGGGGTCTCGGTGCGTGGGCAGACGGTGTCGGAGCTGGCGCTCAAGAACCCGGAGGACGCGCTGGATTTCGAGGCCGAGGACTGGATCGCCGAGAGGGGCGGCGAAGGCTGAGGGCGCGGCTGAGCCCGTCCGGCGTGACGCTGTGCTACCTTTTCCCGAAATTATAGTCGGATTGTCGAGACGAAGTGCTGCTGAATCAGCTGCTTGGCAGATTCTAAAACCTATCTTCCATCCGGATAACGCTGCCGGGGTATGATGTTGGCACGTCGGGAAGCCAGGTGAGCGGCCCCGGAGACGGTCCGTTCGGGGACCCGACCTGATCGGCGCGCAGCCGACCTGTTCTGGAGATCATCATGCTGAATTGGCGGCGACCCTTCGGGGGGCGGCGGAGCGTTGTCGCGCCCGAGATCAAGGACAGCCGGTCCGGGCCGTTGATCGCGCTGACCAGCGCGGGCCGTCCGCGGTGGACGCCGCGGGACTATGCGAACCTCGCGACGGAGGGGTTCGGCCGCAACGCGGTGGCCTACCGGTGCGTCCGGATGGTCGCCGAGGCGGCGGCCTCGACGCCGTTGGCGGTCTTTGTAGACGGCGTCCGGCGCGAGGATCATCCGCTGGCCCTATTGCTGGCCCAACCGAACCCGGAGCAGTCGGGGGCGGAATGGCTGGAGGCGCTGTACGGCGGCCTGCAGACGGCGGGGAACGCCTATGCCGAGGCGGTGGGGGACGACGCGCCGGCCGAGCTGTGGACGCTGCGTCCCGACCGCGTGAAAGTGGTCCCGGGCCGGGCCGGCTGGCCGGAGGCCTATGAGTATTCGGTCGACGGCCGCTCGTTGCGGATCGGCCGCCAGCCCGACGGCTGGATGCCGGTGATGCAGCTGAAACTGTTTCATCCGACCGACGACCACTATGGCTTCTCGCCGCTTGAGGCGGCGGCCTCGGCCATCGACGTGCACAACGCCTCGAGCGCCTGGAACAAGGCGCTGCTGGACAATTCGGCGCGGCCGAGCGGAGCGCTGGTCTACGGCGCCAAGGACGGTGAACGGCTGACGGTCGAGCAGTTCGAGGCGCTGAGGGCGCAGATCGAGGACGCCCACGGCGGCTCGATGAACGCCGGGCGGCCGATGATCCTGGAAGGCGGACTGGACTGGAAGCCGATGAGCTGGACGCCGGCGGACATGGACTTCATCGCCGGGAAACACGCGGCCGCACGCGAGATCGCCCTGGCGTTCGGCGTGGCCCCGCAGCTGCTGGGGATACCCGGAGACGCGACCTACTCGAACTACCGCGAGGCCAACGCCGCCTTCTGGCGCGGCACGGTGGCGCCGCTGGTGCGCAAGACGGCGGCCGCCCTGACGACCTGGCTGGGAAGCCGGTTTCCGGGCGCGAGGATCGAGGCCGACCTCGACGCCGTGCCGGCGCTGCAGCCGGAAAGGGACGCCCTATGGGCGCGGCTGGAGGCGGCCAGCTTTCTCACCGATGACGAACGGCGGCGCATGGCGGGAGTGGGGCTTTGATGGAGATGGTGCGGAAGGTTCCGGTGGCGGTGCTCGCGGCGCTGGCCCTGCAGACGGCGGGCGCGCTCGTGTGGGCGGGTGGCGCGGCGGCGCGGATATCGGTGCTTGAAGACAAGGTCGGCGAGCACCGGCAGGTGGCCGAACGGCTGGCCCGGCTGGAGGAGCAGAGCAAGGCCACCCGGGCGGCGGTCGAGCGGATGGAGATGCGGCTGGAGCGGGGGCGGTCATGAAGGTTTCGACGGCGCAGCGGCGGGGGAATATCCGCAGGGCTCCGGGCGATCCGGAGGGGCTGCCGATCCAAGGCTACGCGTCGCTGTGGGGCGTTGCGGATCTGAACGGCGATGTGGTTGCGAGGGGCGCCTTCGACCGGAGCCTGGCGATGGTTGGAGCGGGCGGAGTGCGGATGCTGCACCAGCACGAGAGTCGGGCGCCCGTCGGCGTGTGGGAGGCGATGGGCGAGGACGAGCGCGGCCTGTGGGTGCGCGGGCGGATCATGGACTGGTCCGCGGAGGCGCGGTTCGCCCAGGCGCTGTCGAGAGCCGGGGCCCTGGATGGCCTGTCGATCGGATTCCGCAGCCAGCGGGCCCGGCGCGAGGGCCGGCTGAGGGTGCTGGTCGAGGTCGAGCTGTGGGAAATTTCGCTGGTGACGTTTCCGATGCTGCCGGGCGCGCGGTTCAGCCCGGTCCCAAACGAGTGACGATCTTCGGGCGGCTCCCGCCCGGACACTGACCGCAACCTGCGGTTCCTGAAAACCGGAGACACCATGAAAGAGACCAAGACGGCCTCGGGCACCCCCGAGGCGCGCGCCGCCATGCATGAGATGATGGCGGCGTTCGAAGCGTTCAAAGGCGCCAACGACGCCCGGCTGGACGAGATCGAGCGCAAGGCTTCGGCCGACACGCTGCTGGAGGAGAAGGTCGCCCGGATCGACCAGGCGGTGAGCAGCGCCCAGGCGCGGCTCGACCGGGTGGTCAGCGAGGGAAGGCGACCGGAGTTGGCGGTCGCCAGTCCCTCCACCGTTTCGCGGGTCCCCTCGCCGTTTCACGGGGAGGAAAAGGCGGCGTTCGACGGCTATCTGAAGACGGGGCAGTCGCTCGGTCTGGAGCTGAAGGCGGGGCTGTCGACGGCGTCGAACTCGGCCGGCTATGTCGTGCCGGAACAGACCGAGCGAGCCATCGAGCGGCGGTTGATGGCCGGATCGCCAATGCGCGAGATCGCCAGCGTCCGCACGGTGGGCGCGGGCGTGTTCCGCAAGCCCGTCTCGACGGCAGGTCTGGCCGCGGGCTGGGTCGCCGAGACGGCGGCGCGGCCGGAGACCGACCCGGCGACCCTGGCCCTGCTGGAGTTCCCGTCGGCCGATCTGTACGCCAGCCCGGCGGCGACGCAGAGCCTGCTGGACGACGCCCTGATCGACCTCGACGAATGGCTGGCCTCGGAGGTCGAGGACGCCTTCGCGGCGCAGGAGACGACGGCCTTCGTCACCGGCGACGGCGTCAACAAGCCCAAGGGTTTCCTTAGCTACGAGATCGTGGCCGAGGCGGACCACGCGTGGGGCAAGATCGGCTATGTCGCCTCGGGCGCGGCGGGGGCGTTCGCGCCGTCCAGCCCCACCGACCGGCTGATCGACCTGGTCTATGCGCCGAAGGCCCGATACCGACCGAACGGCCGCTTCGTGATGAACCGCAAGACGGTGTCGGCGGTGCGGAAGTTCAAGGACAGCGACGGAGCGTACATCTGGCAGCCGGCGCAGCGGCCGGGGGAGACCGCCAGTCTGCTCGGCTATGCGGTGACCGAGATCGAAACCATGCCCGACATCGGCGCGGACGCGGCGGCCATCGCCTTCGGCGATTTCCAGCGCGGCTATCTGATCGTCGACCGGGCCGGGGTGCGGGTGCTGCGGGATCCCTACTCCGCCAAGCCCTATGTGCTGTTCTACACGACCAAGCGGGTCGGCGGCGGCGTGCAGAATTTCGACGCCGTCAAGGTGATGAAGTTCTCGGCGACGTAGTCGCGCGAGGCAGCAGGCAACAGGCAGCAGGCAACAGGCAGCAGGCAACAGGCAGCAGGCAACAGGAAGAGGCGGCGGGGTCGACCTGCTGTCTGCTGCCTGATGCCTGCTGCCTCCATTTCAGACAATCGAGGTTTCCCATGACCGCACCGGTGAGCCTCACCGAGGCGAAACTGTTCCTGCGCGTCGAGCACGAGGCGGAGGACGGGCTGATCCAGACCCTGATCGACGCGGCCCGGTCGAGGGTCGAGGGCGATGCCGGGTTGAGCCTGGACATGACCTCGCCGGCCCCTCTGAGGCTGGCGGTCCTGATGCTGGTGCTGCGCGCCTATGAGCGTGGTGACCACGGCATGTCGATTCAGCCGGTCGAGGCGTGGATCGCCCCCTATCGCATGGTGCGGCTGTGAGGGTGCTGGCCGAGCTGGTCGAAGGCCTCGAGAGCCAGACGCCCTACGGCGGCCGGGCGGTCAGCTGGGAGCCGGTCGGATCGGCCTGGCTGAAGCTCGGACCGCGGCGACGGCGCGAGAAGAGCCAACCGGGCGGCGCCCGCGTCACCGAGGTGATGGCCGCCGAGGCGCGGGCTGACGGCCGGCTGACCCCGGAGCGGGTGCTGCGGTTCGGCGGCGCCGACTGGCGCATCCGCGCGGTCGAGACCGTGGGCGGGCAGGCCATCCTGAATCTGGAGCGAACCACATGAACCATGAACTGGCCCTGCAGAAGGCGCTGATCGCGCATCTGGCCAGCGACGCGGGTCTGGGCGCCCTGCTGGGGGAGCCGTCCCGCATCTGGGATGCGCCACCGGCCAAACCCGTCCTGCCGTACCTGCTGATCGGACGCTGCGAGAGCCGGCCGGTGTCGGCGGACGGCGGCGGTGTGGAGCACGCCCTGACCCTGACGGTGGTCTCCAATTTTCGCGGAACCGAAGAGGCCAAGGCCGTTCTGGCGGCGGTGAGGCTGAGCCTCGCCGATGCCGCGCCGGCCGTCGACGGAATCCGGACGGTGAGCCTGAGGCTGACCTTCGCGGACGTCTATCCGGCCCCCGACGGGATCAGAACATTTGCGGTGCTGCGGGTGCGCGCCGTCACGGAGGAGGACTGACATGGCGGCGCAACGCGGCAAGGACATCCTGTTGAAGGTCGAGGGCGCGCCGGGCGTGTTCACGACCGTCGCCGGGCTGAGAGCCAGGACGATCTCGCTGAACGCCCGGACGGTGGACGCGACCGACGGCGACAGCGCCGGGCGCTGGCGGGAACTGCTCGCCGGGGCCGGGGTGAAGTCGGCGGCGGTGGCCGGGCAGGGCATCTTTCGGGACGCGGCCTCGGACGCCCTGATCCGGGAGGCCTTCTTCGACCAGACGGCGCGGGTCTGGCGGTTGATCGTGCCGGACTTCGGCACGCTGGAAGGCCCGTTCCTCGTCGCCGCCCTCGAATACGCCGGCGAACACGAGGGGGAGGCGACCTTCGCCATCAGCCTGGCCAGCGCGGGCGAAGTGATCTTCGGAGCGGCCTGATGGAAGCCAATGGGGCGAGGGGCGAAGTCGTCGCCACGCTGGCGGGAGAGGCTCGACGGCTGTGCCTGACCCTCGGGGCCCTGGCCGAGATCGAGACGGCGCTGGGTTGCGACGGCCTGGCGGGTCTGGCGGAGCGGATGCGGGCCCTGTCGGCGCGCGATATCGCAGTGGTCCTTGCGGCGCTGCTGAGGGGCGGCGGGGAGCACCAACTGGCCGACGGGCTCGGAGCGGCGGCGGTCGATCCGCGCGAAGCGGCGGAGGCGGTGGCCAAGACCTTCGCCGCCGCGACGTGAAGACGCCGTGGGGCCCGATGCTGCGGGTCGCCGCCCGGGGCGGCGTGACGCCGGAGGATTTCTGGCGGTTGTCGCTGAAGGAATGGCGGCTGCTGACGGAGGCTCCGGTGGAGGGCCTGCCCCTTGGGCGGCGCGAGTTCGAACACCTGTCGGAGGCGTGGCCGGATGACTGACGATCTGGAACAGGGCGGTCTCGATTCCGTACCTCGTCAAGCGGCCGAGGCGGCCGCGGCCCTGGAGGGACTGAAGGAGCCGGCGGAAAGAGCGGCGGCCTCGATCGAGGCGGCGTTCGACCGGGCCGGCGCCGGTCTGGCGCGATCCCTGGCGCGGGCGGCGGCGGACGGGGAAATCTCGCTCGCCGAGCTGGCGCGCGCGGTGCTCGCCACGATCAACGCCGCGGCCGGCGGCGGGGGCGGACTGTCCGAAGCCATCGCCCGGGCGGCGGGCTCGGTGTTCTCAGGCTCCCGCGCGGACGGCGGGCCGGTTACCGGAGGAGGGGCCTACCTCGTCGGGGAGCGCGGACCGGAAGTGTTTCGGCCGTCCACCTCTGGGGCGGTCGAGCCGATGGCGGCCCAGGGGGTGACTGTCAACGTGCGGGTCGACGGCGGGGCCGAGGCGCTGCTGAGATCCGAGGCGCAGATTGCCCAGGCGCTGGCGCGCGCCGTCCTGCTCGGCGCCCGCCAGCTCTAGGAGCGGCCGCTCAGAGCGGCCCCACGACAATCGGAGGTGATCTATGGCCTTTCATGAGGTGAGGCTTCCCGCGCGCCTGGCGTTCGGATCGACCGGCGGCGTCGAACGGCGCACCGAGATCGTGACGCTGGGCTCGGGCTTCGAGCGCCGCTCGACACCGTGGGCGCAGGGACGTCGACGGTATCTGATCGGCGCGAACCTGCGGGCTCTGGACGACATGGCGGCGCTGACGGCCTTCTTCGAGGCCCGGCGGGGACGCCTCTACGGCTTCCGGTTCCGGGATTTCGCCGACTTCAAGTCCTGTGTCCCGAGCGGCGCGGCAAGCCCACAAGACCAAAATCTGGGCATCGGCGACGGCGTCCGGACCGACTTCCCGCTGGTCAAGCGCTACGGCGACGAGGCGGACGCGCCCGAGCGTCCGATCCCCAAACCGGTCGCCGGGACGGTGAGGGTCGGCGTCGACGGCCTTGAGGCGGATCCGGCGCTCTTCGAGATCGACCCGGCCTCGGGCGTCGTGACCTTCGCCAATCCGCCGCCGGCCGGGGCGATGGTCACCGCGGGGTTCGAGTTCGACGTACCGGTCCGCTTCGATGCGGACCGGGTCGAGGTCACCCTCGAGAGCTTCGCCGCCGGACGAATGGCCGCCGTGCCCCTGATCGAGGTGAGGGTCTGAGATGCGTCAGGTACCGGAGGCGCTGGCGGCTTCAATCGAGAGCGGCGCGGCGACCCTTTGTCATGTCTGGGTGCTGGAGCGGACCGACGGCCTGGTCGCGGGCTTCACCGATCACGATCGGGATCTGGAGGTGGACGGCGTCCTTTGTCGGGCGTCGAGTGGATTTACCCGAGGCGTGGCGGAGGGCGGCGTGGGCCTGTCGCCGGGGACTGCGGTCGTCGGCGGCGTCCTTGATGACGACGGGATAGCGGACGCCGACGTCGAAGCGGGTCTCTTCGATCACGCGCGGGTCTCGCTTTGGCGGGTCGACTGGCGACATCCTGACCAGAGGGTACGATTGTGGGTCGCGCGGCTGTCAAGGATTCGACGGGAGGGCGAGAAATTCGTCGCCGAGCTGGAGGGGCCGCTGGCGGCGCTGGAGCGGGTGGTCGGCCGGACCTACGGCCGCGACTGCGACGCCCAGCTAGGCGACGCCCGATGCGGGGTCGACCTCGGGAGTTTCCCCGGCGCCTCCTGCGACAAGCATTGGGCGACCTGTCGCGGGACGTTCGGCAACGGCCTTAACTTCCAGGGTTTCCCGGACATCCCGGGCGACGACTTTCTGACCGCCGTTCCTGTTCAGGGCGGGCGCAACGACGGCGGGAGCCGTCAATGACCGGCCGGGCCGTGGCGATCGCCCGCGCCTGGCTGGGCACGCCTTATCAACACCAGGCCAGCCTGCGGGGCGAGGGCGCGGACTGTCTTGGACTCCTGCGCGGCGTCTGGCGCGAACTGTTCGGCCGCGAACCGGAGCGGACGCCGCCCTATCGGCCGGACTGGGCCGAGGTCGGAGGCGATGAGACGCTGCTGAGGGCAGCCCGGCGGTGGTTGCGCGAAATCCCGCTTGAGGCGGCGCGGGCCGGCAACGTGCTGCTGTTTCGCATGGCCCCGGGCTCTCCGGTCAAACACTGCGCCATCCTCAGCGCCGGAACGCTGGGCGGGGGCGAGGAGCCGCGCATGATTCACGCCTACTGGGGACGGGCCGTCGTCGAAAGCTGGATGGGCGTGTGGTGGAGGCGGCGGCTCGTGGCGGCATTCGCCTGGCCGAGGGTTTCGTCTGAAGGGGAGATCGGCTGATGGCGCAGGTTGTACTGGGCGGAATCGGTCAGGCCCTTGGCGGCGGCGTCGGCCGTATCATCGGATCCACGCTCGGTGCGATGATCGACCAGCGCCTCGTGGCGGGTCTGGAGGCTCCGCGCCAAAGAGGCCCTCGTCTCAGCACGCTGGCGCTTCAAGGCGCCGCCGAAGGCTCTCCGATGGCGTGCGTCTTCGGGCGAGCCCGTGTCGCCGGCCATGTGATCTGGGCGGCCCGGTTCCGGGAAGGGCGAAAGACGTCGTCGGCCGGCAAGGGCGGGCCGCGGGTCGTTGAGTACGACTATTCGCTGAGCTTCGCCGTAGCGCTGTGCGAGGGCCCGATCGATGGCGTCGGCCGCATCTGGGCCGATGGCCAGCCCATGGATCCGGGCGGCGTCACGATGCGGGTGCATCGCGGCACGGACGGGCAGGGGCCTGACCCGTTGATCGAGGCGGTCGAGGGCGATGCGCCGGCCTATCGCGGGACAGCGTATGTGGTGTTCGAGGATCTGCCGCTCGGTCCCTACGGCAACCGGCCGCCGCAGCTAGCATTCGAGGTGTTCCGCAGGCCACTCGGCGTGGAGCCGACCCTTGAGGACCGGCTGGAAGGAGTCTGCCTGATTCCCGGCGCGGGCGAGTTCGTGCTGGCGACCGAGGCGGTCATGCGCCGCGAAGGTCTGACGCGCACGACGCCTGAGAATGTACACGCGGGCGACGTCCGGACTAACCTCGCCGTGTCGCTGGACCAGTTGCAGGTTCAGCTGCCGAACCTGAAGCGGGTCAGTCTGGTGGTGGGCTGGTTCGGCGACGATCTGCGGGCCGGCCACTGCATGATCCGGCCCGGCGTGGAACGACGGGACAAGCCAACGGAGCCCGCCAGCTGGTCGGTGGCGGGCCTGACGCGGGACGACGCCCACCTGATCTCGCAAAGCGGCGGCGGGCCGGCCTACGGCGGAACGCCTTCGGACGAGAGCGTGCGGCAGGCGATCGCCGAGCTGAAGGCGCGCGGTCTTGAGGTGACGCTCTATCCCTTCGTCTTCATGGATGTACCGCCCGGCAACGGGCTGGCGGATCCTTACGGCGGCGGAGAGCAGGCGGCCTACCCATGGCGGGGGCGCGTGAAGGGCCAGCCCTCGACCGCGGTGGCCGATGTCTCGGCCGCCTTCGGCGACGCCGAGGGCTGGGGGCTTCGGCGGATGGCCCGCCACTATGCGGCCCTGGCCGCGGAATGCGGGGCGGCCGGGCTGCTGATCGGATCGGAAATGCGGGGCCTGACCGGGACCCGCGACAGCCTCGGCCAGTTTCCGGCGGTCGGGGCGTTCCGCGCGCTGGCGGCGGAGTGCCGATCCATTGTCGGACCTGACGTGAAGCTGTCCTACGCAGCGGACTGGTCCGAGTATTACGGTTGGCGGGCGGGCGCCGAGGTAGCCTTCCACCTCGACTCACTGTGGGCCGATCCGAACATCGATTACGTGGGCGTGGACTGGTACCCGCCGCTCGCGGACTGGCGGAGCGGAGACGGGGGCGTGGACGCCGGTGTGTTCGATGGGCCGGATGACCCGGACGGCCTGGCGGCGCAGATCGCGGGCGGCGAGGGGTTCGACTGGTTCTACGCGTCACCGGAGGATCGCGCCGCCCAGATCCGGACGCCGGTCGTGGACACCGCGCATGGCGAGGACTGGGTGTTCCGGATCAAGGATCTGGCGGGGTGGTGGTCGCAGGCGCACCATGACCGCCCCGGCGGCGTCCGCAGCGCCACGCCTTCGCCGTGGCTGCCGGGGATGAAGCCCATCCGGCTGACGGAGTTCGGCTGTCCGGCGGTCGACCGCGGCGCCAATGCGCCCAATCTGTTTGCGGACGCCAAGAGCTCGGAAGGAAGCCTGCCCCCGTTTTCGACCGGCGCCCGGGACGACCGGATGCAGCGGCGGACGCTTGAATCCGTTCTCGCCCATTTCGCGGAGCCTGCGAACAATCCGGTCTCGCCGCTCTATGGCGGCCCGATGCTCGAGGCCGCGGACGCCTGGTGCTGGGACGCCCGTCCGTGGCCGGCCTTTCCCGCCCGGTCCGATGTCTGGGCCGACGCGGGCGCATGGCGGACCGGCCATTGGCTGAACGGACGGCTGGGCGGCGGGACACGAAACCTGCTCGCCGAGCTTCTGATGCGGGCCGGTCTTGGCGAGGCGGATTTCGAGATCGGGAACTGCGACGGCGAGGTGGATGGATACATCATCGATCGTCCCATGCGGGTCCGGGACGCGTTGGAGCCTCTGCTCGGGGCGCTCGGCATGGTCGCGGCCGAGCGCGCCGGCCGTGTCGCCGTTCTCGGGACCGAACCGGCGACGCTGACGCTGACGGCGGAGGCGCTCGCCCTTCCCTCCGAGGGCGACAGCATTCGCGCGGAGCGGACGCTTGAGGCGCTCCCCGGCGCGGCCCGGATTCGCTTCATCGACGGCGACGCCGACTATCAGACCGGCTCGGTTGTGATCCGGACTGCGGGCGGGGGCGGTGGGCTGGACATGGATCTACTCGCGGTCTGTGCGCGATCCCTCGCGCAGGGCGCCGCAGCGCGAGCCCTGGAAACGGGACGGCAGGACCGGTTGACCGCTGCGCTGGGACCACTGGAAGCGCTGGCGCTGGAGCCGGGAGACACGGTTCGCCTGGCCGGCGACGAACGGGACTGGCGAGCCCTGCGGATCGACATCGATGAAATCTCGTCGGTCGTGCTTGAGCCTGTCTCCAAGGTTCGTATCGGGGAGAACGAGGGCGTTCCGTCCGCCACAGATGGGTTGCTCGCCGCGGGCGCCCCGTTCTTTCGCATGATCGACCTGCCGCCGCTGATCGATGAAGGCGGAGATGCGCGGCCGATCGCGATCGTCGCGGTCGAGCCCTGGCGACCGATGCGGATTTTCGCGGGCCCGGATCCGGCGAGCCTGACGGCACGCGCCGACATCTCCGAGCCGGCGGTCGTCGGACGGTTGGTCGCGGGGCTTTCCGCCGGGGCGCGTCATCGCTGGGACACGGTCAACACGCTGGAGGTCCGGATCGAGGGACGGGCTCCGGAGAGCCTGCCGATCTCTGCTGTGCTGGCCGGCGGCAACGCCGTCGCGCTTGAAACCGCCGCGGGCTGGGAGATTGTCCAGTTCCGAACGGCCGAGCTCGTTGGGGGGGAGATCTGGAAGCTGGCCGGTTTGCTGCGTGGCCAGCAGGGTACGGAGGAGGCCATGGCGGCCGGGGCGGCAGCCGGCGCAATCGCTGTGTTCCTGACCTCCCCACTTGAGCGCGTGGCTTCGCCGCTATCTGAGCGGGGGCTGCCGCTGATCT